>Ga0334882_1000151_pt1 | contig 125197 bp, 124 predicted proteins | sample GraSluR1_MG_5_FD_207226 | JGI IMG/M metagenome (GOLD analysis project Ga0334882, IMG submission 207226) | Sludge microbial communities from methane-producing bioreactor in Wageningen University, Netherlands - Granular Sludge_15_04-R1 | ecosystem: Engineered > Bioreactor > Anaerobic >...
GCTTACGGGGAGTGGGAAGGTGAACCGGCGGGCGTTGCCGGCACCCGACCTCACCCTGTCCGTTGCGCAAGCGTACCAGGCGCCCACGAACGATTACGAGGCGATCCTGGCGGAGATTTGGGAAACCGTCTTGGGCCGCTCGCCGATTGGGATTGCGGACAACTTCTTTGAATTGGGTGGGCACTCGTTGTTGGCCACCCAAATTGTGTCGCGCATTCGGGAGAGTTTCGAGATGGCCCTGCCAGTGCGGGCGCTCTTTGAAGCGCCCACCATTGCCGGATTGGCGGTCGTGGTAGCGCAACGCTTTGAAGCGACCTTCGCCGCGCTGGATGATGAAGAAGTAACTGTCTTACTAGCGGAATCATAAAGGAAGCGCTTACAAAGTTTGGCTGTGATTCATTAATTAGCGATATTAATCTTGAGAGTTGGGGGACATATAACTGTGAATGAGAATTTGTCCGAGGCAAAGCGGGCCTTATTACAAAAAAAACTTCAGGAGATTCGGAGCAAAAAAAGCGGGACTACTGTGGGTATTGAACCGCGCCCGAATGATGCCCCGCCGCTGCTTTCATTTGCGCAACGACGACTCTGGTTTCTTTCACAATGGGAGCCAGAAAGTCCGGCTTATAACCTCAATTATGCTTTACGGCTGACCGGCGTGCTGGACGTAGCGGTTTTGCAGCGCGCGCTTAACGAGATTTTGCGACGTCACAGTATTTTGCGGACTACTTATGCTGAGTATAATGATGAACCGTTTGTGCAGCTTCAAGCGGAAGCCGCTATCTCTTTGTCACAGAGTGATCTTACTTCACTTTCTTTTGAAGAGCGTGAAGCTGTTCTCGTGCGTGAAGCGGCAGCGGCTTCAGCGCGCCCTTTCGATCTGGCAACGGAATTGCCCATTTGTGCGGCCTTGTTGCGTTTGGCTGAGCAGGAGCATGTGTTGTTGCTTAACTTGCATCACATCGCTACTGATGGCTGGTCCATGGGCCTCTTCTTCAACGAATTTAGCCAGCTGTATACGGCTTTTAGCCAGGGGTTGGCCTCCCCTCTTCCCGAACTATCTATCCAATATGAGGATTTTGCCTGTTGGCAACGTAACTGGCTCCAAGGCGCTGTTTTGGAACGCCAAGTTACATATTGGCGTGAGCAATTGTCTGATGCCCCCCCAGTGTTGGAGCTTCCAGTAGCGCGTCCACGCCCCCCGATACAGACGAGCAAGGGGGCTGTGCAGCGGTTTACCATTTCTCCAGAGACAACGCGCGCTGTTCAGGTCTTGTCGCAACGGGTCAATGCCTCGCCGTTTATGGTGTTGTTGGCGGCTTTCCAAACACTTTTGGGGCGGTATGCCAACACCGATGATATTCTAGTGGGTACCCCCATCGCTGGTCGTAACCGCGTGGAAATCGAGCCGCTGATAGGCTTTTTTGTTAATACGCTAGTGCTGCGCGCGCGGCTCACCGGCGATCCTACTGGTTTGGAATTGCTTGATCAGGTGCGTGATACGACCCTCGCGGCGTATGATCATCAGGATTTGCCTTTTGAGAAGTTGGTTGAAGAGTTGCATCCCGAGCGTAATCTTAGCCATAATCCCCTTTTTCAGGTGATGTTTATTTATCACAATGAGCCAGCGGACAGGTTACAAATCCCTGGCTTGCAGGTGGATTTTTTGGGTGTGGATGCTAGTGCCGCTAAATTCGATCTTAAGCTGTCGCTTGAAGAGCACTCCGGAAAGTTGTCTGGGCTATTGAGCTATAACACAGATCTTTTTGACGCTGCGACTATCGCTCAGATGACGACGCAGTTTGCTACGCTGTTGGCCGCCTTTACAGCTACACCCGAAATGCGCATTTCTGAACTCCCGCTGTTGACACCGGACGCGCAGCAAGCCTGGGTGGCGCAATGGACCGATACACGTACAGACCATCGCCAGGTGCATTGTATGCACCAGCTGTTTGAGGAGCAGGTGGCACGTACCCCTGAAGCGTTGGCGGTAGTCTTTGAGGAAGGCCAATACACTTATCGGCAGCTTAACGAGCGCGCCAATCAGGTGGCGCGTTATTTGCAAACCGTGGGCGTTGGGCCAGATGTCTGTGTCGGCTTGTATATGGAAAAGTCGCTCGATATTCTGGTGGCGCTGTTGGGGATCCTCAAAGCGGGTGGGGCATATGTGCCGCTTGATCCGCTATATCCTCCAGAACGCATCCGCCTGATGATGGAAGACCTTGGCGTGCAGGTGTTGGTGACCGATACGGCTCTGGCCGCGGTGTTGCCGGATAGGGCTTCCGTGCAAACTTTCTGTGTGGACACAGACATGGAGCGCGTGGCCGGTTTCAGCCCTGCCAATTTGCCGCTACAGGTAACGGCGCAAAACTTGATCTATGTGCTTTTTACGTCTGGCTCTACCGGGCGACCCAAGGGCGTCGCTGTTCAACATAGCAATTATCTTAACTATTTCCAAAGCATCCTGCCGCGCCTGGAGATTGCGCCGGGGATGCACTTCGCGATGGTCTCTACCTTCTCTACCGACCTTGGCACGATTCAGTTTTGGGCACCGTTGACCACTGGCGGTGTGACGCATATCGTAGCCTATGAGCGCGCGACTGATCCGGAGGCTTTGGTCGCATACTTCCGCCAGCACCGTATTGATGTGCTGAAGCTGGTTCCCAGCCATTACGAGGCCCTGCAAAGTATCCCCGATGCGGATGCTATTGTGCCGCGGCATTTGGTTATCTTTACCGGCGAGCCAAGCCATTGGGAGACTGTGGCGCGGGTCAAGCAACTCAACCCGGCCTGTATGGTGCAGGATCACTACGGTGTCACCGAGACCACGTGCGCCACATTGGTCAAAGTAGTGCCCGACGAGATACCGGCGGACCGTGCGGCAACATTGCCATTGGGCTACCCTATCGGCAATGTGCGCGTGTATACGCTCGACGAGCATTTGCAACCAACGCCGCCGGGCGTCCCCGGTGAGCTGTGTATCGGTGGGTTGGGGGTGACCCGCGGATATTTCATGCGCCCGGCGCTCACGGCGGAGCGTTTTGTACCAGATCCCTTTAGCTCAGACCCCGGCGCGCGCATGTATCGCACTGGCGACCTGGCTTTTTTCCGTAGTGATGGTTCGCTCAAACTGTTGGGCCGGATGGACTTTCAGATTAAAATTCGCGGCTATCGCATCGAAGCGGGCGAAATCGAAACCTTGTTATGTGAACAGCCTGCGGTACAGGATGCCGTGGTGCTGGCGCGTGAGGATACGCCCGGCGACAAGCGCCTGGTGGCTTATGTCGTGCCGCAGCCGCAATCGGGTGACGATTTGAATATCGGCGCGTTACGCGAGGTGTTGCGTCGGCGCTTGCCGGATTATATGGTACCGACAGCTTTTGTGACGCTCGAAGCCGTTCCGCTGAATCCGAATGGTAAAGTGGATCGCTTCAAGTTGCCTGCGCCAGAATATACCCGTGTAGAATCTGGGGTGGAAATGGTAGAGCCACGCACCCCTCTGGAGGAACAGATCGCCGCAGCCTGGCGCGAGATATTGGGGGTCGAGAAACTCAGCATCTACGATAATTTCTTCGATGTAGGTGGCGAATCCTTCAAAGCCATTCGCGTTGTCCGCAAAATTGGCAGCGGGGTCAGCGTGATGGATCTCTTCAAATATCCTACTATCGCTGAATTAGCGGAGCAGCTAAGTGATGAGGGGAATCAATCAACCGGACTTCTTTATGAATTGACTAAGCCGTTGTCCGCTGCACAGAAGAAACTTTCTTTAGTGTGCGTGCCTTATGGTGGTGGCAGCGCCATCGTATATCGTCCATTGGCTGAGGCTTTACCTCCTGGTATAGCCCTGTATGCCCTTCAAATTCCGGGGCACGATTTTTCACGCCCTGATGAACCAGCTCGCCCCATTGAAGAGGTTGCCCAGGAATGTGTAGCTGAAATCCAGCGCGACCTGAGCGGCCCTGTCGCCGTTTACGGGCACTGTGTTGGCGCTGCCTTGGCGCTGGCAATTGCCCGCCGCTTGGAAGAAGTGGGGGTGCCGCTCAAGGGCGTTTATTTGGCTGGGGCGTTTCCCACGCCCCGCATGCCGGGTAAGTTTTTTGAGTTGTGGAACAGAATTTTTCCGGCTGAACGTCGTCAATCCAATCGGCGGCTTTATGAAGGCTTGCGGGTTTTGGGCGGCTTTTCTGAAGAGATGGCACCGGAAGAGGTTGAATTTGCGGTCAATAGTATGCGTCACGACATGCGTGAGGCCGAGGATTTTTACACCGCATCTGATCAATCTCCGGAGATGGCCCAGATTAAAGCCCCCATCCTCTGTGTCGTGGGGGAAGCCGACCGGGCGACCGACTTGTACCAAGAGCGGTATCGCAACTGGGAGACTTATAGCCAGCAAGTAGAACTGGCAGTAATACCTAAAGCCGGGCACTATTTCCTCAAACATCAAGCCACTGAGCTGGCCGAGATCGTGGCTGAACAGCGTGCGGTTTGGCAGGGTGAACGCTCCACGGTGCGCGATACTACCTCTGTGGCACCACGCCCGCGTGTCGCTCCGAACTTACTGAGTTTCTTTGTCGTGACGCTAGGGCAGTTCGTTTCTATGCTTGGGTCTGGCTTAACCACGTTTGCTTTGAGTATTTGGATCTTCCAGCAAACTGGGGATTTGGCAATCCTGGCTAATATGCAGTTCTTTGCCTTTTTACCAGGAATTCTCATGTTGCCCGTTGCCGGAGCGGTGGCGGATCGTTGGGACAAACGCAAAGTGATGATTATCAGCGATTTAGTAGCTGCCGCTAGCACGCTTGCGCTCATTATTTTAGTTGCTTCTGATCAGTTGCTAATCTGGCATCTTTATGTTATCGGCTGTGTTAGTTCGATTGCTGGCGCATTCCAGATACCGGCCTACTTAGCAGCCATTACCCAACTGGTCCCGAAACAATATCTGGGGCGTGCCAATGGCCTGATTCAGTTTACGGGCGCGGCGTCTAATATCCTTGCCCCGATGCTGGGGGCAGCGTTAGTCGTTTTGATTGGTTTGCCTCCTATTATCGGCATTGATTTGCTCACCTGTCTGCTTGCCGTGGGGGGCTTACTGTTGATTAAAATTCCCGACACGCTTTTCTTTCGCGAAGAAGAACCTTTGTTCCAGGCGCTTACCGGCGGGTGGCGTTTTATCGTTCGTCGCCCTAGTTTTATGGCGATGGTACTCTTTTTTACTGTTTTCAATTACCTGGTGAGTCTCATCATTGTTTTGCGTACCCCGATTGCGCTTACTTTAGCTTCTGAAGCGTTTGTGGGATTGGCTATGACTATGAATGCTGTCGGCTCGTTGCTAGGGGGCTTTGTGATGGGGGTCTGGGGCGGCACGCGGCGGCGCGTGGATGGCATGTTGGGCTTTGCCGCAGTTTACGGTTTGGGAACCATGTTAGTCGGATTGCGTCCGGAACCGATTTTCTTCCTCATTGGGCTTTTTACGACGGGGATGACCATATCGCTTTTGAACGCGCACTGGCTGGCCCTCATCCAAAACAAAGTGGGTTTGGAATTGCAGGGCCGGGTCATGGCGATGAATCAAATGCTAGGGTGGGCGATGATGCCCTTGGGTTTCCTCACGGTTACACCCATTGTCACCCATGTCTTTAATCCGTTGCTGGCTGGGCCGTTGGGTGCGTCGCTGCATACAGTGATTGGCGCTGGCCCAGGGCGCGATATGGGCTTGTTAGCTTTGGTCGCTGGTCTATTGATTACGTTGCTATCTTTGCTGGCGTTGCGCTATCGCCCCCTACGTTTTATGGAAGAAATCCTGCCTGATGCAATTCCAGATGCCGTCGTTATCACGGATAAGGACGCCCTGCAAGCCCTGATTGATCAACAGCAGTTGCCAGTTGCTAAGAAGTAACGCCTGTATGAATTTTCGGACAGCTCTTTAGTGGTTTCAATAGTTTGCTAACCGGGAGGTTTTTAGTGATGAGCACAGAATCTGATCAAATTAGCTATGTTGTCGTGGTTAACCATGAGGAACAGTATTCTATTTGGCATGCTGACCGTGAATTGCCATTGGGGTGGCGTGCGGTTGATAAACGTGGCCCTAAATCTGAGTGTCTGGCTTACATCGAAGAAGTTTGGACCGATATGCGTCCCTTGAGCTTGCGTAAGCACCTGGATGCAGCTCGGCAATCTGAATAAAACGAGAAATGCCTGGATACACTAATGGATGCCATTCCACTACGTAAATATAAGACCTACACCGGACGTAACTTCCGTCAGATACCGCAAATTGCGGCATTATCGGAAGAACAACGGTTTGCAATTGAAGTGGTCTCGCAAGTTCTTCCTTTCAAAACCAATAGTTATGTTGTGGAAGAATTGATTGATTGGGACAATATTCCAGAGGATCCTTTTTTTATCCTTAATTTCCCGCAAGCGGAGATGCTGAAGCCACATCATTTTACAGCCGTTGCGGACGCCCTCAAGCAGGGTGTAGGCCCCAAAGAACTGCTCAACGTAGCTAATGCGGTTCGTTATGACCTTAATCCTCATCCCGCCGGGCAATTACAGCATAACGTCCCGATGTTAGATGGCGCGGCGGTTCAAGGCGTGCAGCATAAGTATAAAGAGACGGTGCTGTTTTTCCCTAAACATGGGCAAACCTGTCACGCCTATTGTACATTTTGCTTCCGATGGCCCCAGTTTGTTGGGGTGAACGATTTGAAGTTTGAATCGCGCGATGTTGAACAACTCATCGCTTATCTGCAACAACATCCCACTGTGAACGATATTCTGTTCACTGGCGGGGATCCGTTAGTGATGAGTGCCCGTGTCATGGCTGCTTATTTGGAACCACTCTTGCTTGCTGATTTGCCGCAAATTACCACCTTCCGCATTGGCACAAAATCCTTGAGCTATTGGCCGTACCGGTTTGTGAATGATCCCGATACTGAAGCGCTCTTGGCGCTTTTCCGTAGAGTCACGGCTGCGGGTAAACGGTTGGCAATTATGGCTCATATCAACCATCCCCGCGAGCTATATCCGCCAGTAGTGCAAATAGCGTTGGCGCGTATCCATGAGACTGGCGCACACGTTCATACCCAGACCCCGCTGCTCAATCATATCAATACCGCGCCACACCTCTGGATGGAGCTGTGGCGCGAACAAGTGCGCTTAGGCTGTATGCCCTACTATATGTTCGTCGCGCGGGATACTGGTGCGCAACACTATTTCGGCGTGCCACTGGTGCAAGCCTGGGAGATATTCCGAACGGCTTATCGGGAGGTGAGCGGCCTGGCACGTTCGGTGCGTGGCCCTATTATGTCCGCACATCCTGGTAAAATCCAGGTTTTGGGGGTTAGTGAGGTTAATGGCACGCAGGTATTCAATTTGCAGTTTCTCCAGGGGCGCAATCCTGATTGGGTATTACGCCCCTTCTATGCTGCCTACAATCCTACTGCGCTTTGGTTGAATGACTTGCAACCGGCCTTTGGCGAGAAAGCCTTTTTCTTTGACCCGCAGCAGTAGACACGGATTTGCTACCGTACACTTGTAGATTTTTGCCACGGATTCACTTGAATTCACACGAAAACAATAAGAAATTCGTGCTAATTCGTGGCTAAAACTGAATGTGCTTGGAAAATGTACGGTAGACAAGACACGGATAGTTTTTTTAAGTAGGTCAGCCGTTTTGAAAGAACGGCTGAAGTGAACACTCCCAACAAATCTATGATATACTGAGTCTAGGTGGCAAACTTGAGTTAGCTACTAAATCTCTTCCCAAGTTATTAAGTTTAGGGCATAGACCTGGCAGGTTTCAAGGCCTTAAGCCTACAAAACGTCGTTATTCATCGGTAAAATACTACCTAATCCAATGGGTGCAAAACCTTTCAGGTCTTAACTGAATAACATTGAATTTCCTACCTATTCAAATGAACCTATCGTGGTGTAATGAAGTATAAGTAGCTAAGGTGTATTAAACTATGGACTCTCAACTCATTGAGCGGCTTCAGTCTGGCGACCTGAACGCGCTAGGCGAGCTTTACCAGCAGTATAAAGACTTGGTATACCGCACCGCGTTAGTGGTGACGCACGACGAGCGTGCTGCTGAAGACATCTTGCAAGAAGCTTTTGTCCGATTGCACACTTATGCTGCAAGTGTGGATGGCTCGCGCCCCCTCAAACCCTGGTTATATCGGGTTGCGGTGAACCTTGCGTATGATTGGTTGCGCAAGCGCCGTTGGATTCAGCCGGTGGAGGATTTGTTGGAGTGGTTATCGGGGATGCCAGCAGCTTTTCCTGCGCCGGATAGTCACGCTGAGCGAAATGAGCTCGTCTACCTGGTGCAGGAAATTATTACCGCGTTGCCAGAGACCCATCGCGTGGTAGTCGTTATGTTTTATATGGAGAATCTCGCGTTGGATGAGATCGCGCAGACGTTGGAATTGCCCTTAGGGACGGTAAAATCGCGCCTTTATTATGCGCGCGAGCGGTTGCGTGAGCGGCTGGCGCAAGGTCAGCGCTTGATTCCGGAGCTAGCTTATGAATTCACGTAGATATTCTCCTAATTATGTGGATACGCTATTTCGGCAGGCTTTGCAACCTTATGTTGGGGCGCAAGCTCCAGATGACGGTTGGCAGCGGGTCTTGGCGCAGTTGCAGCAGCCGGTGCAGCCACGTTGGCAGCGTATTTTCTTGCGGTTTGGGATTTTTCGCTTTGCTGCCTCCGGGGTACCGGAGATAAGCGAGCTCTTCCCTGCCGCAGGCTCTTCGTTGGCGTTATCTGGTTTGTTTGACCACCAACGTCAGTTGCGAGCGTTGCTGGCTTGAACACCTTTGCCAGGGCCGTGTAGTTAAGGTCATTGCAGTGCCCACTTGTTGCAGGAATGCGGCCTAAAGGCCGGGGATGCAAAGGGATGTGTGTGGCGAGGCGAAGCCCGCCACACACATCCCTTCTAAAAATGCCGCTGATGAAAATTAAGAAAATGAACCGAAAATAAAACCATTTGCAAGAATAACTTCTTAAAAATTTACAAATTGAGAATTTTACCCCACCCCCTTGCCCCCTCCCCACGCCGCTGCGCGGCGTGGGGAGGGGGAGAAGAATAACGGGTTTTTTGGGCGGCGGCGAAGCCGCCGCCCAAAAAACCCACAAAAAATCCCCCTTTCCCCCGCTTGCGGGGGAAAGGGGGTAGGGGGCTAGGGGGTATCATTTTATTTTTAGAACGACCAACTTGACACAAAACCTTATTTACGGATTTTGCTACCGTACACTTGTAGATTTTAGCCACAAATTCACTCGAATTAACACGAAAACAATAAGAAATTCGTAAAATTCGTGCTAATTCGTGGCTAAAACTGAATGCGCTTGGAAAATGTACGGTAGAAAATTACGGATTAATTTCTTAAAATTCATAAACGCACCGCGTGGCGGCATTTTGCGGAAATCTGACACCCCCCCTGCCTGTGCAGTTGACTTTATGTTGGGTTCGTTGTAAGATTGTTAAGGGTTTGGAATAGCTAAGAATTTTTAAGACGTTGAGATAAGGAGGTGATGCTTATCTGAAGAGCGCCGATAAGTTTTGCTAAGTATTGACCCGAAACTAAAACCATATCTGTTTTTAAGGAGGAGACTATGTTTACCCAGAAAAAGTTGGCGGCAGTGCTCGCCATCGTGATGATCGCGACCCTGGCCCTGTCTGCCTGTACCCAACCGACCCCTGTGACGGTTTATGAGACGGTTACGGTTGAAGTGCCCGCTGATCCCGTCATCGTGACGGTGACGGCTGAACCAACAGACGTTGTGGCCCCCCCTGTGGATCGGCGGGGTGCCTGGCTCGACACCATTGTGGTGATCGAGGAGCCTAACACAGATCAGGCGATCACTCGCTTGGAGACTGGGGAGATTGACCTTTTTGCTAACACGGTGAGCAATCCCGAAACTGCCCGCACGGTTTCCGATTCCCCCGCTCTTGACGGTTACCTGTCCTATGGCTCTTACAATGAACTGAGCTTCAACCCCGTTGGTCCGATCTTTGAGGGCACCGGCAAGCTCAACCCCTTCGCTGTAGCGCGTGTGCGTGAGGCCATGAACTGGCTTATTGACCGCAACTACATCGCCCAGGAAATCATGGGGGGGTTGGGTTCACCTCGGTGGACCCCCTTCAACAACGCCTCCAGCGATTATGCTGCGATGGCGGATGTGATCCGTGGGTTGGAATTCCAGTACGCTTATAACAGAGACCTGGCCCAGCAAGTGATTGCTGAGGAGATGGAGACCCTGGGGGCGACCCTGGTGGACGGCAAGTGGCAGTATGATGGTGCGCCGGTGGAAATCAGCATCCTTATCCGCACCGAGGACGAGCGCCGAGACATCGGCGATTACGTTGGTAACCAGCTGGAAGACATTGGCTTTACCGTCATCCGCGATTACAAGACCGCTGCAGATGCTTCCCCGATCTGGCTGCGCGGTAATCCCGCGGACGGCCTTTTCCACATCTACACCGGTGGTTGGATCACTACGGCAGTTCCCCGCAACCTGGCGGACAACTTCCTGTTCTTCTACACCGACATGGGTATGGCTGTACCGTTGTGGATGGCTTACGAGAACGACCCGGAGTTCTATGAACTGGCTGACCGTCTGGATCGTTCGGACTACCAGACCCCTGAAGAGCGCCGTGACATGCTGGCGCGCGCGCTGGAACTGTCTTTCTATGACTCTAACCGCATTTGGCTGGCTGATCGCGGTGCTTTGACCCCCAAACGCACCGAAGTGCGCGTGGCGGCTGACCTGTATGGTGCGGTGAGTGGTTCCTGGCTGTGGCCGGTGACTATTCAGCGCGAGGGCCAGATCGGTGGGTCTATGACCATTGCGATGCCCAGCATCCTTACTGAGCCGTGGAACCCGCTGGACGGCAGCAACTGGATTTTCGATATGATGTTGATTCGGGCGACCGGTGAGATGGCGGCTCTGCCTAACCCCTTCACCGGGTTGTATATGCCGCAGCGCATCGAGCGTGCGGAAGTGGTGGTCCAGACCGGTACCCCTATCATTAAGACTCTGGACTGGGTAAGTTTGGATTTCGAGGACAGTATCGAAGTTCCCGGCGATGCCTGGGTGGACTGGGATGCCGAGGAGCAGCGCTTCCTCACCGCCAGCGAAGTTTATACCGAGACTCAGACCGCGGTGCGCAAGAGCGTGGTTTACTACGAAGCCGACCTGTTCGAGACCAGTATGTGGCACGATGGTAGCCCCATGTCGATTGGCGACTTCGTGATGGGGATGATTGTCTCCTTCGACCGCGCCAAGGAAGCCAGCCTTTACTACGATGAGGCCAAGGTGCCCGCGTTCAACTCCTTCATGGCCGCCTTCCGGGGTGTGCGCATCATTTCCGAGAACCCGCTGATCATTGAGACCTACTCGGATACTTTCCAGCCGGATGCGGAGAATAGTGTTAGCGATTGGTTCCCCTACTTCCTGCAGGGTGAAGGTTCCTGGCACATGTTGACCTTGGGTCTCATGGCTGAAGCTGAGGGTCAGGCTGCCTTCAGCTCCGCCAAGGCGGATACGCTAGAAGTGGAGCGCCTGAGCTACATCGCTGGCCCCACGATTGACATCCTCAAGGCACAGTTGGATGCGGTGCTCGAATCTGGCGAGATCCCCTATGCGCCCACCATGGGCCAGTATGTGGATGCTGCCGAAATTCAGACCCGTTTCGAGAACTATGCCGAGTGGTTCCGCCGTCGGAATCACTTCTGGATCGGCACTGGCCCCTTCTATCTGGAGCGCGCGTTCCCGATCGAGGGCACGGTGGTGTTACAGCGCAACCGCGACTACCCCGATATGGCTGATAAGTGGATGAGCTTCGCTGAGGCTCCCATCGCCGACGTCGAGCTTGACGGTCCGGGGCGCGTCTCCATCGGCACTGAGGCCGTGTACGATGTCTTCGTCAATTTACCCAATGGCGATCCCTATGCTATTGATGACATTGACAATGTCAAGTTCTTGGTCTTCGACGCAAGCGGAGCAGTGGTTGAAGTTGCTGCCGCGACCGCTGTTGAGGATGGTTTGTGGCAAGTGACGTTGAGCGCGGATGTGACCGGCAAACTCGCGGCAGGTTCTAACCGGCTAGAGGTCGTCGTCGTTTCCAAGCTCGTGGCTGTGCCCAGCTTTGATGCCATGACCTTTGTAACGGCACCCTAGTGGCATAGTGGTTGGTTTGTTCTCCAGGGGCGAGGTTCAGCCTCGCCCCTGGTTTTTTCCTTAAACTTTAGAAAGCGAGAGATGCTATGGCTGATGACGCTTCCTTGCCTTTACCATCGGATGCAGTGCCGGCAGAAATAAAGAAATCCCCCACTAATGCTGCCGTCAAACTAGCTCGTTATACTCTGACGAAGATGGCGATGTTGTTAATCGCCCTGACGATTGGTGTTTACCTGACTATTCTGATTGCTAATATGGGCGGATATGTAGATCAGATTCTCAAGGGCCAAATTCGTGAGCAAATTACGGTTGGCCTTAACATGGATCCAGAATTTCGCCGGTTGCCTGCGGCGCAGCGCAATGAGCTCGTTGAGCAGTATATTGCAGTTGAGGAAGGCCGCTTGAATTTAGATCAGCCGTTCATGTTGCGTAGTTTTCGATTCCTTTTCCGTGCGCTATCGTTAAATCTGGGACGGGCGCAACACATGTCTAGTGATAGCGGTTCCAGAGACGTGCGTAATATCATTTTGGAGCGACTTCCTTCTACCTTGCTCTTGATGGCAACCGCTAACCTCTTACTCTTCTTCACCAGTGTTTTCTTCGCCTTATATTTATCGCGTAATTACGGGAACATTCTGGATAAGCTGGTTATTGGCATGTCGCCTTTCTCTGCCGCACCGGCCTGGTTTTACGGTATCTTCTTGATACTATTGTTCTCGGCGGTATTAGGGTGGTTGCCCTTTGGGGGCATGGTAGCAGCGCCCCCGCCCGAGGATCCTGTGAAGTATACGCTTAGTTTGTTGCGCCATTTGATTTTGCCGGTGACAGCCTGGATGTTGAGCGGGTTCTTCGCTAGTACGTATGGATATCGCACTTTCTTTCTGATCTTCTCAATGGAAGACTATGTGGAGTTGGCGCGTGCTAAGGGCCTATCCGCGCGTGAAATCGAGCGCCGGTACGTATTACGCCCCACCTTACCCAACATCATCACCAACTTCCTCCTGATGTTGATTAGTTTGTGGCAGGGCGCGATCATTTTGGAATCAGTTTTTAACTGGCCGGGTCTCGGAAGCTTGATACAGCGTGCAATTGGGCTGTTTGACTCCCCCGTGATTGTTGGCACGACGGTTATCTATGCTTACATGCTGGTAATCACAGTTTTCTTGTTGGACTTCATCTATGCGCTGGTAGATCCTCGTGTGCGTGTTGGTAGCGGAGGTGCGAAATTATGAGTGGGTTGCGACGGGCCTTTAAGGATGTGATGCAGTTCCCTACCGCAGTAGTCGGGTTGTTGATAATTTTTACGCTGGTGCTGTTGTCTATCTATACCATCGTTACAATCCCGTACAGTGAGGCCATTCGCTTGTGGCGTGGTGGTGAGGAGGTGTGGGGCGATAATCCGCGCGCTGTGCCGCCTGCCTGGACTAATCTCTTCCGTCAGCAGAAGCTTCCTGAGAGCGTCGTGTTGACTGACGAGAGTGAGCTGGTGGGCAAGCAGATGACGGCTATGAGCGATGGTATGACAGATGTATTGCTAGAATATACCTTCGATTATAACTACGATGCTTTCCCCCGAGATTTAATTGTATTCTATACCGCTAAATATGAGTCGCTTGCCCCGTATGTGGCAATGTTCTGGGTGACGCCAGATGGACGTGAGATTCGTTTGGGTGATTTTACTTCACGCCCTTCACAGACTTACCGCTTCGATCAGGATGATCGGCTGATGCGCCGCCTTCGGGGGATACAACCGCAAGTTGCGCTGTTCGATGATCCTGAAGTTGATGGTGAGCAGCCGCTTAGAGGGACCTATACGTTGCGTGTCGAGGCATTGCTTTTCGAGGCAGATGCAGACCTGGATGCGAAGTTCGTCTTGTACGGGCAGGTGCATGGGTTGGCCGGCACGGATCATCGGCGGCGCGATCTGAGTGTGGCGTTGCTCTGGGGTATTCCTCTTGCGCTTTCGTTCGGGCTGTTGGGCGCACTGGGTACCTCGATTCTCTCAATGTTCATAGCTGCTATCGGTGTGTGGTTCGGCGGCGTGCTGGATGAACTGATTCAGCGCATTACCGAGGTGAACATGCTCTTACCCACTTTACCCATTCTGATTATGGTGGGGACTTTCCAATCGCGGAGTATCTGGGCCATGTTGGGTTGGATTATTGCGTTGAGCATTTTCGGGGGGGCAGTCAAAGGGTACCGCGCGATTTTCCTCCAGGTCAAAGAAGCGCCCTACATCGAGGCGGCGAAGGCGTATGGTGCCGGTAACGCGCGCATCATTACCCTTTACCTGATTCCGCGCATCATTCCGGTGCTGATCCCGAATCTGGTCAACGGCATCCCTGGTTTCGTGTTCCTGGAGGCCGCGCTGGCTGTGTTAGGTCTGGGTGACCCAGTGCTGCCAACTTGGGGCAAGCTGATTAATGATGCGCATTCACAAGGGGCGCTGTACAATGGGCAATACTACTGGATTTTACAGCCGACTGTGTTGCTGATGTTGACTGGCTTGGCGTTTGCGATGGTGGGGTTTGCCCTGGATCGCGTCTTCAACCCACGCTTGCGAGAGGTGTAGAGCGATGACCGATAAAATTTTGTTGAGTGTAGAAGACCTGGTGTTGCATTTCCGTACTTCTAAAGGTGATGTGCGGGCTGTTGACGGGGTAAATTTCCGTCTGGGTCGTGACGAGGCCGTTGTGGTCTTGGGTGAGTCGGGGTGCGGTAAAACATCGTTGGCGAAGGCTATTCTACGGTTGTTACCCAAGAATGTCAGTACCTATAGTGGCCGGGTGTACCTCAACGGCGAAGATGTGATGCAGCTGAGTGACGAGCAGTACCGGCGCCAGGTGCGCTGGTTGCGCATGTCCATGGTTCCTCAAGCGGCAATGAACTCGCTCAACCCGGTAATGAAAGTTGGTGATCAGGTTGCCGAGCCTTGTATCATTCACAACGGCCTAAACAAAGAGCAAGCATTGGCGCAGGCGAGTAAGATGTTCCAGCATGTGGGTGTTCCGTTGGATTTCCTGCATCGCTATGCCTTCGAGCTGAGTGGGGGGATGCGTCAGCGTGTCGCAATTGCCATGTCGTTGGTTACATCGCCTGACCTGATCGTGTTGGACGAGCCGACCTCGGCGCTGGATGTATTGACCCAGGCCAATATCTTTAACGTGCTCAAGGGTATCAAAAGTGAGCTGGGGATCAGTTTTATCCTGATCACGCATGATATCGCTACCTCTAGTGAGTTGGCGAATAGCGTGGCCGTGATGTATGCCGGGCAGATCGTCGAGACCAGCGACGCACACCGGTTCTTCCATGAACCGTTGCATCCTTACTCCCAAAAGCTGATGGCGAGTGTGCCGCGCTTGCGTGGACATCAGGAGCCGGACTTTATCACTGGGCAGCCGCCGAGCTTGCTATTCCCGCCTACGGGATGTCGTTTTGCTGAGCGTTGCACCAAGCGCTTCGACCGGTGTTCCCAAGAGCCGCCTATTACCGAACAGGATGGCCGTCTGGTTAAGTGCTGGTTGTACAGCTGAGGTGCAGGAGGTACACATGGCTGAGCAAAATGTAATCGGGAAAGCCCAGAATGGGGGATTGGCAATGGACAGAGAAATAGCGGATGATGTGTTGTTGTCGGTGCAGAACTTGCGCGTATGGTTCGAGCTGCGCCGCTTTGGCTTTGGGCACGCTGGTTATGTACGTGCAGTGGATGGGGTGGATTTTGATCTGCACTACGGTAAAACAATTGCCATTGTTGGTGAAAGTGGTTGCGGCAAGTCGAGCCTGATGAAGACGATCCTGGGCTTGAACACGCCGACCAAAGGGGATATCTACTTTGGCGGGGATCAGCTGACCGCACAGCGTGGCGAGAACTTGCGCATCTATCGCTCCAAGATTGGCTTCGTGCAGCAGGACCCTTACGGCGCTCTTGCGCCCTTTATGTCCATCCAACGCATTTTGGAAGAGCCGTTAATCGTCAATGGTATTAAGAGTAAAGAAGAACGGGTCCGGCGCATTAACAAGGTAATGGGTGAGGTGAAGATGTCCCCGCCGGAGGACTTCTTGCAGAAGTTCCCTCATATGTTGAGCGGCGGTCAGCAACAGCGTATCGTGATTGCACGGGCTATGCTCTTGGAGCCTAAGCTCATCGTAGCCGACGAGCCGGTTTCGATGTTGGATGCGTCGGTGCGTGTCGAGATTCTCAAGTTGCTGCGCGGTTTGCAGGAAGAGCACAACCTGGCCTTCATCTACATCACGCATGACCTTTCCACCGTGCGTTACTTCTCCGAGCGGGTCTTTGTGATGTACGCGGGGCAGGCCGTGGAGAAGTCCCGCATCGAGGATTTGATTCGCAATCCCAATCATCCATACACGCTAGCGTTGCTGGCGGCTACATCTGACCCAGACGCAGACAACGCAACCCGCTTCCGAGATGTGCCGCCTGGGGAACCGCCCAGCCTGGTCAAGCCCCCCAAGGGCTGCCGCTTCCATCCGCGTTGTGCGCAGATGATTGCGGGCTTGTGCAATGAACAAGAGCCGCCGCACTTTGAGACGGAGCCGGATCATCTGGTGGCTTGTTGGTTGTATAAGTGATGTGGTGGTCGCCCGGTAGATTGATTCTTGTTGGCATGGTGCTGGTGATCTTAGGATTTCTCGGCCCTTTGCTGATGGTTTTGCGCCTGTTAGAATCCACGTTTTTCTTGAACTTCGCCTCGTATGCCGCCTCTTTGGCGGGGATGGTTATGGGCTTTGTGGGCGGGGTTTTGTATGTTCAAACTCACAAGCGCGAACAGGATAAGTGAATTGCTAAGGATTTGGCTGAGCCGGGCAATGTCTGGAGTCTAGTCTCTGCCTGTTCGTGCGCTATGAAACGCACAAAACGTGAAACGTGAATTCATTCGCGTTTCACGTTTTGCGTTGTAGGGTGTATGCGTACGGGCTGCTTTGAATGGCCCAATGCTGTTATTCTGTACTTGTGTGGCGGTTTAAGAATAGCTTGATATTTAGGAAAGTCGTTTATAATACAGTAGTCAATGCCATTAAGATGAAGAATCTGAAAATTCGGGGAACTGACGTTCCCCTCAGAGCCAGCGTGCTCAGAGCGGATCGTTAGATCCGCGATTGGATAAGCAGTTGAGATGCGCCATTCGCTATTTTCACGGGAATTCCTATTAACCGGTGGTTCCCCAGCGATTGGATGAAAATGTAGCGCGAACTGTCAGCGCATAGATGCGCGCCGTTCACGCGCGCGGAGCAGACGCTCCGCGTTACGCTAGTTTTGCTTTGAGATTTGTTGATTTGAGATTTCCTGAGGAGGAGTGTATGTTTCGCAGAAAGTTAATGCTTGTGGTTGCTCTTTTAATTGTTTCAGGTCTGGTGTTGACTGCCTGTGGGCCTGATCAAACGCAAATACCTTTAACACAGTCTCCAGTGAGCGAGCCTACGATGGATGCGGTGCCGCTTGCTACCCCCACACCGGAAGAGGTGCTTCCTGAACCTAAAACTTTGATTGTGTGCCAGAGTCAGGAGCCGGACAATCTGTATTTGTGGGGCGGCGCGCAGCCAGCTGCACAACACATTCACCAGGCCATATATGATGGCCCGATTGATAATCGTACATATACCTATCAGCCCATTATCCTTGAGAAGCTCCCCAGTCTTGCCGATGATGATGCTGATTTGAGTGTGGTGATTGTGCAGGCAGGTGATTTAATCGTCAATGCAGCGGATGAGGTTGTTGAATTGGTGACGGGTGTGCAGCTGCGTCCTGCCGGTTGTCGCAATGCTGATTGTGAGGTCGAGTTTCTCGGTGAGCCGTTGCAGATGGATCAGATGTCAGCAACCTTTGTCATCCAAGAAGGGGTACAGTGGTCGGATGGCACACCATTGACTGCCGACGACTCGGTGTACAGCTTTGAGCTGGTCGGCGCTCCTGATACCCCTGTATCCCGCTATACGTATACCCATCAGCGTACCGCTTATTATGAGGCCCGGGATGCCCGTACCACTGTTTGGACTGGGCTGCCGGGTTATATTGATAATGTCTATTTCACTAACTTTTGGCCGCCCTTGCCCCGTCACCAGTGGCAGGAGCTCTTGGGCTATATGCCCAGAGACCTGGTCGAAGCTGAGGAATCATCGCGTTTGCCGTTAGGGTGGGGGCCATTTTTCATCACTGAGTGGGTAGCTGGCGATCATATCACTGTTGAACGGAATCCTTACTACTTCCGTGCGGCTGAGGGTTTACCGTATGTGGATAGGGTCATCTTCCGCTTTGTGAGTGATGTGAATGCTGCGGTGGTGCAACTGTTGTCCGGGGATTGTGATATTGTTACACAAGATGTGGCTTTGACAAATCAAGCCGAACTACTCCTCCAAATGGAAGAGTATAATGTGTTGAATCTACAGTTTGTCACGAATGCTATTTGGGAACATCTGGACTTTGGTATTACGCCAGTGGAAACTTACGAGCGTCCTAATTTTTTTGAAGATGTCCGTATGCGTCAGGCGATTGCCTACTGTCTGGATCGGCAGAGCGTGGTTGATGATGTTATGTACGGGCGCTCTCAAGTCATTGATACTTATATTCCTCCCGACCATCCCCTCTATGCCGATGACCGTCTGACCACCTATGCTTATGATCCAGATCAGGGTAGGGCGTTACTTGACGAAATGGGATGGGTAGCTGATGCAGACACTGGGATGCGGGTGGCCCAGGAGGTTGAAGGGGTTGCTGATGGCACTCAGCTGGCGTTCATTTGGGCCTCTACCACCTTGCCTTTGCGCATACAATACATGCGACTTTTCCAGCAGAACCTGGCCGACTGTGGCATCCAGGTTGACCTCCAGAATTTTTCTGCTGCTGAGTGGTTTGCTGATGGCCCTACTGGCCCATTGTTCGGGCGGCAATTTGATGTAAGTTCGTTTGCCTGGCTCCCAGATGTTGAGCCATCTTGCCATCTCTACGCTTCCTGGGAAATTCCCTCCGCAGAGAATGTGTGGGGGGGGCATAATATCCTTGGCTTTAGTAATGAGGCGTATGATGTGGCTTGTCGTAGGGCCTTGGAGTCGTTACCCGGCACTGATGCTTATATCGAAGGGCATAAAGAAGCACAACGTATTTTCTCCGAGCAGCTACCGGTAATTCCACTTTTCCTGCACGCGAAACTTGCCGTCTATCGTCCTGAGGTTGTTGGGTTTATCATGGATTCGACCGAAGATTCGGATCTTTGGAACATCGAGGTTTTTGACTTGCAGCGGTAAAGTGGCTGTAAGTACATAATCTGCATAAATTTGCATCTGACACAGGGCGAGGAAATTTCCTCGCCCTGTGTATTTAAGGGCCTTGTCAAAACTTAAAACCTCTATACACGTGCTCGGCGTAGATTGTGGAGTTTCCATTTTTGGACTACCAAGTGTCTGGTAACCTGCTGGAGTTAGCCGTCCAGTGAGAGTAAGGGGCAGGATTATTTTGGGAATAGCCTGGAATCTATGAGAACCTTTCGCTTGCAAATCCCTGATAAATCTTGCTGTCTCTTCACAATTTAATCAAAATCAAGTATACTTGATGTGAGACGGAGCTAAAAGCAGTGATAAAACCCGTTGATTTGGGCGTGCTAACCCCGGTGTTACAATGTTGAACATGCAATCCGCATCCTGTAAACTGTTATAAGTGCTGCTGTGGGAGGTTGTCATACATGGAACTCGTAGGCCTGGCGGCGCATACTACGCAGTTCACCGAGCCACGTGTGGTGGTGGTGGATGATGATCCAGAGATCATCAAGCTGGTGAGCGAAGTGCTGTCCCTGATTGATTGTAGCGTGCTACCCGCCTTGCAGGGGGCAGAGGCGTTGACGTTGTTGCGCAAAGAAAAGGCTGCTGGGCGTCCGGTGGATGCGGTATTGCTGGATGTGGTTATGCCGGGTGCCGACGGTTTTCGTGTTTTACAAATGCTGAAATCCGATCCTGACCTGGAACAATTGCCGGTTATCCTGATCACTGCGTTGGGTTCGGTGGTAGATAAGACGCGCGGCTTGCAAATGGGGGCGGATGATTATGTTACTAAGCCCTTCGATCCCCAAGAGCTGTTGGCGCGCATCGGGGCCGTTTTCCGTATTCGGCGCACTGAGCAGATGCTACGCCAGCGCAACCAGGAGCTGGCCGCGCTCAACGAAATCAACCAAATGGTCTCGGCCAGTCTTGACCTGGATCAAGTGCTGGTTTCGGCGTTGGCGGGTTTGGAGCGACTGATGCAGGCTGATGCGTTAGCCCTGGTGCTTAATGACGAGGAATCGGGGACATGGATGGTGCGCACATCGCGCGCTCCAGAAGGCGCGTGGCTGGAAGGCCGTGTAGCGCCAGTTACAGACCCCTCGATTGCAGCCACGTTGGCGCGTATGGAACCCTTGTTACTTACCCAGCAGCAAGAGGGCTTTTGGGTGGATGCGCTTGGTTTCGCGCCGCTCGATCTGTTGTCGGTACCGCTGCTTTCTCATGAAACGCCAGTAGGTCTGTTGGTGGTCATTGGACGTGATGGGACCCTCAGTGAGGATTCGATACCTCTGTTGAAGCATATTGCGGCGACTATCGCTATTGCTGTGGATAACGCCCGGCTCTACGGCGAGTTAGCCGCGTTTGCCGACGAGCTAGAACGTTCGCAGAGCCAGCTGGTGCAAGCTGAGAAGATGGCAGCAGTAGGGCGACTCGCGGCCTCTATCGCCCATGAGATTAACAACCCGTTGCAGGCGATTCAGAATAGCCTGCATTTGTCGCTTCATCCGCAGTTGGACGAGGGTGGGCGGCGGCGCTATCTAGGGATGGCTCAGGACGAAATCAATCGGCTGGTGCAGATTGTGCGCCGGATGCTGGATTTCTATCGCCCTTCCTCCAACATGATGGAAGTGGTGGATGTGAATAAGACGGTCGAGAACGCGTTGGTTATCGCTAACAAACGCTTGCAACAGGCTGACATCCAGACTGTGGCGCAGTTTTCCGCCAACCAGCCGCCGGTATGGGGTAGTGCCAATCAGCTAACTCAGGTCTTCTTGAACATCATCATTAATGCTATTGAAGCGATGCCTGTGGGCGGCACTTTCTGGGTGGGAACTGCGTATCACGAGGAGCGTAACCAGATCGTAGCGGCGTTTCGCGACAGTGGGGCGGGTGTTTCCCCGGAGGTTTATGAGCATCTTTTCGAGCCTTTTTTTACCACCAAACCCACTGGTACGGGCTTGGGTTTAGCGATTAGCTACGGTATTGTTGAGCGCCATCGTGGCGTGATTGAGGTGGAAAGTCCCACCGGTGGCGGTGCGTCGTTTATTGTGCGCCTGCCTCGATACCAGGAGGAGTCTCATGCCTGACGTGCGTATTTTGGTTGTGGATGATGAGGCCGCCGAGCGTATTACGCTGGGCGAAGTGTTGCGCTTGGAAGGTTATCGTGTCGAGCTGGCAGCTTCGGGGGAAGCGGCTTTGCTCACCGCGCAACAGAATGGCCCGTTTGATGTGGTGGTGCTGGATTTGCGACTTCCTGGCATGGATGGCGTGCAGGTTTTGGAGCATTTGCACGCTTTCGCACCGGAAACGGTAGTCATACTTATTACCGGCTATGGCACATTAGAAACGGCTATCCAGGCTATGCGCAAAGGGGCTTATGATTATTTGCTCAAGCCCTGCCCGGTTGAGGAAATTTTGGCAGCTGTGCGGCGCGGAGTGACGGATTTGGAAAAGGAACGCCACCGGCGCGCGTTGATGGGTAAGTTGCAAGCCACGCTCCAGGAGTTAGTGACACGCGAGACGGGCGTTCCATTGGAGCCAGAACCACTGGAAACCGAACGTTTTTTGCAAGTAGATGCTGTGCTCGTGGATCGAGCCAAGCATCTTGTCACTTTGCATGGTGCGCCGGTAGAACTTACCCCTACTGAGTTCCGTCTGTTAGAGTGTTTGATGATGCGGGTGGACGAGGTTTGCACACCACAGAATCTTGTCCGTTGTGCGCAGGGGTATGAGGCTGACCCGTGGGGCGCGCGCTCTATTGTACGCGTACATGTCCGGCGTTTGCGCCGCAAGCTGGAGCCAGACCCTGAACACCCCTGTTATATTTTGAACGTGCGCGGAGTGGGATACATGTTCGCTTCGGTGTCGCCGGAAACGTCACCAGAGTAGCGGTTGCGCGGTTGCGTGCCGTGTTGATTTACGGTACAATAGGGTTATTGGAAGTGAGACCTTTAGGGAAAAGGAAAAGCAACATGGAAGAAGAACGTGTTCCTACGGAAAATCGGGTTGTGAAAATGCAGAAGTTGCGGCGGGCTGTAGATCGCTTGCGGGGATTACGTTCTGGGGATCAGGTGCTGCCGGGACAGCCCTCATTGTGGGCACGCTTCAAAGCGAGCTTGTTGCTGCGCCTGGGGCTTGGCCCTAAGAACGATACCCCTACTGAATGAGCGGATGCAGGAATACAGAAATCACGCGGGATACAAGTCCCGCGTGATTTTTTGTGACGTAATTCCCCTTGAGTCTAATGCCATTAAGGTAAGACTTGACCGGTTTCGCCTAAATTGGGTTCGGTAGTATTTTACCGGTGAATAACGACGTCCTTGAGTTACGTGGATATGGGGTTATGTTTCGGACTACTACTACCACCAGAGCAGGAACACATTCTGTGCAGATGTGACCAACGTGCCATAAGTTACGGTCGCTTGCACCACTACCTGATCTCCGGTTTTACCTTCTCTTACCAGGGTGTCCAGACGTGCAAAGCCACGCGTATCGGTTCTTGCGGTAAGTACGCCTAAATTCTTTCCGCCAGCACCAACCAGGTTGATGTTGACGGTTGCGTCTTCAATAGCATTACCGTTATTATCGGTTACCAGGATCGAGATGGTTTGTGTGGCGTTGGGTTGTCCCAATACAGAAAAACGCAACGAGACCACTGCTCGGAGCGCAGTGATATTGCTACCAGTTGTTGGGATGGGGGTGACACTGATGATTGGGGAAGTACGGGTTAGTGCCGCAGCCGGGATGCGATCACGGTATAGGTTGACATACTGTTCACCGAGGTTGCCAATGTGTACTTGATTGGTGCTGTCTTCCGGTCGCCATTCCATCTTCAGCCGTTGGAAGTATTGGACAATGATGCCATCGGCATAGTGCATTTCGGTGATAGGATAGCCGAAAACGTCTAGCCCGCCGTTAGCGTTGAAGTAATCGAGAAATGCATAAGCGACAGTGTGTCCGGTTTCTGCGAAATAGATGCGGCGGCGAGAGCGCAGTGTGGGCGCAGGTACACGCGGCTGTCCATACCGCAGCTCGTCGGCAAGTAACCCTAACTGCACTTTGTAGGGGTCGGGATTGTTAGGGCGCCATTCTATCCGGGTATTTTGAAAATACTGCACCTGTACCCCACGCTCAACAAATGCCTCGGTGATTGGATACCCAAAAATAGCCAGGCCGCCGCGCGTATCGAAAAAATTCAAAAGGGGGCCACGTACTGTAAACCCCGTTTCTGGAAAATAACGGGAGTCCTCTTGTGCCTGAGTTAAACTGGGTAGCGTTGCAACAAGCATGATGAGAGCGAGACTCAGAAACAGCCCGGCTCTGGCAATCATTCTGGTTGTTTTCATCTATGCTCGCCTATTTCCATTGCTTTATATAGTTCAAACTGAGTACTTACTTAGCAATATCTTAAGTTACGACCTGGCAGGTTTTATCCAAATTGGGTTGGGTAGTATTTTACCAGTGAATAACGACATTTTGTAGACTCAAGGCCTTGAAACTTGCTTAGTCTATGCCCTAAACTTAATGACATTGACTTACTTATTACATTGTACATCAGAAAAGTGCTTTAGGCAATCCTTTTGAGATGCTGAGCAGATGGGAAATATGTACTATCAGTAGTTACACGGTTTGTTTCATCAAACGTTCTTTAAGCTCAAAAAGTGATTTTTAAGAGTGATTTGCGGGGGCGGGCTTAGCCGCCAAGTTCGCTTTGAGCCGGTGGCGCAAACGGTCATCGTGTAACTATTGTACTATGTGCGATTCGTATCAAAGCGATGCAGCTGCATGTTTAGGGTTAGTGGACGTTGAGGGTATAAGTCTTGGCGGTGTCATCTCCGGCCCGAAAGCCCATCCGCTCCAGATAGCGGGCGTGTTTGGGGGTTGCGGCCTCGGCGACAAGGCGGTGGATGCCTTTCTCGCGGAATAGATGTGCATGCTCACGATAGACGAAACGTGCCACTTGTAGGTCTCGGTAGCCGGGGGCGACATAATCTAGCAAGATGCGCGCTATGCCTTCACCCGCAGGCTGTGCGATGAACAGCCCGGTGGGAACCATGTCACGCAACACGAAGAACGCTAACTGTTCCTCCGTTTCTTTGTACATAAAGCCGGGGAAAAATGCGGCAATTTCGGCTTGGTGAAAATTGAGAAAGTAATGTAAAAAGCGCGAGCCTTTCAGTACCTCCAGCAGGGTGAAATACTCGCGGGAACGCAGCATCTGGTAGAGGTAGTAGCTATTTATGACAATAATGAACGCATTGACTGCCGCCACTGGGTAGGCGCCGATGAGCAGTCCGTAAGCCGTGAAGCAAATCGCACCTACTAGGTTAATGAGCCGCAGCCGCAATAGCGAGCTCATCATCAGTGACACGGCTACTAGACCTGAAGCTATGTAGCCGATGATCTCATAAAGCATTTGTGTGTCTATATTGCACCTCGCGAATTGAAACAATCAAAATTGCTATTTATTCGCTAAAATATTTATAGGACACGGATTTCATGGATAAAAACCAGAAAAATCTTTCTGATCCGTAAAATCCGTGTCCTGAATCTCTGAATTGGCCCAGGTAACACGCGCATTAAAATACTACCCCGCAATCGTATTCTACCAGCGTTTTGATAGTCTCTTCAATGCGGGTATGCGGAAAAGCACGCTGGAACGTGACCGTATACTGCTCAAACCCGCCCCAATTGGTGAAGGTGAGTAGGGTAACGGTGACGGTCGTCTCGTTCAGTACTACCTGCGGTGTAGGATTGAGATTTTGGGCCTCGCGGTGCATATCATGTGGGAAGGCCTGCTCGAAGCCATCTCCTGCTTCTAGCAATGCTGTGATTGCTGCTGGCGTGACTAGCACTTGTCGGTCATTGTAACCGGCATGCCAGTAGAGATAGAATTGCCCCCCCAAAACTCGTAATAACGCCAGCTGGTAGAACCCTTCAATGCTGTCTTCCGCGTGGATGGAGTCCAGGTAGGGGGGAAGCGTGCGTGGTAGCGCACTCTCGCTGGAGTAGGGGGGCTGATCTGTAGCGCGTGCGTACAGCACCGGTGCGCCGCCAAGGAAGTCTGCATAGTAGACATAGTCCAGCACATAACCCGGTTCCAGGCTGAGCCGTTCCAGTGCCGTGAAGTAGGTGTTAGGATCGAAATCCTCTTCTCGGCGTTGTTCCCCGTCGAGTAAATGTCGGGGTGCGTTATGCTGTGTGGCGTGGAGCGTTAACAGGGCTTTTAATGGTGTCTGCCAATCGGCGTTGCTGGTAGACGTTCCTCCACAGGCTATTGTCAGTAGGAAAGCAAGCAGGGCAATGCCCATGCCCCAAGTGCGACGTGTCTTCACGGCGTACCTACCTTTCAGATTGCTATCTGGTTGGATTGCCAGACAGGCTCTGATGAAATCTGGTTTTCTCAGGGACGTACTAGGGTATGTTGGTAAACACATGCGCAGCGGCGAAGGCTACGCCCGTCATCGTCGGTCCGGTGTGCGCACCCAGTGGCGGCGACATGGGGAATGTCGGTAGCCAATCACATTGGTATACTGCTTCGACTTTCTCGCGCAACATCGCTGCCCCTTCAGGATTGTAAGAGTGCAACACTTGGGTGCGTAATGCCGACCCGGCAGGATGGTAGCGCAGCATTTGCTTGATCAGTCCGTCTAGCGCCGAACTGAAGCTCCGGGCCATGCCCATCTGGGTGTACGTCCCTCCCACTTTCTCCACGCCGATTAGTGGTTTGATGCGTAACGCCGAAGCAATCAATCCCTTCATGTGGCTGATACGGCCCCCGTGGATGAGGTATTTGAGATCCTTGAGTGTATACATGCTTTCCGTAGCGTCGCCCACTTGCTTCACCAGCGCGAGAATTTGCTCTACACTCCACCCGGCGGCGATGGCGCGACCCGCTGCCCATACTTGCCAGCCCAACGCTGCGCACAAGGTCTTCGTGTCATAGAGCGTTATGTTCGCCTCCGGAACCATCTCCGCTCCGGCGCAGGCGGCATTGTAGGTACCGCTCAGTCCAGAAGACATGTGGATCGAGAGGATATCCGGGTCTTCAGCCGCCACTTTGCGGTAGAGCTCCGCAAACTCACCTGCTGAGGGCAGTGAAGTGGTCGGGTACACGCCTTGCTTTTCTAGCAGTGGGTACAGCGTTTCGGGTGTAATATCTACCCCACTGCGGTACGAGACGCCCTCAATGGTGATGATTTGGGGCATGACATGAATTTTCACGTCGGGCATCATCTCTTTGGGAAAATGTAAATCCATGCCAGTATCGGTGACTATTTGCATTGCTAACTCCTTGACTTTTAGCTGGTGGATTGCAGATTTTCCGCTTCCACCTGATCCTCTGCGTACCAGAGGCGGCAAAAAGCGCAGCGCTCTGGCGCGAGGGTGGGCTGTCCACATTCCTTGCAAGGATGCAAGTCTGCGGGCGGCATTTCTTCGCGACAAAAAAGCCCTTCCTCTTTAGCTTTGAGAAAACTTACATAGAATTGCAATTTGGTCCCCGGCGCGCGACTCTCCAATTGTGTAAGTGTGAGCTTGTGCTGGATACTGGTCGCGCCTATAGCATAGGGGCATTCGTCGTAGATATATGTAATGCCCCGTAGTAAAGTATAGGCGGCGGTGTCGCGCTCGTAGAAGCGACAAAAAGGCTTAACCTTGCGCGCCAGACCCTCGCCATCGGCGGGCAGTACGGGCGCTTGCCGTTTGAGGTAGCTGGCCTGCCAGTGCAGCGTGTTGCCGAAGAGGGTGGCAGCTTCGTCGTCAAGGTTGTGGCCGGTCGCCAGAACATCGTAACCGCTTTCCAGAGCAATCCGGTTCATCTCGTGACGTTTGATGAGGCCGCAGAGTGCGCAGGGGCGTTGGTGTTGGCGCTTACGGCGCGCTAGTTGGGGGATGCTCTCGCCATACGTTTCGGCGATGTTGATGATGTGTAAGTGCGCGGTGGGGTGCTGTGCTGCAAAGTCCGCCGCCTTTTCTCCTGAATGGGTTGAGTAGTGCAGGCCCTTGTCAATCCCCAGGTCAATGTAGAGGCCGTCAGCATGATAGCCTAGCCGCAATAACACTTCCCAAAGCGCCAGGCTGTCCTTACCGCCAGAGACGGCCACGAGGATGCGCGCGTCAGGCTCGAACATACGGTACTTGTGGATGGTGCGTGCGGTCTGTTCCTCAAACCAGGCCAGGTAATGCTCCGCGCAAAGTGCCAGCCGGTGCTGGCGGAGATTAATCGCGGCGCGTTCCCCACACTTGCGACAGCGCACCTCAGCCTCCTGAAATCACGCTAACGATGTTCACGGCGTCGTCGGGTTGCAGGCGATGATCTTCTGTTACTAGCTGTCCATTACACACTACAAGCACACTTTCCGGAAGCAGCTCTAACCGTTCCAACAATTGCTTGACTAGCAAACTTTCCTCGAATTGCCAATGTGCGTCTCTGTGTATGACTTGCATGCTGTCCCTCAGATAAGACCTGGCAGGTTTGCAAACCTGCCAGGTCTTAGAAATAGCATCTTCAAGAGTCTACAAACGGGGAGATTGACTCTATCTCCGTTTGTGTGTAGATGCGGATTAGCCCTCTGCGCGGAATTTACTCTCAAGCTCTTCTAGCAGTTCCGCCGCTTCGACCAGCTTATCGAGCGGGTTTTGCTCGGCGATGAAATAGCGATAATCGCAGGGCATGATGTCTAGCAATTTGATAAGCTCATCCATGTGCTTGTGTACCGTTGTGGGCGCGACATTGTAGCTAGCCGCGATTTTGTCCAGGGAGACATCGCGTAGGTTTACCTTACGGACGGTATAATCGAGCGCCGCGGCCCAGGTTTCGGGCTTGGGGATGGAAAGTGGCTCTTCGCCAAGCGCGATGCGAAATTCTACCCACATCTGAATCGCTGCCCCGATCATTTCTAGTGGTAACTGTTCAGCTGTCATGTGCGCGGTAAGGATTTCCTCTACCTGATCCATACCGCTGGCAAAAAGTTGCTCGATGCGACCGGCCACGGCTGAATCAGGCGCCAGGCGCAGATAATTCGCCAATGCGCGTAGCGCACGGTCGAAGTCGCCAGAGCGCGCTAATGCTTGCGCCAGGCTCATGTGATAGGCGGGTTTGTTAGGCGTCAGGCTGAGGACGTTCTCCAGCTTTTTGATGGCAACCTCAACGTCCCAGCGCTCATGGGCTTCTAGCGCCTCTTGATAGAGCTGCTCGGCTTTTTTACGGTCTGCGCCGCTGATTTGGGATGGGCTCATACCCTGCCTCCGTCAATGATGTTGCTGCTTTTTGAGCGTTTCTGTTTCTTAGTTTAATTATATCACCTTCAGCCCTGATGCCAAGCGCGAGGGAGTGGGCGAATTCAAAAAAGATAATCCGTCTGATTCGTAAAATCCGTATCCTTACTCTCCAGACCCATCCAGGTGGCAACACGAATTTTTGGTAATCAGCTGGGATATGTGTTACAATAGCGCTGCTTGTTGCTTCTCAACATAGTGAAAGGGTGTTGCTATGACTTTTGATGCTTACAAGTCCCAATCCCGCCGTATTGTGCTTTGGCTTGCGGCGTTGCTGTTGTTGGCATTGGCCTGCGCCGTGCCCATCTTTACCACGCCCGCGCCGTTACCTACTGCTATACCGACTTTGACTTCCACCGCTACTGGCATTTTTACGTCGACGCCCTTGCCGCCCGATACCGGTTGGCAGGTGAGCAGCTCCGGATTGGAGTTCCGCAGCCTGGATGTTTCGCTGCCCGGTGGTCTGGAACGGGTGACGGTGGTGCGTGTAGACCCGACGCGCTTCACGTTGCAATTGGAATACTTGCCGCAAGTCCCGATGACCGTGAGTGCGTGGGAGAATAAAGCGGGCGGACTGCTCGTTGTCAATGCAGGGTATTTCACGCAGGAAAATGTCCTCACGGGGTTATTTGTGTTGCGTGGCCGCCCGCAGGGTGTGAGTTATGCTGACTTCGCTGGCATGGTAGCGGTGCGTGATGATGGGGATGCCAGCGTGCGTTGGCTCCGCGAGTGGCACTATGACGCAGATGAACCGCTGGCCTATGCAGTACAGAGCTTCCCGGTGCTGGTCAAACCCGGTGGGGTCATGGGTTTCCCTGCCGATGGTGATGATGGACGTCTTGCGCGCCGTACGGTCATCGCACAAGACCGCGCCGGGCAGTTGTTGTTCCTCATCGCGCCGCGTGGGTACTTCAATTTGCACCAACTGGCAGTGTGGTTGGTGGATTCCGATTTGGATGTGGATATTGCGCTCAACCTTGATGGCGGCGCATCTGCGGGGCTGTGGTTAGCGGAGGAGACTTCAGCGCAAATAGATTCGTTTGCGCAGGTGCCGGCTGTGTTGCAGGTGGTGGAGCGGTAAAGGCTAGCCTATTGCCGGAAGTAGCGCTGGGCGGAAACAATGGCCTTGTGAATTTTCACGTGTGTGGCGTTCCCTGAGCCTGCTGCCCCCTGAGCCTGCCGAAGGGGGGACACATTGCTTCGTGGCTCTTGGCTTGGCGACTGTTTTCACACCCTCAACAGCCACGCCAGCCGCTCCAACGCAAACTGCGCCGAGTGTTGCTTGTTCTCCGCGCGATTCCCGTCCCAGCGTGCGCGCCAGACCCAGCGCTCGCCGGGTAGCGCGATACCCACGAAGACCAGCCCCACCGGCTTGTGCGGCGTCCCGCCGCCCGGCCCGGCGATGCCCGTCACGCTGACCGCCGCCTCGACGCCGAGCCGCCGTTGCGCGCCGAGCGCCATCTCCAACGCCACCGGCCCGCTTACCGCGCCCCACTGTGCCAGGCTGTTCGGGGACACGCCCAGCAGCCCCTGTTTGACCGCATCGGCATAGGCAATCACGCCCCCCACGAAGTACGCCGAGCTGCCGGGCTGCTGCGTGATCCAATGCCCCACCAGTCCGCCCGTGCAGGATTCGGCCACCGCCAACCGCCAGCCGCGCTGCAGCAGCCCCGCGCCCACCCGCGCGCAAAGTTCGTGTATGGTTGCGTTTGTTATCACCCCATCACCGCCCCGCCAGCTCCTCCTGCACGGTGCGCAGGAGCGTATCCGCCTGTAGCCCTGCCAGCGAGTAGCACGGCCCGTCCAGATGCTCGGCGAGCGATTGCGCCAACCCTTGATCAAAGGCTGCGGTTTCCATGTTGATGACCACTGCGCGGATTTTGGCCTCGCGGATTTGCGCGGCGATACGGTATGCTTCCTCTTGGGCGGGCAGCTCTCCCAGCGAGACATTGCCCGCGCCGTCGGTGAGGATGACCATGAGGGGGACGACCTCCGGGGAGCGGCGGCGCTCGTGTTGGACGATTTGCAGCGAGAGCCACAGCCCCGCCGCCAGCGGCGTCTTGCCGCCCACCGGCAGGTTGGCGAGCAGGCGCTGCGCCAGCTCCACGCTGTTGGTGGGCGGCAGCACTTCGAGCGCGCGATCCTTGTGGAATACGACCATGCCCACCGTGTCCCGTCGCTGATAGGCATCGGTCAGCAGCGACATGATCGCGCCTTTGGTGGCCTCCATCCGCTCAGATACGGCCATAGACCACGAGGCATCCACTACGAACAGGATGAAGTTCCCCGCCCGGCGTACACGCACTTTGCGCTGGTAATCTTGCGGGCCGAGGCGCAACGCCGGGCCATCGGGGTCGGCATCATGGCGTTGCCGCTGGAAGGGCGCAGCGGCGCGGAGCGTGGCATCCAGGGCCAGATCGGAGGCGTTGCGGGGTGAGGGGCGCGCGTAGATGTAGCGTCCACGCTTGCGCGTGGTGACGGTGCGGCTGCGCCGTCCGCCAGTGGAGCGCTCCAGCCGGTCGAGTGGGGTATCCAGGCGGCGCGGATCGAAGATATCGCCGACGGCAACCGGCTGCCCGCCCTCCCACCACTTGCCATCGGTGGGCCAGGTGGGGGGCGTTTGTGCGGCTTGCTCACCCTGAGGCGCGCCCGGTTCCTGCGTGGCGTCCGGTTGCGCCTCAGGACTCAGGCTTTTTTTGACTCGCCCTCGTGCGCAGACAGCGTGGCGGGCGCGGAATCGGTAGGCTGTTCTTGTTCAGCCTGCTCGCGGGCCGTTCCCACGCGGCTTTCGATCTGTTGCAGTGAAGTCTGGTTTTCATCGAACGGCTTACGCTTGAGGCGGTGCGGTAGCGCGAGCTCCGCTGCCAGCATGATGTCATGGTCGGTGAGGCGGATACGCCCCTCCCACGCGGCGTGCGCGGCGGCGGTTTTGAGAATGACCAAATCGGCGCGATGGCCGTCCACGCCCAAATCATCCATCATCACCGCAATCGTCGCCAGATCGCCGCGCGAATAATGCACCTGCGGTAATAGCGCGCGTGCCTCCTCGATGCGCTGCGCCAGCGCCCGCTCCTGCGGTAGCCATTGTGTGTAGAAGCCCTGCGGGTCCTGCTCGAAGGCCAGGTTGCGCTCCATGATGTCCATGCGGGCCGGCGCGCTGTGGACACCCAGCACATCCACGCACAACGCGAAGCGATCCAGCAGTTGCGGGCGCAGATCGCCCTCTTCAGGGTTCATTGTGCCGACCAGAATGAAGCGCGCGGGGTGCTGGAACGAGATGCCCTCACGCTCGACGATATTGACGCCCATCGCGGCGGCATCGAGCAGTACATCTACAATGTGATCATCGAGCAGGTTGACCTCGTCCACATAGAGGATGCCGCGATTGGCAGCGGCGAGGATGCCCGGCTCGAAGTGTCGCTCGCCCTTCTGGATGGCGCGTTCGATGTCGAGCGTGCCCACAACGCGGTCTTCAGTTGCGCCAACGGGCAAGTCTACGAAGGGGACGCGCCGGGTGAGGCGGGGGAGCGTCTCGCCGCGCGCAGCACGCTCGCGGCAGGTGGTACACCAGGTCGCCGGTTGATCGGGATCGCAGCCGAACGGGCCATCAGCGACCACTTCGATATCCGGTAGCAGCGCAGCTAGGGCGCGGGCGGCGGTGGATTTGGCCGTGCCGCGCTCCCCGCGAATCAGCACCCCGCCAATGCGGAAGTTGATCGCGTTGAGAATGAGCGCGCGCTTCATGCGCTCTTGATTGACGATAGCCGTAAAAGGAAAAACCGTGCGTCCGTTCTGTGTCACGCTTGCGCCTCCTCTGAAAATGGCGAATGGCGAATTGTGAATGGCGAATCTCAAAACTTAACCGATCGCGGATCTGGCGATCCGCTCTGAGCACGCTGGCTTTGAGGGGAACGCCAGTTCCCTTATTTTTCATCCAAGCGCTGGTGAACCACCGGTTAATGAGGAATTCCCTTGAAAATGGCGAATGGCGAATCAAAACTAGTGTAGCGCGAAGCGTCTGCTTCGCGTGGTTGCGAACGGCGCATTCATGCGCTGAAAGTTCGCGTTACATTTTCATCCAACCGCTGGTGAACGCCAGTTAATGAGGAATTCCCTTGAAAATAGCGAATGGTGAATTGCAAAATTTAATCCGTCGCGGATCTGTGGAGGATTCAATTCTATTATACTCATAAGCGTGCCGCCCAACCAAGTCGAGTGCAAGCCGGGTTAGCACGCGCTTTTCCACTGTTAATCGACACACAAGTTATCTTTGGATGGATCTTTGTAAACTGGTTCCCTGTTGATTTCCCTCACATCGCCGTGGGCTGTGACCTCTACGTTTACAGCATATGTGAGGTGTGGCCCGCATCCAAACCCCTCATAGAAGAACAAGTGTACCAGGTAGCCGTCCGCCGTTTCTTCTACGTGAGTATCTTCAATTTTGTCAACGAAGTACTGATACCTAGAATCCACCTCAAGGCCGTAGTAAGCCGATAAGTCTCTCACGGCCAACGCATAACTGAGTGCTTCTTGTGGCCCTGCTATAGGAGCAAAAATGCTTCTGAATTCGTCCTCTGTTTCTACAAGTTCGAATTGGTTATTCCGAAATACTACATAGCGGACGTATGTAGGAATAATGCCCCCAATGTTGAAGAAATATCTACCCTCAGCGAGCATACGGGCATTTTCTGCTCCCTGTTCTTGCGCGTTTAGGGAAGGAATGACAAGACAAAGAGCGATAGGATACGATGGGTCAAGTGCCCCAAGAAGATTGGATGGTTCTCTAATTACGTTACAACCCAAATCGGCCATAGGGCTATCTGTCTCGCAACGCCGAAAGCCGTATTGATTGGGAGGACAGCCGATGTTTTCAAAGATGCTAAAGTCCACATCAAATTCTGGTTGTGAGTGGTTCACAAAACGTGGACTTTGACATCCTGCAAGCGCAAGGAAAAAAACTATGCAAAGCCAAGCATGGAGTTTCATTATCACCTCCCCATGATATTGCGCGTGCTAACTACTAGATTTGAAGGGAACGTCAGTTTCCCGAGTTTTCCTATTGTTGGTGATGGGGTGGTGGCCCGTGGAAATCCTAAGTCTTTGCAAACTTCACGTTCTCTGCGGTGAAATTACTGTTTTGCCTGAAATGTGATGCTATTCAATGTCATTAAGTTTAGGGCATAGACCTGGCAGGTTTCCAGGCCTTCAGTCTACAAAACATCGTTATTCACCGGTAAAATACTACCTCACCCAATTTGTGCGAAACCTGCCAGGTCTTAACTTAATGGCATTGTGATGCTATTATACTCCCAAACCTATCTCTGCAAAAATCGCGCTTGGCTGGGACAACAAAAAACCGTCGCATGATGTAATCATGCGACGGTTCGCCGTAAAGCTTATGCTAATGGCTGATTAGCGACGGAAATCGCGCCGAGGCTCGCGGGGGCGACGATCGCCGCCACCAAAGCCACGCCCACCACCACCACCGCCGTCTTCGCGGGGCTGCGCTTCATTGATGCGCAGGGTGCGACCGTCCATCTCTGCGCCGTTAAGCGCAGCAATGGCAGCAGCAGCACCGGGTTCTTCCATCTCGACGAAGCCAAAGCCACGCGCCCGGCCAGTGTCGCGGTCGGTGATTAACCGAACGGCATTCACAGGCCCGTACTGTTCAAACAGTTCGCGAATTTCGGCTTCGCCCGCGCTGTACGGCAAGTTACCAACGTAAATACTCTTCATCCTATCCACTCCTTGAAACTAAAGAAACTTGGTGTGGCTTCTCAAATCCGAATCTGCTCGACAGTCGCGATCTAATCAGCCCTGAATTAAATTATACCACAAGTTTGAAAAAAGGGTAATGTGGTGTTTAGTTGCGCTTGCGCTGTGAGTGTTTGTCCGGATCGCGCACGAACACGTTGAGCAGCACGCTGACGATGCTGACGATAAGCGCGCCCCAGAACGCGGCCATGAAGTCGTTGACGTAGAACCCGACGCCTAGGAGGTTCTGGGCGACCCAGGCTGATAGCCACAGCGTCAGCGCGTTGATGACGAGGGTGAATAGTCCCAAGGTCAGTACAATCAAGGAACAGGTGAGCGCTTTGAGCAGCGGGCGGATGAAGGCATTAGCCAGGCCCAGCACCACGGCCATGACGGCGTAGACTATCCAGCCGTCACCATCTACCCTGATGCCAGGCACTATCCACGCTGCTGCAAATAGTGCTACACCGGTAATAATCCAACGTAATACCAGTTTCATGGTAACCTCCTGGTGAATCTAAAATCGCAATCGCGCAACAGTCACCCTGTCAAAGCCGTCAATAGGAGTGTTTTGAGCATTCTACAGGGTTAGTTGTGTGCGGTACGGCCTGTGCCGAGCGCAGAGGCCTGCGACAGGCTCAGGTATCGAAGAAGTCCGGTGGTTGAGCTTGCCGAAGCCTGAGCCGCCGCAGCTTCTCCGGGTTGCTCTACGGCATTGAATGACATACTGCTATGATACTACGCATCTACACTTTGCCAAGTTGCAAAGCCGGGCTAACATCAATACGGTTCAGTTAAGCACCTGTCCGAAAATTCCGCAGGTGGTGGGGTTCGGCAGGCTCACTCACCGCTGCAATATCCCTGAGTTGCAAAGCAATCTCCCGGAGACTTGGGTCTTCCGGGAGATTGTATGAGGTTCTTTTTACGCTTTTAATCTTTTTTATCTTGTCCGGGGGGGGTATCTTGTCCCGGTGGCGTGCCCTGTCCGGGGGGCGGGGCGTCGCCCTGGCCCGGCGGGGTGCCGCCCTGTCCGGGCGGCGGATTATCTTCCCCGTCTGGCGGGGTCTCATCCTGGCTGGGTGGTGGATCAACTTGTCCCGGCGGAATCTCCTCTTGTCCGGGTGGTGTACCCTGTCCGGGGGGCGGGGCATCGCCCTGGCCCGGCGGGGTGCCGCCCAGTCCGGGCGGCGGGTTATCTTCGCCAATGGCGGGTGGTGTGGTAGGCGTTGGTGGTGGTGTGGCTGTTTTCTCAGGGGGTACACCGGTAGCGGTGGGGGTGGGGGGGGCTGGCGGTTGCGCCGTCTGAGTCGGTGCATGGGGCGTGACGTTCTCTTTCGGTATTAATTCGTTGGGTTCTGTAATATCTATATCTGCCGCTGTGGGTGATACTCCGATAGGTGGCACATCTTCTGCGGGGAAGGTGACGCCGGCTGCTTCGATGGCGCGGGTCAGGAGTGCGCGGGAACTACCGGCCAGGGTGCCCAGTTGTTGTACTTCAGGATGTTGGCGTGCCACTACCGTCAGTTGGATGTTGATCGCGGAGAGGGTTGCCAGGACATCGGTCTGCTGCCACAAGTCGGAGTAGACGGTCACTTCGTTTAAAAGCAGGGCAATCTCATCCAGCAGAGTTTCCGGCACGGGGCGATATGTGCCGACCAGCCGGACGGCCTCATGCACCCGGCGATCCAGAAAGTTCAGGGTGAGCATGGGACGCGCTTCTGCCGTGGTCAGCGAGTGTTGCATCGTTTCCAGGCCGCGTTTGACCGGATACAGTGCCTCACCGGGAACGCTGTTACCGGCAGCGAGTACGGTCACATTGGAGCCGAGCAAAAGCGTCAGCACTAGAACAAGTGCCGCCAATGAACGTGCCGGTACCAGCCGGAATAAAGAGAACCGGGCTGGCTTGGGAGCGGCTTGGAGCTGCGCGCGATGCCGGGCCTCGCGCCAGATGCGTTGCCGGTGTTGTGGCGATAGCTGCGGGCGTCCCAAGGCCTCCAACTGCGCCTGAATGCTACTATCTTCTGAACTAAGGCTTACATTATTCGGTTGCCTCATCATTGGTTCCACCTTCCAGCGTTTTTGCTTTGTTATGTAGAATGGTACGAAGTTTTTTAAGAGCGCGATACATCATGCTTTTGACCGCATTGGCATTGCTTTGCACGGCGGTGGCGATGTCGTCGTTGTCCATATCGGCGGCATAGCGCAACAGTATAATTTCGCGTTCTGCCGGCGTCAGGTATTGCAAAGCCTCAAGTAAGTCATCGTAAGCGTGACGGTCTTCGAGCGAGTCCCCAAGTAAGAATTCTTCAACGTCTTCTGAGAATGTAATCCGTTGTTCAACCCGGCGTTGCATTTTGCGCCAGTGGTCTACCAGGCGTGCGCGCGCGATGCGAAACAGCCAGGCCCGAAATGGCACGCCCATATCGCGGTAACTGCGGATTGCGGTAATCATATCGGCGAAGACTTCAGCTGTGATGTCTTCAGCAATGTGATGATCTCCGGTGCGATAGAGCATGTAGCGGTAGACTGCGTCGGCGTGCTGCTCATAGATCGCTCCGAGTGCCGCCTGGTTGCCTTTAACCGCTTTTTGTATAATTTGTTGCTCGTCAATGTCAATTGCCGGGTACATAAAGGGTTCCTTATAGGAAGTTCTGTGTACCCTCAATTGTATAATCGTTTCTTAACTTCGTCTAGTCACGTGGAATATGTTTTAATAGTACTATTGTACTAATTTGACAAAGAGGGCGTGACTTTTCTGCTATGGGATGCGATTCTAAAGATAGAAAACAGTAAGAATGCACGAGGGCGCTCGTGCATGTGATATTTGTTTAACCGGAAGAGGGGTGGACACAATGAAAAAGCTCAAGCAATTAGCGCACGGTCAAGGACTGGTAGAGTTTGCCTTGATTTTGCCCTTGCTCTTGATGATTGTGGTGGGGATTTTGGAGTTTGGGCGTATTTTTGTGATTTACTCTAGCTTGTACAATGCTGTTCGCGAAGGGACGCGGTATGGGATCACCAATCCGCGTGACTATGAGGGTATTCGTGGACGGGCGCAGGAGTATGTGATTCTGGTGGCGGAGAGCGATCCGGATTTCAACCTGTGGGTGCAATACGATGCCGGCCCAGATCAAGACCCGCATACGGATTACATGGCGGTTGCGCCGGGGGATCGGGTGCTGGTGCGCGTGCAGTATCCGGTGCGCCCGCTTACGCCTTTGTTCGATCCGTTGGTAGGGGCGATTTTGCTCGATACGCAGGCAGCGCGCACAATTCAGTCCGTAGGAACGATTATCACGACCCCGCCGCCGGAAGGCCCTGTGCCGCCAGGTGGCGGGGACCCGGCTCCGGCCCCTGCGCCGCCGGGCGACGGTGGTGGGGAAGCTACCCCAACACCCACCGGCCCGTATTTTACGACTAGCCAGACCTGTTATCCTGCCGGTACGCAGACGATTATCCTCTACGGGTACAACTGGCCCGTCGGCAAGTACATCCAGGTCTTCTATGATGGCGGGACGAACCCGGTGATACGGGATTATGGCAAGCTCGGTAGCCCCAACTTTACAACCAGCTTTGTTGTGAATGTTACCGAGGGGACGCATACGATTCGGATAGATTCCACCAACCAAAAACATCCGGATGCAGCTGTGACGACGTACAGCCGGACGTTTGTAAGTCCTTGTCCGGAGGCTACGCCTACGCCCACCCCCGATCCGAGCAACCCGACACCCACGCCTGTCCCAATCAACATTGATAAGCCCGTGTTGGCCGGGGCGACGACGGTAGCGGGGTATGCGCAGGGCGGCAACATGGTAACGCTGCGGGTGGTGCAGAGCGGCTATCAGCAATCGGTGGCGGTGGCGGGGAACAATCGCTTCACGTTCTCCGGCGTCCCGGCGCTGCCGGCGGGTTACACGATCCTGGTGCAGGGCTACGGGCAGCAAGACCTGGCGGTAGTGCAGGCGCAGGCTAATCCTACGCCTACGCCAGTTCCGACAGGCCCTTACTTTACATTGAATCAGGTATGTTATCCCACCGGTAATCAGACTTTTGTTCTGAGTGCGTACAATTGGCCTATTGGTAACTACATTCAGGTCTTCTATGATGATGGCCCTACCCCGGTGATTCAGGATCATGGCAAAATCGGCACGGCCAATTTTACGCTGGATTTTGCGCGCAATATCACCGCTGGGACGCATACGATTCGGATGGATGCCACCGATAAGAAACATCCAGACGTGGCCCTGGCGACTTACAGCGTGACATTCGATGCGCCCTGTTATGTGGCTCCTACACCGACGCCAACACCCCTCGCGCGGCCTGATTTGATTATCACGAACCTGGAGTTCAAGGAGCCGTTCACCGATGGGACTTACGCGCCGATCTACGTTTCGGTGGCGGTCAAAAATGACAGTGATGTGGCCGTTTCTTCGTTGTTCTGGGTGGATTTGTACGATACCACCGAGCCTACCACCCGGACGTTGAGCGTGGATTATGTTGCGATTGCCGGGTTGCCCGCGCGAGAGACGATTACATTCACGATGTATGTGCTGGAAGGTTTCTCCACAGTGGGAACGCATGTGTTGATGGCTGAAGTAGACCGTTACAACATTATCCTGGAAAGCGATGATACCAACAATACCAGTGAAGTGCTTACGGTTACGTTGACCGTTGCGAATCCGGCGCCGGAGCCTACCCCTACCCCGTTGCCCGGCACAGGGGTAATTGATGGGTTCACTTATCTGACACAGACCTTGCAATCCAATGTCTTTGTGGTGGTGATGGATGCTATTGGGCGTCCGGCAGGTAGCACGTTCTCTGATATCACGGGCTACTATCTTATCTCCGGTTTGGCGGCCTGTACCACAGATGCTCCGTGTTATTCGGTAGAAGGCTCATTGCGGTTGGGAGACACCCGTTATGAGGATCTCAAGATTGCATCGCCAGGTGACACCGTAGAGTTGCTTTTGAAGGCTGTAGGATACTGAGATGATAAAGCGATATTGGGTAGCGTGCATAGTCGGGCTGTTACTCGTTCTCTCCCTGGTCGGGCCGGCCCTGGCCGGTGACCCGGAGTGGCCGGGGAGCGGGGCGCTCGTTCTGCTCAGTGCCAATGCCCAGCGCCCTGATATGAGTCTCAGCGATTTGGCAGTGGCGGCGGTTTGGTCGGGGACTTCGCCCAAGGGTATTTATCTACGCCAACGCGCACTTATTGCAGAGACTTGGGGTACGCCCCAAACTGTAGCGAGTGGCGGGCAGGACTATTGGCAGCCGCAAGTAGCCTATGCCGGAGCGACGCCAGTGGCGGTGTGGTTGCAGGGCGCGTATACCGATCCCTTTACGGCGACCGTGATGGTGCGGGATATGACCAGCACTCCACTTGCTCCGGTTGCAGCGATTTCAGATTTGTATGTTTTTGATAGTGCTGTACGAATGGAAATTAGCGCTGCCAATGTACGGCACCTGATTGTGGGTGGGAACCGGAATTCGGAAGTTAATTTAAGAACCTCGAATGATTTGTACTATACCTTCAAACGCCCGGGTGATGTAACCTGGGCCGCTACCCAAGTCGTTATCACCCGCACCCAGGTGGTCACACCGACAGTTGGCAGCATCAAATGGGTGGATATGGCGTTAAGCGCGGACGGGGATACGGTACATGTAGTTTGGGAACAGCACGCCAGTATCCAAGGGCCGGGGGCCATGCGCACCATTTGGTATCTACGCGGGACGTGGAATGGCAATGGCGTGACATGGGGAACGCCACAGCGCCTCTCTACAGCGGATAGATTTAGCGTGCGCCCGTCAATCGCGGTGGATGATACTAATACAGCCCATGTGGTGTGGGGACAGGTTTCTTATTTGGCTGCGCCAGGATTGGGGTACATACGCTATCGGCAGGTGACACCGGGCGGCGGCCTTTCAGCAGAAGGGTACGTGGATGACCGCCCCGTACAAATCAATGCGCAACTCCCGACTATGACCTATCCGGTCATTGCTACTGGCGGTGAAACAGTGTGCGTCGCTTGGCACGGGTACCGGTTGGAGGCTAATGCCGCTGAAGAGATTTATCTGCGGTGTGCTACGGAGCGCGGGCAGGTCTGGAATACACCGGTTTTTAATGCAGCGAACACCAGTGCCGAGCTATCTATTTTTCCACAGGTGGCGTGTGCTACCAATGGCACGGTACATTTGGTCTGGGAAGAGCTGGTATTGGGAACCAAGCAAGAAGTCGTTTATCGTGCCGGACGGGCCGTCTTACATAGTATCATGTTGCCATTAGTGATGCGGGGGTATCCATGAACACGCGTACACGACGCTGGATGTTATTGGCTATTGCGGGTCTGGGCTTAGTTTTGAGCCTGATGCTGCTTTGGCTATGGTTGGGGCAGGCGACTGATAAGCCGGTTGTGCAGACGACGTTAGGGGAACTCTGGACGGGGGTGGCGCCTCCGGTGATGTTGCAGGAGGCTTATCAACGCTCGCAGGAACGGGCGCAGGGGTGGAGTCAAGACAGCCGGTTGGTGTGGTTGACCGCTTCCTGGCGACCGCCAGCAGAGATGGTGCAGACTTTTTACCCGTTGGTGGCCTGGAACTTCTATTATTATTCTCCATCTCACGAAATGGTGGCTACTGTGGGAGTGCGGGATCAACAGCTCTTCTGGTCGCCGCCGACGCCTTTGGCGCAGGCGCTTCCAGAGATCGCTCCCTTCCCGCCGCCGTATGGGCCGGATGTGGCCTGGCTTTCCTTCCGGGCTGCCGGAGGTGAGACATTCTTGCAGGAACATGCCGGAGCAGAGGTGCAGTTTCGACTTCGGCAAGAGGAGAGCGGCCCGGTTTGGGTGGTGGCAGCTTTTCAGCGCGGGGTAGAACTTGAAGTGCTGGTGGATGCGACCAGCGGGGTGGTGCTTTCCGTTACGCAGACGGGGCAGCAGCGCATGGCGAACGGTGAATAACACCGCGAGTTGTTTGTTGGAACAAAAGTATTTTTAGGAGGAAAGTCATGAATACTAAACATGAACGCGAGAAGGGACAAAGTCTCGTTGAGTTTGCGCTTTTGTTGCCGTTGTTAATACTTTTGATGATGGGTCTGCTGGATTTTGGCCGAGCCTATTACGTCACAGTGACGCTTAATGACGCGGCTATGGAGGGTGCTATTTATGCTGGTTTTCGTCCTAACGACGAGCATGGCATCAAATTGCGCGCTGCTAGTGCGGCCCAGGATGCTTTGGTCAACATTACCACAGACGAAGTGAGTGTGGTGATGGGGAACAGCGGGGCTGCTACGGCATCTGTCGGGGGCGGGGTCGCTACGGGTGTACCTATTACGGTGACTGTGATACGCAATTTTGAATTCCTAACGCCTTTCATCGGTGAGACCTTTGCTCCCAATGGGTTGATTTTGCGCGGGCAGGCAACCTCTGCGATTATCTCGACACCTTGAGTGCTAACGATACAAGGTTCAACTGCAGTGCCTGCATGTGAATCAGGGCTTATACCAGGGCTGATTTTTAGTATCCATATAAGGAGGCAGAAGATGAATACGTCAAAGGAAGAACGCGGACAAGCGATAGTATTGGTTGTGTTTGCGTTGATTGCGTTGTTGGCGATCACGGGGTTGGCAATTGATGGGGGCCGACTCTATCAAAAGCGTCGCGAGGTGCAAAACGTCGCGGATGCGACGGCGTTAGCCGGGACGCGCTTGCTTGCCACCCAGCGCTGCGAACCTGGCGCTGATCTGGATGGCATGGTTGCCACTGAAATCGTGGACTTTGCGGCACAAAACGGCCTGGAACACGATTTGATGACTGGCCGCATTTGGGCATGGTACGTCAATAAGGACGAAACGCGGTTGGGTGTGGTGGGCGCAGGCAATGTACCGAACGGCACAACCGGTATTGAGGTCGCAACAATAATCACAGAGACTACCACCTTCATGCGCATTACCGGTCAGGAGGATATGTCGGCGAGCGGTGCAGCGACGGCGATGTTTGGCCCAATCCTGCAAGCCGGCGGCGGGATGTTGCCTATTGGGTTCCCCGTGCAGAGCGTGGAAGACATCATTGATAGCGGAACGATGGAATTTGAGATGTTTGATGGCAGTGGCGCAATTTGTCGCGCTGATGGCGTAGATTGTCCTAGCGATCCATCGGCGCAGTCGCAGCGCGGTTGGCTCAACTTCAACTACATCTACAACAATCAAATTCACATTAACAGCTACAGTTCGCCACTGAATCGGGTCATCAGCACTAACTTTAGTAACGCTGATCTGAAGTACTGGGGAGAGTTTGGTTGCCCGCACCCGCTGTTTGCTGGGACGCGCGGCGGCCTACCGCCCTACTTGCTGGATGGGGACTTCATCGTTGGCGATCCGGGTGCGCGTGAATCTACCCGCGCAACTATCTGTGAGACCCACATGAACAAAACGGTCTATCTGCCTGTCTTCGATTACATCTATGAGCGGGCTGAGATGCGCGCGGCTTTTCCGGGCAATAACGAACCGCCCAATCCGCTGAAGTTTCCGAATGCACATTTCTATCACATTGTAGGGTTCATGGCGGCACGGTTGGAGTTCTGCGGGAGCGGGAACAACAAAACCATTGGTGGTACTTTCCTATATGCGGTTATCGGGCAGGGGCAAATCCAGCCGGGTGATGGTATTGGGAGCGGTTCTGGCTCCGGCTCGTGCGATCCCTTGATGGTGGGCGTGACGTTGTGGAAATAGTGTTGGCAGACACAACGAGGCCAAATACAGGTATAGTGTAGGTTCAATGCCATTAAGTTAAGACCTGGCAGGTTTCGCACAAAGTGTGTTTAGGCGTATTTTACCGGTGAACAAGAGGTTGGCACAGTGTTAAAATCTTCAAACCTGCCAGGTCTATGCGCTAAACTTAATGCTATTGAGCGTAGGTTAAGTGGGTGGGATGCGGCGTTGTGGAAATAGTGTTGATTGGACACAGCGTTGCTTGGAACAATTAACGTGGGTTCAGTGGTTGGCTGGGCGTTGTGGAAATAGTGTTGGTAGGCACAACGAGGCCAAATACAGGCATAGCGTAGGTTAAGTGGGTGGGATGCGGCGTTGTGGAAATAGCATTGATCGGACACAGCGTTGCTTGGAACAATTAACGTGGGTTCAGTGGCTGGGCAGGACGTTGTGGAAATAGTGTTGGCAGACACAACGAGGCCAAATACAGGCATAGCGTAGGTTAAGTGGGTGGGATGCGGCGTTGTGGAAATAGTGTTGCTTGGACACAACGTCGGGTAGTAACAATACTGTTGGTTCCTTTGGGGTGACGTGGTCGGCAAGCTTTAGCTTGCCGACCACGTTGCGTTAGGGGGCAGTCAGCGAAAAGGCGAAAAGGCGAGAAAGCAAGAAAACGATTCTTTCTCCCACTCACCCCCTTTCCCCCTCTCTCCCACTTCCCCGTCTACTGTCTACCGTGCCTACTTCCGCTTCGGGAACCGGCTCAAGACCACCACCGGCACGGGCAGTTGGGCGCGGTCGCCCAGCTTGAGCTCATTCTGCGGCTTGGGGGCGCGGCGTGGCGTCACCAGCGCGAAGAGCTGCGTGCCTTCTTGCGTGTTACGCAGGTCTACATAAGCCTGTCCCAGTAGGAAGCCCTCAGCATCGAGCGCGCAACTGGTCACATAGCCCACCACCTTGCCCTTCTCATCCACCAGCCGGTCGAGCTGCTCCGGCTTGGGCTGGCCCTTCTCCGGCACTTGGAAGCGCACCACTTCGGCCTTGCGTTTGGCTTCGCGCGTCAGGTAGGCTTCCCGCCCGATGAAGAATGGCTTGTAGTATTTGATGTACGCCTTGAACCCGGCATCGGCCATCGAGAGATTGAGCGGGCCGGCCATCTCGTGCCCGTAGAGCGGCAGCCCGGCCTCCGTGCGCAGGCTATCGCGGGCCGCCAGCCCGCACGGCTTGATCCCGAATGGCTCGCCTGCTGCCAGCAACGCCTTCCAGAAATCCACCAGCCGGTCGGGGTGGACGAAGAGCTCGTAAGCCACGCGCTCGCCCGTGTAGCCGGTGCGGCTGATGATGATGTCGAACTCGCCCAGCGTGGCGCGCGTGATGCCCGCCCACGGCAGCGCCTTGACGCGCGCCAGCGTGGCGGCATCGCCGCCCAGCGCGAGCAGGATATCCGTGGAGCGCGGCCCTTGCAGCGCGAGCTCCGCCCGCATATCCGCCCCGGCAGATTCGGCGCGCAGATTGCGCAGTTCCAGATTTTGCCCCGCCCACTTCACCCAGGGACGCTGGGGATCAATGCACACCTCGCCCTTGAGAATGCCGTTGACCCAGGCCCAATCCTTGTCGTTGTTCGAGGCATTGACCACCACCAGGTAATGCTCCTCGGCCATGCGGTATACCAGCAGATCATCCAGCGGGATGCCGTCCACATCGAACAGGGCGGAGTATTGCGATTCGCCCACCGCCAGCGTGCTCACATCATTGACCATGATGAGGTTGAGGAAGGCCGCCGCTTCGCTGCCGCGGATGTCCCAGCACCCCATGTGGCTCACATCGAACAGGCCCGCCGTCTCGCGGACGACGCGATGCTCCTCCAGGTTGCCCGTGTACCACACCGGCATATCCCACCCGCCGAAGGGCACCATGCGCGCGCCCAGCTCGCGGTGGGTGGCATTGAGCAGCGTCTTGAGCAGTTTCTCCGGCTCGCGCTCTTCCCAGGTGAACTTGGGCAGCGGCTCGCCCGCCGGTGTTTTGTGCGACCACGCGCCGATGAAGTACGGCTTGGTGAAGCCGCCGGTCTCCGGCTGCGGCGCGCTGGCCGGCGCAGGGGCCGCGCCCAAATCGCGCACCGCTGTGAGGAAGGGCAACCGCCCGTAGACATCATCTGTGGCGACGTAGCCATCCACCAGCTGGCGCAGCCAGGTGAGCGTGCGGACGGCCTTATCGCTGGGGACATCGAGCCAGTACGCGCCCGGCGCGTGCAGCGTGAGCAGGCCCGCCGTGAGCAGCGCGCCATCCCCCTCTAATAGCGTGATGGGGCGCGCGTCGCCGGGTTGCATATCGGCGGTGTTGGAGGGCGTCAGCCAATCCACAAACGCCTTCGCCTGCTCCCCGTGCAGCTCGATGCGCTCGTAAGCGCCCTGACCCAGCAGCGGCTCATCCAGGCCGTAGAAATGCGGGTAGCCGGTGCGCTGCTCCAGGCTGTAGGGATCGCTGGCCTTGTCTGCCAGCGCGGCAATCTCACGCTTGACCTCTTCCAGCGTGTCGAAATCCACACGCGCGCTATAATCCGGCTTGCGCCGCCAACCGATGCTGTAGGGCTGGCACGCTTTGAGCAGCTTGGCGATAGAGCCGGCCAGCGTCGCCATATCCGCCTCATCCAGACCGCGCTGCGTGATCCAGGGCGTGCCGAAGCGCACGCCGGAGGGGAAGGCAGCGGTTGTGTCGCCAGGGATAGTGTTGCGGTTCGCCACGATGCCCGCCAGATCGAGGATGCAGGCCGCCGCATCGCCCATCAGCGGCGTGCCATCCGGCCCCTTGACCGTCTTGCAGTCAATGAGCACCATGTGCGTATCCGTGCCGCCGTAAGCCACGCGGATACCCTCGGCCTCCAACGCCTGCGCCAGCGCGGCGGCGTTGCGCACCGTTTGATGTTGCAGTTCTTTGAACTGCTCGGTCATAGCCAGCTTCGCGGTCACAGCAACGGCGGCGATATTTTCCATGTGCGGGCCGCCCTGGAAGCCGGGGAACACGGCCCGGTCGAATTTGCGGCCTAGCAGTGGCTTGTGGGTGATGATGACCGCGCCGCGCGGCCCGTTGAAGGTCTTGTGCGTGGTGAACGTCACCGCATCGGCGATGCCGATGGGGGAGGGGAAATCGCCCGCGATCACCAGCCCGGCAACGTGCGCGATGTCGGCGAGCAGGTATGCGCCCACTTCATCGGCGATGGCGCGGAACCTGGCCCAATCCGGCGCGTAGGGGTACGACGTGTACCCGCCGATGATCATCTTGGGGCGATGCTCAAGCGCCAGCGCGCGGATGGCGTCGTAATCCAGCCGCTCGGTAGCTTCATCCACCGAGTAATGCACCGCCGTGTAGGTCTTGCCGGAGTAGGCGACCTTGCTCCCGTGACTGAGATGCCCGCCCACATGGAGTGCCATCGTCAGCATTGTATCGCCGGGCTGGAGGAGCGCGTACTGCACGGCGGTATTGGCGGGTGCGCCGGAGAGCGTCTGCACGTTGACGAAGAGCTTATCGGCGGGCGTCTTGGGCGTGGCGAAGGCTTCGGCCACCCGGCGGCGGGCCAGCGATTCCAGCACGTCTGCGTACTCCACGCCCTTGTAGTAGCGTGGGTCGGCGTAGCGGCGATAGTGGCCCAGCTCGAACTCATAATCGAGCAGCTCGGCCTGGGTCTGCTTCCGGCTGCGCTCGTCGGGGTAGCCTTCCGCGTAGATGTGGGAGAACGAAGAGGCCAGCGCCTCATGGATGGCGTGGGGCGAGAGGGATTCCGAAGGCACCATCACCAGTTTGCGGGCCTGCCGCTCAGTCTCGTAATTGAGCAGCTGGGCTAATTCGGGATCCAGTTCGGTTAAGGGTTCACGGAACAAAAAATCGCGCATAGTGTGCTCCTTTCTAATGCGTACTTCGTAATGCGTAAATTTCGCAAGATTCGCTTTCTTGCTGACTCGCTGTTTCGCTGACTCTGACTATACGCCCGAATGCATGTTTTTTCAAGCGATACTTGGGCAGAGTTACCCGTCACCCGTCATAGATAGCAAAACTTGAAAATCATGTTACACTATAAAGTGTGAGTAAGTTATGTAATTTTAAGATTGATGTACGCGCTATCTTTGAGGGTATGAGAATTACATGAAGAAAATTTTACACTTGAGCGATCTACACATTGGTTTTGGAGCGATGGAAGAAAGCTTTCAGCAGCTCACGCAAGACTTGATTGCCCAGTTGCAACCCGCTTCAGATTATATCATCGTTATTACCGGTGATCTGGTGGAAAAGCCGGTGGGTACGAATCAGTATCAGCAGGCCCGTGACCTGCTGGCTCGTTTGGAAAGTGCCGGGTTCATGGTGCTGGCCGCACCCGGCAACCACGATTTCAATAACGGAGTTGTGTTAGACCCCAGCTTTTTACCGCGCTTCAATGAAACTTTTTGCGGTGATCCACATTTGCTGTATCCCACACTCAATGTAATTGACGATATAGCCTTCATCGGCTTGAATTCGCTTGAGGCCGAGTTTAACTGGTACGATCGTATGTTTGCTGATGGCGAGCTGGGGAAATTGCAGCTGCAACGCCTGAATGCGCTGCTCGGCGATAGTATCGTATGCTCCTGCGCGCACCGTGTGTTGTATTTACACCATCACCCTTTCGATTCGATCCCGTTGAGCGCGCTTAAAGACTCCCGCAAGCTGCGGCGGGTTATTCAGAAACACGGCAACGTAGATGTGCTGCTGTTTGGGCACAACCACTTGGGGCGGATGTGTAATGGCTCGTGGCAGGTGCCCCGTTGTTACGATGGCGGCAGTGGCACGGGCAAACGTCCTGGGCGCAAGCGGTTGCGGTTGATTGACTTCTGCTTGTCGCCGGAGCAGGATCAAGATCTGGCCGGTGGCAACGGTGGTAGTCTTTTCTCCTGATATACACGTGTGATGCCTGCGCCGTTGGCTCAAAGCGAACTTGGCGGCTAAAGCCGTTAAAAATGCTCTTAGAAATCACTAAAGAGTGTTTGATGGAACAAACCGCGTAACTACGGCTCATGCTTTTTTGCATTTACGCCTATCAAGAATGGAGGTTTTGTATGACTATCAAAGTTGTCGTGGATAGCACATTTGATATTCCAGAATCACTGCGAGCCGAAAATGACATTACTGTGATCCCGTTGTACATTAATGTCGGGGAGCGGGGATATTTGGACGGTGTGGAGCTGTCGCGGCAGGAGTTCTACGAGCAGTTACCGTATTACCCATCGCAACCAACCACCGCCGCGCCTGGCATTGAGATGTTCCGTGAAGTTTACGAACAGTTGGCGCAAGATGGCGCGACACACATTCTCTCCATGCATATCTCTATCACTTTGAGTGCTACGGTGGATGTGGCGCGTATCGCGGCACAACAGACATCCGTTGTTCCCGTGACCGTGTTGGATTCGCAGCAACTGGGGATGGGCGCGGGATTTCTGGCGCTCACGGCAGCGCAGGCGGCGCGTGGGGGGCGCTCCATGCCGGAGATCCTCGCGCTGCTTGAGGATCAGGTCGCCCGCACGCATACTTACGCGGCACTGGATACGTTGGAGTACCTCCGGCGCAGTGGGCGTATGAGCGCAGCGGTTGCCGGATTAGGACGCTTGCTGCGTATTATTCCCCTGCTCCGGATGCACAAAGGCAAACCCACCGCCGAGCGCACTCGTACCCGTGAGCGGGCCTTCAAAAAGGTGGTCAGTCAGTTCTATGAACTCGCTCCAGTGGAAAAGGTGGCTCTGGTGCATTCCAATGCACCAGAAAAGGCTGCGGCGCTTAAAGCTGCCATTGCTGATGCGCTGTTGCCTGATCAGGAGGTGCTTGTGGTACCTTTGACACCCGTGTTAGGTACGAACATTGGGCCGGGTGTGGTTGGTTTCACGTGTGTTGTGCAGAAAAGTTAAGGAAGGTGACATGAAAGTTTGGTTTCGTATTATCAGTATGGTGATGTTGTTAGTGTTAGGGGTGACGTTCATGCCGACGCAGCCTATGGCGCGCTCTGCGCCGATTTATCTGCCGCCTGTGAGCGGTGACTATAAGCCGGGCGAGCTGTTGGTGCGCTTCAGCCCTGGCGCAAGCATTGCTACAGCGCAGACCGTGCGGAGCCGTTACGGAGCGCAATATCTTAGCAATCTCTATGCTAGCGATGTGCAGTTATGGCAGGTTCCAGTGGGTGAAGAACTCGCCATTATGCAGGCGCTTAATGCTGATGCGGCGATTGATTATGCCGAACCCAACTATATCTACCGTATCCAGCTGACCCCGAACGATCCGTCGTATGGCTCGCAGTGGGGGCTGCCCCAGATTAACGCCCCGGCCGCCTGGGACATCACCACTGGCAACAACAGCGTGACGATTGCCATCGTGGATACGGGTGTGGATCTGGATCATCCCGACCTGGCAGCGAAAATCGTTGCGGGGTACGATTTTGTGGAGGGTGACACAATCCCGCAAGACCTCAATGGTCATGGGACGCATGTGGCGGGGATCGCCGCAGCTCTTACCAACAACGGGGGCGGCGTGGCAGGTGTATCTTGGGGCGCGCGCATCATGCCGGTGCGGGTGTTGGATGCCAATGGCTCTGGTTATTTAGAGGATGTTGCTAATGGCATTACTTGGGCCTGCTCAAACGGTGCAAAAGTCATCAATCTGAGCCTGGGGGGACCAAGTAATAATGCTACGTTGGAGAACGCGGTTAATAACGCGCACACAGCAGGCTGTCTTATTGTGGCTGCAGCGGGCAACTGTGGCGACAGCAACTATGCAGCTAACGGTTGCACCTATCAAAACCAGCCCAGCTATCCTGGCGCTTATGCAAACGCCTTTGCGGTCGCCGCGACTACTTCTACAGACACGCGCGCTGCGTTTTCAACGCAGGGTAATCAGGTGGATATTGCTGCACCGGGGCAGAGCATCTATAGCACCGACTATAACGACACTTATGGTTATTTGAGTGGTACGTCGCAGGCAGCGCCTTTCGTTGCGGGACTGGCAGCGCTAGTGTGGTCGGCCAATCCGAGCCTCACCGTTGCGCAAGTGCGCCAGGTGATAGAGACTTCAGCGGTTGATCTGGGCGCAGCAGGCAAAGACCAGGCCTTCGGCTGGGGGCGTATCAATGCGCAAGCAGCGGTGGCGCAGGTCGCTGTGCCCGGCATTCCTACGTTGTATGATATTAGCAACCCCACGGCTTCCGGTAGCTTTACGGTGGATTGGAGCGATGCAATCAATGCGACCAGCTATCAGCTGCAAGAATCTACTTCAGCCACATTTATCACGATCAACCAGACCTATACCCCTACTGCGAGCCAACAAGCCATTGCTGGCAAAACCGAAGGCGTCTGGTATTATCGCGTGCGTGCGGGCAATGCGGTGGGAGAGAGCGCCTGGAGTGCAACTCGCAGTACTACGGTGATCAATACCCCCATACTATCCCCTATCAGCAATGCTGATAACGATGGCAACTATACGGTTTCCTGGGTGGGTAGCGCTTTGGCGACCGGATACACGCTCGAAGAAGCTAACAACAGCGGCTTTACTGGTGCTACGTTGGTGTATCAGGGCAGCGCGACCAGCTATGATATTACCTGGCAGCCTGCCGGAATGTGGTATTATCGGGTGCGCGCCACAAGCGGCACGCAGCAAACCGGATGGAGCAGTTTAGCCAGCGCTACGGTCAACGCCTATAGCGTTGCTGCGCCCGCCCTTTCTATTCAGAGCAATGATGGTGACGGTGACTACATTGTCACTTGGAGCACGATTGGCGGCGCAACCGCCTATGTTCTGGAAGAAAGCCGCTCTCCCTATTTCACTGCGCCGCAGCAGGTATACACTGGCGCGGGATTACAGTATAGCGTCACAGATAAACCGGGCGGCACCTGGCACTATCGCGTGCGGGCTACATCGGGAGGCAACAGCTCCGCGTGGAGCGCGCGGCAAACTGCCGTTGTTACCAGCTACATTTACCTGCCGCTGGTGCTGCGTAATTTTACCCCTCCCGTGCCGGTGTTCATTGTCAATGGGGATTTTGAGCAAGGTGCAACCGGTTGGACCCAGTATTCTTCGCATAATTGGAGGCTCATAGTTAGTTTTAATGAGCCGGGTATGGTTTCGCCCCATAGCGGTAATCTGGCTGTCTGGCTTGGCGGTGAGGTTAATGATGTTTCCTACATTCAACAACAAGTCATAGTGCCGGCTAGCCACCCCTATCTGGCATATTATCGTTGGATTGCTTCAGAAGACGTTTGTGGCTTTGATCGGGCTAGTGTGCGTGTCAATGGGGATGCGGTGTCTAGTTATGATCTTTGTCAAACTAATAATACGGGAGGGTGGGTGCTTCACTCTGTCAATCTTGGTGCTTACGCTGGACAAAGCGTTGCTTTACAATTCCGTGTTGAGACAGATGAATCCCTCAACAGCAATCTTTTTATTGATGATGTAGAATTTCGGGCTACGGGGATGCTTCAGAGCATTCCACTTCCCCCCACATTAGCGGAAGATGTTATAGCTCCACGACGTATTCCATGACCGTTTTGAGTTTATTACCCCCGACCTACATGGTCGGGGGTTTTGTTGTTCAACGTTAGACAAAAACTTAGCCGAGAGTATAATCGGAGTAAACTTCCTAATTTGCAGGAGGCATTTATGAGCAAATACATTGCCGCCATAGACCAAGGTACCACCGGCACCCGCTGTATTCTCTTTGACCATAGCGGCAAGCCCGCGATTTGGGCCTACGAGGAACATGAGCAAATCTACCCGCAGCCCGGCTGGGTGGAGCACAACCCCGCGGAAATCTGGGAGAAGACGCAGAAGGTCATCCGCCAGGCGCTCACGCAGGGCAACATCCCCAGTGGCGAAATCGCTGCCATTGGCATCACCAATCAGCGCGAGACGACGGTGGTGTGGGATCGTCAGACTGGCAAACCGCTCTACAACGCCATCGTCTGGCAGGATACGCGCACCAAGGGCATCTGCGACGCGCTCGCCCGCGAGAGCGATCTGGGGCAGGATCGCTTCCGCGCCCAGGTGGGCCTGCCGCTGGCGACCTACTTCTCCGGGCCGAAGCTCAAGTGGCTGCTGGATAACGTCCCTGCTGTGGCGGAAGCCGCTGCAAAGGGCGACGCGCTCTTCGGCACCACCGATACCTGGGTGATCTGGCAGCTCACGGGCGGTGTGCAGGGCGGCGCACACATCACGGATGTGACCAATGCCAGCCGCACGCTGCTCATGGATCTCAAGACGTTGCAATGGGATGCGGACATCCTCAAGACGCTGGGGATTCCCGCCGCGATGCTGCCGGAGATTCGCCCTTCGAGCGCCGCGCGGCCCTACGGCTTCACAGAAACCACCGGCCCTTTCGGCGAGGCGATTCCCGTCACCGGCGACCTGGGCGATCAGCAGGCGGCGCTCGTGGGGCAGACCTGCTTCAGTCCCGGCGAGGCGAAGAATACCTACGGGACGGGCTGCTTCATGTTGCTCAACACTGGAACGGAGATTGTGCCCTCGAAGAGCGGCCTGCTCACCACACTCGGCTACAAGTTCGGCGACGCACCCGCCGTCTACGCGCTGGAAGGCTCCATCGCCATCACCGGCGCGCTGGTGCAATGGCTGCGCGATAACCTCGGCTTCTTCGACCGCGCCCCGCAAATCGAAGGGCTGGCGCGCGAGGCAGCGGATGCCGGCGGGATGTACATCGTCCCGGCGTTTTCTGGCCTCTTCGCCCCCTACTGGCGCAGCGATGCGCGCGGCGTCGTGGTGGGCCTCACGCGCTATATCAACAAGCATCACATCTGCCGCGCCGCGCTCGAATCCACCGCCTACCAGACCCGCGATGTGCTAGAGGCGATGGAGAAGGATTCCGGCGTGGCGCTCAAGGCGCTCAAAGTGGATGGCGGCATGGTCGCCAATACGCTGCTCATGCAGTTCCAGGCGGATATTTTGGGCGTGCCGGTCGTGCGGCCCACCGTCACCGAGACCACGGCGCTCGGCGCGGCCTATGCCGCCGGGCTGGCCGTAGGCTTCTGGAAGGATACGGACGAGCTGCGCCAGAACTGGGGCGTGGATCACATCTTCGAGCCTGGGATGGACGCGGAACAGAAAGAATCGCTTTACGCGGGGTGGAAAAAGGCCGTCGAGCGGACGTTCGAGTGGGTGGAGGAGTAGATGGAGGACTTCATGCACGAACCTTACGACATCATTATCATCGGTGCGGGGATTGTGGGGGCAATGACCGCCCGCACCCTGGCGCGCTACGATCTGCGCATTCTGTGGATCGAGAAAGAGAGCGACATCTGCACCGGCGCGACGGCGGCGAATTCGGCGCTTGTCCACGCCGGGCACGACGCCATCCCCGGCTCGCTCAAGGCCGAGATGAACGTCAAGGCCAATCCGATGTGGGATCGGCTCTCGGAGGAGCTCCAGTTTGCCTTCGGGCGGACGGGGGCTTACGTCGTCGCCATCGGCGCGGAGGAATGCGCCAAACTGGAGCAGCTACGCGATCGCGCGCAAGCCAACGGCGTACCCGCCGAGATCATCTCCGGCGAAGAGATGCGTCAACGTGAGCCGCAAATCAACCCAGACGTGAGCGGTGCGCTGCACATTCCCACCGGCGCGATCTGCGATCCCTGGGGGGCGACCATCGCCGCCGCCGAGAACGCCGTGATGAACGGCGTGGAGCTCCGGCTCAACACGGAGTTTCTGGATTTTATCTGGGAAGGCGAGTCAGCGAATCAGCGAGTCAGCGAAAAGGTGAGTGAGCGCGAAGACGAGTCCAAAATCCAAAATCTAAAATCTAAAATTGTGGGTATTCACACCACCGCCGGTGACTTTCACGCCCGCTGGGTCGTCAATGCCGCTGGTCTTTTCGCGGATCAGGTGATGCACAAGGCGGGTGTGCGCCCGGAGTTCAAGATCACGCCCCGGCGCGGCGAATACTTTGTCATGGATCGCAACCAGGTGGAGATCAACACCGTGCTCTTCCCCGTGCCCACCGAGATCAGCAAGGGCATCTTGGTGACGACAACCCTGCACGGCAATACGCTCGTCGGCCCGAACGCGGAGAATATCGAGGACAAGACCGACGTAGACGTGACCCCCGCCGGCATGGCGGAGATCTGGGCGGGCGCGCTGAAGCTCGTGCCAAACCTCAAGCAGCGGGATGTCATTGCTGTCTTTGCGGGGTTGCGACCCGGCGGCAACGCGCCGTGTGTCAACCCGGAGATCAACTACAATCACGACTTCATCATCGAGATTCCGGCGGAGGTGGATGGCTTCGTCAACCTCGGCGGCATGGAATCCCCGGCGCTGACCGCCGCGCCCGCCATCGCCGAGCGCGTGGTGGAACTGCTGCACGGCGCGGGCGAGACCTTGCGTGAGAAAGCGGACTGGAACCCCATCCGCCCGGTGCGGCCTGTGTTCCGGCACCTCACCAAGGACGAACAGGCGGCACTGGTGGCGCAGGATCCGCGCTATGGGCGCATCATCTGCCGCTGCGAGTACGTCACCGAGGGCGAAATCGTCGCCGAAATCCACGCGCCCATCCCGGCCACCACCTACGACGCCATCAAGCGCCGCACCTGGCTCGGCACGGGCCGCTGCCTCGGCGGCTTCGATATGCCGCGCGTCGTCGAAATCCTCGCGCGTGAGCTGGGGCAGGCTGTGCTGGAGATCAGCAAGAAGGGCGGGGGGTCGGAGTTCTTATATCGTAAGACGAAGGAGGTGGCATAATGACCCACCCACTCAAATCACACTACGATGTCATCGTCATCGGTGCGGGGCCGGGCGGCCTGGCCGCCGCCATCGAGGCTAAGAAGCACGGCGCGGATGACGTGCTGATGATTGACCGCGACCTGGAGCTCGGCGGCATTTTACTCCAGTGTATCCACAACGGCTTCGGTGTGGAGACGTTCAAGGAAGACCTGCCTGGCCCTAGCTACGCGCAACGCTTCATCAACGAGGCGCAAACGGTGGGCATTGATTATCTACTCGATACCATTGTGCTAGATGTGACGCCGGAGCGCAAGGTCTACACTACCGGGATGCGCACAGGCTTCAAGGAGCTCAGCGCCAAGTCCATTGTGCTCTCGATGGGCTGCCGCGAGCGCACCCGCGCGCAGATCCGCATCCCCGGCCCGCGTCCCTCAGGCGTCTTCACGGCAGGGACGGCGCAGCGCTGGGTCAACGTCGAAGGTTACATGCCTGGCAGCCGCTTTGTCATCCTGGGATCGGGCGACATCGGCATGATTATGGCCCGCCGCCTCACCTTCGAGGGTGCCAAAGTCGAGCGCGTGCTGGAGGTGATGCCCTACCTCAGCGGCCTGAGCCGCAACTACGTCCAGTGTTTGCTCGATTTCGACATCACCTTGCAGCTGCAACACACCGTCAAGCGTATCATCGGCAAAGACCGTGTGGAGGCTATCGAGGCGGTGGCGGTGGATGATAAGTGGCAGTTTATCCCCGGCACCGAGGAGATTATTCCCTGCGACACACTGTTGCTCTCTGTGGGCTTGATTCCCGAAAACGAGCTCTCGCAAAAGGCCGGCGTCGCGCTCGATCCTGTCACCGCCGGGCCGTATGTGGATGACGGCTTTGCCACCAATATCCCCGGCATCTTCGCCGCGGGCAACGTCGTCCACGTCTACGATCTGGTGGATTGGGTTACGTCCGCCGGGCGCACGGCGGGCAAGCGTGCGGCGCTGTTCGCTCAGGGCTGCTGCAATCTGGAGCCGGTCTATGTGCCAACCAGGGCCGGCGAGAATGTGCGCTACGTCGTGCCGCATCAGATTGATCCCGAAACGCTCACGCAAGATAGCATCATGTTACAAATGCGCGTCACCAAGCCGCTGGAGCAGCCCGTCACCGTGCAAGTCACCGATGGCGATACGCTTATCGTCAAGAAGAGCGAGCGCTACGCTCGCCCCGGCGAGATGGTGAGTATCACGCTCAAGGCGAAAGAGTACGACGCGGTGCGGAAGGCGAAGGAATTAAAAGTGAGTGTGGTGCCGAAATAATGCGTACTGCGTACTGCGTAAAGAGCCTTCTCCCTTACGCAGTACGCAGTACGTTTTACGCTCTTAACGTAAGCGTCAGATTTGACCCAAATATGAAGAGGTAAAACGCAATGTCCATCACTGAAAAAATGATCTGCATCACCTGCCCGATGGGGTGTACGTTGGAAGTGACCCGTGAAGGGCAAACGCTCCTCAGCGTAGAGGGGAATACCTGCAAGCGCGGTGAGAAATATGTCCAGGAAGAGCTCACCGATCCGCGCCGGATGGTGGCGAGCACGGTGCGCGTGCGGGGGGGCATCCACCCGCTGCTGCCCGTCTACACCGCCGCGCCCGTCCCTAAGCCGCGCATCTTCGAGCTGCTGGCGCAGCTCCGCGAGCTGGAACTGCAAGCGCCGGTGACGATGAACCAGGTCGTGCTGGAGAATGTGCTGGGCGAGGGCATCAACGTCATCGCCAGCCGGGATATGCCGCTGTTAGTTGCATAGTCGGGAAATCGTTAACACCCGTCTGGGAGTATTTCCCAGACGGGTGTTGTCGTTGGTGGGCTTTTGTGACTGGTGGCGTGCGGTTCTTCAGCGGCGCAAGTTTATATCATATCCGACAAATCTTGCCACAGGTTATGCTTGATAACATTAAGCACCGGCTCGTTGAGATAGATTAGTTCTTCATTAACCGTTCTGATGGTTAGAGCTAGAATCTCTTCATCGTAGGGTGGGTGTCCCAAACGTGCCATTTGTTGTACCAATTCACCTCGGTTCACGCGCAGTTGTTTGCTGCGACCTTGCTTTGTCTTTAGCGCGTGCATAGCTGCTTCTGCCAAATTGACACTCATGTCTTGCACTTCTTGGTCGGGCATGGACGCAGTAGCTTCTGGCAAGTCCAGCAGTGCATCATAGATGGTGTTTGCCAGCGTATAGGTAATCCATTTCTCCCAGGTGCGCGCATGTGGCTTTTTCCAGAAGCGGGTCTGTGGAATTTCCGGAAACACATCTTCATCAAGTTCTTCATCATACAAATTGTTCGGGAGGTTGAGCGGAGACATTAAGCCCTGTACTATTTTGGACCAGATTGCCCAACACATTCCCATAGCGAGCAGGGCGAGTAATGTCCCTTCGAATAAAGAAAATGGTAGCAGGAGCTGCAGCACCCAGCCGCAGCCTATGGCTATACCTATGATGGCGATTACACTTATGATGTAAATAGCTATCATAAGTAAGCCAAATAAAAATCCACTTTTCATTATACTTTCTCCTCAAAATGGTTACATTTAATAGCCAACCAGTTTTTTGAGTCTGCTGCGTTTGCATCTTACACTAAATGGGTTATTATTGCAAGCGTAAGGGTGTGCATGGGTATGTATCATTTTTCTTGCACAGAGAAACTGTCCGGCTTTGGGATTAGCGTCGCTTCCCCAGTGTGCGCCGGGGAGGGAATAACAGTTAGGAATTTGCCGCAAATTTACAAAGTCACTGGTGGAAGCTATCGAAGCCAACTACGGCTCTTGATCATCTCAACTGACAGCAACATTTTTTATAGGAGCTCAGGTCCGTTTTTATAGGTAGCTTAAGCCCGCTGTAATGGGTTGCTAAATGGCAAGTTGCTGTGAAAAAGCAATGTCCCCTCAGTATTCATAGATCGTCGCCCAATAGAGAGAACGTGTTATGTATCCATCACGCATTTTGCTTTTGACTGAGGCTGAGTCGCCGGTGGCGCAGTTGCGCGCCATGCTGCCGGTGGGTTATCAGTTGGAACAAGTATCTACGCTGCTGGGGCTGGAAGTGGCCCTGCAGCGTCGGGACGACTTGGCGCTGGTTATTGTTGATCTGGCGCTAGCTGTGGATTCTGTGGCACAACATCAGCTGTTGCGCTTGACAGCGCGTTTGCCGTTGGTGCTATTAGCTGATCCACACGCGGCACAACCCTGCTTTGCGGCCAGCCAATTGATGCTCGAAAATCCTGTGTTGGCATTGCTTACGTTGAACGCACCAGAAACAGAACAGACCTTGCTCTTGCGCGCATTGGAACGGTTTGCTGCGCTGGCGCAGCGCCGGCGGCTAGAGCAGGATTTGGGTGAAGCCAATCGTCGGCTCAATCAACGGCTTCAGGAGATCAACACCATTTACACAGTAGGGCGTTCTGTTGCTTCCTCGCTTAATTTGGATGAAGTGTTAGAGCGCGTTGTGGATACTTCGGTCAATCTCACGCAGGCCGATGAGGGCTTTATTCTCTTGCATGAGGATAATCGTCTCTATTTGCGCGTTTCTAAGAATCTGAGTGAAGCCTTAGTGCAACGTTTTAATGTTGAGGCAGCGGATTCGATTGCCTGGCAGGTGGTCAGCTCCGGGCGTCCGGCCATGCTGCGGCGCGATGTGCGGATTGCTACCGGCTATTTGGTGCGTGCGCTGTTGTATCTTCCGTTACATGCTCCTGGGCGGGGCGTCGTGGGTGTGCTATGTGTGGTCAATCGGCAGCGTGAGGATGCTTTCACTGAGGAACAACTTTTCACGCTTTCGGCGTTGACAGATTTTGCTGCCATCGCTGTAGAAAATGCGCGGTTGTTCGACTCTATTAGCGCAGAGAAATCTCGCTTACAGGCAATTATGCAAAATGCAACTGATGCTGTTCTGATTACCGATCCTGATAATCATTTGTTGTTATGGAGTCAACTTGCTGGTGAGCTGTTAGGGATTGCCGATGTTGTGCCGGGGGCGGCGTTGGCGGACGTGGTGCATCATGAAAAAGTGTTGGAGCTTTTCGCGCAGGGCGCAACTGATGCCATGTTAGCCCATACTGAGATTGTCTTTGATGTTGGGCGCACCTTTAATGCGCAGCTTACGGTTGTTGCCGGGGTCGGGCGGGTGCTGGTGATGCAGGACATCACGCACTTGAAAGAGCTTGATCGCCTGAAGTCTGAATTTGTCTACACGGTCTCGCACGATTTGCGTACCCCCCTGACTACGGTGCAAGGATATGTCGAGCTGTTGCATCGGGTTGGCCCATTGAACTTCGATCAGGAAGAATTTGTGGCGAAGGCTCTTAGGAGTCTACGGCATATCACTATGCTGATTAGCGATTTGTTGGACATGGGCCGGATTGAGACCGGCTATGATTTGGAGATGCGTCCCTGTCTGCTTAGTGACGTTCTGGAGCAGGCCGTGGAAGCGTTGGAGCCTCTGGCTGCCCAGCATGAAGTCGTTTTGCGTTTAGCCGCTGTCACCGGCGATCTTTGGGTGAAGGGCAACTCGCACCGCTTGCGGCAGGTGGTGGATAATCTCATCATCAATGCCATCAAATACAACCATTCTGGTGGTTGGGTGGAAGTGCGCGTGCAACGTGATACGCATTGTATTATTGTACAGGTGTGTGACAATGGTATCGGTATTCCTCCGGATCAGCAGGCGCGGGTGTTCGACCGTTTCTATCGTGTCTCTACCCCGGAAACGGAGGATATCTACGGCAGCGGTCTAGGATTGGCTATCGTTAAATCCATTGTCGAAAAGCACCAGGGGCGGGCCTGGGTCGAGAGTACTCCAGGCAAAGGTAGCGCTTTCTCTTTTATCCTGCCCGCGCTCGAATCTACTGCCGATGTAGTGGCGGGTTAGCTCTTACGCTTCACGATAAAGTTTCCACTGGCTCACTATGATAATGAAAATGACGACCTGAGAACGACCTGTCAGTGCATAATGCGCTGTTTGCGGCGCGAAGCCGACGCTTCGCGCTACACTAGTTTTGATTTGCGATTCACTGATTTTTCAAGGAGTTTCATGCCTAAATCTGTTGTTGCTATTGTCGGACGTCCCAATGTGGGTAAGTCCACGCTTTTCAATCGCCTGATCGAAGAACGGCGGGCGGTGGTCAGTGATATTCCCGGCACCACACGCGATCGGCTCTTTGGTGAGACGGAGTGGAATGGTGTGCCGTTGATTTTTGTGGACACTGGCGGTATTGAAATGCAATCCGCTACGGTCGAGGCGGGCCGCCGTCCCGGCCCGGCACCGTTGCTGGAGGATTCTGCCCCGTTCATCCCGCTGATCCGCGCACAGGCGGAGCTGGCTATTGAAGAGGCCGATTTAACGTTGTTCCTGGTGGATGCCAGCACCGGCTTGACCGGCGCCGACCGCGAAGTGGCGCAATTGTTGCGTCGCGCTCAACGGCCCGTCTTGGTGGTCGCTAACAAGGCGGATAACTTTACGCGCGAGCAGGAGGCCCTGGAGTTCTACGAGCTGGGGCTGGGCGAAGTGTACCCGATTTCGGCGATTCACGGACGCGGTGTGGGCGACCTGCTCGATGTGGTGGTGGAACTGTTGCCGCCCTCGGAACCGGAATCTGAAATTGATGAGGATGTTATTCGCATTGCCATTCTGGGGCGCCCCAATGTGGGCAAATCCTCCTTGCTCAACCGTCTGCTTGGTCATGATCGCGCCATCGTCAGTCCGGTTTCCGGCACTACGCGCGATGCACTGGATACGGAGATGGAGTGGGGGGGCCAAAAGCTTGTGTTGATTGATACGGCGGGCATTCGCCGCCGGGGGCGGGTGCAGCAGGGCGTAGAGAAATATAGCGTGCTGCGTGCCTTCAAGGCCGCCGAGCGTGCTGATGTGGCGCTATTGGTGGTTGACGCTGTGGAAGGCGTGACCGCGCAGGATACCCACGTTGCGGGTTTGATTGTGGAGCAGGGCGTTAGCAGTGTGATTGTTATCAACAAGTGGGACGCGGTGGATCCGGAAATCAAGCAGAACCGCCAGCAGTTTGAGGCCCAGGCGCAACACGACTTGCAATTCCTGGCGCAAAGTCCCATGCTCTTCGTTTCAGCACTGACTGGGCAGCGCGTGGATCGCATTCTGCCTACTGCGATCTCGGTGGTGGAGTCCCGCTATCAACGCTTGCCCACTGGTTTGCTCAATGATATGATCAAGCAAGCGTTTGCTGCGCATCCACCGCCCACTAAACAAGGCCGTCGCCTTAAACTATACTTCGTCACTCAGGCAGAGGTTGCCCCGCCCACATTTGTTTTCTTCGTTAACAACCCGGCCCTGATTCACTTTTCTTACGAGCGCTACCTTGAGAATCGTATTCGTGAGGTCTTCCCCTTTCCCGGCACGCCCATCCGGCTTACCTTCCGGGGACATCAGGTGGATCGGGAAGATAAAAAAGTGCGGCGCAAGCGAGAAAAGTGATACCTTGCTTATCGCCCGCTCCATGTTAAAATGGCTATATTATGAATAACTCCGCGCACCCGCTGTTGGCGGGGTTGAATGCGCAGCAGCAGGCTGCGGTGGGGGCCTCTGATGGCCCGGTACTGGTCCTGGCCGGCCCTGGGTCAGGCAAGACGCGCGTGTTGACCCACCGCATCGCCTGGATGTTGCAGGAGCAGCACGCCGCACCCTGGCAGGTGTTGGCGGTGACGTTCACCAACAAAGCCGCCCGCGAGATGCGTGAGCGGCTCGCGCGCATGTTGGCGGGCGATACGGCGCTCCAGATGAGCATCGGCACGTTTCACGCGATTTGTGCGCGCTTGTTGCGCCGCGAGGCGGATGCAGCGGGGTTTTCGCGTAACTACCTGATCTTCGATACTGATGACCAGCTTGCCGTGATGAAGCAGGTGGTGAAAGACCTCAATCTCGACGACAAGCGCTACCGCCCGGCCTCCTTGCTCAACGCGATTTCCCACGCCAAAAACGAGCTAACGTCGCCCGCTGCGTATCCCGTCGCCACTTACTACGACCAGGTAGTAGCGCGCGCCTACGCGCGGTATCAAGAGACGCTGCGCGGTAACGAGGGGTTGGATTTTGACGATCTGCTGGTAGAAACGGTCAAGCTCTTCCAAGAGCACGCCGATTTGTGCGAGAAATACAGCCAGCGCTATCGCTATGTGTTGGTGGATGAGTTCCAGGACACCAACATGGCGCAATATCTGTTGTTGCGCCTGCTCACGGGCGAGCATCGCAGCTTGTACGCTGTTGCAGACGAGGATCAATCCATCTATTCGTGGCGCGGGGCGGACTATCGTAACATTACCCGTCTGCGTGGGGATTATCCGGGGCTGGTGGAGATTCTGCTGGAAGAGAACTATCGCTCTACGCAAATAATTCTCGATGCAGCCCAGGCGCTCATTGCGCCGAACCCGGATCGTACCATCAAGCGGCTCTTCACGCGCAAGCCGCAGGGTCTCCCGCTCACTTTACATGAAGCGTATGACGAAGCTGAGGAGGCGACGTTCGTGGCGCGGGAGATCGAGACGCTGCGTCGCGCCGGTCATGCTTACAGCGATTGTGCCGTGATGTACCGCACCAACGCGCAATCGCGCGCTTTAGAAGAGGCGTTGGTCTATGCAACCATCCCTTACCGGCTGGTAGGTGGCACACGGTTCTACTCGCGTCGGGAAATCAAGGATTTGCTGGCGTACCTGCGGTTGATTTTGAATCCTGATGATGACATCAGCTTTCAGCGCGTGGTCAATGTCCCCCGGCGGGGGATTGGAAAAACTACGCTGGCCTCGTTGATGACGCTGGGACAGACGCACGGTAGCTGCTATAAGGCGATGCTGCACTTGCTGCAAAGCGACGCGGGCAGCCGGGGCGCCAAGGCCTTACGCCCTTTTGCCGAGATGCTGGCCGAGTGGCACGCGCTACGTGTGCAGGGTGCGGATGTGCGCGATTTGACTAATGCCGTGCTTGCTGCTATCGGCTACGAGGGCTACTTGCGCGACGGCACTGACGAGGGTGAGGCACGCTGGGAGAATGTATTGGCGCTCCGCGCGGTCGCTGCGGAAGCGCCTGGTTTGGCGTTGGAGGAATTTCTGACCGATGTAGCCCTGGTCGCCGATGTGGACGAGTTGGGGGCCGAGGTGCAGGCGGTGACGTTACTCACGCTGCACAGTGCTAAGGGGCTGGAATTTCCCATTGTCTTTATCACTGGCTTGGAAGAGGGCTTATTGCCGCATAGCCGTTCGTTGGATACGCCGCACGAGTTGGCTGAAGAACGGCGCTTGTTCTATGTGGGCATGACCCGCGCCGAAGATCGGTTGTATCTTACCCATGCCTTCCGGCGTAGCTGGTATGGGGAAAGTTCTCCGGCAGCTCCGTCACGCTTCTTAGATGACATTCCGCCAGCCATGCTCGGCGTCGTGCGCAAGCGCCCGGTGTTGACGCAGCCCGCTACTAACTGGAACGTTCCGGCGTGGCGACAGAAGCGTCCAGAGCCGCCAGCCGTAGCCCAGCGGTTTGCTCCGGGGCAGGCAGTGCGTCATCGGCGTTTTGGCGATGGGGTGGTGCGCGAGAGTGTTATCGAACACGGCGAAGAGTTGGTCACTGTGTTGTTCTTTGATACAGGCGCAGGGGAGCGTACCTTCCTGGCCACGCACGCGCCCTTGGAAGCGGTGTCGCAGCATTGATGTTTAGTAGACACGATTTAAGTTTGTAGTGACGGCTTTAGCCGTTGAGAGAACCGCTACAGCGGTTACTACGAGCGGCTTTGTGATTACTGATATTTCTTTTGTTTGATTGTAACTACTCAGGCTAAGACTGTGTTTGTCATTGCGAGCCGTCTGCGGCGAAGCAATCGCAACCATGAACAAGATTGCGCCGTTCGGAGACGAACGGATACCGCGGAGACGCGGCTCGTAATGACAAGGCTGAGTAGTTACGTTTGATTTGTCTTTTATTTGCTACCGTACACTTGTAGATTTTTGCCATGAATTCACTCGAATTAACACGAAAACAATAAGAAATTCGTAAAATTCATGCTAATTCGTGGCTAAAACTGAATACACTTGGAAAATGTACGGTAGACAAGTCTTTTACTGATTTGCTTTAGGAGGCTGGTATGAAAGCCTTGAAAACAACGTGGTTGCTGCTGGCAGGAACCTTGCTGCTGGCGAGCTCGTTCTTGTGGTTGTCCTTGTTTCCTGAAAGTGGCAAGCGGGCGTTCATGTCTCCTGCGCAAGCGGCGAGCGAATTGCCAGCGCCTCTCACTGCACCCGCTACTTGTATCATCTTTTATGATACTTGGGATGCTGAGCCAACCTACAATCGTAATGATATTAACAACGCGGCCCCGCTTTCCAATTACACCTTGCAGACGTTGATTCAAGGCACTGCTGGTACTGTGACCTCACCTACATTAGCCACCGCCTGGGACGATTATTACCGATTGGATAATGCCAGCGTGGGGTACCTCTACACGGTGCGTGCTGTGCCGGATCTTACCACAAATTATGACCTGGGCATGGTGCTGTACGACAGCACCCGCACTGCTGTTTATACAGATAGTAATCCCTTCGATGGTAACTCGGCGATTATTACCTTTCAGGCAACTGATATTGGGCCTTACTACTTTAAGGTATTTCAACGTAGTGGTCAGTGTAGCTGGAGCTCCAACCGGGCCAGTACCTATAGTTTGGTGTTAGGGGCCGCAGCCCCTACACCTACGGCTACCCCGACACCTACGCCCTCGCCTACACCTCCCGGGCCTGCGCCTACCCCGCGTCGGGATCATGATGACTATGAGCCGAATTACGATTTTGACACTGCGGCCATCATTGCTCCTAGCATGACCTATAACCTCAACTTTGTTCCCTGGGGAGGGGCGCAAGTGGACAATGATTACTTTAAACTTTGGGCTAAGCCGGGCCTGGTCTTTAGCTGCGAGACGTTTGATCTGGACCCTGGCGTGGATACTAACATGCGCTTCTTTGATGGTAATCGCAATCCTATCGGAGGTAACGATGACCGGGCGCTGGGCGATTATAGCAGCTATTACTCGTATTACAGCACTTACGAGGGTTGGCTCTATGTTGAGGTGGGGCACGGTGGTCGTTTGTCGGTTTCCGACATTGCTGATAGCGAGTACAAACTTCGCTGTCAGATGACCGCGCCTGGCGCTGTGGGGACCGTCACACCAGCTCCAGGCAAGGATCCCATCACGCCGCCAGTCGTCACGCCGCGACCTACTGCTACCCCGACGCCAGTCACTTCGCCGTTGCCTACTCCCACTGATAACGGAAATGGTAACGGCACGGGGGGGAGTACTGTTGAGCTGTCCATTCGTCCACTTACTACACCGGTTCCTCTCACCCCTACTCCCACGCCGGGCGGGGTACGCACTTTTGGCTTGCTCATTTATTACGATGCCAATCAGGACGGTCAGCCGGGCGCCGGTGAAGGGGTTTCCGGCTTCTTTGCCCGCGCCCTCTCCACTACTAATGGTACAGAGCTGGCGCGCGGTTACACTGATGAGCAAGGGCGAATTTCCTTTAGTGTGCCTACAGTTGGCCCAGTGCGCGTCCTCGTGCCGCTGCTCGGCATGGATCGTTATGTGGATGCAAGCACGCCGGAATTGATTGTGCGTATCAGTCCGTTGCCGGTCCCGTCCACTATCCCTTGATCAAGAGGCCTATTGATGAGTGAAGAAGAACCTGTTTCTTTGTTTGAACTCTCAGACTTGCCAGAATCACCACCGCTGGAGACTTTAGAGACACCGGCGGAGTCTGCTTCTGCGTCGGGAGGAGCTGTTTTGCCTGAGCCGATTGATCCGCTGCCCGCGCCCCCGTCGGCGGGTGCGGTTCAGCCCTTGCCCTCTGAGGCGTTGCCAGATTCCCAACCCATGCCTGCGATGCCGGTTGAACCGCCGCTACCTCAATTAGAGACTCCGCCTGTATTGCTTGCCGCGCCCTTACCTGAGAGCACAGTCTCACCAGTAGTCTCTGCTTCTCCTTCTGCGTCCCCGCGCAAGTCCTTGCCGAGCTTTCCCGTGTGGATTTTGTTGCTCTTGATGTTGGGCTGTATCATCGTGCTGGTATTGGGGTTGGCTGCGCTGCTCTCGCGCTTTTCCGCACGCCCTGTCAGCGACGCTGAACCACTTTCCATTAGCAAACTTAGCACTTTTCTCTCCCCGCCTATCATTCCTGCTGATCAATATATCCTGCAACAGAACGGTTCGCCGCTACACTCTGCAACGCCAGCACTACTTACCATAGATGACGTGGACTACCCGGTGGTGGCTGTGATACCCGAAGCCGGACGCTGGCCCATGCCTGCCGATAAGGATACCGCGGTTTGGGTTTACGGGACGGTAATCAATTATGTGATCGGCTTACCGCATACAGAGTATACCGCTGCCCGGCTTGCTGGACTGGACAGCAGCGCTCGCTTCACCATGGCCCTGAGCAGCGGTGTGACTCTGGTCTTCGGTAGCCCTGAATCACGACGGGTGAGCAGTAGTGCTACTGCCGAGGTGATGGCGCAGCAGCGACCAGGTTTGACTCTGGTGTTGTTGAGTGATACAGGGGATAATCGGCTGGTGGTGCAGGCGCGCTATTTGCCTGAGGAGAGCGTGGCTGAGGGAGCTGCGCAAAATCTTACGGGGTTGAATGTGGAAGTCGAGGATTTTTGGGATTCCGAAGATCCTGAAGATAGCCAAAACCTACAATTTTTCATTGAGTTCAGCGTTACTAATACTGGTGCGACTGAGATCAACCCGGCATTGTTCAATATGATCTTGGAAGATGGGAATGGTCAACAATGGTCGGAGAGTCGCGGGGTTTCAGAGGATGGTGATTATGGGCCGTTACTCTATGCTTTGGCCCCTGGTGAGAGCGCCGATGTGAGCGTCGGTTACCTGGTCCCGAAGGACCTCAAGTTGCCGCTTACCTGGATTTTCCGGGCTGATCCTACCGTGCCACAGAATATGGCCCGCTTCCCCATTCCCTACGAGCCTGCGCAGCCGGAGCCGGCGCAGCCGCAGGTCTCGCTTGCCGATGCGTTCGCCGATAGCACTCGCGATGTCATTGTGGTCAATGGTGAATTACGCAATGTAGGTGAGCAACCGCTCTACGTCACGCTCAGTGATGTCCAGCTGACTTCTAGCCGGGGCGAGACCGAATTACGTGCCTCCACGCCGCTTCTGCCCTGGACGATTAACCCAGGGGGAACGCAACGTTTTGAACTGCAATTTTCCTGGCCGGATGATGTGGATACTGTACTGATTAACATCCTTGGCTTTACATTCGAGTTAGGTGGTTTGCCTTAGAACCCATCCGAAAATTCATGATGACGTTAGTGGTGCTGGTAGAAATTAGTGCCATGTCTCGGCTGATAGTGGAATTTTCTGACGGGTACCAGCATAACCCCGTCAAAAACAGAATGCGTGGAATGTGAATAAAGATCACATTCCACGCATTTTGTTTTTTTGTGCCTGACAATCGGGGCGCGGGGATTCGAACCCCGGACCTCACGGACCCAAACCGTGTTGCGGTTTGGTGTAGGGTAGCCCTCACGGATGGAGGTTTTCTATAGCCGCGTGGTCTGGATTTTTCCAGGCCGCGTGGTCTGTGTCAAGGTACTTGAGAGCCTGTTGGGGGCTGTTTTTTGTTGCCGCTAATGGGACTACGCGGAAGTTGTTTGCTGCTCCCGCGTTGCCTCACCGGTGGCCTCACCGGTTTCCTCACCACTTTTGTGACCGCGCAGCCTAAAAGTGGTGAGGAATTTTCCTCACCACTTTTTTAGGCTCTTACCACAAAAGTGGTGAGGATTTTCGCTAAAAGTGGTGAGGAATCTAAATCGCCGGTTTTGGGGTTAAGCGAGACCCATCATTTTACCCCTGTTTTTGGGCTTTTTCCCCCACTTTACCCCTGTTTTTAGGCCATTTTTAGGGATGGCGTCACTTTTGGAGGGTTCTTTTATTCCTATAGGGGTATCTTATCCCGCGAAGTGGTGAGACCGGTGAGACCGGTGAGAATTGCGATTTACACCACTCTCACCGTTCTCACCACTTTTTCAAATAAGAGTCTCCTATAGGGAGATAAATGATTAGTAGCGATCAATTTCTTGGCCTGCTGGGTTATAGAGCACGGCTGGATCGTGTTCGGAGTCGTTCCAGATGTTGTCTGTGAAGCCGCAGTTGTAGCCGTCTACGCCGGTTTGGGCGTAGATGCGGAGGGTCGTTTGGGGTTGGAGAATGCCGTTGAGCCGGCAGCGTTGGTTGCCGCGTTCGCTGACGAGTACCCAGCCGCTTAGGTCTTGCGCCTGGTCGCCGAGGTTGCTGAGGGTGACGTGCTCGGCGATTTTGTTGACTGCGCTGATGATGACGTAGGGGCCGCTGATGGGGGTGGGCGTGGGGATAGGGGTACGGGTGGGGATGCGGGTGGGGACGGGGCGCGGCGTATGGGTGGGGCGTGGGGTACGGGTGGGGCGTGGGGTACGGGTAGGGCCTGGCGTGGCAGTATTGGTAGCTGTGGCCGTGGGGGTGTGGGTAGGAAGCAGCCCCGCGCTGCGCAGGCTGTTATCAATGGCGGTGCCGATGCAGGTGATGCAGCAACAGAGAGTGCAGAGGATGATGAGCGCATTGCCTAATGTGAGTCGCTTTTTGGGTGGGATGCGGGATTTAGTTTTAGTTTTCATTACAGGTGTAGACAGATTTTTAACGGTTTTGTAAGTGTCTTTTTGATCAATTTAGGGTATACTTAGGTCATGCGTTCTATAAAACACTGGCTGCATACGTTGACAATTTGGTTGGTCTTGCTCATTCACTATCGCTGGTGGCCGCGAGGGTTTTGTGGGTGGGTGCGGTATCGCGCGATTTGCCGCGCACCTGTGGTACACGCGCGTCCGTATGCTGTTGTGATCGTAGAACGTAGGCCAGAACATCTTGTTGTTCGCGTTCATCGAGTTGGCTAAGGTGTTTCAGTAGATCCAGCATTATTTTCACGCTTAGTTTTTCACGCTCATCGGCAACGATGGGCGTTTTTTTGTCGCTGAGCAGCCCCGCCCGGCGGAAGACTTCCTCCTCTGGCAGTTTCAATGCGCGTGAGATAGACCTGCATACACTTGCGGTTATCCCCCGTTGTTCTGTCATAATCAATGACAACCCCCCAGAAGATATATTAGCTCTTCGCGCAAGGTCGTTTTGAGTCCATCCTCGAAGAGTAAGTTCTTCTTTTATCCAATCTGTAAAGTCTGACATAATCATAGTTTACACTTTTAATCACTTACAGTGGTAAGCGATGGATGAATGTCATATAAAATATGGGTCATTTATCATGTGCTTACAACTGCAAGTGGATATATACTACTTACAGTTGTAAGCATTACGGGAGGTACACATGAAGGATGTATGGCGAATCCCTGCAAAAATAACCCTTTCACGATCTGTTGGATTTGATGTGGAAATTTCAGTGGCTTTGGGAAATGAGACGCGGCGCCAGGGGATTGAGGATGCGCGGATTATGGCGGTGCGCTTGCTGCGCGAGGCTTTGGAGCAGCGCGGGGCGTTACCGTTGGGGGCGTTTCCCGGGGCGGCGACCACCGCAGGCGGTGTGCAGTGAGCGGGCTGCTGCTGGCTTTTGGCGCGGGGGTGGTGGTGGGTGCGGTAGCGGTGTTGTTGTATGCGGCGTTGTGGGTGAGCGCTGGCAGACGGGAGCGGCGGGATGCAGACCGCTTTTGAGGCAGCTTTGGTACGGGTGCTCCGCAAGGGTCGCCGGGTGGAGTTCGAGTCTCCAAGCGGGGCGTGGCTCGCGTTGCGCGGGTCGGGTTTCCTCCTTGTGGCTGGGGAGAGCGTCCATTGGGGTGACGCTCTCCCCCTGGTGGGGGTGTGACGATGCAGCAACCAGATGTGGATGTGATAGACGTTGAGTTTGTCGAGGTCGCAGCTACCGACTTGTTCGGCTCGGCGGGGGTGGTGGATGTGCCCGCCCGCGGCGATGAGGTGACGACGCTGGCCGAACGCCCCACCCGCCCCAGCGGGACGCCGCAGGTCTGGCAGGGCATCAACCCCACCACGCCGGTGACGAGTGCGGATATTCCACAGATTTTAGAGGCGTTTGAAGCCTGGATTATGCAGAATGTAGCCCCGCGCAAGCGGCGCCCCTCGCCGCGCACAGTGGAATCTTACCTGAGCGATGCCGAGCAGTTTTTGCGCTGGCTGGTAGAGCAGGAGTTGCCGCCCCTCCCGGAGTGGTTTGCTGGCCCAGAGGCGTTGTGGGCGCTGTGGGAGCGCTTGGAGCAGGAGACGGCGGAGGGGATTCCGCTGTTGCTGGTGTTGCCCGAAGTGACGCAGGCGTTCATGGAGCATCTGGTAGCGCCGGGGCACGCGCAGTATACCGGTTCGCGCAATCCGCGCGCCACGGATGGCAGTTATAGCCCGGCCACGTTGGGCAAGAAGCGCTCGAGCCTGAACACATTTTTCACCTTCACCAGGAAGCGGCGGCTCACTTATGGGAATCCGCTGGAGGATATGGACACGGTGGTGCGGATGCCGCAAGATCAGCGGTCGGCAGTGGAGAAGATCAAGGCGCTCACTGAGCGGCAGGCCCAGCGTTTGCTGGCGACGGTGGTGGGGGTGTATTTGAACGCCGACAATCCCGATAAGAAGGCGGCAGCGGTGCGCGATCGGGTGATGATTGATTTGATGATGTTGCATGGGTTGCGGAATATTGAGGTGCAGCGGTTGAATCTGGAAGATTACGAACCCAATGCGCGGGGCGAGCAGGGCACGCTACAGCTGCTGGGCAAGGGCGATAAGCCGCGCACGATTATTCTGCGCCCGGAGATGCAGACGGAACTGGATATGTGGTTGCGGATGCGGGCGCTGTACAAGTTCAATGAGACCGCGTTGTTTGTGTCGTTGCATCGCGGGGATGACTGGGGCACGCGGTTAAGTCAGCGCTCGATTCGCCAGCGGGTGGATGTGTATCTGGAGGCGGCGGGGCTGAAGCGCGAGGGGGTGAGCTGCCACGCGCTCCGGCACACTTACGCCACGTTGTATGTGGAGAAAAAGGGCAAGGATGTGAACCGGGAGGTGCTGGCGTATAGCATGGGGCACGCGGATTCTAAGATCACCGGCGCGTATATTGATTGGGTGGATATGGCGGCTGAGAATCCCAGCGCGCCGCTCATGGAGATTTTGGCGGCGGCTACGGCCAGCGCAGAGGCGCAACCGGCGGCGCCGCGGCAGCGCCGCGGTAAGCGGTAATTATGTTCCGCTAATGGGAATTAGCGGAAGGTTTTAAGGTGCGGAGGGGAAGGGGATGAAGCAGACCGAGTTTGTAGCTCTGGTGCGTGAGATGCGCGAGGCGCAGCAAGAGTTTTTTACGGTTCGCACGCGCACGGCGTTGGCGCGGGCCAGGGAGTTGGAGCGGCGAGTGGATGCGTATGTGTTGCAGTTTGTGAATGAGACTCCCGCGCAACGGCAGTTGTTCGAGCGTTCAGGTTAAATTCATTGTAAGGTGAGGATGAGCAAACATGGAATCTGTGACAAATTGGGACAAGATCGGGCTGATTTATGGGCTGCTTTTTGGCTTTGGTTTTATTTACAACCTGGTGGTGGCGTGGTTGGAGCAGCATGGCTATGACGAGGGGTATACGGCGTTGCTCGTGGTGGTGGGGACTGCGGTAACGCTGGGCGCGATGGCGGTGGTGGCGTGGCCGTGTGCGCTGGGGATGCTAGGGGCGTTTGCGGCCTCTGGCTTTTGGATGGTACTCGGCTCGTGGTGGCGGCATGTGCAGCGGCGCCGCCGGGCGCAGCAGTTGGCGCGGGAGGGGCGATGACCGGACGCCGGCCGTGGCCGAATGCAGCGAAGGAGGTGCGCGATCAGGCCGCCGAGGCTGCGATGCGCGGCATCCGGCTGCTGACGCCGCTGGTGGAGGGGATGGCGTTGGATCGGACGGAGACGTTGCGACGCCAGGCGCAGGCGTTGCATGAGTTGCAGCGGATCGCCTGGCTGCTGAGCAATGTGGGCGCTCCGATTAGACCGGAAGATTTAGGATAGGAGGATCACGATGGCAGGGTTAGATAAGATTTTACGGCAGGGGCGGGAGTTATTGGCGCAAGAGCAGGCGTATTTGATGGCGCAAGAGGCGGAGGCGGCTGCTAAGGTGGCTGCGATGAAGGCGGTTATTCTGGACTTTGTGCGGTGCGAGATGGAGTTATCTAGCGCGGAGTTAGCAGCATTGAATCCAGAAGTTTTCTATTGCCTGGATGAGTGGTGGTGGGCGCGCGTGGAATTTCGGGCGTTCGATCAGAAATTCGTGTTCAAGGTGCAACTACACCGTGATGCTGATGGTGGGGATATTGTGGTGGAGTTGGACAAGCATACTTATCCTGTACCGACGCGGCATAATGTGGCGCTGTGGTTGGCGCAGGCTGCGGAGAGTGTTGCGGTGCGGTGCGTGGCGATGGGTGAAGAGGAGCGGATTGTAGATGAGCATGAGCCAGCGCCGCCGTTATGGGGTGGGCGACAAATTCGGCGTATTGATATAGCCCTGGATTTGTTTGATGACGGGGCGACGGAGGCGGAAGTGCAGGTGCGCTTGTTGGCGGTGATTGCTGAATCGCTGGTACGGTTGGCAGAAAAAGAATGAGGCCCACCGGTGGGGCGGTGGGCCTTGGGGGGTGGATACAGGTGGTCGCTGATCCACTTTTATTATCGCACAGGGCCGGGGGAAAGGCAAGCAGGTGGGGGTGATAGATGACATTTTTAATTGGGCTGATTGTGGTATTGGCTTTGCTGGTGGGTGGCGGGTTCGCGGTGGCGAGCATCCAGGCGAATCACGCCCGGGTGTTGGAGGCGCAGGTGGCGCTCACGGCGCAGCACACGGCGGCGGCTTCTAGCGCGGGGTTGGTGTTGACCCTGGGTCTGGTGATTGTCGGGTTGCTGGCGGTGATGGGGGGGTATGTCTGGCTACGTCTACGGGTGCAGCGGGCGCAGCGGGCGCAGTGGGCGTCTGGGCCGAATGCGGGCTGGAAGCGACTTGGAGACAACCCGGCGCGCGCAGAACTCGCCGCAGGGGGCACGGAAGCGCTGGTGCAGCAGTTGGTGCAGCTCCAGGTGCTCAGTATGTTGCGGGATATGCAAGCACCCCATCCCCAACGGTCGCTCCCGGTGTCGCCGCGTGAAGATGCGGTGTGGTATCCGGAGGTATGAGGTGATGCAGACAAAGCGCGGCTGGGTGGGGCTGGTGTGGAGCGTGTTGATCGGGTTGCTGATGGCGTGTAATGATACCGCGTTGACGTTGACGCCGGCTATGATCTCGCCGCCTGTCGTAACCTCGGCGGCACTGCAACCTACTATTGAGCAAGCCCAGGTGGATTTGTATGTGGATACGGTGCGCGCGGAGCAGGAGCGGCGCGCAGCGGAGGCCACGCTCGCCGCGTTGTATGGGCTGCAAACGGCTACGGCGATTGCCGTGCAGGCTACGGCTACGGCTGAGGCGTGGGCCTGGCAGACGACGGTGGAGGCGCAGCAGGCCCAGGCTACGGCTACGGCATGGCAGACGACGGTGGAGGCGCAGCAGGCCCAGGCTACCGCTACGGCGTGGTATCAGCAGCAACAGGCTTATGCTACGGCGCAGGCGGCGCAGGCTACCGCGACGGTCTCGGCGATTGTGTTCGCAGAGCAGGCCACGGCCACGGCTGAAGCGCGGGCGGTGGCGGCTACGGCGACGGTGCAGGCGTTGCAGGCGGTGGGCACGCTCCAGGCGGTGCGCGTGGAGCAGGAGCAGTTATCGCTGGTGCGCGCGGAGCAGGTGAATTCTGTGAAGGCGTGGGCGCCGCTGGTATTCACCGGGTTGATGGCGGTGGTGTTGCTGGTAGGGGTATGGCGGCTATTGGGGGTCGCAGAAAAGCGGGCGCGGGTGGTGAAGTTCGGCCCGCAGGAGCGGGAGATCATTATGTTGAATGGGGGTGTGGCGTTGCCGGGACGCTCGTGGGGGCCGGTGTTGGAGTATACGCAGGCGGCGCTGCCCTCGCCGGAAGAGCAATCGGCGGTGACGGAGCGCGATCAGAGCATTATGCTGGTGCGCGCGGGCCGTCCATCGGGTAAGACGGTGAGCGAGTCCCAGCCGGAGCGCCGCGCGCCGGGGCTGGGCCAGGTACGGGAATTTCGGAGCATCCGCCACGCGAAAGCGGCGGGGGTGTTGCCTGCGCCTATCGCGGACGCGATTGAGGCGGAGTGGCGGGTGATCGGGGGGCACGCGGGTTAAGCGCGTGTTAGGCGGAATCATTATGGATGAGCACTCAGTATTTCCACAAATCTGCCCGGTAACTGGTTGGCGGGTTTTAGGTTGTGCGTCTACGGGCTGTAAGTATCTGCAACGCACGCCAGTACATCACTATCTGTATTGTGCTCATCCGCATCGAGATTGTTTTCAAATGCGGCTTCGCCTAGTTGCAGCGGACGCGGCTACAGCAGGCACACTCAGCGAACCGGTTACCGACGCCGCGCCGCTGAAGTCTAACGGTTAGGCGGAATTGGAGGAACTATGAACAACGAGGAAATGATTGAGAAAGCAGCCGAGGCAATGGTGCCGATTTTGGAGCAGGAATCAAATATGATTTGGGGTGAGCGCAGTTGTGCTAACATTCTGCGCTGGACACTCGCAAAAGCCGGTCTTCGCCTAGATGTAGTCGTTGTGGAAGACGCTCTGCATCAATGTGGCACTGATGCTAAAGACATAGAGGGCGCGGCATTAGTGTCGCATTGATGCGCCATGAGACGGGGGGTGAATGATGCGTGAGATCGAGACGTATTGGGAAGCGGTGTTGCGGGCGCTGCGCACGCAGGGGTGGCTGTTGGAGCGGCCGCAGCAGGGCGGGTATGTGGTGCCAGAAGCGACGGGGTTTGTCTTCCCGGAGTATTGTGTGTTTGCGCTGGATATGCAACGCTTGGGAAATGTCACGCGGGAGCGGTGGCTTTCGTGGGAGTTGCGGGAGAGCATCAGTATCATGGCCGGGGGGCATCCGGTGTGGGTGGTGGATGCGGGTGGCCTGGCGGTGGCGGTGAGCCGTCAGCCGGGGATGCAGCGGCAGGCGTTGGGAAATGCAGCGTGCACGGTGCCGACGCATCTGCCATTGACGACCGAGCTGCTCCCGGCTGCGCCTTACGCAGTATGTCTGGGGTATGGGGCGCAGGGGGCCGTGACGCTGGACATCGGCGACGAACACCGGGCGATTCTGGTGGGCGGGACAAGCGGCTTCGGGAAGACGACGTTCATCCAGAGTGTGCTGGTGCAGCTCGCCGCGAAGCATGGGCCGAACGAGTTTCGGCTGGTGCTGCTCGATCCGAAGTTAGTGGATTTCACGATGTACAGCGAACTTCCGCAACTGCTGTATCCCATCGCCAACGAGATTGAAGAGTGCGAGCGCGCTATCGAGCAGACGATGGGGGAACTATTACGGCGGCGGGCGTTGCTGGCCGGGGCGCGCGTCCCCAACTGGCAGCAGTACAACGCGGGCGCGGATGAGACGCTACCGCTGATCCTGTTGGTGGTAGATGAGGCGGCGGACTTCGCGGGGACGCCGACGATGGACACGCTGGTAGAGCTCGCGCGGAAGGGGCGGGCGTTTGGGATCAGTGTGATGGTGGGAACGCAGCATCCGACGACCAAAGTCATTGACGCGCAAGTGAAGGCGAATTTGCCGACCGCGATTGCATTCCGCACGAAGAGTAATAGTGATAGCCGGGTGATTCTGGATCGCGCTGGGGCGGAGCAACTGCGGGATAAGGGACGTTGCCTGACATTTGTGGGCGGGGACTGGCAGGAAGTGCAGACTTGCTATGTGGATGAGGCCGCGCGGGAGGCGTTGCTGGGCGGGTTGGCGTTGTGCCCGGAGCAGCGGGCCGGATTGGACACGGTGGAGGCGGAACTGGTGCGCTATGCACTTTTGCAGTTGGATGGGGCTTTCATCATCAACCGGCTGGCGGAGCAGTTCCAGGGGGCGATCAGTAAGCGCCAACTGGCGAAGCTGGCGCGGCAATGGGAGCACCGGGGCTGGTTGACGGGGCAGGCGGACGCGGCGAGTGCGCGGTATGTGACTGCGGAGTTGGCGGAGCTGCTCACCACCCCCGTCCAGGCTGCGGGGGTGGTGACACGGTGACACGGGTGACACGCGGTGACACGGCGGAAAAAGCGGTGACACGGTGGTGACACGGGATATTGAATAAATATCCGCTAATGGGGATACGCGGAAGGAGATAGAAATGATCGGAGCAACCTATATGGGATTTACACCGCAATGCGAAGATGAAAAGGCGCGGGCGGCATTTGTGAAGCGGTATGGGCGCGAGCCGGTGGAGCTGTTACGGACTGGCGGCGCGTTGCTGGTAGGGCCGGTGGATGAGACGCTGCCAGCAGAGCCAGTGCAGCAAGAGGCTGCGCAAGCATAAATTATCAAGGGGGTGGAGTATGGGGACGATTGTGGGTTTGGCGACGCAAAAAGGGGGTGTGGGTAAGACCACGTTAGCGATTCATCTGGCCGTGGGTGCGGCGCGGAGTGGGAAGCGGGTGATTGTGATTGATGCAGATCCGCAAGGAAATTCCACGAGTTGGTTGCTTGATGGCGAGATGGATGAAGGGGTCTTTCGGCTGTTGGTGCTGAATGAGAAGGCCGTGCGCGCGGTGCGTCCGCTTTCACGGTGGGGCGTGGGGCTGGTGCCGGGGAATTTCCGCACGGGCGAGGCATTAACGATGTTGGCCGCGGTGGGGCGGCTGGCGGAGATTCCCAGCCGGATCAAGCCGCTGGCGCAGGTGGCCGATCTGGTGGTGATTGACATGCCACCGAGCCGGAGCGCGGGCTTTGTGGAGATGTTGAGCGCGATGGATTGGGTCATCGTGCCGACCCAGCTCGAGCGGATGGCGATGGAGGGCGTTGGGCTGATGGCGCAAACGGTGGCGGAGATCGAAGGCCCGCGACTGATGGGGGTGGTGCCGAATATGACGCGAGTGCATACCCGCGAGCATCAGGCGCAGATGACCGATCTGGTGCAGGCGTTCGGACAGGCCGTCTGGTCGCCCATCCCGCTGACCATCAAGGTCACTGAGGCGGCCTCCTATGGGAAGACGCTATTTGAGCACTGCCCGACCGATCCCGCGACGCTGGCCGTGACCGGGGTACTGAAGCGCATGTTGGAGGTGCTCTATGGCTAACGGGCGCGTGGGGGGATTGGGGAAACTCGATCCGGCTGTAGTAGAGTTTCAGAAGCGGGCGGCGCAGAATCCGCAGACGGTGACCCGGAAGCAGCGGCAGGATCGGAAGCGGGTACGGGTGAATTTCGATGTGCCCCTGGAATTGAAGGCCGCATTGGAGAAGATCGCGGATATGGAGCACGAGGACACGAGCATGGCGCAGGTGGCGGCCTTGCTGCTGTCTTGGGCAACGCGGGCGTATATCGCGGGAGAGCCAGAAGTGCGCGCGCTCTTCGAGGAAGAACGTTTCCTGGCGCGCACACCTAAGTTTGCCTACAACATTGATGTCCCGCAGCGGTTTATCGAGACTTTGCGCACCTTTTAAGCGTTACGGTGATATTTAACGGTGTTATTTATGGTGTTGTTTATGGTGTTATCTACGTCACCCTTTTTAACACCGTTTATGGTGAAAGTTGACCGCGTGTAATTCGCTGTGGGCGTTTTTGTGCGCGTGCGAGTGTATTGCTATAGGTATAAAAAATTTCCGCTCTACGAGGCCTACAGAAGGGGAAATCCATGACAACGGTTATCGAACGACTCAAGGAAAAATTACGGGTTGAGGATGTTGTAGCGAAGTATGTGACGCTCAAAAAGGCGGGGCGGTCGCAGAAGGGACTGTGTCCATTTCACACTGAGGCTACGCCATCGTTCTTTGTGTTCGCGGATTCACAGCGGTGGCATTGCTTTGGCTGTGGAATCGGCGGCGATGTGATTGATTTTGTGATGCAGTATCAGAAATGGGATATGACTCAGACGATCCGGGATCTGGCCCGCGAGGCGGGCGTAGAGATTCACGAATCGCCGGAGCAGCGCGCGGCGCGGGAGATCAAGCGCACCCGCGAGGCGATCTTTGCGGCGGCGGCGGGTTTTTTCCACGCCCGGCTGTTAGAGTCGCCTGACGCGCTGCACTATTTGCGGGAGGTGCGGAAAATTTCTGATGAGGTGATCCGCGATTATAAGATTGGGTTTTTCGGCGAGGATTGGGGGCAGTTGCGCGCGGCGTTGTTACGCGCGGAGGTGGACATTGAGCAACCCGCGGCCGTAGCGCTGGTGGGCTATCGCGGTGATGTGGCGGCCTGGGGGCAGCGGCATGGAATCGCGGTAGATGGGCAGTGGGTGCAGGATAGTAAAATCCCTGCCATGCGCCCGCAGATGATTGTGTTTCCGCATTGGCGGAAGGGGCGCGTGGCGTACATTTCCGGGAGGATGTTGCCGCCATACGACGAGGGGGCAAAATCGTGGAATCCACAGCGCGCGCTGGTGGGTGAGAAGCAGCCGTTTTACAACTTGCTCTTCGATGCGCGGGATGAGACTTTGCCGCGCGTGGTGGTGGAGGGGCAGATGTGCGCGTTGAGTTTGCAGGCGTGGGGGTTGCCAGGGGTGGCGCTGGCCGGGTGTGAGCTGGCGCGGGCGCAGGATTCGGCTTCGGCTGAGGCGTTGACCTCACTGGTAAAAGCCGTGGGCAAGAAGGGGGGCTTGGTGCTAGGGCTAGATGACGACGACGCCGGACGCACCATGTTGCGCAGCGATGACGTACATGGGCGGGTGGGGTTGGCGGATGCGTTGCTGAAGCAGGAATTTCAGCCCACGCGCTTGCGGGTGTTGGTATGGCCGGGGAAGGATGCGAATGGCGCGTTGCAGCAGGGACTGGGCACGGCTGCGATCAAGTCGCTGGTGAAGCAATCTCCTACCTGGATTGATTATCTGGTCGCGCTGGCACATCCAGAGGGCGAGGAACCCGACGAAGACCTGGTGCGCGAAGTTTTTGCGGCGTTGACGCATGTGGAGCCGTTTGAAGTCTCGCGGATGCGAGAGAGGCTGGCCGAGGCGTTGGGCATTCGACGACAAGAGTTTGATGGGCTGTTGCGAATAGCGCGGCGCGAGGCGGGCCAGGCTGAGGACGGAAAGCCGCGCTATATGATTGTGGGCGGGCGGAACTGCCACAGGTACTATGATCGCATTGGCAATGAGGTGCTAGATCCGCTGGCGAATTTCCAGGCGCAGATCGTCGAGGAGGTGCTTCTCGACGATGGTGAGGATACGCACCGCGAATTTGTGTTGGCGGGAGCGCAGAATTCAATTCCGCTGCCTCCGGCCCGGGTGCCAGCGCAGGACTTCGGCGCGATGGGCTGGGTAGCGAAGGCTTGGGGCGCGAAAGCGATTGTGGAGGCCGGGGCGGCTACCAAAGACCACTTGCGGGCATGTATTCAATATCTCAGCGATGAGATCAAGCAGCAGACCGTTTTTACTCACACGGGCTGGCGCGAGATTCAGGGTAAGCGCGTTTTCTTGACGTGCGCGGGGTCTGTGCCGGCGTGTGATACTCCGGTGACGGTAGAACTTGATCCAGACCTGCAACTTTACAACATTCCGGCTGAGGTGGGGGAAGCGAAGACCGCGATGCAGGCATCGTTGGAGTTTCTGGATGTAGCACCGCGCGCGATTACCTGGCCGATCTGGGCAGCGATGTTTCTCGCGCCGCTGCGCTCGCTGGTGACGGTCGCCTTCGTCGAGTGGGTATTCGGCCCTACGGGAAGCATGAAATCAACGCTGGTAGCGTTGGCAATGAACCATTACGGGGTAGCGTTCGACGACAAGCACCTGCCGGGGGGATTTATTGATAGTGGGAATCGGATGGAGCAAAAGGCGTTTGTGACGAAGGATTGCCCGCTGGTCATTGATGATTATGCGCCGCAGAAAGATCGCCGGTCGCATCAGGAGTATGTCAACGCGGCGCATCGGATTATTCGGGCGGCGGGGAATCTGGCCGGGCGGGGACGCTTGCGCAGCGATGCTACAGCGCGGCGGACTTACGTTCCGCGCTCGCTGGTGATGATCACCGGTGAGGACTTACCCACGTCTGAGGGTGTGGTGGGGCGGTTGTTTGTGGTGGAGATGAGTAGGGGGCAGGTGGATAAAACGCGGCTGACTGCGCTGCAATTGAAACGGGGGGATCTCGCGCGTGCTATGGCGGGCTATTTGACCTGGTGCGCGGAGAAGTGGGGTTGGTTGACTGAACAGGCCCCAGAGCGTTGGCGTAAGGCGCGGCAGGCAGCGTTTCAGGATGGGATTCACTTGCGCTTGCCAGAAGCGGTGGCCGGCTTGTTCCTCGGTGCGGAGATGGGGCTAATATACGCGCGTGAATCCGGCGCGATTACACCGGAGCAGTATACGGAGTTGCGCGCTGAGGCCTGGCAAGTGTTGGTTGAATCGGCGTCTGAGCAATCCCAGCGCGCGCGCGAGGAGAAGCCGGAGCATTTGTTCGTGGGGGCGTTGGCGGCATTGTTGACCGGTGGGCAAGTCTTTCTTGAGGCACGGAATGGCGGTGCTCCGCTTGGCGGGCCGCTGGAGCACGCGGAGCGGCTGGGCTGGTATGATGCGCAAAAAATTTACCTACTGCCCACAGCGTATAACCGGGTGTATCAATACTACTCCGAGCGCGGGGATGTGTTTCCTGTGAAGGAGTCAACATTACGCAAGATGCTGTTTGAGGCTGGGTGGTTGATTAAGACTGGCGATGGGCGATACACGGATACGCTGTGGCAGGATAACCGCACGCAGCGGGTCATTGTGCTTTCAAAAGCGTGTTTGGAGTTCGACAAGGTTGATGATGCTGAAGAGTAGTTCCGCTAAGATGTCTACGCGGAAATAATTAGTAATTGATAGGGGGGGGGATGAGCAGTCAACAGATTCCGCTTTTTGGGCAGCGCAGGACATTGGAAGAGGCAATGGAATTAACTGTGGATTCACTACGGATGTATGGCGCGGGGCGGCATTGGGCCGTAGCATATTCTGGAGGTAAAGATTCATCGGCGACGGTCAGTGTAGTAGCATGGTTGATCGCACAGGGACGGGTGCCCCAGCCTAAGTCGCTTACGGTTTTGTATGCCGACACCCGGATGGAGTTGCCGCCATTACAGATGGGGGCGCAACAGATGTTGGCAGAGTTGACGCGCCGGGGGGTGAATACCCAGGTGGTATTGCCATCTGTGGATGAGCGCTTCTTTGTATACATGTTGGGGCGGGGTGTACCTCCGCCGAACAATCGCACGCTGCGTTGGTGTACTCCCCAAATCAAGGTGGAGCCAATGTTAGCGGCGCTAGAGAATTTACACGCGGCTGTTGGTGAAAAATTTCTTATGTTGACCGGAGTAAGGTTAGGGGAAAGCGCCGTGCGCGATCAGCGAATCACGCTTTCTTGTAGCCGTGACGGGGCTGAGTGTGGGCAGGGATGGTTTCAAGAGACGACGCCCAGCGGCATTGCGGATACATTGGCTCCGTTGCTCCACTGGCGAGTATGCCAGGTGTGGGAGTGGCTGATGTTTCACGCGCCGGCGCAGGGATTCCCTACACAGTTGGTAGCCGAGGTGTACGGCGGCGATGAAGCGCAGGAGATCAATGCGCGAACGGGGTGTGTGGGATGTCCCCTGGCAGAGAATGACGCGGCATTAGACTATGTGCTCAGCCTGCCGCAGTGGGGGTATCTGAAGCCATTGAAGCGGTTGCGTCCATTGTATCGTGAATTGCGGCAGTTCAGGAATCGGTTGCAGAAGTATGGGGAGCGGAATGCTGATGGGCGATTATCGAAGCACCCGAATCGGAAGGGACCTTTGACGATGGAGGCGCGCGGGTATGGGTTACGCACAGTGTTAGCTATCCAGAATGATATCAATGCAGTAGCCAGGGAACAGGGGCGACCAGAGATTGACTTTCTGAATGCTGATGAAGCAGCGCGGATTAAGATGTTGGTCGCTGAGAATACCTGGCCGCGAAAGTGGACGGGAGATGAAGCGCGCGGGGATGTGCTGTTGCCGTTGATCCACAGCAATGGCAGTGTGCAAGAGATTCTGTTTGGACGCGAGGGGTGGTGATATGGAGAAGCTGATTTGCGAGAATTGCAATGAATTCTTTGATGAAAGCGATGGGGTTTTCTTTTGCGATGACGAGGTGGAGGTTTTTTACTGTGATGATTGTTACTGGTTAGAACAATACTGGGGTTGTTTGTAAACCAGGATGTGCTGCTAACAAGTAGTTAGGGGGTGAATGGAAGATGAGTTGCTGCGGTTGCCGGTGGAGCAGCAGGAAACTATGGCGCGGATTCTGGATGGGTTGATGCGGCTGGCGGAGTTGCCAGACGAGAAGTTGCAAGAGGCGTTGGGGAGGTTAAGGGCAGCGATGGAGGTGGAGGATGGTGAAGATGTTGACACGTTCACGAATTGAATATGTGGATTGGGGCATCAATTGGATACAGGGGTGCATATCTGGGTGCGCTTATTGTTATATGGAATCTATGCAACGGCGTTTCAATTCGTCTGTAGAGTGGTGCGCGCCGCGTGCGCGTTTTGATGATCCGGTAGCAGCACTTAGGAAACGGCTGCAGGTTACCGAACCGACAGGTACGTTGATGCTGAGCACGTCCCATGATCCGGCGATGACGGTAGAAATTGCGCGCCAGATGGCGGGGCTGGTGGACGTGCTGGGAGAGTGGGGGCTGGTGGAGAGTACGCTGGTGCTGACGAAACATCCAGCAAAGGCCCTGGGAGCGTTGCGGCGGAGTCCAGGCCATTCGATGGCACCACGTTTTGGGATCAGCCTTACATCATTAAGCGCAAGTAAATATGAGTGCGGAGCAGAACCTGCTGTGCTGCGGATTGCGGCGCTGCTGGCGGCGCATGAGGCAGGGTATCCTACCTGGGTCAGCATCGAACCGCCTCTGCCCGGCGTGACTCTTGCGGAATTGGTGCGCGAAGTGATCTCATGGGAGCGCGTGATGCCCTGGGTGGTGTTGGGGAAGATGAACTATCGCGGTGATGATCCAGTGCTGAAAGCCTGGGCCAGTGATTGGCATTGGGCAGTTGATCGTGATGTGGCAGTTACGTTGTTACAGCGCGCGGGATATAGTGAGAGCCTTACCCCAACGCCATGTGATGGATTTTATTATATCAAGCGTGAACTGGAAAAGGTCGCGTATGTGGATTAAAGTTGCGGTTTGCAATCTTAACCACTCGCTCTAACCGAGTGTGTCGGTTTCGGGACTGAAGCCCAGGACATATAAGGGCTGGGCTTCAGTCCTGAATGGATGATTGATGATGGAGGAGTCATGGGGGCAACCACTCGAAATATGCGAGGGACGGCTGAAGCGGTAATCAAATTACGCGCAGAGGTGGACGGGGAGCGAATCGCGCTCCATGTAGATCGCTCATACACATATGCACGTCCTAATCACAAGGGCGAATGTCCGAATAAGGTGGAGGTACTCAGCCCGAAAAAGATAGTCTTCGTGCCTGATTCTATGCGGCTAGGAAAAGTGTGGATGGATTTGTTTGATCTAGCTTCGCAGTTGGAGTTGAGCCGTCCAGCTGATAGGCACTGGCTGGTTTTCAGTCTGAGCCACTTGCCTGAGCGTGGTCGCGGCGCAGTAGAGATGTTGGTGCAGAGCATTGCGGAGGAGTTGGGATTCCCCGTAACGTTTGAGTATGCTGAGGAACAATTGCCACTATTCTGATAACGTTGATAGATATTAGTATTGCCTTTCCTGAGTTGATTTGTTATGATAGTGGTGATGAGCGAGGCCGACCGTGAACGCACTTTTTGGGAGTTGATTCGCCGCGCACTGCTGATGATGGCGCGCGCGATTGAACAGCGGTATTTGCCAGATGCCAAAGAGCGGGTTGGGGGATGATGCCCATAGGGCTTTTTACGGGGAGATGCGACTCAACCGTATGGCGCCGGGGCCATTAACACCGGGCAAGCAGAAATCCACTACCTGACCTGCGCTATATATGATGATGACCTGGAGCGGCAAAATTGTCGCATTGAGCCGCTCCAATTGGCCGCACTACGTTTGTAGTCCCGCCCACCTGACGGTTGCCGAAAGCCCACCGTGATGGTGGGCTTTTTTTATTCCGCGTATAGGAGTTAGAGGATGAAAAATCGCTGGTTGATTTTGTTGCTGGTGCTGCTGGTCGCGTTGCTGTGGGGTATACCTGTAGCAGCCGCGGATGGTGTGGTTGAGGCGCCGAGTCTGGTAGATGCGCTTTCGATGCTGGCGCAGGGTGCCGGTGTGGCGCTGGTACTGGCATTTCTAGCGGAACGCTCGCCGTGGTTTCAAGGGCTGCGGTCGGATGTGAAATCGTGGGTGATTTTTGGGATTTCGCTGGGATTGCCACTTGTGGCGCAAATTCTGTTACAGTTGGTTCCTGCTGAACTATGGGCGACGCTTGAACCGTACTGGCAGGCGTTTGCAGTGGGGTTTATCGGCTGGGCAGGCAGCCAGGCGGCATACATTGGTTTGATTAAGCCGGCATCTGAACGCGAGCGCGTCAGCAAGATTTTGGAGTAAGTTATGGCTGATACGCCGTCTTCTCGAACGACGTTAGCCGATCTCTGTACCTCAATCGCGCTACTACAGCAGGCGGTAGAGTCGTTACGCGGGGATGTGGCGAAGATCGAAGTGACATTGACCAATACTTTGGCAGAGCAGGCGCGGGATATCCGCGAGTTGCAGAAGGATAATCTGATTCGTTGTGCAGCACAGGATACGATGCGGACGCAGGTTGACGATCACGAGATACGATTGGATGCGTTAGAGCGCTTGGCCCCGGCTATCAAGGTAGTAATTTGGATTGGCGGGGTGCTGGGCATTTCGGTCATTGGGCTGATTTGGGCGCTTATTACCGGGAGCTCACAGATTCTATTTAGGTGAAATTATGGCTGAAGTTATTGTTGGCGGCGGGGATCGGATTGTACTACGTACTGGCCCAACGGGGCAGGTACAGATTGACTTTGCCGTGGAAATAGTACCAGAAGCACCTCCGTCTCCGCCTGCACCAGCGTTGCCTTTTGAGGACATCGTTGCCAGTATCCCCGTCAACCCCCACGCGCCGAACCCGCCCGCCACGCCGGGCCGCTGGGCCTTCCGCACGCCCGCTGAGATTCGCGGGATTACCGTGCATCACACTGGGACCCACGACTATCTGGCCCTGGCGCGGTATTGCACCGGGCCGAAGGGCCTGCCCACCACGCAGTACACATATTTTGTGACGGCTAACGGTGAGGTGCTGAAATGCGTGGATGACGCGGTAGCCTTCTGGCACGACCACGGGGGCTATAGGAATTTCCGTATCTCCATCGGTTTGGCAGGTTGGTTACACAAAACTCCCCCACCTCCCGCGCAAATCACCGGCCTGGCGCGGATTTGCGCGTATCTGCTGGATAAGTACCAGTTGCCCATGAGCAGCATCGTGGGCCATCGGGACGTGGCGTTGCCCGCGCGGGTGAACACCGAATGTCCTGGTTGGTATGCGCCTCCAGTTGGCTGTGGGTGGAAGCCGGATTTTGATGTGGCGTTGACAGCAGCGACGGCTAATGTGTGAAGCAGTCTGCCAGCGCACATTTGATGCTTGCGCCGCTTGTTGGGGATCGGCGCTAGGGCTGCTGGCATTGCTGGCATTGGTATATGTGGTGTTGGTAGATTGGGTGGACGGGGATGCCGCGCACTAGGGCTTTCATCTGCAAGACCTGCGGGCAGCAATATGTGACGGCGCGGTGCTCGAAGTGCTATCCGCCAAAGTCGAAGCGGCATAACAGCCGGCGCAGTGAGGGGAGTAGCGGCAGGCGTGTGGGTGCTTCAGCAGTGTTATGGCGTGGGATTACAGTAGAGGATCACGGACATGCCAGGGGCGCAGATGGCGACGGCACGCAGGATGCGGAAATGAGAGGAGGTGATCCAGAGATGGGGGAATCCGCTGGCCGGGCGGTTTGTTTTTCGCGTAGTAATACGCTGGGTAAAGGCAACGGTAACGAGGCGAAACTGACCGACGAGAGCAGATGCCTAGAAGGGTCTGAAGTCGAATGGTAGTGAAATGGACGTAAATTCACTCGGTTGGATGACTGAAGAGGTGCGCGCGGCGTTGGCGCAGATTGTGGACGCCGAAGGCGCAGCACTGACGCGAAATGCGCTCAAACGCCAGCACACGGTCAGGCGCGTGGCGTGGGCGCATGTGATGGAGCACATTGGCGAGGACGCATTTTTCAAGCGTGAGAAGCTGCTCCCCGCAGCGCAGCGTGACAAGGACCTGGTGGCGCGTTCGACATGGTACAAGCTGCGTAGAGATGAGCAGCACGGCGGCGACCAACGGGTTACGGACGCGCTGCTGCTGTGTATTAAAACGCTGACGGCATTTAGATCCACGCGCGTGGAACGACATGAGGCGGAAATCGCGGATGAGTTGCGTATCCAAATTGCCGATGGCGCGCTGGATGCCGTGACGGGGCTGCGTCAGACAGCGTTGCAAAATCGCAATGCTGATGGCACGGACGCGAGTATGCGGTTAGTGGCGATGTTTAATCCTGCGTTGGCCGCGCCCGCGATGGTGACGAAGGGCGCGCCGCTCCCGGTCGAGGTAAAAGGGCTGGATGAACTCATTGACTACGAATTGGCGCGATTGGCCGCCAGCGGCGAAGGCGACGCTGTTACGCCGTCTTCAGGAACGGAATCAGACTCCGAACGGGGAACTGGGGGAGGAGGCTGAGCGGCTCAGCAGCAGGCTGAGCGCTTATGTTCGCGCCGCATGGCGCATTGTGGAGCCAGAGCGGGATTATACCCATGGCTGGCACATTGACGCAATTTGCGAGCATCTCGAAGCCTGCACCAGGCGGGAGATCCGGAACCTTATCATCAATATTCCACCGCGACACATGAAATCGCTGCTGACGGTGGTTTTCTGGCCCACCTGGTCGTGGACGTTTGAGCCAGAAGCGCAGTGGTTGACGGCGTCTTACGCTGCTGAGCTCGCAACGCGCGACGCGGTGAAGAGTCGCCGCATTATCCAGAGTGACTGGTATCAAGCCCGTTGGGGGCAGCGGTTTCAACTCAGTGGGGACCAAAACCGTAAGATGCGCTACGAGAATACTCGTGGCGGACATCGTATCGCGGTAGGCACTTCTGGCAGCGGATTGGGCGAAGGCGGCGACTACCTGGTCTTCGATGATCCGCTGAAGGCTGCCGAGGCCGACAGTGAGGCCGCGCGTCAGGATGCGATAGACTTTTGGGAGCAGACGATGAGCACGCGCGGGAATGATCCCAAGACTGTAGTGAAGCTCATTATCATGCAACGGTTGCATCATGGAGACCTGACCGGGCATGTGTTGCGCAAGGCGGAAGCCAGCGGGTTGCAATATGAGCATCTCTGCCTGCCCGCAGAATATGAGCCGCGCGTATATGTGAGTGCGATTGGATTCGCTGATCCACGCACTGAGCCTGGGGAACTGTTGTGGGCGGAGCGCTTTGATGCGCAGGAACTGGAGACGCTCAAAAACGAACTAGGCAGTACGCGGGTCATCGCCGGGCAGTTGCAGCAGCGTCCAGCCCCAGACAGCGGGAATATCTTCTTGACTGAATGGTGGCAGGATAAGAATCGCTGGGATGCGCTAGATAAAAAGTGGAGTCATTTGTGCGTAGGGCGCTGGATCAGCATTGATACGGCGCTCAAGGACGAGCAAACAAACGACTACACTGCCTGGGGGATTTACGAACTGTGGCGTGATTATCGGCTGGCAAAGCGCGACGCGGGTTGGCAGCGGCTACAGTTCCCACAACTGGCGCAACAAATTCAAGATTTGGCGGGGCGGTGGAACTATGACCGCAAGCTTAAGGGGATCATCATCGAGGATCGCGGCAGCGGGACGAGCGCGTTACAAACGCTGCGGCAGGGTGCGGAGCGCGATATCGCAGAGATGTTGATTGAGTTCATGCCGAAAGGCTCGAAGGAACAGCGCGCTCGGCAAGCGAGTTTATGGTGTGAACGGGGGATGGTGTTATTACCGTTTCCCAGCGATGCAGCGCCGTGGTTGATGGACTGGGAAAAGGTATTGTATGATTTTCCGGCCGTGGTACACGATGATACGGTGGACGAATTTACGATGATGATTTTGTATCTTGAAAACTATCTCGCTGAGGGTTGGCGTTCGATGTTGGGATAGTTCCGCTAATGAGCATACGCGGAGAATTTAGTGAGCAGAGTTAGCACTTCGATCAGGTTTGGTAGCAGCACCTATGGCGCTGAGTACAGCACGCTGGCCGGGCTGTACTGGGCACAAGGTAAGGCGCGGGAGATTATGGATCTCCAGCGCGTGTATTATCTGAACAACGGGTTGTATGACACGCTGCGAGCAGCGCTTTACAGTGTGGCTGCGGAAGCGGCAAATTTGCGCGCGTTGCGCAATCCGGCCTATCGGGTGGTGGAGTTTTACGCTGCGAAGATCTGGCCGGGAATGTTACCTGATGCGCTCCCGATGGAGATGCTGGAGAGCGCCAATCCCAATATCGAGCGGCGTATCTGGGATGTGTGGACCTGGTCTAACTGGAACGCGCGGAAGCAAGTGCTTGTGCGCTGGCAGGCGATTTATGGGAATTCGTTCATCAAGGTGGCTGGGGATAGCGCGCGGAAGCAGATCATTTTACAGGTAATTGACCCGCGTCATGTGGTGGCGCTTGATCTCGATGACCGTGACGCGGTGATTTACATTCGCATTGATACGCCGATGAAGCGACGCACCGCGCAAGGCGATGAGGAAACATACACATATACAGAAATTTGGGACAAGGTCGCTGATCGGCTACGAGTATATGAGCATCAACGTGGCTGGGGAGTAGCAGCACTCCCCGCTCCGATATTAGAGCGTTCGATCCGCGAACAGACTAGATGTGATTTTGTACCTGTCGTCCACACGAAACATAAGGACGTCGGCGAAGATTTGGGCGTGGGTGCGTTCCAGTTGCAGATGGATAAGATTGATGAGGCTAACCGGATGGCAACCAGGTTGCACGAGATCATTTTTCGGCACAATAAGCCGCTGTGGGCGGCGCTGGCGAATATGGTTGACGCGGCCGGCAGGCCGATGCCTGCGCCACGCCTGGCTGATGAGACAAATGGAGACTTGGCGCTCTCTGAAAATGAGATTTTGCGGCTGCCAGGGATGAGCAAGCTCGAGGCGCTCGTCCCGAACTTGAACTTTGCCGATCATCTGGCTGTAGTGGAAGCCCAGATGCAAGAGTTACAGCGCGATCTTCCGGAACTTGCCTATTACGAGATGCGCGGCGCCGATTTAAGCGGGACGGCCATTGATCTGCTGCTCACGGATGCGAAGGATCGGCTTTTAGAGGCGCGCGGCAATGCCGAGGCCGGGCTGGTGCGCGCGCAGCAGATGGGGCTGAGCATTGGGCAAGCGATGGGGCTGCCCGGATTCTCAAAAAATGAGATTGGCACATACGGAGCAGGGTCTTTTGAGCATCGTTTCGCGGTGCGCGAGGCCTTGCCGATGACAGAGCTGCAGCGCATGAATGTGGTGCAAGTTGGTGTTAATGCTGGTCTCGCGCTGGGAACGGCGATGCGCCGCGCAGGGTACACTGAAGACCAAATCGAGCGCGCACTATCAGAACGTGCCGCAGACCGTCAGCGTAGTTTCGACGATGCGCGGGCGTATCTGGCGCAGCAGCGGGCCATAGATGGCACAGGAGTATACGAGGATGGCGAGCCGACCGCCTGATCCATTGGTGGTGATCCGCGCGCGGGAGTTCAAGTCCGCGTTGTTGGCGCGCGAAGATGCTCAGATGCGCGAGATGGCGGCCAGGTGGGTGGAGATAGAGCGGGCACTCGCGGCAGAGATCGAGGCGGCGATTGCGCAAGTAAAGGCGTTGCGCGAGCGCGGAGAAACTATTAGCGAATGGCGATTGTTAGAGTTAGAACGGTGGCGAAGTTTGCTGACGCAAACGCAAGCCCAATTTGGAGACTATTCGACATGGGCCAGCGAGCGTATCACTGCTGAGCAACGCACGTTGACAGAGATGGGTATCGAGCATGCGGCAGAGGCGATTCAGTTGACGTATTGGCAGGGCGGGGTGCTGCGGGTGACGTTCAATCGGCTGCCGGTGGAAGCGGTGCAGGTGATGGCGGGACTGGCCGGAGATGGCGGCCCGGTGGGTGATCTGCTGCGAAAGCGCATGGTGCGCGACGCAGCGGGGAATCCGTTGCCGGGCGTATGGGAGCGGTTAACGCAGACACTCATCAATGCGACTGCGAAGGGTATCAATCCGCGCGTGACGGCGCGCCAAATGCGAGATGATCTAGCCGGGGGGTTGCGGAAGGCGATGACCATAGCCAGAACAGAGCAACTCCGCGCATATCGAATCAGCTCTGCGATGGCATACGAGGCCAGCGGGGTGGTGACGGGGCATAAGCGCTTATCAGCGCATGATGCGCGGGTGTGTGCGGCCTGCCTCGCGGATGAGGGGACGGTGTATCCTGTGGGGACTCCGATAGGGGACCATCCCCAGGGGCGCTGCACCAGCGTGCCGGTAGTGAGAGGATTGCCGGAAGTGCAATGGCTGAGCGGCGAGGCGTGGTTCAAGCAGCAGCCAGAGGCAACGCAGCGGCAGATTTTGGGCGCGGAGCGGTGGGATGCCTGGAGCGTAGGACGCTTTGGGTTTGGGCAGTTGACGCAGCGGCAGTATCACCCGGTCTGGGGAGAGAGCCTGCAACCAGCGCCGTTGGCGGCGTTAATTGGTTCCGCTAATTAGGGTACGCGGAGGAATTATGGCGAACAATCAAATCACATTTAAGAACGCGCAGTGGCTGTACGATGTGCTAACGCAGTATGGCATCAAGACGAGTCAGGATACAGAGGATGCCGTTAGCGGCAGTGCTCTTGTTTCGACGACGCCGAAAGGCATTGATGATGCTGACTTTGGATTCACGCCTGCGCAACTGGCGGCTGCGCGCCGGGCGTATGTGACCAGCATTGGCGCAGCGGTGCGCTATATGTTTGATGGCACTGAACCCACAGCAGCACTTGGGCATTTACTGCCCCAGGACGCCTCGCCGCCGTTGGAGGCCTACGAAAATAGGACGTTGAATAACCTGATCTTTATTCGGGACACGGGCGCGGTCGCGGATGCGACGGTCCTCATTACTCTGGAATGGTAGGAGGTTGACTATGGCACCGATAGGCGGCGCGCAGCGGCATACAGAAATCGAGACTACCATCGTTGGCTACGCGACGATGGAGCATGTGCAGTTGAAAATTCCAATTGCATATACGGATACGAGCGGGGTGGTGGCGACGCTGCCGGCGAATTGCCTGGTGACGCGCCGCCAAGTAGTGCGCACCACACCCTGGAACATCATCGCGTTGTTCGCGGCGGGCAAGGCTGATGATCTGGATTGGCTCGTGCAAAATTTCCAGCACAATCTTTCCCTGGCCTTCGCTGGCGCGACAGAGATTACGGGCGGGCCAATTTATGTGGCGGCGGAAACGCCAGTGATTTTTACTTGGGATCAGGGAGGGGCAACGGCTGGCGCGGGGTATGTGCTGATTGAATACACGCTGCTGGAGGTGCCGACGTGATGACGACCAGGTGGAAAATCGCAGTAGTGGCGGCCTTGCTGCTGGCGTGCGCGGCACTGGGGTTGGCTGTCGCGGTGTGGGTTGCGACGGATGTGGAGATTGCGCAGAGCGGCGATGATCTGCGCGTAAATTTGAGCCAGGTGTTCCTGCAATATGAAGATCCGCTTCAGGGGATCGGGCTAGAGCAGGTAACTGTACGCCGGGTGATTCAGGATGCGCTGTGGTATCAATTGATGAATCCGCAGTCCCCTGAAGGGCAACGGGCGGAGATATTTTTTATGATTGGCTTGTTCAATGAGGGGCGGTCGGCAGAGATTACGCCTGAGCAGTATGCGATTTTGCAAGAGGCTATCCGGCAGGTGTGGGGACCAGCAGTGATTGCGGAGATTGAAGCGATGGTAGGGGGTGCGCCGTGAAACGTATCAGTGCGTTGATAGGGATAGCCCTGCTGCTATGGGGCGTATCGCTGGGGGGGATGACCGCGCAAGCTCAAAGCGGCGGCAACTACTTTGATAATGTGACGGTCGGCGGCGATCTGGATATGTATGGGACGGGAGTCATCCGGGATACGCGCGATCAAACTGTGCGCGCCCAGGTGACGGGCGGCGGGCTGACCGTGAGTGGGGCCGCGGCTAGTGCCAATATCATCGCCGGGTACACGGGAAATTCCGTGACGGGCGCAGGGTCAGCGGTGCTCAGTGGGGGAGTTGTGACCGTTGGTTCAACCGGTTCAGGTGTGAACCTGGTAAGTGGAAACTATTCTGTGGTCAGCGGGGGAGCACAGAATAAAATCTATGCTGATTACTCAGGCATTGGCTCAGGGGTTGGCAATCGTGTAGATAACTGGTACTCCTTCATCGGCGGGGGGAGCCTGAATCGTACCTATCAGGGTTACGGGGGGATTCTCTCAGGGACTGGCAATCGCAGTTACAACGGGGGCATTGTTGGCGGCGGCACCAGTAACGAGGCAGCGGGGCAATACTCGCTGATTGGCTCGGGATGGTATAACAAAATCCATTCGCTAGGGTCATACGGCGGTATTCTCGGCGGGAACTGTAATACGCTCGGCACGACAAATACCTGCCTGGATGGAAATGTGGACTACAACCGGGTCACTATCAATGGCGGCTCGGCAACCTATGGCGCCATCATCAACGGCGACCGCAACGCGGTCGCGGGGTACATGGACTGGATCGGCAACGGCTTCTACAACACGATCGCTGACAAAGACGTGCAAACCGTCCCGGGCGTGTTCACGTCTTACGATACTACATACCTGATGCTGTACGGCAACACTCGCCCCAGCTCCACCTACTGCCAGTATAACCCGTCCACACAACAAGCGACCTGCAATACCGCCTGGAATGTGATTTTGGGCGGCTTTGGAAACACGATTGCGAACGCGCAGGTGATGACGTTCACGGAGATCATCACGGCTTACAGCGCAATCACGCCCGCCGTGGTGGTGGCGTGCCAACCCGGGTATAGCCTGGTCGGGAATGGCATCTCAAACACGATCAGCGCGCCGGCGCAATATGCCAGCGTGGTGAATGGCATCTCGAACACAGTCACAGCCATTCACGGATTTGTGGGGAGCGGCGTCACCAACACCGTCTCTGGCGCATACGGCAGTATCCTGAGCGGTAAACTGAACCTGGCCTCCGGGGAGTACAGTTCAGCCTCCGGGGTGCGCGCACGTGCGCTGCACAAGGGCGCGTGGGTGTGGGCGGATTCGACGGACGCGGATTATGAAAGCCTCGCCGCGGATAGTTTCAACATCCGTGCGAAGGGGGGGGTGCGGATGACGACCTCCGGCGCGGGGTTGACGCTGGATGGGCCGGTGATTGTGGATGGGATGACGTTCACCTATACCGCGCCAATCACCATTACAGGGGTGTTGACGAATGTTCGGCTGCTCTACTATCAAGTACCCTGACCTGCTCCCCGGTCTCTATCGCCATGCATCACGCAAAGTGCCGCCTGACGTGGTTGACGACCTGGTGCAGGAGGCGTTGCTGGGGGCACTCACGGCGCGCTATCGCGGCGAAGCGGCCCCAGCAACGTGGGTGCAGGCGATTCTGCGGCATAAGATCGCGGATTACTATCGCCAGCAGCGTGGCTATTGCGAGCTCCCCTACGCCATCGCAGAAACATTGGATATCATGGGCTGTGAGGATATGGCTGCATTGCGCATTATCCTCCGCGACTTGCCGCCAGATTATGCGCGGATTCTGTGGTTGCGATTTTATGCCCAGTTGCAGTTCGCAGAGTGTGCTGAGACGTTGGGGATTTCGCTGGAAGCGGCGAAGAGTCGTTATCGGCGTGCCATCGGTGCGCTGGCACGGGAGTGGACGGCATGAAGCGGGTTTGCATCCTGGTTGCGCTATGCTGGCTGCTGAGTCTGCCGGTGACTGCTGCGAGCGACACGCCAGCAACTCAGACGCGCGCGTATCCTGATCGAATCGAGTTTGCGCTGTTAGAGGATGTGTATGCCGCGCGGTTGGTCATCACGGCGACGTGGCCGGGCGGGGGCAGTTGGGAAATCAGCCCCTCGCGGGGCCACACCGGGTATAGCGTGAGCTTCGACACGGCAGAAATTGCCCCGTTCACGGAGTTACGGTACTACTGGGAAGGCACGCGGGTAGACATGACCATGTTCGCCACGCCGGAGAGTACGGTGGAGGTGCTGGCCTGGGGCGCGCGTGACTGGCAGCGGGTGGAGAACGCGATGGCGATGGTGCTCTGGTATGGGCAGCCGGCAGCGTTTGGGCAGGCGGTGCTGGCTGCGACGACAGCGCATAGCGCAGCGTTACAGCGCGAGCTGGGACGCGGGTTGCCGGGACAAGTGCGCGTGGTTATTTACTCGCAGCAGTTCGATTACTGCGGGGAGATCTGCGGCAATAGCGGTGGGCAAGCGCATGATACGGGGGTGATTGTGGCCTGGCCGTGCGCAGGAAGTAGCGCGTATCTGTTCGATTATGTGCTACCGCATGAGCTCGCGCACCTGTGGTTGCAACCGTATCGCGCACGGCTACCGGTGTGGTTCACCGAGGGCTTTGCGGAGATGGCTACCGGCCAAGGGCAACAACTGCCGCAGCAGTCCTGGGAGTGGCGCGCATTGCAGTATCGCGCGTATGCCAGCCCAGAGGAGATGCGCGATTGGTATGCGCAGGCAGGTTCGTTGGTAGACTGGCTGCACGCGAACACGACTGGCGGGTTGCCCGCGATCCTTGCGGCTATAGATGCTGGCGCGGATTTCGAGAGTGCCTTGCGCGCGACGTTTGGCATGAACTCGGCGCAGGCGTTACAGGCATGGCGGGGGGTGGAGGTAGCGCAGACACCCGCAGCAGCGTGGTGGCCGCTGGCGTTGGATAGTGCGCAGAAGTCCCGGTTGCTATGGGTGGTGATAGGGCTGCTGGTGGTAGCGATCGTTTTGGTCAGGCAGTCAAATTTCGCAGAGGATGAGTAGTTATGCGGGCGTTACTGTACTGTTACAAATCGGGTTTGATAAATAACGTGTTGGGTCTGGCGCTGGCGGGAGTGGTGACGCGCCCGTTCACCTCGCCGCCATTGGATGCGGAGTCGTTCCCGTATGCGCGGCTCGCAAATGCAGACCTGATCTATATTGCGTTGCATGGCATGCCGGGCAAAGGGGTGTTGTGGGGCGATGAGATGTTACCCGCGCTGGATGTGCATGGTGTGTCGGGTGGCCCAGATATGCGCCCCGGGGCGGTCGTGATCCTGGAGGGTTGCTATGGGGCAAAGACGCCGTTTCCGCAGGCATTCAAAGAGCGCGGCGCAGCGGCAGTGTTTGCCAGCCGGGATGAGACCTTCGATAAGCGGTTTACGCTGGGTAAAGCGGGGACTGCTGGCAACCTTATGGTAAGACGCTTACGCGCTGGGATGGCTATCGAGCGCGTGGTGGACGGGATTGATACGTTTGAGTTGGTCGGTTGAGTTCCGCTTAGTGTGATTAGCGGAAGGTTTTTTACGTTCGACGGAACGGTTAATTTACGGAGGTTATTATGGCAGGGAAAGACGATAAGCAACCAGATGCGGCGGCGAAGCAGCCGGAGCAGCCGCAAAAACCGCAGCTACAGGGAGACACACCCGCCAGAGATGGCGCGCAAGCGCAAGTCGCTGAAAAACATGGAGAGGGCGGCGGTGCTGAGATCGCGTTTACCGCAGAGCAGCAGGCGAAGATTGATCAGATCATCGCTGAGCGGCTCAAACGGCAAAGCGAGAAGTTGAAGGCTGAGGCTGATGAAGCGCGCCAACAAGCAGAGCGGCAGGCTGAGGAAGCGCGCCTCGCGGAGCAGCAAAAGTTTCAGGAGTTGGCTGACAAACGTAAGGCGCAGATAGATGCGATTGAACCCCAGTTAGAGGGGATTCAGGAGCAGTTGGAGCGCTATCGGGTGGCCCTGGAAGAGTATGTGAAATCTGCGGCGAGTGAGGTGCCTGATTTTGTGCGCCCGCTGCTGGAGAAAATGGATCCAGTAGATCAGCTACATTATCTGAGCGAGCACGCAGACGCATTCACGGCAAAGAATGGCGGTGCTGAAGGCCCCCCAAAAACGCCCAAGAAACGCGGTGAGGGGGAGCTTTCGGACGAAGAGCGCAAAGCGCGCGCCTGGCATGTGCGCCAGGGTGGATTCTAAGAATAGCAAAGGAAGGATCTAAGAGATGGCTGATTTGACGATTACGGCTACTGATGTAGCAGCGGTGAAGGTGCTGGAGCAAGAAACTGGCCCGGTTGAAGAGGCCGTGGATGCCGGTGAAATGGTGGCCTACGATGCCACTACCGGCAAGTACGAGTTGGCAGATCAGGATGTGCATACTGTTCAGGCGCAGCTCGTGGGCATGGCGATTCGCAACGGTAACCAGGCAGGTATTACGGTGACCGTCATGCGCAAGGGCCTTGTGAATTTAGGTGATGCGCTGGCCGGGCTGTCTTTTGGCGACGTGGTGTATTTGAGCGCCACTGCAGGCAAGATTGATGCAGCCAATCCGGGCGGTAGCATTGTGGTAGGCACGGTTGTGCCCGGCTGGGGACATACCACAGCGGACAAGTTGCTCCGCTTGGATTTGTAGGAGGTATAGCATGGCTAACGAACTGGCTTATGGGTTTGTGCAATATGCGCATCTGGCCGACGAGCGCGTTGAGAATGTGGGCGTCTCAGAGGTCTATGGGATGATTCAGGCATCGCTGGCAGAGTACAATCGCCAGGTTAACGCGCTGATGATGGGGATGGTGCAACGCACCACTGATTACCAGGTGCGTGTGAAACTGCCTGGCGGCGGCACGCTCCAGCCCCTCGATGAAAATGGCAATCCGCTGCCGGTGCGCGAGGAAGGCTACTACGATGTGGCGTTCCCGATCCAGGGAGGCGGTACGGCATTCGGGGCGAATCGCGTGGGCCGGGCGCTGATGACGGTGGCCGAGGCTAATCGGCGCACGCTGGAATCTATGCGACGGGACAAGGACTGGATGCGGCGGCACATTCTGGCCGCGCTGCTAGACAATGCGACGTGGACCTACGAGGACGAGGAGCACGGCAATCTGACGATTCAACCCCTGGCGAATGGCGACGCAGTGACGTATCTGCGACGTGGGGGTGCGGTCAGCACGGATTCGCACTATCTGGCGCAAGCAGCCAGCATTGATGACAGCAACAATCCCTTCGATGACATCTATGATGAGTTGATCGAGCACCCGAGCAATGCTGATCCGGTGGTAGTGTACGTCCCAACAAATCTCAAGCCTACCGTTACTGGATTGACCGCGTTTGTGGAAGTTGGCGACCCTGATTTGCAGTATGGTGGCAGTGTGACGCGCATCCAGGGTAATCCTGGGCAATTCGACGACACCATTCGCGGCTTTGGGGATGCGGTCCTGGGCAAGGTGGATAAGTGTTGGATCGTGGAGTGGAAAGCGCTCCCCTCGAACTACATGTTGGCCCACGCGCGCGGCGCGGCTGAGCCGGTGCTGAAAATGCGCGAATATCCGGCGCCTGAACTGCAAGGTTTCTTCATGGAGCAGTTCAGCACAGATGGGAATCTCAACGAGACCCGGATGATCCGCTACGCTGGGTTGGGCATCAACAATCGCATCGGAGCGCTGGTGTATCGGGTCGGCAATGGTGCGTATGGCATTCCGACCGGTTACGATGCGCCGCTTTCAGTATAGTGTAGCTGGGGCGAGTCCCACTCGCCCTAGCAAACTCATCATGGAGGTGAGGTATGAATATGCAATTCGATGAGGATGGGTGGGTACAAGTGCGCGTGGCAGCCCAGAGCAATAAGGGGACTCGCGCGGCCCTGATTCTGGCCAGCCTGGCCCTTGCCGTAGCGTTAATAACGCTGTGGTTTGGAGTGTTAGATGTCACTGTGACACAAGGAGTGACGCCTATCGGCGCGCGCCACAGATTTCCCGGTACTCTCCTCACGGATTACGGGATTTTCGAGCAGGATGCTGAGGTGCGCGATGTGTTTTATGTGGATACGATAGACGAGTACACCAGCGCGACTGGGGTAACGATTGATGGCGTGTTACTGCAAGATGGCGGGGCGACGCTTTCAGGCGACTTGGGGGTGGTAAATATCGTGGCGACGGGCGACGTTACTGCGGTTAATGCGCTGCTCTCTGGAGATGTGACCGCCGTCAATGCAACGCTCTCTGGAGACCTGGGCGTGGTGAATATCGTAGCAACTGGTGACATTACCGGGGTCAACGCGCTGCTCTCTGGGGATGTGACTGCGGTCAATGCCACGCTTTCCGGCGACCTGGGTGTGGTGAACATCGTGGCGACTGGCGATATCACCGGCGTAAATGGCGTGTTCTCTGGCGACCTGGACGTGGTCAACGTCGTAGCGACTGGTGACATCACGGGCGTCAATGCGCTACTTTCTGGAGACGTGACTGCTGTGAATGCGACGCTCTCTGGAGACCTGGGCGTGGTGAATATCGTAGCGACCGGTGACATCACCGGCGTTAATGCCCTGCTTTCTGGGGACGTCACGGCTGTCAACGCGGCCCTTTCTGGCGACCTGGGGGTGGTGAACATTGTGGCGACCGGTGATGTTACCATCGGTGGGAGTTTAGTCGTTACGGGTACAGCTAAGTTCCAGAGTGCGATGGAGGTCAATGCAAACGCTGACTTTGATTCTATTAGCACGTTGAGCATTGATAGTGACGCTTACTATAACAGCACCGGTGATGTGCAGATTAACGATAACGCGGTCATCACTGGCACGCTCGATGTCGGCGGAGAGGTTACCTATGGCAGTAACAATCTCTATCCGTTGGGGGTGGGGCTGCCTGGTTTCCAGCTGGGTGGTGGGCGGCTGACGATTACTGGGACGGTGGTTTTCACCAGTTCTGCCGGCATTCCCTGGGCTGGTCTGTGTACGTTGACTGAGTTAAGTGCAAGCTATGCGTTCTGTACGTTGGATATGGCGCAGGTTATCACGGGTACGAGCACGGTGACGCTCACTGTGTATGATCTCACTGGAACACAAGCGGTGTCTCCGACACTGGTAAACTGGCTGATTATCGGTCAGCCCAATTAGGGGGCAGCGCATGAAGATTTCAGTGATGGCAGCCCGGGATGATCGCGCACAGAAGCGGATCGTAGCAGCAGCGATGCAGATCGCAACGCGCTTTGGGGTGGATCTCCCGCTCGGAATCACACAGGGACATAGGGGCACGGTCGCAGAGATCGCCATGAAACAACGTGAGGCGATTGCGGACTTGCTCGATGAAATTGCTTGTGTTGAGATCGCCGCTCCTGAACCATGTCTCGTAGATGTACTCCGGAGCGCGAGTGATGAGGAGCTATTAGCGTTGCCAGGCGTTGGCCCGGCAACGCTGAAAGCGCTCCGCGAGGGGCTGGGGTAATGGCGCTGCCTACCGCATACACTGAGGCGACGTTCAAGACGTATCTCCACGCTACTGCTGGAGACGTTGCCTCAGTGTTGGGGTGGTCTGTAGCTGGCGGCGATTATGACGAGATCGTCAACGAAACGCTGTTTGCATACGGCGTGGATGACATCAGTGAGGTGACGGGGCGTGACAATCTGCGCAAGTTGCGCGCGTTAGGGCGTGTGGCGTTGTGGCGACAAGCATCTCACGACGCAGCAGCGCGTTTTGATTTCAGCGCGGATGGCGGTTCATATAGCCGCTCGCAGATCGGTAAGGCCATCGGAGCGGCACTGGCGCAAGCCGAGTATGATGCGCTGGCCTACAGTGATGCACTGGTCATTGAAAAGACGCGCGTGACGTATGCAGATTACTACACGCCGCCAGACCTCGATGATGATGAGGATTAGCCGATAAGGGCAATTAGCGGAAGGTTTTTTATGCTCCCTTTTAGTGCCACTGAGCTCTCCCAGATGCGAACAACACAGACCGGCGCGATGCAAGATATGTGCCGAGTGCTGGTGTATACTGGGGTGGCGGATGCCTACGGGAATCCGCAGCCGGTATTTATCGCCGGTGAGCCGGTGGAGTGTGGGTTCGAGCCGGTGCGGCCGCGCGAGACGCAGCAGAGCGGGGATGTGCCGCGGATTGATGCGCATATTCGGTTGCCGATAGCGACGGTGTTGGAGGAACGCGACCGGATTCGAGTCAGCAGTCGGTACAATGAGGAGTTGGAGACGGTCCAGGATTATGAGATCGTAGGGCCGGTAAAGCGCGGGCCAAGCGGCCTGGTGGTGGAAGTAGTAAATGCAGTGCATCGGAGTAGTGAGGAGGCATAGGGATGGCGAGAACAGCTTTGACAGAGCAGGCGATAACGTCAAGCGGTCTGGAAGCGACGTATAGCGCGGCGCATGTGGACGGGAATAAGTTCAATAACACCAGTCGCACGCTGTTTCATGTGAAGAACGCGAGCGGCGGGTCAGTGACGTTGACCTTTCAGACGCCGGGGACGGTGGATGGGTTAGCGATCGCCGAGCGCACGGTGGCCGTGCCGGCAGGAGGTGTAGTATGGCCCGCGAGACACTGATTCCCCAGGCGGTGATTTCCAGCGGCACGGAGGTAGTGTTTACGGATGCTGTAGCGGATGGGCACAAGTTCACCAATACAGATCACACGCTGCTGATCATCAAGAATGCCAGCGGTGGGGAAGCTCCCAACTATCTGACGGTGACTATCAACACGCCGGGGACGGTGGACGGGCTGGCGATTGCCGAGCGTGAGGTAGAGGTGCAGCCCGAAGAGATATGGGTGTGGCGCGGCGCTCCGAGTGTCTACAATCAACCCAGTGGCGCGGATGCAGACAAGGTATACATAGATTATTCGGATGTAACCAGCATTCAGGTGGCTGCGGTGGTGGTGTAATGGCTAAGGCGCGGTTAGACTGGTATGGCAAGCAGCTGCTTGCCGCGATGGAGGACGTGAGCGACGAGATCCTGACGCTGGCGGCGTTCCAGGCGGAGGCAGAAGCGAAGCCGAATGCGCCGGTGGATACGGGCTTTATGCGGAATGCGATCTATGGGATCGGGGCGGGGGAGAGCAATCGTGATGTGGCGGTGGCAGAAGCGCTGGCGGTGGCAGATCGCCCGCTGGCACCGCAACCACGTTTGAAGAAGCATGAGGCGGCGTTGCATGGCGCGGCGGCGTATACCATCTATCAGGAAACCGAGCTCGGGTTTATGTACAATGGGGTGCAGAAGGCGATTGCGGCGATTGCTCAGATCATCCAGCAGGTAGGGAGCAAACTATGATAGACGCAGAGCAGATTATCCGGGATTTTCTGGTAAGCAGTGACCTGGTGGCGTGGACTGGCGCGCGCATTTATGCGGGGCGGGATGTGCCCCCGGAAGGGTATAGTCTGCCGACGGATGGGCCGTGCGTGGTCTTTAAGTCGCGGGGCGGCAGCCCGGATTATGATGATGCACTATTGCGGCCCAGTCTGCAATTCAAGTGTTACGGGGATTCAGAATATACCGCGATGGCGGTGTATCGCGCGCTCTACGATGTGCTGCACAATGGTTTCAATGAGAACATTTTGCACGCGGAGGTAGAGGTGACGGGCCAGCCGTTGGAAGAGCCGGATACGCGCTGGCGGTTTGTGTTGTGTTATTTTCTAGCAGTGATACGCCAGAGTTGAGGAGGTAAAAGACAATGGCAAATCCAGTGGCGGCTAACATTATCAAGAGTGGGGCGCAGGTGTGGTATGCGCCGACGGGCGAGACGCTGCCCGATGAGACTAGCGTCGCGTTTGGCGCGGCCTGGGGCGGGAACTGGGCGCGCGTGGGGTATACGAAAGCACCGCTGACGTTTACCTACGAGGATGAGCGGACGGACATCACTGTCGAAGAGGTGCTCGCTCCGGTGTTGCAGCGGCGCATCTCTGAAAATGCGATGTTTGAGACCACGCTCGCAGAGCTCACGGCGACCTATCTCAAACTGGCCGCCGGGGGGCAAGGCACGGTCAGTACCACCGCGGCGGGCGCGGGGCAAAAAGGCTATGAAGAATTGACCTTCGGCGACGAGGTAATTATCGAGGAAAAGCGGTGGGGGTTTGAGGGGATGTATGTTACCGCCGCCGGGGTTGAGCAGCCGATCCGGGTCTTTGTGTACAAGGGGGTGGCGCTGCTGAATGGTGACTTGGAATTCTCCAAGAAGACGGATGACTATGTGGGCATTCCGCTCCAGGTGAAAGCGTTGGCAGATACGGACAATAGCAATCGCCTGTGGACGTTCCAGCGCGTGACGGCTCCGGCGACGTAAGCACGAGGGGGGCGACTTGAGAAAGGTTAGTGTCACACTTAACGGGAAGACCATCCAGGTGGAGGAGTTGCGCCGGCGCGCGAATCAAGCCTGGCGGGAACGGCTGGAAGCAGAGTTTCAGGAGATTGCCGGGGTGCTGGAGGGCGCGGGCAATATCGAACTGACGGACGGGGCACAGATTGCCGGGCTGGTGCGCACGATGGCCGGGAAGGTCATCGGGAGTGTAGACATCATCGCCGGGTTGCTGGGGGAGTATGCGCCGGAGTTGGCCGCTGAGTTGGATGAGGCTTATGATAGCGAGGTCTTGGATGCGTTTACGGCTGTCCTGGGGCTGGCGTACCCTTTTGGGGGCCTGTGGGCGGCGTTGCGGAAGATTGGTTCGGCTGCGCCGCCGATAGCGCCGAGTTAGCGTTGAGCGCGTGGGGGCGCTGGGACGATGAAATTCCAGCGCCCCTCCTGGCAGAGCTGCAGCTGGCGTATATTCGCCGGAAGCGGTTTGAGGCGAAGTTACAGGCGGCAGAGCTGGTGCAGGCGTTGGCGATGGCGTTGGGAGGCCGTCCGGCTGCCCCTAGCGCGGTGATGTGGCGCGGGAATAGCGGGAAGGCGTATCGGGAGATCGGGGCAGAGGCGGCGTTGGCGTTGTGCTGCTAAAGGGAGCGGAAGATGTCCATTAAGTTAGCGGATGCGATTGTATATTTCAAGGCGGATCAGACGCCCTTGCAGCAGGCGCAGCAGCAGAGCGAACGGGCCACGCGCGGGTGGATGGGGCGCGTGGGGGATGTCATCACGAATGCGTTTGGGTATGCGATTGGCACGGTAGCCGTCAATGCGGTGAAGAATCTGACCCAGGCGGTGGTAGCGAATGCCGGAGAGATGATTAGCGCGGCGAGCGACTTAAATGAGTCCTCGTCTAAAGTGGGCGTGGTTTTTGGGGATAACGCTCAACATGTGTGGGACTTTGCTCAGACAACGGCGGAGGCGATGGGGATTTCTGAGAATGCCACGCTCGCCGCGGCGGGCACGTTCGGCAATCTGTTTGTGACGCTGGGCTTGGGGCAGCGGCCGGCGGCGCAGATGTCCACCGACTTGGTGCAGCTCGCCGCTGATCTAGCCTCGTTTAATAACCTGGATCCCACAGAGGTGCTGGATAAGTTGCGGGCAGGGTTAGTGGGCGAAGCTGAACCGATGCGCGCGTTGGGGGTGAACATCAACGAGGCGGCGGTGCAGGCAAAGGCGTTGGAACTGGGGCTGATTCGCACAGGCGAGGCGATGACCGACTCGGATAAGGTGCAGGCGCGCTTTGCGTTGATGATGGAGCAATCCGCCACGGCGCAAGGCGACTTTGCGCGCACCAGCGACGGTCTGGCGAATCAGCAACGCATCCTGAATGCGGTGTGGGAGGATACGCAAGCGACGATCGGCACGGCCTTGCTGCCCGCTGTGACGGGGCTGGTCACGGCCTTGACGCCGATGATCACGGCGCTGTTACCCAGTTTGCAGGGGATACTGGAGGGGTTGCAGCCGATTATGCTAGAGATCGGCACGCAATTGCAGGAGAATCTGCCCCGGATCATCGAGGGGTTGCTGGCGTTGTTCGGCGGGGATATGCAGACCAGTATCGCCAATTTTGGGGCGATTATCTACAGTGTGCTAGGGCCAGAGGCGGCGACGCAGTTCCTGGAGTTTGCGAGTTGGTTGCAAGAACGGCTACCGCAAGCGATGGTGGTATTGCAAACGGCGTTCAATGACGTGTGGCCCTGGATTCAAAGCCTCGTGGCGCAGGTAGTCACCTGGTTTCAGGCAAATTTGCCGTTGATGGAGCAGGCTGGGGCGAATGTGGTGGCGTTTTTTCAGTATCATGTGGCTCCGGCATTGGATAATGTGTGGAATATCATCAAGACGATAGTAGAGACGGCGCTGGGGCTGATGATGAATCAAGTTACATTCTGGCTTGCGGTGCTGGCCGGGGATTGGGATACGGCCTGGCTAGCAATTCAAACGGCGTTTGTGACGATTTGGGAAGGGCTTGTGACTATCCTGGGCGAGTTCCTGGAAGGGATACTCAATACTATTGGCAGCAATACGGAGGAGTTTGTGTCCGTGTGGCGCGGCAACTGGGAAATGGCAGTAGAGATCGTGACCACGATTTTTAACCAGATCAAGGACTTTATCGGCAGCATTGACCTGGGCGAACTCGCACGCAACATGCTGCAAGGATTCATCTCTGGTGTGCAGAGCATGGCCGGCGCGGTGGTGGACGCTGTCGGCGGCGTGATTGGCAGTGCGATTGACGCCGCTAAGGAACGCTTGGGAATTAGTTCCCCTTCTAAAGTCTTTGACTGGATTGCAGAGATGTCGGTGAGCGGATTCACTAACCGGATGTTGAGCAGCATCCCGCAAGTTGGGGCTGCGGTGCGCGAGACGCTGGGCGCGGGCGCCCAAGCCGCGCAGCAGACGGTGAGTAATGTGAACTACTATCTGAATCCGACGTATATGGATCGGGAAAGTCAGCCGAGCCTAGCGCAAACAGTGCGCGGGTTGCAAATTCTCACACAGGCGTAAAGTTCCGCTAATTGATCTTATCGGAGGGTTCATGGCATTAAATGTGACCGTTGGCGTGACTAACTATAGTTTGAGTAATGGCGTGCTATCGTATTATGTGGGTCAGGATGGGCTGGGGCTGGCTGACCTGGTGCGGTATCGAGATAGCGGGCCGTTGCAGGACGGCGAGACGGATCGCGGGTGGCGGTATGGCGCGCGAGTGTTTAGCATTTTCCTGGATGTGCCTGGAGAGAGCGTAACGGACATCAAGGCTCGGCGGGCGCAGTTGATGCGGTTGTTCAGGCCGCGGCTCGACCCGGTGACGCTGACTTTCTCTGCGCCGCATTGTGTGGGGACGCGAGCGATTGAAGCGGACACGGTGGGTGGGTTGCAGTTTGCCAGCTCCCATCGCAAGGGGTTTTTGGAGCGGGTACAGATACAGCTCAGCGCGCGCCGTCCGACGTTCTATGACCCGGCGCTGGTGAGTGTGGTCTTTGCACTGACGAATACGACCGGCGCGTGGGAGATCCCCTGGGAGATTCCCTGGACGATTGGCGAGGGCGATCTGGATCAAACGCAGGCGATCACATACGCTGGGGATGCAGAGGCGTTCCCCATTATCTATCTAACAGGACCGATCACGGCAGCGAAGATCGAGAATCAGACGACGGGTAAATCACTGGAATTCCGGTCAACCGTCACCATCCCGGCAGGCACGACGTATACCATAGACCTGAGCGGCTCGTATAAGCGGGTGTACCTGAATGGCGACCCGACGGATAACCGGATTTATGAATTGACGGATGGCAGTAATTTGAGTACGTTCGCGCTCGAACCGGCTGAGGATGGGGCTGAGACGCGAGCGAATACATTGCGGGTGACGGGGACGGGGGTCTCCAGCCTGGCAAGCGTGTGGGTGACATACTACACCGCATTCAGTGGCATTTAGCAAGGAGTAAGAGATGACCGAGTATTCGATGCTATGGACGACTTCGACCACCGGCGATGGGGGAGTCGCCGGGTATACGCAAGATCAAACCACGGGGTTGTTTCATCGGACGCTGATCAGCGATTTAACCGATGAGGGCGTGTTGAAAAACTACGCCAATGCACTGGGTGCTACGCCGAATAACGATCCGGCGGCGCCAGACGTAACGATTGACACGGGCGGAGCGTGGAATTACGGCTTCCCGTACTGGCAGGACGCGGCACAAGACGTGGCCTTGACCTTGCCGGTAGTAGGGGATACTGGCTTCCGCATTGTGCTCCGCGCCAGTTATGCACCAACCCGCACCGTGCGCCTGACTGTGGTGATGAACACGGACGGGGTAGCCGCAATTCCCGCCCTAACACAGGTCGCGGATACGACCTGGGACATCCCGCTGTATCAGGGCGTCGTGGATACGGGCGGCGACATTTGGACGGATGCGACGAAGACTGTGGCGGGCGTGACGGATGACCGGGTGTATTGCCATCCGAATATCGAGGTGGAGACGACCATGCTCCAAGACTCAGCGGTGACGGCGGCCAAAATTGCTAATCGCACCCGTTCATTTTTTGTGCCCGCTGTAGGCGGTTACAACGACTCGGATGGCCTGGATTTGGAGTTTTACACTGCTAGTGATCCCGGCTCTGGACGGGGGTTGGTGCTCACCGATGCCAAGACCTGCCTGGCCTTTGGGTTTTTTGCTATACCGCACGATTTTGTTTCTGGTATGACTGTAGCGGCTCTGTTGCTAACCGAGACATCAGGGAAGGTCTACTGCACCCCCGCAGTAGTATACGGCGCAAACGGTGAGAACGTGGTCACGCATTCAGATACCAATGCTGCATCCGCGATTGGGATTACATCAGGAAAAAGAAACCTGATCGCCAGCGTCACAATTACGGCGGCGGCGAGCGGAGATTTATTTGAGGCGCGTTTTACGCGCACCGGCGGCGATGCTTTGGACACGGTCGGTGATGAAGTGCGGATTGCGGGTTGGTTAGTTTCATATACAGCGGATTCGTAGCCATGTTACGCAAACTCATCCATCTACTGATTGTCTGGTTGAGGCTGTTAATCCGCCGACTTTATCCACCGCCACCGCCAGCAGAAAACTCGTTGTGGCGGGTGCCATGGGGCGTACCCTGGGGTAAGGATGCAGACTGAGACGCTGTATGAGTTGCGCTTTCGTGACACTTCCGGGCAGGAAGTTGGCGGACGCATTGGGTACGGGCCTGGCGGAGACGCGAGTGTGCTGCGTTTTTTGGGGTACACCAAGCGTCTGCACTATCCGGGGCTGTTGTGGTTTGGCCTGGATGGTGAGCACCCGGTGTTGGGACTGCTCGAGGATCTCTATCAGATCGAGGTATGGCGTTCTGTGACTGGCGGTGTTACATGGTACTGCGATTTTGTAGGCATCTATCGCACAGATACGGAGTATGAGGATCGCGGGCGATTGAATTTCCAGGGGAATGCTATCGGCCCGCTGGGAATCATCGACACGGTGATCGCGTGGTCTGCCGGTTACACGGATCGCTCTGAATTCTCAGCGAGCGCGGCTGAGACGGTGTTGAAGACGTTAGTGACGTATAACGCGACTGCGGCGGCGACTGCGGCAGCGGGGCGCGATCTGACGTTTGCGTCTGATCCGTTCACGATCACGGTGGAGGCCGATGGCAGCGGCGGGAATGCGATTACCAAGTCATGCTCGCGGAAGCAGCTCCTCGAAACGCTGCGCGATGTGGCGCGCATAGGTGGGGGAGATTTCGACCTGGTGCGCGATATCAGCAATCCGCTGGCGTGGGAATTTCGGTGGTTTGCAGGCCAACGCGGGACTGACAGGAGCGCGAGTGTGATTTTCAGCCGTGAGAATGGCAACCTTACGGATTTTAGATACAGTCATAGGTCCGCGCAGGCGACGGTGGCGATTGTGGGCGGGCCTGGCGAACGCGAGGAACGACAGATCACTGTGGTGACGAGCAGTGACTATGCAGTCAGTAATCACCGCGAGATTTTCATCAATGCCACGGATCAAGACACTGTGGCCGGGCGCACGGCAAAGGGCAATGAGGCGCTGGATGCGGCGCGGGCCATAGAGGTGGCGGCATTCAATTCGCGCCAGGTTGATGGCGCGCGGTATGGTGCGGATTACTGTGTCGAGGGTCTGCTAGGCGACCTGGTCACCGTGGTGCGGAGTCACGATGGCGTTGGGGTAAGGCATAAAATCACGGGCGCTACGGTGGCTATCGATGCGCGCGGGGAAGCTATTACTCTGGAGACTGAGACTCCATGAATGATCCGCGCATTTCTGTGATAGAGAGCGAACTGGCAGCAGTGCGCGCGACGCTGCGCGATCTGCTGGCACGCGAGTTGCCGCTGCTGATGGTGGGAACATTGCGCATCGTGCAGATTGGCGATGTAGCGATTGGCTATGATTCTGTAACCGGTGAACGGGGGTTTTTGGTGCGGATTACGAACGGCACTGGAAGTGCGAGCGTTAAGGGAAGTCTGGTCAGCGCCAGCACCAGCGCCGATGATGCAGCGATTTTACAAGCCAATGAGTATGATACGATTGGGGTAGTCGCACAGGCTGGCGTAACTGCGGGCGCAGTGATGTGGATTTGGGTCACGGGAAGCATCTGCCAGGTGCTCTACAAGGACGCTGTGGCAGCCACGCGCGGTAACATTTTGCTGGCCGCCGATACCGATGGGCGCGCGATTGACATCGCCAATCCTGGAGGCGGATTGCCAGGTACCGACACGCATTTCAAGGAATGTGGACATGTGCTCGAAAGCGCGCTCGCTGGTATAAATGTTTTGGTGCTGGCAATGTTGCACTTCAATTAGTGCCGATAACGGCAATTAGGGGAAGTAAAACGCGGGCTAATTTTCGCCCGCGTTTTCTTTTACCTGCATCGGTTATATCTTCCAATTATCAACAGGATCGGCTTTTTCGTGCTCGCGCGCGCAATCTGTGGAGACGATCTGCGTATAACGTTTGACCATTTCGAGTGAGGTGTGACCGAGCAGCGCTTGCAAAGTGAGCAGATCGCCGCCGTTGCGTAAGTAATTGGTAGCAAATGTGTGTCGAAATTTGTGAGGGTGAGCATCAACGCCGGCGCGCTCGCCCAGGCGGTGTAGGAGCTTCCACAGGATATCGCGGTTCATAGGCCGCGGGGCATCGTCTGGGCCAACTGTAAAGATAACGTCATCAGATTTAATGGTTTTTAGGCTGGGAGATAGATACCGCCATAACATACGCCCAGTGGACTTGCCAAACCGCACGAGACGCTGTTTTTTCCCTTGGCCGCGCCCCTTACCGGCCACAGTGATACTGCGCTCTGTCATATCAATGTCTTTGAATTTGATTTCACAGAGCTCGCTGGCCCGAATTCCAGTAGAGAGTAGCAATAGGATGATACACTGATCGCGCACGGATGTGGGGCGGGCGTTGGATACGTTTTCATCGTTGTGCCAGGGGCGCGATGTTTTGCAGGCTTTGAGCAGGTCGCGCACCTGGTCGCGGGTGAAAACTTCGATAATGGGGGTATCTGCTTCGGGGCGTTCGATGGTGCGAAACAAGTGTTTCTCCACCAGGTTGACACCATCGGCAGTGGCCCAGGTGTAGAGTGCGCTTAGATCGGTATGGATATTCAACAGGCTCTTTTGTGAGAGGGGTTTGCTGGCGCGCGGGGCGACACCTCCGGGGTTGCTGGTGAAATCTGACTGCACCCACGTCATAAAGTGTACCCAATCTTGACGGGTGAGGGTTATAAATTCTGGATCCGGATCTTTGGGCCGGGTGGTTTCAAGCCAAAGCGTGACTTTGCTGAAGGTAACACGATAGTTGCTAATCGTTGAGGCGCTCTTCGACGCAGCTTGCTTATCCAGGATGAAGCCTTCGAACACTTGAGAGATAGTAAAACTTTTCATCCGCATGGTCTCCTTTCCGAATAATGTTCCGCTAAATGACAAGATATCTTCCGATAATCTTCGATAGCGTTTTTTTTATTCAAAAAGTGCTTACCAGTGTGGGCTGCGGTCGCTATGCGTTTTAAAATGTGCATTATTACAGTCCACACGGCTTGCCGAAGCAAGTATCCGCGTGGGCTACAGTCGGGGCGGTGGGATTCGAACCCACGACCTCACGGACCCAAACCGTGCGCGCTAACCAAACTGCGCTACGCCCCGTATACTGCTGTTATACCCCAATTCCTATAATCGTCAAGGCGACCAGGAAAGGCGTTGGTTCTCCCAGCCCGGCAGCTGCGGCCCTAAATCCACGATGCGCCGCACGTCTTGACCGTCCAGGGTCATCACGTACACTGCCCAGTTGCCGTTGCGGTTGCTGATGAAGGCCAGGCGGCTGCCATCGGGCGACCAGGTGGGCAAGCCCTCATCACTGCCTTCAAAGGTGACTTGTTGCACGCCCCCTTCAGGATTGAGCAGGAAGATATTCCAGCTGCCGGTGACATTACTCATGTAGGCCATGAGATTGCCCCCAGGTGCCCAACTCACGGCGGAATCTTGCGTGCTGCCTGTAAGCTGGCGTGGCGGTGTGGCCTCGTCAGGATTCTTGATGAAAATACCGCAGGTGATGCCGTCGGCCTCGCAGCCGGTGTAGGCCAGCCAACCGGTCCGTGACCAGGCGGGTGCCCAACCGCGCCCTATCCATTGTGATTCACCGCCGCCGCTGGTGCTGGCGATGTAGATTCCCCACACCCCGTTAGGGTCGGGCGCGGCGTAGGCCAGCCGTTGGCTATCGGGCGAGAGTGCTGGCCACGCCTGTCCCGCTGGGCTGTGCAACTGTAATGGGACGCCTTCTTCCGGCAGGATCATCGCAATGCCTCCGGCAGAACGGTTGCGATATACTACGCGCCCAGTACCCCATTCCCACCAGGGTTGATCGGCCATAGAGGCCACCCGCAAGATACGGCCCTCGATATACAGCGCGTACAAATCATAGCCCCCAGTATTGCTGTTGTAGACCGGATATGCGAGTCGGCCCATCGTAAAGCCAGGAATAGGCTGCGGCGTGAGCTGCGCCCCAGTGCCGTCTAAGGGCGCTGGGGTGGCGATGAGACAGACTTGTGCGGTCTCAGCGCGTTGTTGCTCCAGTGTGCCGTGCGGATCGCCGAAGCGCCGCAAGGCCTGGGTGAACTGCTGCTCAGCGGGGCACATCTCACCTTGCTCGACGTAATAGTTGCCATACGCTAGATACGCCTGATAAAGGCGGGTGCTTACATCCCGGTAGTAGGGCGCGCTTTCATAGAGGCGCTCCAGGGCCGTAATTGTGGCTTGCCAATCCACGCCCCAATAATCTAGCGCCGCCAGATAGCGCGCCGCTAGATTGCGCGTGTTGACCGCTTCGGCATCCACAGCCTGCGGGCGCAAGGCCAGCGCTTGATCCAGATAGAAAATGCCCTGTTCGGGGTTGTCCGAATCCAGCAGCGCGCGCCCCGCGTTATAGAGGCTGGTAAACAACAGCGTTTCCACTTCCTCACGTTCGTAATCAATGTCCAGGCGGCGCAGCTGGGTTAGATGATTGATAACTGTAGGCCAGGCTTCCTCGGCATACGCCGCGCGTGCTTCTTCCAGCAGGTACTCGGATAGTGATTGCCCGGCCTCTGAGGTGGGGGTTGGGATTACAATCAAGCGCGTCTGGGCTTCTGTAAGGCCTTGTTGGGCCAGCGTGTGGTGTGGCTCAAGTTGCAACACGTACTGGAACTCGCTCGCGGCACGTTCAAAACGTCCCTCGTTGAGTGCTTGCACCCCGGCTTGATAGTGTGCTTCGAGAGTGGCTTGCCGATAGGTGACCCGGTCACGCTCGCCGAAATATAGTCCGGCGTAACCAGAGGCGGTGAGCGCGGCCAGGAATAAGGCCAATCCTATCATCAAAGGCAACAAACGCCGGAGGAATAGCGTGCGAGATGTAGGCGGCGCTGTCTCCGGTGCAGCTGGTGTAAGCGTCTCGCCGCAATGGGGGCAAAGCAAGCCCGGATTTTCAATTTCTTTTTGGCATTGAGGACAGCATATCATGCCGACGCGCTGCTCCTAGTGGAAATGCTCCAGCGCTTGTCCGCCGATGAACTCGCGCAGGATGGAATTCTCCGGCACCAGTACGGTATCGGAGGGCGCAAACCAGTGCAAAAATGTCAGCAACCGTTTGGCTTCAACGTGATGCGGTGAGTTTGGGCTGACCTGCAACAATAACGGTTCCGCTAGCGGCTTGAGGATTGACAATTCATAAGCCAATGCTGAATTGAACATGGCATTGGCGTTCTCCTGGAAGGGAAAGATGTAGTTTTTTTCACCGCGCCGCACGCTGTCCCAGCGGGCGATAGTATCAAGTGCGTTGTATCCTCGCGTGCGCGCGTCACGCACGATACGGCGAATCAGGCGGGTATCGGTGGTGGGCACGCGGTTATGGCGATCCAGATTGAGCTGGGTCAAGGCCGACGCGTAGATGCGGAACAACGCCGCGGCGGGGAGTACTTGCACCAGCTGGGGGTTGAGACCATGGATACCCTCAATGATGATGAGCTGATCTGGTGTAAGTTGTACCACCTTGCCCAGCTCCCGGTGGCCGGTACGGAAGTTGAAATGCGGCAATTGCACACGTTTGCCGGCCAGCAATGCTTCTAAATCACTATTCAAGCGCTCCAGATCGAGCGCTACTAACGCTTCAAAGTCATACTCGCCATGTTCATCGCGGGGTGTTTGTTCGCGCTCTACAAAGTAATTGTCCAGCTCCAGCGCAAAGGGTTGCAGGCCATGTGCCAATAACTGCACGGCCAGCCGCCGTGAGAAAGTTGTCTTGCCCGAAGAGGAAGGCCCGGAGATCGAAATCAAGCGCACCTGCTCGCGGCGTTGCCAAACTTGGCGGGCAATCTCAGCTATGCGCTGTTCATGCAGTGCCTCAGAAACTAAGATGATGCGGTGGAGTCGCCCATTTTCGGCGGCGGCGTTTAGTTCGGCTACGTTCTCAATGTTGAGCAGACGCATCCACGAGCCATATTCGCGGAAAACTTTGGTGAGTTGTGGGGAATCATGCGCCGCTTGCAGCTGGGCGGGTTCGTGGCGCCGGGGGAAGCGGAGGATGAAGCCATCATTGTCCCAGGGCAACACCTCGAAGTAGCGCAGGTAGCCCGTGGAAGGGGTCATGTAGCCGTGGAAGTAATCGCGGTAGCCATCGAGGTTATAGAGGCGCACGGTGGGTTTATCCTTATTGTATAGCCTACGCCCCTTGAATAGATTGGCTTTATCCGTGTAGCCCAGTGTCTCAAAAAGCGCAACGGCTTCATCCAGAGGGACCTCTTCGCGGACAATGGGAAGATTGGCTTCCACTAGCCGGTGCATTTCCGCTGCAATGCGTGCTACCTCATCCGGTGTGAACGGTGCCCGATTGCGCACCTCGCAGAAGAACGCGCCGAAGGGCATGGAATGATCCACATACACCTCGGCCTTCGGGAAGAGCCGATGTGCTGCTGCGATGAGTAGGAAGTTGAGCGCGCGCCGGTAAATGCGCACCCCCTCCGAGTGCGAGAGATGAACGGGTTGCACCGGTGTATCGCGGACGACAGGCCAACTTAGCTCCCGCAACGTTCCATCTACCAGCGCCGCAATGAGCGGGTCCTGGTCATTGGGATAGGCAGCGGTGAGAAATACCTCAAGTTGCGTTCCCGTAGCGCCCTCAAAAACACGGCCATCGGGTAACGTAATCTGCGCTGTCTCACGCGGCTGCGCCGTCCACACATTTTGTTCAATCATGTTATTTGCCTCCGAAATGTGTGAAGTATCAAGCATAACTTTTGTAAGCTCTTCACACTTTACGTTTTATGTTGCGTACTTCACAAAGCCAAAACGCAAGAAAGTATACCCTGTTTGAAGCGTTTGTAAAGGCTATGCTGCCGCCACAAGTAGCCGCGAAATCTATTTCGCGGCTTGGAGATCGCGCTTTCAAAGCGCGGTTACGACTTGAATACTTGCGCCGCTGCGACCAGCCCAAAGCAGCCGGTGAGCATCATGTCACCATAAGGCGCGGCGAAGTGATAGCCCTGCCCGTGTGCCATTGCCCGCTGTGGGCCTGTTACCGCAATAAAATCGAACCCGGCACCGGGCTGGTAATCGGGATGGTAGGCTGAACCGTGCCCGCCGCTGGTGCGTACCGTATCGTTGTCTAGCGTTCCAGCGCGTAAACCGGCGACTAATTCAACTAGTTTTGCGGTATCACACAGTACCGTATGATACTCGAATAAGCCCAGGATGCGCTCGCCCTGTACTAGCATCCCCAGAATGTGCTTGTTACCCACGTTCACTGCCACAAAGCCGGCCTCGCGGTGCGCTGCGGGGACCGGGTCTTGCAAGATACCCCAGATCGCCGCTGCCCCTGTATCCATCAACAGCGCGCCGGGGAGATACTCCTGCACCGCGCACATCCGCGTGAGGTGGCAGGGCGGCTCGGCGTAGATTAGACGGTTAAGATCGCCATTTTCTTCATGTAAAAAATGCTCCCACAGGCGGAAGCGGCTCTTGCGCTGACTCTCACCTGTGTCGTCGCCATGATCCTGTACTGCGATCGCGTACCGCTCCGGCAGGGTCACATCGAAGGGGGCTAGCGCGCGCCCCAATGATTCGAGGTCTACGTCTTTTGTCTCCAGCGTCAACAGATTGGGGAGCGCGGGGGGCGTGTCCACAATCTCGATACCGCGCGCGCGCACCTCGTCGAGGTTGTCGCGGATAGTGCGCGCTGCCTGCGGCGTGGCGTAGATGGCATACCCGGCCTTGATGTGGCGCTTCATCGCACTCACGCACGGGCCGCCCCCCATGATCGTCCCCGTGAGGAAGATCGGTCGCTCTTCCACTGTGGCCCGCTCGATGCGTGCTGCCAGGACGGTCGTCCATGAGGGAAGCACCATCTTTACATTGTTCTCCATTGGCTGTGCCGGGTCGTACAGAAGAATGTCCTGCGTCCCTGCGCCGATGTCAATGGCTAAGATACGTTCCATGATTGGCTCCTTGTATGTAATTGAGGGGGGAAAGGTGAGGCTCTCTTCACATTTCACGCTCAACTTTATCACTCCCTCGCTATTATACCCCAATTTCCTGAAGGTATCGGGACTTTGCAATTTACATAACCCGTGATAAGATAAATTTATCTTTTCTGTATGACTTCAACCTATATGCGGAGGTGCGAGATGGTAGAGGATATGCAAGTGGATCATGTTGAGGAAGCTCAGATTCCCGAAGTACCCCAGGCACGCCGTAAATACGAGTTCTGGGAATCATTCAAGAACATTGCTATCATTTTTTCGTTCGTCGTCAACATTATTCTGGTGCTCGTGCTCTTGTTGGCGATTCAACCACTCTTCATGGCGAAGACGGGTATTGTCGAACCATTACTCGATAATTTGGACAGCGCTTTTGCTGGGCTAGGCCAGACTCGTATTGAGACTGTCGTCAGTATTAATGATACGATGCCAGTTATATTCGACCTCCCGTTGCAACAAGCGACGATTGTGGTGTTGACCGAACCCGTGCCACTTTCCGCGCCGGCGACTTTCTATTTGCCCGGCGGCGGCGGTGCGATCAATGGTACAGTGAGCCTCAATCTGCCGATTGGGATGCGCTTGCCCATTATCCTCGATATGATGGTGCCGGTCAGTACAACCGTGCCGGTGGTGATGCAGGTGCCGGTGGTGATTCCACTCGATCAGGCGGGGATGGGGCCGGCTATTGAGAATCTGCGCGGTGTCTTTAGCCCGATTCAGACGACGATTCAATCGCTGCCTGACTCTCCGGCGGAGATACTACGTCCCAACCCATGAACGAACGTCCTATTTGCAGTTACGAAGGCTCGCGTTACCGCACCGAGTTTTGGGATGCTGATCGCGCGTATGAGGATGGCGCGGAGCGCGCGGCGCTCCGCGTGCTGTTGCCGCCGCAGGGGGGCACGCTGGTCGAAATCGGCGCGGGATTCGGGCGGGTGGTGGATCTCTACGCCGGGTATGATACGGTGGTGCTGTTCGATTATGCCAGCACCCAGCTCCAGCAAGCGGTAGAGATTTGGGGCGAGAGCGCGCCCGGTGACAAGCCCACCTACCTCTACGTCCAGGGCGATTTCTACCGCTTCCCCTTCGCTGATGGGCTGTTCGATACGGTGACGATGATCCGCACCCTGCATCATGCCGCCGATGCGCCCGCCGTTTTGCGGGGCGTCGCGGATCTGCTAGCTCCACGCGGCGCGTTCGTGTTGGAGTTCGCCAATAAGCGCAACCTCAAGGCGCTGGCGCGCTACCTGCTGCGGCGGCAGTCTTGGTCGCCTTACGACTTGGAACCGGTGGAGTTCGTCCCGCTCAACTTCGACTTTCACCCCCGCTGGATGTGGGCGCAGCTCGCGCAAGCCGGACTGCGCCGCGAGGCTGTGCGCACCGTCTCGCACTTGCGCGTGGGCGTGCTCAAGCGGCTGCTCCCCACCGCGCTTCTGGTGGGGCTGGATCGCCTGCTGCAACCCACCGGCGCGTGGATGCAGGCATCGCCCAGTATCTTCACCCGCGCGCGGGCGGCGGCAGACAAGCCCGCTGCTCCTGCGGGCGTCTTCTTCGTCTGCCCGGACTGTCGCGCTCCATTGGGGTCGCCCCCGCAGACCGAGTTCGCTTGCACCTGCGGAAAAACCTGGCGTAAAGACGGCGCAATCTACAATTTCCGTGATCCGGTGTAGGTATGGTATAATACTTTTGCCTTTAGCGATGGAAACCCAGCGTTAAAGCAAATTAGCAAAGGGGCAGAGCGGCTAACACAGTTATCCTTTCTGCCTCTTTTTCTGTAGAGCTGGGAATCTCAAAGCGGATCGCTAGATCCGCGATAGGTAAAATTTTGAGGTTTGCCATTCGCCATTTTTTTTCAGGAGTAAACATCATGCAATGGGTGCGCGATTACACGCCCGACCTTGACCGCCGCCGCTTGTTCCGGCAGGCGATGATTATTACGCTGATTGGGAATATTGCGCTGGCGATAGGTAAAGGCGTAGTGGCTTACCTCTCCGGTAGCGTGGCGCTCTACGCCGATGCGGCCAACTCGGTCTCGGATGTTTTCTACTCGCTGCTAATGGTGCTGGTGTTGCGGCTTTCGCAACAGCCGCCCGATTTGGGCCATCCGCAAGGGCACAGTCGTTTCGAGCCGGTGGCCGGGCTACTGGTAGCCGCCGCGATGACCTACGCAGGGGTGGAAGCCGGACGTACCGCTATCATGCGGTTTATCGAGGGTGCTATTGCGGTCAATCCGGGTTTGCCGACCCTGGTCCTGCTTGCCAGCGCCGCTATCAAGGCTGGTATGTTTGTTGCAATTCGGCGCATCGCGCGGCAGGTGAACAGTCCCACGCTCGAAACCACCGCCAGCGATAATCTCAGCGACGTACTGACCTCTATTGCGGCCTTTATCGGGGTATTGGGATCGAATTTCCTCTGGCCGATTCTGGATCCGTTGGCCGGCATGGCCGTTTCCCTGTGGATTCTCCGCATTGCTTTTGGCGCGTGGGGTGAAAACCTCAAATACCTTACTGGCGCAGGCGCATCGCCGGAACTGCGCGTGGTGATTGCCGAAACCGCACAAAGCGTTTCCGGTGTCCATGATGTCCATCAGGTCATTACGGAATATGTCGGCCCGCAGCTGGTGGCCGACTTGCATGTTGATGTCAACGGCAGTTTGACGCTCTATGAGGCGCATCACATCGCCGATGAGGTGCAGGCGCGGTTAGAAGCTCTACCCGATGTGGATCGTGCCTATGTGCATGTAGAGCCAGAGAAACCTCAGCGGGATTGACCACCGACTACGGACGACGAATGATAAACGATAGGCAAGCACTCACGCGCGGTAGTCTGTAGTCGGTGGCCCGTCGTCTCCCCCCTGCTTTGCCAGAACGTACACTAAGGTATAATGCTTTCACAATGGAACGCACAATAGATTTGAGCACATCCCCCTACACTACCTGGAGCTGGAATCACGGCTGGGGTGCATTGCCCCTCGTGGCCGTGTTAGGCAGCGCGTGGGCTTTTGCTCGCCCGTTCACCTCCGAGCAGCTCCCGGCGTTGCTCCTGGCAGTGGGGCTGGTGTTGGCCGGTTGGGGGCCGCTCTGGTATACAATCCTCGCCACCGATTGGGCCACGCCCTTGCGCCGCTGGCGTGACTGGCAATCTGCACTCCCCACGCCCGCGTTGCCCTATACCCTGCCCCAAACGCCCGGCGCGCGACTACATCAGCGGGTGGCGCAAGCCCGCGCCTGGTGGCAGCAGGTGGGCGCCGCACATCTCGCCGCGCCGTTGCGCGCGGCGCTGCTTGCACTCGCTGTGAGTCTGCTCCTCAGCGCCGCGCTAGGCCGTGATGCGCTCATGCTCACTGGATTGTTCTTTGCCTGCTCCCAATTGGCGGCCCTCTGGTGTGAAGGGCGCGGGCAATGTGTTCCCGGCTGGGAAGGATTGGCGCTGGTAGGATTACCCTGGTTCCTGGGTGCAACGCTAGGCCAGGGCACAAACACACTCCCGGCGCTTTCCGCGCTCGTGCTTGCGCTGCTGGTGGGACTGTATGGCCGTCCCTCGTACCTGACACTCGGCGGGCCGCTGCTGGCGACCGGATTCCTGATCTGGCATGGCAATCACCTGGCCGCCGGCATTCTGCTCCTGCTTGCCTTGCCGGGTTGCCTGCACCTGCTACAGCGCACCCCGCTGCCTGATTACCGGCGCGCGATTGGCCTGTGGGTGTTGGCGATGCTACTACTCATGGCGTGGGTGCTATAACATGACCTGGCTATGGGTAGCTCTGGGATTGGTGGCGCTGGCGGCCTTTCTCTACTGGCAGCTGATTATCGCCGAAGGCGCATACCTGGGCCGCCGGGTAGTGGCCTGGCTCTACGATCTTTCCGCCAAAGCTTACGATAACATCAAAAGCTATGAACCTGGCTACGAACAGTGGTTTCTCGGACTGCCGCTCAGCCGCGCGCTGGCGACGTATCCTGATCCATTGCTGCTGGATGTAGCCACCGGCACCGCGCGGCTCGCCCGCACGCTTTGCGCGCAAGCCGGGTTCCACGGGCGCATCATCGGCGTGGACTACTCCCGCAAGATGTTGCGCCAGGCCGTAGCGACCACGCAGCCCTGGGCCGACCGCCTCACGTTCATCCGTCAGGACGCCGCGCAGCTCCCGTTCCCCGATGCTACGTTCGATGTTGTCTCCTGTCTGGAAGCCCTGGAATTCATGCCTCATCCAGAAGCGGTGCTACACGAGCTGGCGCGTGTGCTACGCCCCGGCGGCATCTTCCTCATCACCAACCGCATTGGGCGGGATGCGCGCCTGTTGCCGGGCCGCAGCTACACGCCGGAAGCGTTTGAGGCGCTGCTGCAAACCCTGCCGCTGGAGATGATCCGCACGCAGCCCTGGCAAGAGGACTATGATTTGGTGTGGGCTGTCAAGTCGGGCGTGCCGCAGCCGGTGAGTCTGCGCCGCCTGGAGGACATCCTGCAATGCCCCATCTGCGCTGCTGCGTTGCGCCGTACGGCGGACAGCGTGGCCTGCGCCAATGGGCACAGCTTCCCCGCCGCAGCGGGCTTCATAGACCTGGCATGAGCGCGCTGCGCTTTTCGCCCCGCCGCTTTCGCGCCATCCTCAGCAAAGAATTCCGCCACATCCTGCGCGATCCCCGCACTTTGCTGCTGGTGACATTGGCACCGGCAGCGCTGCTCATTCTGTTAGCCAACGTCTTTGCCGTGCAAGCGCAGGGCGCGCGCTTCGCGCTCTGGGACCTCGAAAACTCCGCGTATACCCGCCGCTACATCGAGCGCCTCACGGCGGATGAGGATTTCGAACTTCTCGCCATGATTGCCTCCGAAGCGGATATTGAACCTTTGTTGCTCGCCGGGCGCGTGGATTTTGTCCTCATCATTCCGGCTGACTTCACGCGCAATCTCATCGTCGGGCGCGCGGCGCAGGTGCAGGCCGTTTTCGACGCCACCGACGCCATTCGTGCGCCGCAGGTGTTGGGCGATTTGATGATCCGCTCGGCGATGTTCAGCAAAGCCGTGCTGCTGGAGGGGCGTGTGTTGACCCGGCCCGCGCTGGAGCTGCGCTCGGCGATCTGGTACAATCCTGAACGGAGCGCGATGGTGGGCATGGTGCCGGGCTTGACCGGGGTGGTGCTCTCCATGCCCGCGCTGGCTTACGGGCTGGCGCTTGCCCGCGAGCGGGAGCTCGGCTCGTTCGAGGGGCTGATTACCACGCCGGTGCAAGGTCTGGAATACCTGCTGGGCAAGTCGCTGGGCTACATCGTGCTGGGACTGGGCAGCGTTTTCGTCGCCTGGCTGGTGGCGCTGTTCTGGTTCCGCGTGCCGTTTCGCGGCTCGTTCCCCCTCTATATGCTGGTGGCCTGTCTGTACCTCACCGCCACGATCGGTATGGTGACGGCGCTCGCTCCTATCCTGCGCACGCAGCAGCTGGCCTTCTTCACCGTGTTGACCATTTTCTTCATCCCGGCCTTCTTCAACGCCGGGCTGGTTGTGCCCATCCTGGCGACCGGCGCGGATCGGCTCTCCTCGGACATCTTCCCGGCCACGCATTTCGTCGAAATTGCGCGGGCCATTTTCATTCGCGGACTAGGCCCTGACGCCTTCCTGCGTCCCATCGGCGTTCTTGCGCTCATGGCTGCGGGCGGATTCGCCATCGCAGTGGTAACGTTCAAAAAACGGTTGGGGTGAGGCGCGAAACGTGAAGATTTCTCTGGCTATATGGTTAGGCGGCAAGTTTTGACTCTGCTGTAAATCTGTAGTATAGTGAAAGCAAGCAAAGCACAGGATACGATACGTATGGAACGAGTTTTGATCAACCCAGAGCAGCTCGCCGCATTTTGTCAACGCTGGAAAGTGGTCGAATTGGCGCTTTTCGGATCGGCGCTGCGCGAGGATTTCAGCCCCGAAAGCGATCTGGATTTTCTGGTCAGCTTCCGTCCGGAAGCGCCATGGAGCTTGCTTGACTTGATGCAGATGAAAGCGGAGCTGGAAAGCTACTTCGGGCGCTCGGTAGATCTGGTTGAAAAAGAAGCCTTGCGCAACCCCTGGCGCAGACAGGAGATCCTGACCACCAGCGAGGTGCTCTATGTGGCTTGAGCGTAAAGATAAAGCTCGTCTGTGGGATATGCTGGATGCAGCGCAGGCGATTATGGATTTTACGCAAGGCCAAAGCTTTGCAGACTTGCTTAAACAGCGCATGTTACGCAATGCGATTGAACGCAACTTGGAAATTATTGGTGAAGCCGCGCGGCGGGTCACGCAAGAGACTCGTGACAAGTGTCCGAACATACCCTGGCGCTCCATCATTGCCTTGCGCAATGTGTTGGCACATGAATATGGCGACATACATTACGAGCGTCTCTGGCGCGTTTGCACGGACGATCTTGAGGTATTGATAAGTGCCATCAAAGATTTGGACGTAGAGCATCTGCCTGATGAAGATGGTATGACAGAAACCACAAGCTAACACAGCGACTTCTGTACCAGTAGTCAACCACAACTCAATTCGGCGTGGACTTTCAAGCCCACGCCGAATAAATTTGCAATCTCACGCATTACGTTTCACGTTTCAATCTGACGAATCTTTATGCGTTTTGACACCGTCTGGGCCATTGCTAACAAAGATATACGGCAGTTCGTGCGCGACCGCACGATGCTGCTGTTTCTCATCCTGCTCCCCTTGCTGCAACTGGCGCTGCTGGTGCAGGCCACCGGGCGCGGGATTCAGGATATCCCGATTGCCGTGCTCGATCTGGAACGCAGCGCCGCCAGCCGCGCGCTGGTCGCGCTCTTCGACGCCTCGGACACCCTTGCGGTAGTGGATTATCCCAACGCGCTGGATGAGAGTCTGGACGATCTGGAATACGGGCGCATCTACGCGGTCTTCATCATCCCGGCGGGGATGACCGCTGTGGTGCAAAATCCCACCGATACGCTCGCCGTGCAAGCCATCATTGATGGGAGCAATGTCATCATTGCGCGCGTCATCGAAGGCGCCGGGCAACAGGTCATCCAGCGCTTCTTGCAGCAGCAGGGCGGGATGGGACGCGGCGGCATCAGCATCGAAGCACAAATGCGCTATAATATCCATGTCTCCTCGCGTCCGTACAGCATCGGCGCGCAGCTCGGCTTCATTACCTACCAGATCACGTTGGGCGTGGCCGCGCTAGGGCTGGCCCGCGAGCGAGAGATGGGTACGATGGAGCAGCTGATGGTCACGCCCGTGCGGCGGCCTGAGCTGCTGCTAGGTAAGGTGATTCCGCCTACGCTGGTGGGCTTGTTCGATTTCTTCCTGCTCACGCTGCTCGTGGTGTTTGTCTTTGGCATCCCGGTGCGCGGTTCATACCCGTTTCTCCTGGCGGCGAGCGTGCTGTTCATCGCGGTAGAAGTGGTGTGGGGGACGTTGATTTCGTCGCTGGCGGCCAATCAGCAGCAGGCTATCCTGCTCGTTTTCATTCAAGCGATGGTGGATGTGGCCCTCTGCGGCTATTTGGTGCCAGTGCGCGATATGCCCGCGCTGATGGGGTGGGTGGCGCAGTTTGTGCCGCTCAATCATTTCCTCATCATCGTGCGCAGCGTGGTGCTGAAAGGCTCCGGCCCGGAGCATCTCTGGCCGCACCTGCTGGCAATCGCCGGGATTGGGGTAGTCATGGCGCTTATCGCCACCCGCACATTGGCGAGTAAGTTGGACTGAGCAAGCGGCAAGCAGCAAGCGGCAAGCAGCAAGCGGCAAGCAGCAAGCGGCAAGCGGCAAGCGGCAAGCGGCAAGCGGCAAGCGGCAAGCAGCAAGCAGCAAGCAGCAAGCAGCAAGCAATATCTGGCTTCTGGCTTAAGACTTGCGGCTTGTGGCTTGAAACTGAGCAAACTGTGAAATAACAGGAGAAGGCAACTTGGACACAATCAAAATTATCGCCGCTGTAGCAGCGGATTTACACCTGGAATCGCCGCGCGTCACGGCAGCGGTGACGCTGTTGGATGAGGGCAACACCATCCCCTTTATCGCCCGCTACCGCAAGGAAGTCACTGGCACGTTGGATGAAGAAGAACTGCGGAAGATCGCCGAGCGCGTGACCTATCGCCGCAATATGGAGGATCGCCGCGAGACGATTCTGCGCAGCCTCGAAGAGCAGGGGGTGTTGACGCCAGAGCTGGCCGCCGATGTGACGACTGCCGACACGTTGCAACGCCTGGAAGACCTTTACCGGCCCTACAAGCCCAAGCGGCGGACACGGGCCAGCATCGCCAAAGAAAAGGGCTTGCAACCCCTGGCCGACCTGGTGCTAGCGCAGCCACTCGATGGGGAGCGCGAGGCATTGGCGCAGCCGTTCCTCACGGAAGACGTGCCGACGGTGGAAGATGCCTACGCCGGCGCGCGCGACATTGTGGCCGAAGTTGTCGCTGATGACCCGCGCGCCCGTGAAAGCCTGCGCAATCTGACACAGCGGCGCGGCACGCTTAGCGCCGCGCTCGCCGATGCGGAAAAAGACCCCAAGAAGGTCTATCAGATGTACTACGGCTTCTTTGGCGATGTGCGCAACCTGCGCCCGCACCAAACGCTGGCCCTCAACCGCGCCGAGCGTGAAGGCGCGCTCAAAATCACGCTGGAACTGCCCGAAGCGGAGGCGTTGGGGCTGGTGGCACAGCTCTACCCCGCCGATAGCGGCAGCCCGCTCAGCGATGACCTGCTCGCGGCGCGGCGCGACGGGTACGACCGGCTGCTCTTTCCCGCTATCGAGCGCGAGATTCGGCGCGCGCTCACCGAGGTGGCCGACGCCCATGCCATCGGCGTCTTTGCCACCAATCTCCGCGCGCTGCTGTTGCAACCGCCCTTCCGGGGGCAGGTTGTGCTGGGCATTGATCCCGGCATCCGCACCGGCTGCAAGGTGGCGGTGGTGGATGCCACCGGCAAGGTGCTGGACACGCGCACCATCTACCCCGACCGCCACGCGGAACAGGCGCAGGACACGCTGCGGCATCTGGTAGGCAAGCATCACGTCACCATCGTCGCCATCGGCAACGGTACCGCCAGCCGCGAGACAGAACTGCTCGTCGCTGGGTTGATTCAAGACGGGTTGCCGGTCAAGTATACGATTGTGAACGAAGCGGGCGCCTCGGTCTACTCGGCCTCCCCGCTGGCTCGGCAAGAACTGCCCGATATGGACGTATCGCTGCGCGGCGCGGTCTCCATCGCCCGCCGTCTGCAAGACCCGCTGGCCGAGCTGGTGAAAATTGACCCGAAATCTATCGGGGTGGGGCTGTACCAGCATGATGTGGATCAGAAAGCGCTGGGCGAAGCGCTGGATGTGGTGGTGGAATCCGCCGTGAACAGTGTGGGCGTAGACCTCAACACCGCGTCGCCGGCGTTGCTGCGCTACGTCTCCGGCATTGGGCCGAAGCTGGCCGATGGCATTGTGACCTATCGGGATCAGGCAGGCGCGTTCCCCTCGCGGCAGGCGTTGCGCAAAGTGTCCGGGCTAGGGCCGAAGACCTTTGTGCAGGCAGCGGGCTTCCTGCGCGTGCCCGGCGGCGAAGAGCCACTCGATAACACCCCCATCCACCCGGAGAGCTACCCGGCTGCCCGCGCGCTGCTGGAGCTGCTCGGCGCGGAGCTTGGCGCAGCAGAATTGGTGCGGGAGGCGGAAAAAGTCCGCCGGGGCATGGATTTGGACGCGCTCGCCGCCGATCTGGGAACAGGGCGACCCACCCTGGAGGACATCCTCGATGCGCTGGCGCGTCCGGGGCGCGATCCCCGCGACGACCTGGAAGGCCCGATCCTACGCGGTGACGTGCTCAAGATGGAAGACCTGCGGCCAGGGATGCGCCTGCAGGGCACCGTGCGCAACGTCGTGGACTTCGGCGCCTTTGTGGACATCGGCGTCAAGCGCGACGGGTTGATCCACATCAGCCGCATGGGGCCGGGCTACGTCCGCTCGCCGCACGAGAAAGTCGCTGTGGGCAACGTGGTGGATGTGGAAGTGATAGAAGTGGACATCGAGCGCGGGCGCGTCAATCTCGCGCTGGTGTGATGGCGCGATTTTAGATTTTAGATTTTGGAAACGTGTTGCGTGAAACGTAAAGAAAAGTCTGCGGTACTTCACTTTATTGCAAGTGGGGATGAAAATGTAACGTGAACTGGCAGCGCATAGGTGCGCCGTCTGCGTGCCATGCTAGTAGTTCAGCAAACATCAATTGTCGGATAGAGCTTGTGCAATTTAATGCGCGCCTCTTCAGTGGTAAAGCGCCAGTGAATTGTGCTCGAGGCGGCGTTGCGGACCTCTTCCCAAGCGATCACCT
>Ga0334882_1000157_pt1 | contig 123629 bp, 120 predicted proteins | sample GraSluR1_MG_5_FD_207226 | JGI IMG/M metagenome (GOLD analysis project Ga0334882, IMG submission 207226) | Sludge microbial communities from methane-producing bioreactor in Wageningen University, Netherlands - Granular Sludge_15_04-R1 | ecosystem: Engineered > Bioreactor > Anaerobic >...
ATACTACCGTCTCAACATGCGAAGTATGTGGAAACATATCCACAATTGCCAGTTTGCTCACTACATATCGGGACTCTGTTAAATATTTTAAATCTTTCATTAACGCTGTCGGATTGCATGAGATATATAAAATATGCTTTGAATTAAATGATGTAATTTTACTTAAAGCTTTAGGATGTATTCCTGCGCGGGGTGGATCCAGAATAATAACATCAGGATCTTCATCAATATTGCAGATAACATCTAAAACATCGCCACAAATAAAAGAGCAGTTTTTTATATCATTGAGTTCGGCGTTTTTCTTTGCCGCTTTGATTGCATCGGCTACAATTTCAACACCAATTACTTTGCTTGCATGTTCGCAAACCATTTGAGTGATCGTTCCGGTTCCGCAGTATAAATCGAATATGGTATCACATTGAATTGATCTAAGCATGTTGATTACAACGTCATATAAAACTTCGCAACCGGAAGAATTTGTTTGAAAAAATGAGAAAGGGGAGATATAAAAAGTTTTATCCAGACATTTTTCTTGTATATAATCTTTTCCGTATAATACAGACATTTCTTCGGCATGTATGGCATCAGATACCGAGTCATTGATAGTTTTGAGAACGGATACGATATCTTTATCTAATTCAAGATTCAATAGCATATTTAAAAAAGATTGCTCGTCAAAAGTTTCTTGAGAAGTAATGATTATATTTATCATCAGTTGATTTGTAAATTCACCTTTGCGAATTATTAAATGGCGAAGAAGTCCTTTATGGGAGCCTCTGTGATAGTAAGAATATTTATGCTGGTTGCAGTGAACAACAGTATTTCTTAAAATTGTTTTAAAATCTTCATCTATAAGGGCACATTCTTCTGCTGAAACAATATCATAGAATCGGTCTTTTTTATGCATTCCAAGCGTAAGCGGAGCATCTTTATGAGCGTTTCCAAATGAAAATTCCATTTTATTGCGGTAACCCATAGTCTTTGGCGAAGCATAAAAACCTGAGAAATTTTGAAATTTAATATTGTTTTCTCGAAATAAGTTTAAAATATAATCCGTTTTATATCGCTTCTGCATTTCATACGGCATACTTAAAAAAGTACATCCGCCGCATAACTGATATGATGGGCAGGACACTTCGTTCTCGTACCACGCAGGAGAAACGAGTTTTAAGAAATTAGCTTCACATACATTATTTCTTTTCCTTTGAATAATCACATCCGCAGTTTGACCGGGCATACCGCCTTTAACGAATATGGGTGTCTCTTCATAATATCCAACTGTTCTGTTTAAGGTTTTAAATTTATTCAGTTTGATTTGAATAATATCATTACGTTTCATTGTATAAATTCCTTTATTTAATATTTAAATAATATAAGAAAATGTTCAGAAAAACAAGGATAAGTGATAATATAAAATTTACAGAAAAGAAAAAATATTTTATAATTAAATAAAATGATACAGAGGTATGAGTATGAAGAATAAAGCGGTAAAAATACCGGCCATCACTGTAGGCACGGCTATTGTATGCGCAGGAACCATAATTGCCATAAATGAATTATTTAAACTGCATCAAAAAAGACAACGTGGATTTGTAAGGGTGAATTATTTATATACTAAAGAATTTGAATAAGAAGTTAATAAAACGTTAGTGTATTTGCATATATTACGTATATCCTCTTTTAAGTTTAAATAAAAATTAAGAGAGGTGATTAATTATGTATATTTCAAAAATGAAATTAATGATAATGTTACTCGTCCTGTTTTTGCTTTTAATTGCTTTTTTCATATTCAAATATCTTCATGTTAAGCAAATAGAAGATATGACAACTCAAAACATTGCTGCAAATAATATAGTTTACGGCATAAGAACATCCGACAAAAAAATAGCCCTTACTGTTGAAGTAAATGTATCTTCGGAAGATTATACGAATCAAATCTTAACAGCATTAGATAAAAATAATGTTAAAGCCACTTTTTTTCTTACAGGGAATTGGGCAACGAAAAACGGTTCTTTAGCAAAGAAAATAATCGATTCCGGGCATGAAATAGAAAATCATTCAAATACACACAGTGATCTATCCAAAATGATGACATACAAAATCGTAAAGGAGATCTCGAAGGCGGACGAGGCGATTGCTACAGTATATAATAAAGAATGCAGCTATTTTAGGCCGCCATTTTCTTTTATTGATAAGAACGTGGTAAAAGCAGCTAAAAAAACAGAAAAAATAATTGTAATGTATAGCTTGGAATCGTATGATTGGAAAAGTTCAAATGTAGATGCTATTTTAAACATGGTAAATACAAATGTAAAACCAGGTGATATTATTTCTTTTCATAATGATGCAAAATACACGGCGGATGCTTTAGTAAGATTAATACCTGAATTACAAAGCAAGGGATATGTATTTTTAACCATTAATGAATTATTAACTAATATAGAAAACGAATAATAAACATAGAAAGGTTATTGGCACATGCAGTTAACCATCAGAACAATTAAACAAAGAGATTATGAAAAAGCCGCCGCTATCAAGCATCTAGCTTTTTATACAGAACAAAACAAGCAAAATTATATAGAAAAAATTATCGATTCGTTTTATGCTCTTGAACATATGGATCATTCACAAGTATTTGTGTGTTGCCATGAAAAAGAAATTGTTGGGTTGATTACTATACATGAATTTATGATGAATTTCCACAATACATTTATAAAAGTAAACGCATTGGGTGGCGTATCCGTTCACAATAACTATCGCATGCAAGGAATAGCAGATTTTATGGTGCGTTTTTTTCTGGAAGAATCTTCGCGTCGTGGAGCTAATATTGTTATGTTGTATCCATATAAACCTGCGTTTTACAAAAAATATGGATTTGGCTGGGGAATAGAAAAGTATGAGTATATATTTAACACCAATGCTCTTAAATACATGGACAATAAAAATATATTTCCCTTTGAACAAGAAAGCATCAAACTTGTAAAAAATATACACAATCAATACGCAAAGATGCAGCATGGAATGTGTTTCATCGGCGAATATGAATGGTACAAGCTGGAACAGGAAATTACACATGACGATATTATACTTATTCGCAATGAGAATGGAGGAGCGGAAGGATACGCTATTGTGAGGTTTGAAAAAGACGCTGAATATAACCAGTATGATCAAACAATTGTTGTAGACAGACTTATAACGCTTACGCCCAGAGCAAAGGAATATTTTTTATCATATTTATTTACGCTTAAAGACCAGTTTGAAACAATCAAACTGTATACCCACGAACAATTTTTTTATTATAATTTAAATAATATAGGCAGTATCTATAATGCAACTATATCCGCTGCCTATCATTATAATTGCAGGCAAGGGTTGGGTATTATGTATAAGGCGATCAATCCACAATCTTTAATAAACCTTTTAACAAGCGAAGATATAAAAACTAGTTATTGTTTTATTATTGAGGACAAGTATAATAATAATAGGCAAGAAGTGTTCATAGGCGGAAAAAATACAGAAAATAAAATTTATATTAGCATAGAAGATTTTTCATCCTGGGTTATGGGATGTATAACCATGGCAGAGTTGTATAAATATGGATTGGCAAATACAAAATGCCAAACTGCCGAAAAATTGGATAAAGAAATCAAATTAAAAAAACCTATTTGCACGTCAATATTTTAAAAATAAAAACCTAGAGGCAAATCGTGAGAATTTTATTTGTAGAAGATGAAAAAAAAATTACAGATGCTGTAAAAGCATTATGTGAAGTGTACGGTTATGAATGTAATATAGCACATGACGGCGATGAAGGACTCATGCATGCGCTTTCTGATGCTTATGATGTAGTCGTGCTTGATATAATGCTGCCGGGACTGAGTGGTCTAGAAATTGTAAAGCGGATGAGACAAAACAAAAAGAATACAGCCGTACTCATTTTAACGGCTAAATCATCTATTGATGACAGAGTGCTTGGGTTAAAAAGCGGTGCTGATGACTATCTCACAAAACCTTTTTCAGCAAAAGAATTATTTGCACGTATAGAAGCCCTGCACCGTAGAAGCTATAGTGAATACCAGAATGATTTAATTACTTTAGAAGAAGTAAGCTATGACGCGAAATCCAATATCGTTACTATAGCAGGAAAAATTTATCAGCTTCCACTAAAAGAGGCGAAATTATTGGAATTACTGTTGAAACATCCCGGGCAAGTATTTACAAGAGAACAGATACTTGATAAAATTTGGGGACTAGATAGTTATGTAACGGAAAACAACATAGAAATACACATTCATAATTTAAGAAAAAGATTGTCAAATACATCTCTGAGTATCAGAACAGTAAGAGGTGTAGGTTATGTTTTAAAGGTAGATTAAATTGTTAAAAGAATTAAGATTAAAATTAATGCTTCAAAACATCCCCGTATTAATCTCTTTTGTTTTTATTTTCTGTATTTTTGCAATAGCTTTTTTATCCGGTATCATGAGTTCGGCTTCCTTAAAATATACAAGAACCATTCTTCAAAATGCTTTTTATATAGAAGGTGGCAGCCTTAATATCGATACTGAATTATTAGCAGAATCAGTATATACCGCCGAAAATATATTTTCAGAATTTGAAGAAAGCTATATCGTTTACGATAGTGATCTAAATGTTTATGCGACCAATAATATCGACAAAGAAATGCAACAGGAATTAAAATTTTTTGTATACGGTGTTCAGCAAGACGAAACCGAAAGCATCAATAATATTGAATATAAAAAAAATTCTTATCGAGTTGTGAGCGAACTCGTAAAGAGTAATGATAAAACGTGGATCGTACAAATCATTCAAAATACAAAAGAAGAAAAAAGAATACTGGAATTATTTACAAATGCCATGATTATAACAGGCAGCCTGGGTATCATTACTATGATCATAATAGGGTGGTATTTTGCAGGCAAGCGATTAGAGCCGATAACAGATGTTTATTTAAAGCAAAGAAGATTTATAGCAGATGCTTCACATGAATTAAAAACTCCGCTGACAATTATTCAGACAAATGTCGATGTATTACGGGCAAAAGAAAATCAAATAATCAAAGATAATGTTAGCTGGCTGGAAAATATTGAAAGTGAAATAATTGCGATGCGCCGTTTGATAGACGATATGTTAATGCTTGCAGATGCAGAAGATAACGGACTTGATATTGAATTGGAACAAATACACCTCAGCCGCTTAATTAAAGATACCTGTATGCGGCAAAAATTAATGTCGAGATCTCGTGGCGTTGCTTTGCATTATAAACAGGAGAGTGACATCACTGCATTTGCGGATAAAAATAGAATGGAACAATTAGTTAAAATTTTTGTAGATAACGCAAGCAAATACAGTAAAAATAATGGAAATGTTTGGATCCGATTATACACAGAAAATGATAATGTCATTTTAGAATTTGAGGATGATGGGATAGGGATGGATCATGAGGAAATGCTGCGAATTTTTGACAGATTTTACAGAGCGGATAAATCAAGAAAAAGGGAGAATGGCAGCGTTGGATTAGGGCTAAGCATCGCTAAAGAAATTATAGATGCACATGATGGCATAGTTCAAATTGAAAGTGAGAAATCAAAAGGTACGCTATTTAAAATAACATTTTTCAAAATGGCTGTAACAAAATAGAAAAGAGAAATAATATGAGAGATAAAGCAGTGGGGTTATTAAATAAATATGTATTAAAAGATGAAAAAAAAGAGCACTCGTTTATTGTCGAATCCATTATGACATCTTTTGCAAAATTTCTTAATCCCGATCAAATCGAAATATGGAGTATAGCCGGGCTTTTACATGATTTAGACTGCAGTATAACTTCGTATAAACTATGTCCCCAACTACATGGATTAAAAGCAGTAGAAATATTAAAAGATGAAAATTTCGGCAATGACGAGATTTATTCAATTATGGCGGCCCATAATGAAAAAAATGGCATTAAGGCGGAAAGTATAGCACAAAAAACAATAATACCGGCAAATCTAATGGCAAATATAATAAGTAAAAATATCGGCAAAAATTCTAAAAATGATTATATAAAATTAGATTCTATTACCATACTAAAAGATATTGATATTTTTGACAGGCAAAAAATTGAAAGTATAGGAATAAAATTTGATAATTTTGTGAATATCTCTATTGATGCAGCGAAAAAATTATTCAATCAAATTTAATACTTGTATTCATTAATTTAATGAATATTCATCTTGTAAGAAACATCATTTTTTTATATAATATAAAACAGAAATGAGGTGGTTAAAATGATAAATTTCATTGTTGGAGACAAAGGCAGCGGGAAAACAAAAAAATTAATTGATATGGCAAATGATGAAGCTGCCAGAGATGAAATGAATTTAGTTTATATTGACCGAAAAGATAAGCATAGACGTGAAGTAGGAAACAGTATCAGGTTTATTGATTTATCTGAATTTTATATATATTCTTGGGAAATGTTTTTTGGATTTTTAAATGGGCTCATTAGTGGCAATTATGATATCGGGAAAATCTATATTGACGATATCGAAAAAATAACAAAAACCAATGAGACTCAAAATCTAGCAGATTTTTTTGCAGCTGTAAGCAAACTCTCCGATAAATTTAATGTCGAATTCATTTTTACTATTAATGCTATTGAAGTTCCAAGTGAGTTTAAAGTATTTATATAGCAATGGATCGATTATATTACAAGTATTCAGAATATCTTATTCATAAATATGGTCAAAAGGTGTATAAGGTTCCTTTGAACATACCATCTTCTTGTCCTAATAGAGATGGTACAAAAAGTTATGATGGCTGTATTTTTTGTGCACCTGATGGTTCCGGGCATGAAAATATGACAGAAGATACAGATATTTATAAGCAATATGATGCTATAAGAAAAATTCTTGAAAAAAAATACAAGGCATCAAAGTATATTGCATTTTTTCAAAGTTACAGCAATACATACATGCCATTAGAAAAATTCAAATATTATATGAAAACAGCGGCGCATTTGGATTCGTGTGTCGCTTTATCTATTTCAACCAGGCCGGATTGCATAGAAGACAGCTATCTTAAATTTTTAAAAGAAGTAAAAAAAGAAAATAATATTGATATTTGTATTGAAATTGGTCTCCAATCATCAAATGACCATACATTAGAAATTTTAAACAGGCATCATACGGTATATGATGTGATGAAAGCTGCGGAAAAAATCAAAGCTGCAGGATTTGAACTTTGTATTCACATCATCGCAGATTTGCCTTGGGATGATAAAAAAGATATTCTCAATACTGCAAAGTTTCTAAATAAAATCAAAGCGGATAGTTTGAAAATACATTCATTATATGTAGCGAAAGATACGGTACTTGAAAAAATGTATTATGAAAGAAAACTCGATCTTTTATCCCTCGATGAATATGTGGAAAGAGTAACACTATTGCTTAAAAATATCCATAAAGATATTGCGATTCAAAGACTTGTATCAAGAGTAACGGAAGAGCTTTCGATCATTTGTACATGGAATACGAGCTGGAGAAAAATTGTCGACCTTATAGAAAAAAAACTTATTGAAACGAATTCGTATCAAGGCAAAGCTTTGGAAATTAAATAACATCTAATATATTTGTTTTAATTTTAATAAATGATATAATTTAACAAGAAATAAAATATTTAAGGAGGATAGAATATGGCATTAGTGACTTCAAAAGAAATGTTCGATAAAGCATATAAAGGTAAATATGCTGTTGGGGCTTTTAATGTAAATAACATGGAAATTATTCAAGGCATCATGAAAGCTGCGCTTCAGGAAAAAGCTCCGTTAATTTTACAAGTATCGGCAGGTGCCAGAAAATATGCTTCGCCCGTATATTTGAGAAAGCTTGTTGAAGCCGCAATAGAAGATACCGGTCTGGATTTAGTACTTCACTTGGATCACGGTGAAAGTTTTGAAATTTGCAAACAATGTATTGATGACGGGTTTACTTCTGTTATGATTGACGGATCTAAATATCCGTTAAAAGAAAATATCGAGCTGACAAAAAAAGTTGTTGATTATGCACATGAGAGAGGCATTGTTGTTGAAGGTGAATTAGGTACATTAGCAGGAATCGAGGACAATATAAAAGTAAGTGATCGTAATGCAACATTCACCGATCCGGATGAAGCAATGGAATTTGTTGAAAAAACCAAAGTGGATTCACTGGCAATTGCTATTGGAACGAGTCATGGTGCATTTAAATTCAAAGGAGAACCTAGATTGGATTTTGAGCGTCTTGAAAAAATAACAAATATGCTCCCTGGTTTTCCAATAGTTTTACATGGCGCTTCATCGGTTCCTGAAGCATTTGTAGCGCTTAATAATCAATATGGCGGTAAAATACCTGGCGCCAAAGGAGTCCCTGAAGAAATGCTTTTCAAAGCATCAAAATACGGCGTATGCAAAATTAATATCGATACTGACTTGCGTCTTGCGATGACTGCGTCAATACGTAAAATATTCGTAGAACAACCGGACGTATTTGACCCGAGAAAATATTTATCGCCGGCAAGAGATGCCATAGCTGATATGGTTGCACATAAAATGAGGAATGTGCTTAACTGCAGTAATAAAGCATAGCATAATTTGGGTATAACAAATTATCCTCTTTTTTAAAAGAGGATAATTTTATTTTAAAATATATAGGTAGCAAAGAGAGATGAAAAGTATAATGCGTCATTTTTCATATTATTTGTTCATCATTAATATAATTGCTTTCTGCATAATTTATATCGACAAACAAAAAGCTAGAAATAAAAAGTGGCGAGTAAGTGAGAAGTGTATTTTTTTCGTTTCCTTTATTGGTGGCGGACTCGGAACATTTATATCAATGCTTATATTTAGACATAAAACAAAAAAATGGTATTTCATAATAGGAATACCATGTATTATTATTCTGCAAATATGCTTGTTGTTTATCGTACTTAAATTTCTGCAGTCATAATTCTTTATTAAATCTTTTTCTTAATTCGTCTAGAATTAAATTAGGTTTTACGCCACGGTCACTAAGCATAACCATTGTGTGATATATTAAATCGGATGTTTCATATATGATTTCGTCCGGCGCATTATTTTTTGCAGCAATAATGACTTCGGCGGCCTCTTCGCCCACTTTTTTCAAAATTTTATCGATCCCTTTATCAAAAAGATAGTTTGTATAGGCACCTTCTATTGGATGAGTCTTTCTGTCTTCTATAATCTTATATAATTCAACTAATATTGATAAGTTGGTAGCTTTGTTGTCATCATTAAAATATACATCTGTAAAGAAACAACTTTCATTGTTAGTATGGCAAGTAGGACCAAGCGGTAGAGCATGAACAAGAAGGCAATCAGCGTCACAATCAAGCGTCAGTTTTACCGTGTCTAAAAAATTACCTGAAGTTTCGCCTTTATTCCATAAGGTTTTTCTGCTTCTCGAATAAAACCACACCGTACCCGTCGTCATTGTTTTACTGATCGCTTCTTTGTTCATATAGCCCATCATTAGTACTTTTAAAGTAATTGCATTTTGTATGATAGCCGGAATCAGACCTTCTTGATCAAATTGTAATTTATCTATATCAAAATCCATTTATAACCTCACATTTATGTTTCGCTTCTTTAAATATTCTTTTAAGTCATTAATTTCGATTTCGTGATAATGAAATACACTTGCTGCAAGCGCGGCATCGGCCTTGCCTAGCAAAAATGCTTCGGTAAAATGTTCCATGCTGCCGGCGCCGCCTGAAGCTATGACAGGGATAGATAAAACTTTATTTAATGTTTGAAGGAGCTCAATATCAAACCCATTTTTGACACCGTCCGCATCCATTGAATTTATACAAATTTCACCAGCGCCCAAATTTTGTCCAAACAAAGCCCATTGAATCGCATCTTTTTTAGTATTTTCTCGACCGCCTTTAATATAAACGTCCCAAGTTCCCTTATCATTTCGCATGGCATCTATTGATAATACCACGCACTGACTACCGAATCTTTTGGCAGCTTGAGTAATCAAATCAGGATTTAAAACTGCGGCAGAATTTACGGAAACTTTATCTGCCCCGGCTAAAAGGATTTTTCTAAAATCTTCCGCGCTCTTAACATTTCCGCCAATTGTAAAAGGGATATCGATGTTTCTGGCGACATCTTCAACAATGTTTAAAAATATATCGCGTTCTTCAAAAGATGCTGTAATATCATAAAACACCAGTTCGTCTGCGCCTTCTTCGCTATATCTTTTTGCCAAAATCACCGGATCATTCACGTCTTGAATGTTTTTAAATTTTTTTCCTTTAACAACTCTGCCTCTGTCAACATCAAGACAGGGGATAATTCTTTTTGTAAGCATAATTATACTTCTTTCTCTTTATTCGGATAATTTTTATATATGATTTAAGACCTGCGTTAATGTTAATGTATTTTCGTAAAACGCTTTGCCGATAATTGCTCCGTATATATTCATTTCTTTAAGTGCTGTTATGTCCTTTATTGCACAAACCCCACCCGAGGCTATGAAATTGATAGGGTAATTTTCATTCAATCTCTGTATAAGTTTTAGATTGGTGCCTTCCATCATTCCATCTTTGGATATATCAGTAATTATTGCTGCAGACAACAACTCATATTCAATACTATCCAAAAAATCATATACATTTATATCTGTTTTTACAGTCCAGCCATCAGTGTAGATATACTCGTCCAATACATCCAAAGAGAGTGCTATAGAATTAGGAAAGCTATTGATCGCCTGTTTTAGAAAGTTTTTATCTTTAATAGCTTTGGTTCCTAAAATAACCCTTCTGATACCTCGATTAATATATTTTTCTATTATTTCAAGGCTTCTTATACCTCCGCCAACCTGAATAAACATATCGGTTTTTGATGCCAATTGCGAGATAACCTCAAAATTTTCTGAGCTTCCCTTGAGAGCAGCGTCTAAATCTACAACATGCAAATATCTTGAACCTTGATTTTTATAGTTTAAGGCTGCCTCTAAAGGGGATAAGTCATAAACTTTTTCTTTGCTGTAGTCACCTTGTGTCAACCGCACACATTGCTTAGAAATAATATCAATTGCCGGAAATATTTTCATTTTGTCATCTCCAAATAATTTTCAAGCAATATTTTTCCTGTTCTAGAGCTTTTTTCAGGATGAAATTGCATGCCGATAACATTACCTTTTCGCACAACTGCCGGGAAATCTATTTCATAATTCGAATACAATACTACATTATCAAAATTTGGAGTCCTGGCATAATAAGAATGTACAAAATATACATAATCACCATTCTTAATACCTGTTACAATATCATCATTTTGGTGAACAATTACATCATTCCAGCCCATATGAGGCACTTTTAGTTTTGTTTCAAAACGCACGATGTCACCTTCGATATAATTTAAACCTTTCCAAATGCCGTTTTCATAACTTTTTTCAAATAAAAGCTGCATGCCAAGACATATGCCAAGAAGGTAATTATTACTGCTGACCCAGTCGTTTAAAAACTCAATTAAATTATATTCGTGTAGCGCTTTAATGCCGTCTTCAAATGCGCCTACTCCCGGAAGAATCAATGCGCTACATTTGCTGAGCATATGAATATCGTTACTTATTACGGATTCATAACCTGATTTATTGATTGCATTATGCACGTTTGCAAGATTGCCTAATTTATAATCTATAATACCTATCATTTATAATACACCTTTTGTCGATGGGATATCATCTATATTTTTTTTATCAATTGAAACTGCAATTTTTAAAACATAGGCTAATGCTTTAAAAATTGCTTCAGCAACATGGTGTGCATTTGATCCAGAAAGCTTTTTAATATGCAAAGTGATTTTCGCGTTCATTGCAAAAGCTCGCAAAAATTCTTCTATTAATTCAGTGTCAAAACTACCGATTTGATATGAAGTAAATTCAACATCATAAATAAAATATGCTCTGCCGCTAATGTCAACTGCTGCAAGCATTAAAGCTTCGTCCATAGGAAGAATGATATTACTGTAGCGGCATATCCCTTTTTTCTCACCTAAACACTTGACAAATGCTTCTCCGAGCAATATACCGATATCTTCAGCCGTGTGGTGATAATCAACTTCTATATCACCTTTGGCTTTAATATCCAAATCAAAACCACTATGATTCTTAAATAATTCCAGCATATGGTTTAAAAAACCTATTGGGGTTGATATATCACCTTTTTTATTACCGTCTAAATTTAAAGAAAGGCATATTTCTGTTTCATTGGTGGTTCGATTAAGATCACATTTTCTCATTTTTACCTCCAAATATTTGCTATTTTTTATATATAAAAAATTCTTTATTATTCAGTTCTTACAGCAATAGCGTTCGCATGATAAGTGAATTCCTCCATTTGAGCAAAGGCTTTGATGTCTTTCATATCTTTTAAAAACTTGTCTTTATTATAATAAATAATATTTGAATGCTTCATAAAATCCATTGTGCTCAAAGGAGAAGAAAATTTGGCCTTTCCGGATGTGGGAATCGTATGATTGACACCGACATAATAATCTCCAACCGGCTCCGGAGAATACTCACCCAAAAAAATACTTCCGGCGTTTTTAATTTTTTCTATATATTTTTCAGGAGTCGGGAGTAATATTTCCAAATGTTCGGGAGCTATTTCGTTTGATAAATCAAATGCAATATTTAAATCGCTTACTAAATAGATTAGGCCGTTGTTTTCCAATGATTTTTTTGCACGCAAAGCATTTTTAGAATCGTCTAATCGCTGATCTATTTCATGAATTACTTGTTGTGCCAATTCAAAAGACGACGAAATAAGAATACATACAGCTTGTTCGTCATGTTCTGCCTGTGATAATAAATCTGCTGCTATATATGCAGGGTTTGAATTTCTATCCGCAATAATTAAAATTTCACTTGGACCAGCAATCATATCGATATCGACTTGTCCGTAAACCTGTTTTTTAGCTTCAGCCACGTACATATTTCCGGGTCCTGTGATTTTATATACTTTTTTTATACTTTGAGTGCCGTAAGCCAATGCCGCTATAGCCTGAACGCCACCCATTTTATAAATGGCATCCACCCCACATAATTGTGCGGCAGCTATAATTTTTTTATTGATTTGTCCTTTTGAATCAGGAGGAGTTGCGATACATATATTTTCCACGCCTGCAATTTTTGCCGGAATAGCATTCATTAAAACAGTTGAAGGATATACGGTATTACCTCCCGGTATGTAAATACCTACACGTTCAATAGGTGTATGAATTTGTCTTAATTCAAGACCATCTCGATACAGTTTTGAGTCTTTTGGAAGTTGGAGAAAGTGAAATTCTTTTATATTTTTTATTGCTTTATTTAAAATATCAATAAATGAAGAGTCTATTTCTCGCATAGCATCCTGTATTTCTTTATTGGAAACTTTGAACTCAGAAATATTAGCATTATCATATTTTAAAGTGTATCGTTTTAACGCCTCATCTCCGGATTGCCGAACATCACGAATAATTGCGGAGACATTTTTTTCGATATGGAGAAATTTCTCTTCGTTTTTATTGCGCGTATTATTTATTTCTTGTGTTATATTTGTTTCATCTATAAAAACAATTTTCATTTTCTTTCCTTCAGCAATTTATTGTTGGCATACGATAATTTTTTCATTAATTTTTCTATTTCAGGATAAGCTGTTTTTAAACTGACCTTGTTGACAATAAAGCAAGCACATATATTGTCAATAATGACGTTAGATATAATTAATCCGTTTTCTGACAAAGTTTTTCCGGTTTGTACAATATCAACAATGGCATCCGACATTCCTAAAAGGGGAGCTAACTCAATAGCACCACTTAATTTTATGATTTTGGTGTCTATACCTTTATCATCAAAATATTTCTTTGTCATGTTCGGATACTTGGTAGCGACAGTAATAAATTTTTTATCTTCAATATTCACATCTTTTTTTGTGGCAACACACATTTTGCATTTAGATATATTAAGCGACATGAGACTATACACATCTGATTCATTTTCTAATAATACATCCTTGCCTACGATGCCGCAATCTGCAGCCCCCGAATCAACATAAACCGGCGTGTCGATTGGTTTTACCAATATCATTTCTAAAGTATTTTGGCGATCATGCAATAATAGTTTGCGTGATGTTTCAAATTCATCGAAATAAATACCACAAACGTTAAACAAATTCAAAAGGTCTTCTGCCAAGCGACCCTTGGCGACGGCAATTCTTAACATATTTCAATACCATTATTCAGTAGAACATTTTTCGTTAAAATTGTTTTAATAATATTATCAGGCTGAGTTATTGTTGTATAAAGCTGGTCAACCTTTACGATGATATCGTTATTTAAATGAATAATATTTTCTATATCGTCAAAAGACATCAAGCATCTATGTCCTCTTTTACGCAAAGCATCTGAAATTAATGTTGCCGATGCGCAATCGCTTCCTGTTAAAATAATAGTCTTTTTAGAGATTTGATTTTGTTGTTTCTTTAGAAGAACATCTATTGTGACATCAATATTATGACCAAACCCACATGCGCATTTTTTATTGGCAAATTGTTGGGCTAGAGCATCATATCTGCCGCCGCTAATAACTGCTTCGCCATGATTGACTACATATCCTTTGAATATTATTCCGGAATAATAATTCATAGGATTAGAGAATCCTAAGTCTAAATGAATATAATCTGCAACATTAAACGATTTTAAAGCTTTAAAAATGTTATCAATTTCAAAAAGTATATTTTCCATTTTTTTATTGCGACAGACTAGCTCGGCTTTTTTTCTAACATCGTCATAACTGCCAAAAAGCATTGCTATATCACATAATTGATTAATATATGTATCATCGATTTTTGCATTGCTCAGCGAGTCGGTCAAAGATATAATGTTTTTATTGTCCAATAAATGATGATAGTGTGCAATGTCTTTATCATTTCTTATTCCAATATCTTTTAGAAAAGCATGTACAAATTGGGAATGTCCTAAATCGATGTGTATATTCTGAATATCTAGCGCCTTTAAGCTTGCTATTGCAAGTGCGATAACTTCTGCATCTGCATAGGGTGAAGATGAATCAAACAGTTCTACACCTGTTTGTAAAACTTCATTTTTTTCATAATTATTATCACGAAATCTAAATATATTTGTCATATAACAACATCTGTCAATATCTTTATCCATATTTTGAACAGTTTTCAAAACATGAAAAGTTGCGTCGGGTCTGATAACTAATATATTGCCTCCGCGGTCAATAAGTTTTAAAAGGCTTTCTTCATTGACGGCTTTATATTTTATATAATTTTCATATTTTTCAAATAAAGGAAGACATATTTCCTCGTATCCAAATATATCATAAACATCTAATAACTTATGTTTGATCTGCTGATAGAGCAACTGAGCATTTTTTTGTTGGTAATTCATAAAATCCACTTCAAACTTCTATAGAATAATTATTAATTATATATTATAAAAATGAAAAAATAAACTAAAATATAATTAAATTATTGCATATGAGTTTGTATAATGATTGCATAAAACAATCTAATTTATTAAATATTATAAAAAATTCAGAATAATAACAAAAAAATCACTTGACATATAGGCGGTAAATGAATAAAATCGATAGCAAATTGATGTTTAAAGTTGAGGTGTTATTTATGAAAGCAAAGAAAATTTTGACTCTTTTAGTAATGACAGTTTTAGTTTTTGCAACTTTTGCCGGCTGTGGTTCTGGTTCGTCAAGCGATTATGTTGAACCCGACACTATCAAAATCGGCGCAAATTATGAATTGAGCGGCGCAGTTGCACAATATGGTCAAATGACAATGGAAGGTATACAATTGGCCATTGATGAAATTAATGAAGCAGGAGGCATTAACGGCAAACAAGTTGAGCTGGTCAGCATTGACAACAAGTCGGATAATAATGAAGCAAAAACCGTTGCTACACGTCTTGCTACACAGGAAAATGTTTTGGCTATTTTAGGGCCTGCTACATCTGGCGCGGTAAAAGCTACAACATCAGTTTCCGAACAATATGGCGTTCCTGTTGTTACTTGTTCTGGCACGGCTGATGATGTAACTGTTGTTGATGGAGTAGTTAATCAATATATATTCCGAACTTGCTTTAACGACTCATTCCAAGGGAATGTTATGGCTACTTATGTATATAGAGATTTAGGTCTTAAAAATACCATTATTTTATCAGATAACAGTAACGATTATTCGATGGGACTGGCTTCTACATTTAAATCGGTATATGAAACAGCTGGCGGAACAATCGTAGAAGAAGAAAATTTCACAGCAGGTGATAAAGATTTTTCTGCTATATTGACAAAGATAAAAGATAAAGAATTTGATGCAATTTATCTTCCTGCTTATTACGAAGAAGCTGGTTTGATTATCAAACAAGCAAGAGCTATGGGCATTGATGTACCGATTTTTGGGGCTGACGGATATGATGACTCAAAACTGAACGAAATTGCCGGTGATGATAATTTGAATAACGTATTCTTCACAGGTCACTATTCTTCTCAAGACACAACTCCAATTGTTGTTGATTTTGTAGAAATGTATGAAGAAAAAACAGGGGAAGTTCCAAATGCATTCAACGCGCTTGGTTATGACTTGGCTAAATGTGTTTTAAATGCTTGTGCAAGCGCTGAAAAATTGACTCCGGAAGATGTAACTACTGCTATAGCAGCTACGACAGATTTTGAAGGCGTAACAGGAACCTTCTCATTGGATGAAAACCATAACCCAGTAAAATCTGCTGTTATAATAGAATTAGTAGATGGTGTTCAAACATTCAAAGCTAGGGTAAACCCGTAAACGACAAATAATCTATTATGTAATTAAAATAAATAAAACGACAACTTTAAATTAGTTGTCGTTTTATTCTTTGATCGATGTCAGTTTATGTAAATAGGAGTATATTTATTTAAAAATATTGTTATTATTTTGACATTATGATAAAATTTTAAACTATAATTAGTGTTAGACGTTATGGACATTTTTAAGAAAGGATGAAAGCAATTGGAACAGTTTATTCAGCAGCTTATAAACGGTATATCTATTGGAAGTATTTATGCATTAATCGCACTTGGATACACAATGGTATATGGAATCATTAAATTAATTAATTTTGCACATGGAGATATATTAATGATTGGTGCATATGTGGGTTTGTTCTGTGTTATGGCTTGGAATTTATCATTAATACCTGCAATTATTGTTGCAATGATAGCTTGTGCAATTTTAGGCGTTGTCACTGAAAGAGTGGCATATAAGCCATTAAGAAATGCACCGAGGATTGCCGTTTTGATTACTGCTTTAGGCGTATCTTTTTTACTTGAATATCTTATGGTTTATTTCTTTAAAGCGAATTCAAGAACGTATCCGGTAACATTTTTTTCATTTGGAAGCATAGAACTTGGTGGTATAACCATTTCGATGGATAAAATGGTTATAGCCTTAATCACTATCATTCTTATGATATTAATACAAATTATCTTAAAAAAGACAAAATTAGGAAAAAGTATTAGAGCTGTTTCATCTGATCAAGATGCAGCACAGCTGATGGGCATTAGTGTCGATAGAGCCATATCTTTTACTTTTATATTAGGGTCGGCTTTAGCGGGAGTTGCGGGTGTTATGTATGGCGCTATGTTTACAATCAATCCTTTAATGGGCATACAACCAGGCATTAAAGCCTTTGTCGCCGCGGTCTTTGGGGGCATTGGCAATGTTCCGGGAGCTATACTCGGTGGTATTTTGTTGGGAGTAATTGAAACATTAGTAAGTGCGTATTTATCCAGTTCGATTAAAGATGCAGTTGCTTTTGCTATATTAATTATTGTTTTAGTAGTACGCCCAAGTGGATTATTAGGCAAAAATATTAAAGAAAAGGTATAAGGCAGGGTGTGTAAAATATGTTTAATAAAAAGACAAGAGCAAAATCAAGCTTAAAAGCGATTGTTATAGTATTTATCATTTATGCAATTATGAAAATACTTATGCTTCCGAGTGTCAATATCATAAATCCTTTTTATCAAACAATTGTAATGAAAATATTTATTGAAATTACACTTGCTTTAGGACTTAATATGATAACTGGGATAACCGGGCAATTATCTTTAGGACACGCTGGTTTTATGGCAATTGGTGCATATACGGCTGCTTACATAATGCTTCGAACATCTGTTAATTTGGTTATGATTATTTTTTCCAGTTTGGCCGGAGGTATTTTTGCAGGAATTATCGCATGGTTGATCGGTATACCTACACTTAGATTAAAAGGCGATTACTTGGCTATTGCTACACTAGGGTTTGGAGAAATTATTAGAATTTTAATTCAAACAACAGATAAAAGCTTTTTAGGCGGTGCCGCGGGGCTAAGCTCAATACCTATTTATTCTAATTTTGAATTAGTTTTTTTTATTGCAGTCATATGCTATTTTAGTATCAATAACCTTATGAATTCTTCTTATGGCAGATCACTAGTATCGGTAAGAGAAGATGAAATTGCGTCTGAATCAATGGGGGTTAATGTTACTAATGCAAAACTATTAGCTTTTGTTATGGGAACTTTTTTTGCCGGTGTTGCAGGTGCTCTATACTCAGGCTATGTTGGGTTCATACAACCAAAAGATTTTGGATTTATGAAATCAATTGAAATTTTAATGATTGTTGTATTAGGAGGACTCGGCAATATTAGAGGCACTATTGCAGCGGCAATTATTTTGAATATCATAGGCGTTATTTTACAAGATTTTTCAGAAGTGCGAATGATAATATATGCGTTGTTATTAATTATAATAATGGTAATGAAGTCTGGAGAAACTCCATGGATAAAGAAAGTAAGGGCTACATTAAATATAAAATCATTTAAATTTAATGGCAAAAATAAGGCGGGTGCATAACATGAAGGTTTTAGACGTGGAAAATATCTATATGATTTTTAATGGCTTAAAAGCTGTGGATAATGTGAGTATATATGCTGAGCGCGGTGAATTATTGGGGTTAATCGGTCCGAACGGAGCAGGGAAGACAACTATTTTTAATATGCTGACCGGTGTATATGTACCCACGAGCGGGAAAATAGTATTTGTTAATAACGACAATACAGAACTTATTGTAAATGGTGTGAAGCCGTATAAAGTATCTCGTTTTGGAGTTAGCAGAACTTTTCAGAATATTAGATTATTTAAGGAATTAACAGTTTTGGATAATATGCTTATCAGTATGCATAAGGATGTTGAATATTCTATATTTGGAGCAATATTTAAATCAAACAAGTATTTGGAAACAGAACAGAAATTTTATGATAATGTAATGAAGATTTTGGATACGGTTGGTTTAGCAAATAAAAAAGATGAATTGGCAAGCAACTTGCCTTATGGCGAACAACGAAAATTAGAAATAGCCAGAGCAATTGCAACAGGTGCTGATATTGTCTTCTTAGATGAACCTGCAGCAGGGATGAATCCCTCGGAAACAGAAGAGCTGGCAAATTTAATACTGCAATTAAAAAAAGAGTACAATCTTACTATTTTACTTATCGAACATGACATGAAATTCGTAATGAAAATTTGTGAGAGGATATATGTACTTGATTTTGGCATATTGATAGCAGAAGGTACTCCAAAAGAAATACAGTCGAATCCCAATGTTATAAAAGCATATTTAGGAGAGGAGATAGGATAATGTTTTTTTCGATTAATGAACTCAATGTATTTTATGGAGTTATTCATGCGCTCAAAGATATATCTCTTTATGTTGATGAAGGTGAAATAGTAACTTTAATTGGCAGTAACGGAGCCGGGAAAACATCGACGCTGCGAGCGATTTCTTCTCTTGTAAAAATAAAAAGCGGGGAAATTATTTTTAAAGATAAAAATATCACCGGCAGAAAAGCAGCTGAAATAGTAAAATTGGGTATATCGCATGTGCCTGAAGGACGGCGTATTTTTCCTGATATGACTGTATATGAAAATCTTAGTATGGGTGCATATTTAAGAAGAGATAAAGATGGCATTAAGAAGGATTTAGAAATGGTATACCATAGATTTCCGATTTTAAAGGAAAGGGAAAAACAACTTGGAGGAACACTATCAGGCGGTGAACAGCAAATGCTTACAATGGGCCGAGCTCTTATGTCTCGACCAAAATTGTTATTGCTTGATGAACCATCCATGGGCCTGGCACCGATATATGTTCAGGAAATATTTTCAATTATACAAGACATAAACAAAACAGGAACTACTATTTTACTCGTTGAACAAAATGCTAATATGGCGTTACATATAGCTAAAAGAGCATATATACTTGAAACAGGGAGCATAGTACAATCCGGAAATGCTCAAGATCTGTTAAATAGCGATGAAGTAAAGAATGCCTACTTAGGTGGAAAATAGGGCAATATGTATTGCCCTATTTTTATTATTTTACAAAAGGGATATATTTTTCGTATCCTTCTTCTTTCATTTTTTCAATGGGAATAAAATGCAGGCTGGCACTATTGATACAATAACGTTTTCCACCCAATTCTTTTGGACCATCATTAAAAACATGTCCTAAGTGAATATCTCCTTGTCTGCTTCTCACTTCGGTTCGCAGCATCCCTAAAGATGTATCGTTCTTATAATTTATAACCAATGGGTCTGCCGGTTTTGCGAAGGATGGCCATCCACAGCCTGAATCAAATTTATCATTTGAAAAAAATAACGGTTCTCCGGTTGTGATATCGACATAAATACCTTTTTTAAAATTATTATAGTATTCATTATTAAACGGAGGTTCAGTTCCATTGTTTAAAGCTACATAGCTTTGTGTGGACGTTAGTTCTCTTTTAGAAGTAGATTCATAATCATACGGATCCACAATATAATCTTTGACATTTTTGCTTTCACTAGGATTGATATGACAATATCCGGATGGATTTTTCATTAAATAATTTTGATGGTACTCTTCAGCCGAATAATAGTTTTTCAATGGAAGAATCTCTATTACGATGAGAGAAGAGTATCGCCGTTGTAACCTATCAATAGATTTTTCTATAGTTTCTTTATCTTTTTCATCGATAAAATATATACCGCTTCTATATTGTGTGCCTCTATCAAAACCTTGTCTGTTCAGTGCTGTAGGATCTATAACATTAAAGAAAAGATCAAGCAGGAAAGATAGACTGATTACAGATGTGTCATACTGTACATGAACCGTCTCAGCATGCCCGGTATCTTTATAGCATACATCTTCATATGTTGGTTTTTCGGTATTGCCGTTTGCATATCCAACATCTGTTGATACAATACCGTTTATATTTTTCAGATAATTTTCCAAACCCCAAAAACAACCGCCGGCTAAATAAATATCTTTAATACTCATATCAGAAACCTCCTCATTAGTGGTTTTATAATTATATTATAATCAATTTTACTGTTTTAACAATACAGATTAACAAAGTATGATTTTAGCATTTTTTATGATATAATATTCAAACACAACTACTGGTAAAAAGAGGACGATTTATGTATAATAAAGCAATTTCAAAAAAAATTATTACAACAATGATTTTAATAGTTATGTTTGTTGCTGTTGTGTCAATTTTAATTATCTCTGTCATATGTAAAAATGTAAAAATAGAGCAAGCGGCTGTAAGTCTTGACGAAGACCATATTCAAGCTTTGAGCGAGGCTGGTTTTACTGAAGTCGAAGGCGGATATATAAAAGAGGATGTCACTATGTCATTTCAAGTGCATACTGTTGGTGCAAAAAGCTATATCTATCCGTATGTAATGATGTTATTTGCAGATGATAATGACACCGAAATACAGAGTGAGCAAATAATATATGATCCTTTAAATAAATTATACATCTACTCGATAAGTGGTTCAACATTGACGGCAGAATTGGAATTAAACAGTGATACATTTGAAATTATTGAATCAAAAATAGATAATAATGCAGATGCGGCTGAAACTGGGAAAGAGGAAAATTCTGATAGCACGAATACAGTCGATCAAAAAGAAATATTAAAAGAAAGAATTTTAGAAAAATTAGAAAAATTTTATATTACGTTTGGTATCAGCGTGCAAAATACTCTGGGAGAAGAAACACCGCAATATTTGCTTGACAGTGCCGGTGAATATACTACATTTGGAAGAGATGCTATCGAAAATATATGTGAGAAAAAAAAGGATAGTTATGTATATACAAGCGATGATGAAAAAATGGAGATTACTGTATATCCAAATGGCGGCGACAACTATGAACAACCCTATATTATTGTCAATGATAAAAATACAGGGATAAATTCAACAATAATACCCTTAATGAATACAATTGTTTGTAGTTATGCCGAAGGGACTACATTAATAAATGTCGCATACGATCTAAATGAAGATGAAATTATTTTATATAAAGAAGGATCTTTAAATAAAACAGAAAAATATGCGGATGACGCTGTTACGAAAAGCAAAGTAAAAGATATATATAATAAAGAAAATGAATATATTAAAACACTTTTCAATATGAGTAGCGAAATGTTGCTCAGACACAATGACAAATATGAATTTCCAACAGTAGAAAATGATAATGAAACACAAGAGGATACTTCACAAGCTGAATAAAGGATAAATATGCAAACAAGTGTTATTACTTCGACTAAAAACGAAAGTATAAAATTATTAAAAAAACTATCACAGAAGAAATATCGTGATCAATACAACTTATATTTAGTCGAGGGTATAAAAATAATTAATGAAGCGCTTTCCAATCAAGAAAAAATAGAATATTTAATTTATGATGAAAGGTATATAAACAATGCGATTCCGGCAAACAATAAAATACAAGTGACTTTCGATATATTAAAGTATATTTCTTCTTTAAATCATCCTCAAGGGATAATGGCGGCTATCAAGCAAAACACGACAACACAAGATATTACAGATAAAGGTAATAAATGGATATATTTGGATAATATAACTGACCCAAGCAATGCTGCGGCTATTGTAAGAAGTGCGGATTGTGCAGGTTTTTACGGTGTGATTTTTGGCGGGAACGGTGTGGATATTTATAATGATAAGTTTTTACGAGCCGCAATGGGAAGCAATTACCATATAGAATTAGTTCGTAAAGACAATTCGGAAAAATTTATCCCTTATTTCAAAAATAAAGGATTCACAATTATAGGCGCCGATGTAGGCGGAAAAGAAGGTCTTAATATCCAAAATAAAAATATCTTATTGATCATAGGAAATGAATCACTGGGTATAAGTGATAAGATTAAAAATTTATGCGACGATCTTGTAAAAATACCTATATATGGATGTGCCGAATCTTTAAATGCAGCATGTGCTGCAACAGTATTAATGTATAAAATAAATGAGTATATCAAATAATTTTAAAATAAATTTATTAAGTAGTTAAAAATGTGTTTTTTAAAAACACATTTTTTATTTTGGGTGAAATTTATAGTACTACTTTGTCATATTTATATTTTTATTTAATAAATATATAACAACAGTAGTACTATTTAGGGGGGAAGTTATGAACGTTTATCAGGATATTGCACAAAGAACAAATGGCGATATATATATAGGTGTCGTGGGACCAGTCAGAACAGGCAAATCTACTTTTATAAAACAATTTATGGAAACTCTCGTTTTGCCTAATATTCAGAATCCAATTAAAAGAGAGCGCGCACAAGACGAGCTCCCTCAAAGTTCATCCGGGAAAACTATTATGACGGCAGAACCCAAATTTATTCCTGCCGAAGCTGTTGAAATTGATCTGATTGAAAACACGAGAATAAAAGTTAGAATGATAGATTGTGTAGGATATATTGTAAAGGAAGCATTTGGATACGAAGAAAACGGCATGGCAAGAATGGTGAATACACCTTGGAGCAGCAGCGCGATGCCGTTTGAAAAAGCTGCTGAGATTGGAACGAAAAAAGTAATCAATGAACATAGTACAGTGGGAATTTTAGTAACGACAGATGGTACTATAACCGGAATTGAAAGAGAAAGCTATGAAGAAGCGGAAGAAAGAGTTGTAGAAGAATTAAAGAAAATAGGCAAACCTTTTATTATCTTACTGAATACTATTTATCCTTATACACAAACCACAAATGATTTGGCCGAAAAGCTGAAAGAAAAATATAATGTCAGCGTTGTTATAGCTGATGTGCTCAATATGGGAAAAGAAAAACTTGAAGAGATTTTTTATAATCTGTTAAATGAGTTCTATATTACTTCAATAAAATATAAAATGCCTGCATGGTTCAGAGCTATACCGTCTACTTCAACTCTAATGGCATCTTATAAAAATTTATTGTTGAACATAAGTAAGCCAAATGATAAATTAGGGGGTATAAGAACTTCTCTGTCAAACATATCAGCCGATGATACAAAATTTGAAATTAATGAAATAGTAACAGGAACAGGAGAGGTTTATGTAAATGTACATCCAAATAAGCAAGTATTTTATGATATGCTTTGTGATATCTCAAATGAAAACATCAATGATGATTTAGCAGTAGTGGAGTATATTAGCACTATGTCACAAGTGAAAAATGAATATGATGCGATTAAAGATGCGTTAAATAGTGCGAAAACCACAGGATATGGAGTAGTTATGCCAAATAGTGAGGAGATAAAAATAAAAGATCCTCAGAAAGTTTATAAATCAAACAGATATGGGTTAAATATTGTCGCGCAAGCATCTACGATGCATATTATTTCAGCAGATGTGCATGCTCAGGTGTCTCCGATTATAGGTACCGACGAAAGCAGTATATCAATTATAGAAGAAATGATTAAAAAGTATGAAGCTGATCCAAAAACATTATGGAATATGGAAATTTTCGGAAGAAAATTAGGGGAAATGATAGAAGATAACATAAATGCAAAAATGTTTAACTTATCACCTAAATCTAAAAAAAGATTGCAGGCTGCAGTAAACAAGGCAGCAAACGGAGAAAGCGGATTAATTTTCATAGTTTTGTAAAATTAAAAAAGCTCCTCTTTTATAGTGAAATAGTCAATAGATAAGAGACAGAAAAAACCGGATTAAGCCACTTGTTCAATTCTAAATTGGACTGGTGGCTTTCCTTTCAGTTTGCGAATTGGACGAATGACGTTAAAATAGTCGATAACCTCGGAAACAACTAATTTTAAATCATTAGCTTGCCAATACCGGAACTGAAAACGCAACACATCCTTAAACCTGCCGAAGAAGCTCTCAATAACGGCCTTGTCTCTGGGCGTCCCGGCCCTTGACATGCTTTGTGTAGCATTGTATTGTTTGAGTAAGGCGCAGTAGCCTGCAGATTTGTACTGGTTGCCCTGATCGCTGTGCAAAAGGATAGGGGCTCCGGTACATTTCGCTTTTTAAAGAAGCCTTTTTGCCGAGCGTATGACAAAAGAATTATCAAAGGTATCACTCAGTTCCCATTCCACAATCTCATTGTTAAATAAGTCCAGATAGCAGACAAGGTAATGCCATTTCCCTCTGTGCTTGATATATGTGATATCGGAAACAACTTTTTGCATAGGTATATCGGCATGGAAAGCCCTGTTTAATAAATTTGGAAATTCCATGTGTTCTTTGCCCGGGCTTGATGGATAGCGGCTTTTGCGCACGCATCCTTTGACACCAAGCCGCCTCATAGACCTCCATACCGATAGATCACATACTTGCCAGCCCGTCTGCAATAACATAATATCCCTGACTTGACGGTAACCCATAGACGGGTAATGTGCATGAATATCTCTTACGTAATCATCCAGTACTTTTTGATTCCTTTCATATCTGTTTGGCTGAGTGCGGCGCTTTAACTTCTTCTTATTGCCCAGCGCGTCCTTGCCACCGGTGAAGTATTGTCGTTTTCATTTGCGAATATTGCTGTCACTGATACCTGTTTCCCTGTACAGCCTTGTAGCTGACTCGCCAGCCAAATAGCGTTTTACAATAGACATTTTTTCTTCGATACTATGAAATGTATATTCTTTTCTGATCTCTCTCACCTCGCTTTCTTAAGTATACAATAAAAAACAGGAGACACGGTTTTTTGTGTCTCCTATCTTTATACCATCTCACTTTTATAGAGGAGCTTTTTTAATTATTATTTGACAACAATTGTATAAATTTTTGAAGGCACATATATTGCTTTAATTATTGTTTTGCCTTCAATATATTGATAAATATTTTTAGTTTCTTTTACGGCTTGTTTGATTACTGCTTCATCAGCATCATTTTGGACAGTGATGATGCCACGGAGCTTGCCGTTGATTTGAACGGGGATCTCAATTTGGTCTTCTATCATCATATTTTCATCGTATTTTGGCCATAAAGCATTATGCAAATAACCTTCAAAATTTAAATTTTTCCATATTTCTTCAGTTATATGTGGCGCAGATGGATTTAAAAGTAGGAGAAAAGTCCTCATTTCCGCTCTTGTAATTTGATTTTTTTCATAAAATTTGTTAACAAGTGACATCAATGTAGCAATAGCCGTGTTTGCTTTTAAATGTTCATAATCATAACTGACTTTAGCAATTGCTTTATGCATAGGGGATATTAGATCAGCAGAATATTCATCCTCATCTATAATTAATTCCTGAAGTCTGTAAACCCGGTCTAGAAATCTCTTAATACCTTTTACGCCGTTCATTGACCATGGAGCGGCCTTTTCAAAATCGCCGATAAACATCTCATATGTGCGAAGCGTATCCGCACCATATTCCTCAACAATATCATCAGGGTTAATTACATTGCCACGTGATTTACTCATTTTTTCATTGTTCTCACCGAGTATCATGCCGTGTGATGTTCTCTTAGCATAAGGTTCATTTGTTGTAACGACACCAATATCATACAGAAATTTGTGCCAGAATCTTGAATATAATAAATGAAGCGTTGTATGTTCCATGCCGCCATTATACCAATCAACGGGCATCCAGTAGGAAAGAGAAGCCATAGATGCCAGTTCTTTATTATTGCATGGATCTGTGTAACGTAAAAAATACCAGCTTGATCCGGCCCACTGCGGCATTGTATCAGTCTCACGTGTTGCTTTGTGACCGCATTTCGGACATGTTGTATTTACCCAGTCTGTAATATTTGCTAAAGGAGATTCTCCGTCATCAGTAGGGATAAAATTATCTGTATGAGGCAGCAGAAGAGGAAGTTCACTTTCATCTAAAGGAACCCAACCACATTTTTCACAGAATATTAACGGAATAGGTTCTCCCCAGTAGCGTTGCCTTGAGAATACCCAATCACGCAGTTTGAAGTTCACGCGTTTTTTGCCCAGATTTTTTTCTTCAAGCAACGAAATCATTTTTTGAATTGCCTCAGGCACTGACATACCATTCAATAATCCAGAATTCACAAGGATGCCTTTGGCATTGTCGGTATATGCTTCTTTAGTGACATCGCCGCCTGATACTACTTCAATAATAGGCAAATCAAATGCCTTTGCAAAGTCCCAGTCTCTGTCATCATGTCCCGGAACAGCCATAATGGCACCGGTTCCATAAGACATCAAAACATAATCCGATATAAAAATCGGTATTATTTCTCCGTTTGCGGGGTTGACAGCATTTAAGCCGTTGAGCTTTACGCCGGTTTTTTCTTTTATTAATTCTGTACGTTCAAAATCTGATTTTTTCTCTGTTTCCATACGATATTGGAGCACTTCATCAATATTATTGATTTCGTTCTTATATTTATCAATAAATGGATGTTCGGGCGAGATTACCATATACGTTGCGCCAAATATTGTATCCGGACGTGTGGTATAGACTCTTAGCATATCATCATGATTATATAACGGAAAGTCGACATCTGCACCTTCGCTCCTGCCGATCCAATTTTTTTGCTGTGTTTTCACTCTCTCGATATAATCAACCGTATCCAAATCATCCAGTAATCTTTGTGCATATTCAGTAATTTTCAGCATCCATTGATTTTTCGTGCGTCGTATTACTTCACCACCACAACGCTCACAATGTCCGTTGACAACTTCTTCGTTTGCCAATCCCACTTTACAACTGGTGCAGAAATTAATCGGAAATTCTTTTTTATAGGCGAGCCCGTGCTTAAATAACTGCAAGAAGATCCATTGAGTCCATTTATAATAATTAGGATCCGTCGTATTTATTTCGCGTGACCAATCAAAAGAATAACCAAGTGATTTGAGTTGCTGCTTAAATTTCGCAATATTATTTTTAGTAATGATTGCAGGATGGATTCCTGTTTTTATGGCATAGTTTTCTGTAGGTAAACCAAAAGCATCCCAGCCCATAGGAAAAAGGACATTGTATCCTTGCATGCGCATCATACGTGATACGATGTCTAAAGCGGTATAGGGTCGAGGATGTCCCACGTGCAGACCCTGACCGGATGGATAGGGGAATTCTACCAAATTAAATATGTGTGGTTTATTAACTCCTGTTTCTACTTTAAAACATTCTTCTTGATCCCAGATATTTTGCCATTTTTGTTCAATTTCTTTGAAATTATAAGTTTTAATCAATTGCGATTTTCTCCTTTATTAAGAAATAAAAATCCCTTATATTTTTTAAATATAAGGGACGACATTTAGCCGCGGTACCACCCTTTTTGGTCTAAACAACCCACTTAAAAGATGTTGCGTAATAGATAGGTGAGTTCAAAATTCCGGCTTTAACGGTTTGCAGCTACCACCGTCTCTCTGTAAAAGACTTTAGAATTTTTACTATTCCTAAACGCAGTAATAATATTTAATTATATAAAAGAAAAGAATAATGTCAATATGAATATATTATTATTTTCTTTTCATAATTAATACAATAAGACTCCTATTTAAATAGGAGTCTTATTGATAAATTTAGTTATTTATATTCTTTTACAGTTTCTTCATTTGTTAAAACACGAAGAGCACCCTGCGCCAATGCTATCATTTCATCTTCGCCCGGATATACGCGAATTTCACCAATGAAAGATATTTTTTCTTGTATCCAACCCACAAACATTTTATCATAAGCGAGACCGCCTGTAATGCAGATAGCATCAACTTCGCCATTCAAAACAGCGGCTGCAGCGCCGGCTTCTTTGGCAACTTGATATGCCATTGCTTTATAAACCAATTCTGCGTTTTTATCGCCTGATGTCACCATTTTGCTCACTTCTCTGCCGTCATTTGTGTTCAAATAAGCAACAAGGCCACCTTTTCTAAATAATTTTGTTCTAAGTTCATTCTTGTTGTATTGGCCTGAAAAGCAAAGATCAACCAATTGCCCTGCAGGTAAACTTCCGCTTCTTTCAGGTGTGAAGGGGCCGTCACCGTCTAAAGCATTATTTACATCTATTATTTTTCCGTTTTTATGAGCGCCGACAGAAATTCCTCCACCCATATGAATGACAATTAAATTTAATTCTTCATATGGTTTTTCCATTTCTTTAGCGGCTCTTTTTGCAACAGCTTTTTGGTTTAACGCATGGAAAAAGCTTAATCTTGGGATTTCAGGGTAACCTGATAATCTTGCAACATCTTCCATTTCGTCAACAACAGGAGGGTCCACGATATAAGAAGGAACGTTTAAACTTGATGCAATTTCATATGCAATGATAGCTCCTAAATTTGAAGCATGCTGCCCTTGTGGTCTGAATTTTAGTTCATCTAACATTTCTTCGTTTACCTCATATGTGCCGCCGACAAGTGGTTTTAATAAGCCGCCTCTTGCAACAACAGCATTTAGAGTGGCAACATCAATCTTGTTGGATTTTAAAGAATCAAGAATAACTTCTTTTCTATAGTCTAATTGATCAATAATAGTATTGTATTTAGCCAGCTCTTCATTGGAATGTCTTAATGTTGTTTCCATGATTTGTTGTTCATTATCGAAAACAGCTATTTTAGTTGAAGTTGAACCAGGATTTATTGATAAGATACGATTTGTATTTGACATTTATAGCCTCCTATATAAAAATTTATAAAAATAATAATTATTTTTGTGAAGCAACAGCAGCACAAGCAATCGAACGCAGTTTTGATTGAGAGCTGTCGGCTCTACTAGTCAGTACGATTGGAGCAGCTGCACCTGCAAGCATTCCGGCAACTTCACATCCGCCGAAGTAGGTGGATGCTTTATATAATACATTACCGGTTTCAATATTTGGAACTAGCAAAATATCAGCCTTGCCAGCGACCGGAGAGGCAACACCTTTATGCTTGGCGGCTTCTTCCGATACAGCATTATCAAATGCTAGGGGGCCGTCAATAATACAATTTTTAATCTGGCCTCGTTGATTCATTAATGTGAGTGCAGCAGCATCTAATGTAGCCGGCATGTCAGGATTAACAACTTCTACAGCCCCGAGACAAGCTACTTTTGGCATTTCAACGCCCAAAGATCGTGCCACTTTTACAGCATTGTTAATTAATTCTATTTTTTGTTTAAGATCAGGATACATAACCATGGCAGCATCTGTCATAAAGAAAAATCTTTCGAATTGCGGTGATTGTATGATTGCTACATGGCTCAGCAAACTACCGGTACGAAGGCCCCATTCCTTATTTAAAACAGCTTTTAATAATGTTGCTGTTCCAATAAGCCCTTTCATTAATACATCAGCTTCACCTGCGTGCACCATTTTCACCGCTGTTTCGGCAGAAGCGGAAAGATCAGAAACATTAATAATTTCAGAACCTTCCAATTTGAGCGAATATTCTTTTATTAAAGAATTAATTTTATCCGCGTTACCTACCAATATAGGCTCTACCAATCCCAAGGCTTTAGCTTCGGAAACCGCATTTAATACGTCGATATCTTCTGCAGCCGCTACTACAAAACGTCGAGGATTACCTTGTTGTGCTTTTGCAATAATTTGTTCAAAATTCATACCCATGTCTCCTTTAATATAATTTTTATCAGTTTTAATAAATAATTTGTGAAAATAATGTTATTATAAGAAAAATAAATCGAATGTTAAATTATTAACTTTCTTATATAACTATAATTCATGTTGGATTTAATTTCAACAATTTTATGCATATTTATATTTGGTAATCGATTAAAATGTAAAATAAATACAAAATGTATAAAGATAATATACTAAAAAAATACAAATTAAGATAGTGCTATAAATAATAAAACTCTTAATACATAATTTGATTAAGAGTTTTAAATTTAATATTGGTGCCGAAGGCGGGAGTCGAACCCGCACCCTGTTGCCAGGACCGGATTTTGAGTCCGGCACGTCTGCCAATTCCATCACTTCGGCTTGCAAATCGTAAAAAGAAGTATAGCATGATTTACAATACAATGCAATATTTTTCTTTAAAATATAATCTTAGATTAATAAAATAAAATTGCAGAAATCTACTCAACGGATTTTAAACTTTCAACCATATTAATTTTTTTCAATTTAAAGTGAACTGCAAAATTAACAATCATATTAAAAATAAAAGTGAATGCACCCGCATAAACAAAACTTAACAAGTTAATACCAGGGGTAAACATAACGGCATCAACTTCCGCAGATGATATTACAAAATAATCTAATGGAATACCCAAAAATAAGCCTATAGTGATGCCAATGAGGCATGAGATGGTATTTTCTCTGTAAATGTATGAACTTATTTCTCTATCATAAAATCCAAGCACCTTAATTGTTGCGAGCTCTCTACGACGTTCATTGACATTAATATTAATGAGATTATATAATACAGTAAATGCCAAGACTCCGGCTGAGAAAATAATCACTAATATAATGTAATTCAAATTTCCAATAATATCTCGAAATCTGTTACTGTTTTCGGATGTATAGGATACATATATAATATTACTATCGGCTAACAATTCTCTTGATAATTCGTTATTTAAATCAGTGTTACTCATAACTGCCAAGAAAGCGTTGTATGTTAGTGAGTTTGCTTTATTTGTATATGCTTCCTTAGACATATAAATATAATTTAATGTATAGTTTTCTGTAATTCCGTTTATCGTTGTTTCAAACTGTGTACCGTTATTCAAGTCAATGGAGATTGTATTACCAACTTGTACATTTAGTAATTTAGAAATTTTTTCTGTTATAATACAGCCATCATCATCTAACTCTAATTTTTCTTTTGATAATCTATTTTGTAATTGTATGAAATTTGATAAATTATTTCTATCGGGCACCAATAAAGATACATCTTTTTGAAGATAATCGTTTGAAACGGTAACATTTTTTTGCTGAACATAAATATGATCAGTTAATATTTTATTATTATTTAGTGTATTTGTTAAAGTATCCGTTTGTTTTGCGCTCATTGAATCGTCTAAAACAGCCACTAAATCATATAAATAAATATCTTTATATTGCTTTTCTACAATTGATGAAATCGAGTATTGAAGCCCAAATCCTGTTAGCATCAAAGCCGTACAACCTGCAATACCGATAATTGTCATAAATAAGCGTTTTTTATACCTAAACATATTTCTTAGCGTGACTTTTCGTAAAAAGCCTAATTTATCCCATATAAAGGATACTTTTTCTAAAATAATGCGCTTTCCGGTTTTAGGAGTCTTAGGTCGCATTAAAGAAGCGGGAGAAGCGAGCAGTTCTTTTCTGCATGAAAAATAAGCAGTCAGGGTCGTGCATAAGATTGCCGCAAGGCTGCAAAACACAGCATAATCCCATCTGAATGGCGCCATGACATCAGGCATTACATACATAATTTTATATGCATTAAAAATAACAGTCGGGAATAGCTTAAAGCCTATTAACAATCCAAAAATGCTTCCCAGCAAACTTGCAGCAGCTGAATATAATAAATAAAATTTAATAATTTGAAAATTAGAATATCCAAGAGCGCGATATGTACCGATTTTCATACGCTGTTCGTCAATCATTCTGGCCATTGTTGTCAGGCAAACCAAAGCGGCTACAAGTATAAAAAAGGCAGGAAAGACAATCGTTATTCTATCGACACGATCAGCGTCTTCTGCAAAACCTGAATATCCCGGATTATCTTCTCTGGTAAATATATACCATTTTGGTAGCGAGAGTTCACTTAATTCATCTTTAGATTTATCTAATTCATTTTGTGCATCATCTAATTGATTAAATGTATTATCTAATTGTTTTTGTCCGCTTTTAATTTGCTTATTCAGTTTGCTTTCATTAAATGTTAACTCACTATATCCATTGTCTAATTGCTGTTTAGCATTATATAACTCGATTTCTTTTTCTTCTAAGAGTTGTTCTGAAGCATTAAATTCAGTGTATCCTAACTCTAATTGTTGCTGTAAGATGCTTAATTGTTGCTTGCCTTTATCTATATATTCGTTTAACCGCGGAAGAAATTCGGTCCTATTATTAGCATAAACATCGGTGGCAAGCAGTATTTCTAATGAGGAAATTAATTCTTTATTTTCAGCCGATAAAGATAAATAGGTATCTGAGTTGTTTATTATATTAAAGAAAATTTGTTTTTCATCTGTGTTCAAAGAAAGTATTTGCTGCAATAACTCGTCTGTTGAAAGTGGCGGTGTTTTGTTGATATAATCAATAAACGTTGCGGGAAGAGATGAAAGACTTACATCTGCTATAAGATCAGGTGACATTATTAATTCATCAGGCAAAGATAAAATATTGATTGAAATCAAGATATTTTCTATAGCATTCAACTGCCCTGTTAATAAATCAATCGATGATTGAAGAGATGTTAACTCGTTCTGTGATTGTTGGAGTTGTTTTTTGCCTTCTTGAAATAGGAGTAAGCTTTCTTCGTAATTTTTTTCACTGGCTGTCCATTGTGATCTTGCAGATTTAATTTTTTGTTTTGCAGTATTAATTTGGTTCTCATATTTATTTTTTTCTTTATAATATTTGTTCCATCCAGCATTTATTTCTTCCTGTACTTTTTCTATTTTTGCATTAGCATCACTAAATATTTCATTATAACGGATATCCGAACGTTCGATACCTATACTTTCAAGCTTTATTATATTATCATTGATAAGATCTTCATACAACGGATCATAAAAACTATAGTTATTCACGTTTTTAAAAGTAATAAATATATCGGTAAATACCTCATAATTAAAAACGTCTTGACTGATATACATGATATTGTCAATTTCTCCGTTTCCAATAGATGTACTTCCTTTTTCAAAAGAAATATACACGGGGGAAGAAATAATACCTACAATAGTAAAAGTATCAACCTTTAATGCATCTGAAATGTCTCCCTGATTTGAATCGAATGCCAAATTGACTGTCGAACCGATCACATATTTATTTTCTCCAAGACTGCCGTTGTCTATGACACATTCATTTGTATTTTGAGGGAATCTGCCTTCCTGTAAAACGGGCTTGGAAATATAATTATCATTATTTAGAGTATCCAAATTTAAAGAATAAACTTTTACAATATCTTCAGTATCATTTGAATTTTCAATAAATGCATCCAGTGAATAGGATGGTTGTAACTCTTGAATATAATCTAGTTCAGAAAGATAACAAATATCATCCTTTGTAAAGCCCATAGTAGACTTTAACTGAACATCCATTAAATTGTAGTCAGAAAAATATTTTTGTGCGGTTAACTTCATATCCGGACCTGTTGATTTTAGGCCTGCGAAAAAGCCGACTCCCAGAGCAATAATAGCGAAAATAGATAAAAATCTGCTTTTATTTCCCCAAATTTCACGAAATAAATCTTTCGTATAAGATCTTACTTTAAACATGTTACCATTCAATCTTTTCAACTGGGACTGGAACAGTATTTTTTGTGATTTGTGTTGTTTTTCCATTTTTCATAGTAATTATTTTATCAGCCATCGGGGAAATGGCTTGATTATGTGTGATCACTATGACGGTCATACCATGTTTGCGGCATGTATCTTGAAGAATTTTTAAAATGGTTTTTCCGGTATTATAATCCAAAGCACCGGTAGGTTCATCACATAAAAGCAGCTTGGGTCGCTTGGCTAACGCACGTGCTATGGATACTCTTTGTTGTTCTCCGCCGGATAATTGCGCAGGAAAATTATTGACTCTATCTTTCAAACCAACCTGACTTAAGATATCAATAGCATTAATAGCATTTTTACTTATTTGTGTTGCCAATTCCACGTTTTCTTTTGCTGTGAGATTCTGCATTAAATTATAAAATTGAAATACGAAACCAATGTCAAAACGTCTATATTTAGTAAGCTGTTTGGTGTTGTATTTACTGATATCAATATTATCTATAATGACTTGGCCTCCATCACAAGTATCCATGCCACCCAAAATATTTAATATCGTTGTTTTGCCGGCACCGCTAGGACCAATGATAACGGTGAATTCTCCTTTATCTATTTCAAAATTAACACCATCGGCAGCAGTGATGATAATGTCGCCCATCTTATATCTTTTATATACATTCTTCATTACAATATACATATTATTTGTCCACATATTAATTAATCTGCTTAATATTCTAATGAAACAATTAAAGTATGTCAATAAAGAACACATGTTTAATATTCATTTTTTAATATTAAAAATGCTCACCTAATAGATAAAAAAATTAGGTGAGCATATGTACACGTCATAAAATAAAAGGCATACTTTAAGTTGTTTGTGGCTTAAAAGAATATGTAGCTTTTAGCATCTCGTTTGCTGTTTGCAGAAGTTCATCTTCGGTTAAGGCAATATTAATTTCTCTTTGCTCAATTAAATCAAACAAAGAACCTTTAATAAATTTTTTAAAAATATATCCTTTAAATACTTTACTAAGTATGTGAACTTCAAAAGTATCGTTTTCAACTATGGTTTTTAGATTTTCTTTTTTAATATTCATACTTTCTCCTAATAAAAAAATATGTTATTATAATTATATTAATTATAGATACATTATACCATAAAACATACAGTATATTTTATATATTATAATATATTTTTTTATCTAATCAATAATCAAATTATGTAAATTAAGGATTTTATGTTAATTAATAATAAATTAAAAAATTTACCAATAAATAGCGGTATTTATATCATGAAAGATCAAGACGGCAAAGTTATTTATGTTGGTAAAGCGATCAATTTAAAAAATCGGATTAAGAGCTATTTTAATAATTTATCTTCCCATGATATAAAAACAAAAAAACTGGTATCAAATATTTATGATATAGATTATATCATTACCGATAATGAAGTGGAAGCGTTACTGCTCGAAAATTCTCTTATCAAAAAATATAGACCATACTATAATATCCAACTCAAAGATGACAAAACCTATCCGTATATTAACTTAACAGATGAGCAGTATCCTGTGCTGCGTCTTACTCGTGAATACAAAGAAAACAGCGGAAAATATTTCGGCCCTTATACAAATGCATATAGCGCAAGAAAATGTGTAGAAGTATTAAATTTGTTGTATCCTATCAAAATGTGCAAAAAAAAGATAGGAGAAAAAAAACAAAAAAGAGCTTGCTTAAATTATGATATGAATTTATGCATGGGACCATGTACTTATGAAATTGACACAAAAATATATCAATCTTATATCACAGAAATAGAAAAAATTTTAAGCGGTGGTTTTGATCTTCTTTTAGCTAAAATAAGGGAAAAAATGTTAGAAGCATCAACAGTGCAAGATTATGAAACAGCCGCGTTACTTAGAGATTATTTATATTCAATCAATGACATTTCAATTAAACAGAAAATAGCAGTAACCGATAATACAAAATCAGATATAATTGCATTGGCTTTTGATGAAGATAATGCCGTTATCGCTTTATTTGAAAGGATTGAAGGAAAGCTTCAAGATAAAAAGACGATCTTGCTTACAAACATACAAAACAATAATCCCGAAAAAATAATAACAGAATTCGTAAAACAATATTATAACACAGATGCGATTATTCCCAAAAATATATATATTCAGTATGCTTTGGAAGAAAATGAAAGTAAAAGTATTATTGCTATGCTATCCGCAAGACGCGGCAATAAAGTAAATATCATAAATCCTAAAATAGGAGATAAGAAGAAACTGATAGATATGCTTGAAGAAAGCGCAAAAAATATTCTAATGCAAAATAAAGCAAAAGAAGAAAACAGGATTAAAAAAGAAAAACAAATTTTAACAGAACTATCGAATATATTCAATATAAATAAACAAATATATAGAATCGAAGCCTTTGATATTTCGAACATTTCAGGTATGGATACAGTTGGTGCCATGGTGGTTTATGATGGCATAAGAAAGAATACCAATTTTTACAGACGGTTTAGCATAAAAAATGTCGACGGACAAGATGATTACGCCGCCATGGCTGAAGCAGTATTACGAAGATTAAAACGTGCGCAGACAGAGCTGATGGAAAAGACATCAAGGTTTAAAAAATTCTTGCCTTTACCCGACATAATTTTCGTAGACGGCGGACGTGGACATGTAAAAATTATTAAGAGTATTGTTGAGAATTTTGATTACAATATAATTGTTGCCGGTTTGAAAAAAGATAATAATCATAAACTATGTGCCGTCAGCTTCGAAAATCAATCTATTCCTATCAGCGAATTTAAGCATTCATCAAAATTGCTTTATGATATCTCAGAAGAAGTCCATAGATATGCATACGAGTATCACACCGTAAAAAGACGTCAGAATTTATTAATTTCCGAATTGAATTCAATTCCGGGAATCGGGCAGAAGCGACGCAACGAACTTATAAAGATTTTTAAAAGTATTGATAATATTAAAAAAGCATCTGTCGAAGAATTATGTAAAATTGATGGAATCAATCATGCTTTGGCAAAAACAATTACAGATTATTTTTATCAAAATAGAGAATTAAAATGAATAATTCGAATATAAAATTAAATCGATTTTTAAAAATATATTTATTTTCCATGACGATATCATTGGTGATATTGGATTTATTGATTGCAAAGACACTTATACAAAATATGCAATCGATAAATACTGTTATAAAATACGTAATTTTATTGGAGGCAATACTGGTATTTATTTTACTGATTTTATTTTTATTGATCATATATTTATATTTAAGTAAAAAAAGTAGTTTTAAAAAATTTGCATTGGTAGTGTTTAGATTATTTTCAATTTTTTTACTATTGGATACTGCGCTCTATGTTTTTATATTCAACAATATCTCGAATACAATGATTTTATTTATCATTTACATATATATTCCCTTAATTGTATTGACATATAATATGGATGTTATCGTAAGACATCTGTTTAAATAATAAAAATTGCGTATATCCATTTATAAATTCATTTAAAATTCCAAGAATATAATGTTATAATAAAAATCATTACAGAAGAGAGGTAGATACATTGATCGATTTTTGTAATATTAAGAAAGTGGTTCTAAAGATTGGAAGTTCGACTTTGACTCATCCCCAAGGACTTATCGACATTCGGGCAATGGAATATTTGATTAAGGTAATCAGTGATATTAAAAACTCCGGAAAAGAGATCATTATTGTATCATCCGGAGCTGTTGCTGTAGGCATGGGGAAGATGGGCGTATTGCGAAAGTCATCGGATCTGCCGGATAAACAGGCTTTTGCTGCTATTGGGCAATGCGAATTAATGTACTTATATGATAAGATGTTTTCTGTTTATCATCACACAGTTGCACAAATACTTTTAACGCTGGATATAACACAGAGTATGGACCGAACTGAAAATGTTATAAATACTTTTAACAGACTAATAGATATGAATGTCATTCCTGTTGTAAACGAAAACGATAGTGTTTGTATCGAAGAATTGACAATAGGCGATAACGACAATTTATCAGCTTTAGTGGCACATATGGTAAATGCGGACGCATTAATCATATTATCGGATGTAGATGGATTGTATACATCTGATCCTACCACCAATCCTGACGCTGTGTTGATAAAAGAAGTCGGTAAAATCGACCAGAAAATTCACCGGCTTGCAGAAGATAGCGCCAGCAATCTCGGCACAGGCGGAATGATCACAAAAATACAGGCTGCCGAGTATGCACAAGAAAATGATATTTCAACGTTTATAATATCGGGTAAAGATCCGGATCTTTTATATGATTTATTTTCCGGGAAACAAGTAGGAACATATTTTAAAAAAAGGAGTGAGCTTAATGATTAACATGAAACACATCGGGATACGTGCCAAAGAAGCGTCCATGATTCTGGCAAATCAATCGACACAAACAAAAAACGAAGCGCTTTTAAATATTGCGAATGCAATTGATAAAAGCAGAAAAGTAATATTAGAGGCAAATGCCCTTGATATTAAAAATGCTATTGAAATAAATTATAAATCAGCGTTTATTGAAAGACTTACTTTGAATGATAAAAGACTCGATGACATCATAAAAGCTGTCAAATATTTAATTGAGCTCGATGATCCATGTGGAAAAATAATGAGTGGATCTACACGGCCTAATGGATTAAAAATAAAAAAAGTATCCGTTCCGTTGGGTGTCATTGGGATGATTTATGAATCACGTCCCAATGTCACTGTTGATGCCGCTACACTTTGTTTAAAATCAGGAAATGCTTGTATTCTTCGAGGTGGTAAAGAGACAATCAATACAAATAAAATACTTGCCGATACGATGCGAAGCGCAATAAGCCAAGCGGGTCTTCCCGAAGATTGTATTATCTTGTTGGAAAGTACGGACAGAATTTATGCACAGGAAATGATGAGGCTTAACGAATATATTGATGTATTAATTCCACGTGGCAGCGGAAAGCTCATCCGTACAGTTGTGGAAAATTCTACTGTTCCGGTAATTGCGACAGGACTTGGAAATTGCCATACATATATAGATTACAATGCAGATATTGAAATGGCTGTCTTTATTGCAAATAATGCTAAAAACAGCAGACCAAGTGTTTGCAACGCAATGGAAACATTATTGCTGCATCAAAATATTGCAAATGAAGTATTACCTAAAATTAAAGAAAAAATGGATGAATATAATACTCAATTACGATGTTGTCCGACTTCTTTTAAAATACTAAATGGTCAGAAAAATGTTGTAGAAGCTACGGAAGAGGATTATGCAACGGAATATGAAGACTATATTTTAGCCGTGAAAGTTGTCTTGGATGTTGATGAAGCCATAGAACATATCAATAAATATGCAACGGCACATTCTGAGGCAATTGTTACAAATGACTATGTGAACAGCAGGAAATTCACAGAAAAAATAGATAGCTCTACTGTTTATGTCAATGCTTCGACACGATTTACCGATGGCGGTGAATTTGGTCTCGGTGCCGAGATTGGAATCTCTACACAAAAACTACATGCAAGAGGGCCTATGGGGCTTGACGCTCTTACAACGGTAAAGTTTATTGTTGAAGGCAGCGGACAAATAAGATAAAAATAAAAGTAAAATATATCATAGACAAGGCAGGAATTAGATGGACACATTATTCAAACGATATTTTACCAAAAATTTATTAAATGACGATGCAAAAACAGTATATGATTTGTTTGATTATAAAATAGTAGATGCCCAAATAGTAGACCACAGAACAGGCAAGTACATTCTTGATATGCGTGAACTTGAATTTCCCGTTCATTATTCACAAAATGCCTGTAATATTATTGCGTCTAAATACTTTAGAAAAGCAGGCGTAAATACGCCTCGCAAGCATGAAAACAGTTTAAAACAAGTAGCCGATAGAATGGTTGGGTTTTGGACTGATGCTCTATGCGAAGAAAAAATCATTCAAACAGAAGAGCAGAAACAAATTTTTTATGATGAGATGGTATATGCTCTTCTAAAACAAATGTGGGCGCCAAATTCACCGCAATGGTTCAATACCGGTATTATGAGAAATTATAATATTAAAGGTGAATCTGATGATTTGTACTATTATGATGAAAAATTAAAGCAAGTTAATAAAAGTGAAGACAGATATACGAGAACACAATCATCCGCTTGCTTTATTCTATCTATTGCAGACCGTCTGATCGGCAAACATTCGATCTCGGAGCAATATGTCACCGAGACAAAATTATTTAAAGGCGGGAGCGGAGTAGGCACCAATTTTTCTCCTTTGAGAGGGGTTAATGAGGCACTTTCAAACGGAGGCGCATCAAGCGGTTTGATGAGTTTTGTGAAAGGATTGGACAAAAATGCAGGTGCAATAAAGTCAGGCGGTACCACAAGGCGCGCCGCCAAAATGCTTATTCTGGATATTGACCATCCTGAAATAGAAAAATTTGTTTTATGGAAATCGCTTGAAGAAGAAAAAGTGAGAGCCCTTGGCAAAATGGGTTATGATACTTCCATGGATGGAGAAGCTTATCAAACGGTCAGCGGACAAAACGGAAACAACTCTGTTCGTACATCAAAAGAATTTATGCAAAAAGTCTTGGATTTAGATAGAAATCCCGACAGTGAGATTTTATTAAAGGGCAGGGTAGACAATAAAGTAAACAAATATATAAAAGTACAGGATCTATGGAACAAAATTAATAAATCTTCATGGGATTGTGCTGATCCGGGACTTCAATTTGATGATATTTTTAATGCATGGCATACATGCCCCTGTGGTTTAGACGGACAATACAATGCTAAACACAACAGAATAAATGCCACGAATCCATGTTCGGAATATGCTTTCTTAGATGATACGGCATGCAATTTAGCGTCGGTGAACGTTTATGCCTTTTTTGACGGGGCAAATTCCTCTTTTGACATCGAAGGATACATGCATTTATGTTCACTGATACAATTAGTCCTTGAAGCATCCATATATTGGGCTCATTTCCCGACGGAAGACATAGCAAAAAACAGCTATATGTTTAGAACTACGGGGCTTGGAATATGCAATGTTGCTTCTGTCTTATTATCAGCGGGTATTGCATACGATTCTGATGAAGGACGAAATATAGTGGCGGCGCTATGCTCGCTAATGACTGCCATATCCTATAAAACATCAGCGATAATGGCAAAGCATATCGATGCATTTGCAGCCTATGAAATAAATAAAAAACATATAATGAAGGTAATTCAAAATCATGCCGTTATTGCAGGAGCAATTGATGGTGCACTTCAAGGAATTGATTATAACGTTTTTAAAATCAATCACGAAATATTGAGCAATTTAAGTTTTAAAAATTTTTCTGATATTTTAAAAAGAGAATGGAACAACGCTATAGATTTCGGAAATAAATACGGATACAGAAATGCGCAGGTAAGCGTTGTTGCCCCTACCGGCACGATATCATTTGCTATGGATTGTGCAGCGACCTCAATAGAACCCTTTTATTCGCATGTGTTTTATAAACAACTAGTTGGCGGTGGAAGTATGGAAATCATAAATCCCATCGTTATGACTGCGTTGAAAAATTTAGGTTATAGCGAAAAAGAATGTAATGATATTATGCAATTTATGCTTCAAAAAGATGAAAAAGGTATATTAATCAATTCATCGTTGCAAGAAGCTCCTCATTTAAAAGAGGACCACATTAAAATTTTTGAGACAGCGAATGATATCTCTCCTCAAGGGCATGTATTAATGGTATCAGCCATTACACCAAATATAAGCGGATCGGTATCTAAAACAGTGAATTTGCCAGCGAGCGCAACGGTTGCGGATGTTGCAAGCATTCATTTACTGGCATATACCACAGGATGCAAAGCAATATCACTTTATAGAGACGGATGCAAAGTGAGCCAGCCTCTTTACATTGGGACCTCAGTAAAACAAAGAGAGTTATCGGAATATAATTATAAAGAATTGTTGAATTATGCTGAAAATTGTTCAAAAGAAATACCGAACAGAAAACGTCCAAGCGGTATGCGCATGAGCAGAACACACGCGGCTGAGATTGGAGATATAGAACTCTATGTCACAATCGGATATTATGAAGACGGCACCATGGCAGAATTATTTGTATCAAGTGATAAGGAAGGTACGGTTGTTAAAGGGCTTTTAGCCGTATTATCAAAATCCATTTCAAATATGCTGCAATATAATATTCCTCCGGAAGAAATATCGAGAATGCTACGCGGACAGCAATTTGAGCCATCTGGTTTTGTCAGCAGGCATCCATACATTAAAAACGCATCATCAGTGGCTGATCTGATCAGCAAGATAATTGATTTAGAATTGGGAGATTATACCCGAATACAAGTGAAGCCTGAAAGTTTACCATCAGTATCTGTTAATAATAAAATAGATAAAAATATTGATAAAAAAGAATCTGTAAAAGAAAAAGAAGAGAGACTTTACGGAGAAAGATGTGCTATTTGCGGAAGTGTTAAGATGTTTAGAAACGGAAACTGCAAAGTTTGTAAAGACTGCGGAAGCACTACCGGATGCAGTTAAATGATGAATGATAAGGTATGTGTAGTAAACATTGATGGAAAAGAAATAATATTATTAGGGACAGCACATGTTTCCGAGCAAAGTGTCCTTGATGTCGACGAATGTGTCGAAAGATATCATCCTGATGTAATCTGTATTGAATTGGATGAGGAACGGTATTTATCTATTCAAGATGAGAATAAATGGAAAAATACAGATATTTATCAAATTATTAAACAAAAAAAGGGGATGGTATTATTAGCCAATATAATACTTGCATCCTATCAAAGAAAAATCGGCGCACAGCTTGGCGTTTCTGCCGGCGCCGAAATGATTCGAGCAATAAAGATAGCAAAAGAAAATAATATATCGATCGAACTTGTTGATAGAAATATAAAGACAACTTTTGCCCGTATTTGGAATAAATTAAAATTTATAGAAAAATGCAAACTTATTATAAGTTTGGTTATGAGTTTATTTGACGAAACGGAAATCACAAAAGAAGAATTAGAGCAATTGAAACAACAGGATATCATTACATCCGCGTTAAATGAAATGGGAAATGAATTTAAAGGCATTAAAGAAGTGCTTGTTGATGAACGTGATCAGTATATGTCACAAAAAATAAAAAAGGCAAATGGAAAAACAGTCTTGGCAGTCGTTGGTGCCGCACATATACCGGGTATTTTAAAAAACCTGCATACAACAATAGATATTAGCAACCTGGAGGAAGTAAAAGAAAAAAAGGGGAAACTAAAATTATTAAATTATATTGTTCCGGCGGCGCTAATTATTTTAATCGTTCTGAGCTTCAAGCAAGATGTACAGGTTGGTATGAGGCAAATTATTGTATGGTTCCTAACGACAGGTATATGCTCCGCGCTAGGAGTATTGGTCGCCTTTGGGAGTCCGCTTTCCATGTTAACGGCTTTTATAGCGGCACCGATCGGTGTGCTTAATCCATTGCTCGCGGGCGGCTGGTTTGCCGGATTAACGGAAGCTTATATTAGAAAACCTGTCGTAAAAGACTTCGAGAATCTTTATGATGATGTTGCAACTTTGAAAGGTTTTTGGTCGAATAAAATTACTAAAATACTATTGGTTGTGGCGCTTGCGAATGTTGGCAGCATCGTGGGAACGATTATCGCGGGATTAAATATAATAAAAAGTTTATTATAATCATTATCGATATCCAGTTATGAAAGAAGATTGGCCATGAATGAAAAACATATATATGAAGTGATACGGTTTGAAAAAGGAGTTGCTTTATTTGCCGAAGAGCATTTGCAACGTCTTTATGATTCTGCAAAACAATGTAATATAAACATCAATTTCCGAATTGATGATATTTACAAAAAATATTATGATGCAAAATTAGATAATACTATTATAACCAATTTAAAAATTGATGTTTATGCTTATGGCATAAACATGTCTTTTCAAGAACCTATTAAGACAAGCAAAGATATGTACAAATGCGGTGTATCAGTAAAAACTGTATCATGTGAGCGAAAAAATCCTAATATTAAATCCAGCGAACAATCTTATTATTCCAGACTCAGAGATAATTTTACAGAGAATGATATATTTGAATTTATACTTTACGATAATGATATTTTAAAAGAAGGCACACGTTCAAATTTTTTTGGAGTTAAAAAGAATATAATCTATACACAAAATAACCAAGCTGTTTTAATGGGCGTTACAAGAAAAATTATTTTGCAGTTAGCAAATTCTTTCAAAATACCTGTAAAATTTGAAGATATCTATTTAAAAAATATAAATGAAATGGATGGATTTTTTATTACAGGAACATCAATAGGAGTTTTACCGATTAAAAAAATTGATCATTTTACATTTCTAAGTTCTCAAAATGAAACAATAATAAAATTACAAAATGAATATAATAATTATGTTTTAAATTATATATATCAGCATAGAAAAAATTAATGAACTTATTAAAAAAGAACAGGCATAATAGCCTGTTCTTTTTTTAATTATAATCATAATATAGAGAGAATATACATATAATGACAAAATTATTTTAGTAAATAAAGCTATAATTGAATTTATCAATAAACAGTAGGTGAAGAATGTATTATGTATATGCAGAATCGGTGTTGTTAATCAATTTCTGCATAAATTTAATCCTTTTATATGTACTTGCTAAAATCAACAAACGTAAATTTTTAATTCTAAGAAGCATAATAGCAGCTATTATAGGAGCAGTTTATGCATTGCTTTTTATAATGAATTTTAAAATATTTACATATCCATTCTTAAAAGTAATTATTGCTTTTATGATGGTCTTCATATCAATTAATAAAGTACATTTCAAAACAGTTTTTTTGCTTAGTATCCAATATTTTTTTCTAGCATTTATATGTGCAGGTGCAGTAATGTTTATTTCAAATTTCGTAGATAAAAAAATTATAGCCATATCGGGTATTATTGTAGCAGAAAATATAACAACGAGTAAAGTTATTACTGTAATATCAATCGTTTGTGTTTTGACAATTATTATAAGTGAAGTTATAAAAAATAAAAATATATTATCTAATGCTGAAATATATATTAAATGCAACGATATTACTTGTAAATTATACGGATTTGCCGATAACGGTAATTTATTAAAAACCATAAGCGGAAAAAATGTCATTTTAACAGAAAAACAATCTATTGAGGAAATAATTGAGCAATATTTTTGTATAGATATCAATCATATCGAAGAAGCGGTTGCTACGAGTAAATATAAAAATAAATTTACAATTGTAAGTATGAGCACTGTGACCGGCAGTAAAAATGTAGTATGTTTCCAACCCGATAAAATACAAATTTCATATGAGAATTGTATTCATGATGTAAGTGGAAATGCATTGATTGGAATATTAGAATTTCCGTTAAATGGCTTAAATAAAGATTTAAAAGCTATATTTAATCCTATTTTATTAACGAAAGGAAATGAATGTGTACATGAATAGTTATCATATAAAAATTACAATCATACTTAAAGTGACAGAATTACTTTCTATATTTAAACGCGGTATCTATTTTATTACTGGCACCGAGGTATTGCCGCCTCCGATGGATATCAATGAAGAGATAAAAGCAATAGCCGGATTGAGAAACCGAGAAGAATGGGCCAAGAAAGAATTAATCGAAAGAAATTTGAGGTTAGTTGTTTATATTGCAAAAAAATTTGAAAATACCAATGCAAATATCGAAGATTTAGTGTCACTTGGGAGCATTGGATTAATAAAAGCGGTGAATACATTTGATACGGATAAAAATATTAAATTTGCTACATATGCGTCAAAATGCATTGAAAACGAAATGTTAATGCATTTACGCAAACATACTAAAATAAAAAATGAACTGTCTTTAGATGAACCATTGAATACGGATAGCGAAGGGAATGAGCTTTTATTATGTGATATTTTGGATTCGGGCGAAGATAGTGTATTTGTTATTATGGAAAAAAATGCCGACAGTGAATTATTATGGAATTTAATTAATAAGATGAACGAACGGGATCAGGATATATTAAAAAAAAGGTTTGGTCTGTGCAACATCTGTGAAATGACACAAAAAGAAATTGCCGATGAGATGAATATCTCACAATCGTACATATCGAGACTGGAAAAAAAATTAATTAATCAGCTAAAGAAAGATATGTATAAAATGATTTGACCGCAGTATATTTAACTCTGCTGGCGGGAAGAATATAAAAAGACTATCTTAGGGGACATTTATGAAAAAAGTAATTATTTGCGGCATTTGCACATCCGATTTACCAAGGCTTTCACAAAAAGAAAGCGAAGAAATGATGAAGAAAATAAAAGCTGGCTGCCTGGAGTCGCGAAGACAATTTATACAAAGTAATTTAAGACTTGTTTTAAGTGTTTTACAACGGTTCGATTTGAGGTCGGAGAATAGTGACGATTTATTCCAAGTAGGATGTATCGGCATGATCAAAGCAATTGATAATTTTGATCTTACACATAATGTAAAGTTCTCCACTTACGCTGTCCCGATGATAATAGGGGAAATAAGGCGATATTTAAGAGACAATAATTCAATACGAGTAAGTCGTTCTCTGAAAGATATTGCGTATAAGGCAATGCGCGCAAAAGAAGAATTGGGTGCAAAGAATAATAAAGAGCCGACTATTTCAGAAATTGCTGCTTATATAGATGTCAATGAAGAAGATGTTATTATAGCTCTGGAAGCCATACAAATGCCGGTTTCATTTTATGAACCGGTCTATCAAGACAGCGGTGATTCAATTTATCTTTTGGAACAAATTAAAGATAATAAAAATGATGATAAAAAATGGGTTGAATATATTGATTTAGAAGAAGCGATGAAGAAATTATCAAACAAAGAGAAGAGTATTATCGATATGCGTTTTTATCAAGGAAAAACACAAAGTGAAGTTGCAGAAGATATAGGTATATCTCAAGCGCAAGTAAGCAGATTGGAAAAAAATGCATTGAACAGAATAAAAAATCAAATTTAAATAAACTCTTTTTTAAAAAATGAATATATGATGTTCGTTTTTAATCTTTTTCAAATACTTTTCTAGCAATATTGGCAGCTTCTTGAGCATTTTTCGCATAATAAGTGGCACCGATTTTGAGAGCATATTCATTGTCTAATACAGCGCCGCCGACCATGACAGCTCCCGTATACCCATTTTTAAAAAGAGCTGATATTGTCTGTTCCATGCTTTTTAAGGTAGTTGTCATGAGTGCTGAAAGCCCCACAAGCAAAATATCTTTTGACAGAGCTGTTTGTACAATTAAATCAATATCTGTGTCATAACCAAGATCAATAACGTCGAACCCATAATTTTGGAGGACAACTTTAACAATATTTTTCCCGATATCATGTACATCGCCTTTAACGGTAGCAAGTATAATTTTCTTTTTTTGACGTATTTGTATAGTACTACTGTTATTTGACCTTTTGTTCAAATAATTGAAAGCCACTTTTGCTACTTCTGATGAAGATATAAGTTGCGGCAAAAATATTTTACCGTTTTCATACAAAGTACCAAGTTTATCTAAAATTGGAATCAAATATTCATTGATTATTTTCATTTCATCCAGATGAGTCAACATCTCATCAATGATTTTTTCTATATCATTACAAATACCGTTTAAAATCAAATATTCTATCGTATTATTTTCATTATTTTGATTGATCTGAGTGGTTTGAGGTATCGTATCATTACAATTGTTCGCATATAATGAAATATAATTTTTACTACTCTTATCAATACCGCGCAGAGCTTTAAAAGCCGCGATAATCTGCATTGTTTCAGTTGCATTTGGATTGATAATAGGCAAATTTAATCCGCTATGCAATGCCATTGTTAAAAATGTATTATTGATAACGCCTCGTGCTGGTAAGCCAAAAGATATATTGCTAACGCCCAAAACAGTATTTGATCCCAATTTTTCTTTAACCATTTTTATAGCATCCAATGTTATATTGGCACTATTAGAATCAGCCGATATTGTCAGTGCGAGACAATCAATATAAATATCTTCTTTTGGTATTTTATACGTTTTCGCAGTCTTTACTATTTTTTCTGCTATTTCATAGCGTCCGTGAGCTGTAGATGGTATCCCGTTATTGTCAAGAGTAAGCCCTACGACTGCGGCGCCATATTTTTTTATAAGAGGAAGGATCATTGATAGTGATTGTTCTTCTCCGGTTACGGAATTCACAATCGCTTTACCATTATAGATTCTTAAGGCTGCTTCAATCACCTTGGGATCATTCGAATCTATCTGTAACGGAGCATTCGAAATACTCTGGATTGATTTAATAATTCGTATCATTGTATCTTTTTGGTCTATATCAGGAATACCGACATTAACATCCAGTATATCTGCACCTGCATTTAATTGCTCAACTGCTTGTTTTAAAATATATCCGATATCATTATCGATCAACGCTGTCTTCATTGCCTTTTTCCCTGTAGGGTTTATTCTTTCTCCAATTGCAAAAACATTATCTATATACAGCGTTTTTGTACTGCTGCATACTGCCGATCGTTTTTTTACATCTTTCCTTGGATGGTAGAAGGCACGGGAGATATTTTTAGTAAGAGAAATAAATTCGGGTGTTGTTCCACAGCAGCCACCTAAGATATTAATCCCGATTTTGGCAAATGAAACCATTTGTTTTGCAAATTCATCAGCGGTTACATTAAAAACAGTTTGTTCATTAATAATTTTCGGAAGACCTGCATTTGGTTTGGCGATTAAAGGCAATGATGTTTTTGCGGCCATTTCTTTTATTATCGGTAGTATTTCTTTAGGCCCTAGAGAACAATTTATACCAATTGCATCTGCTCCGAGAGCTTCGAGAGTTAACACAATGCTGCTTGCATCGCATCCTGAAAATGTACGTCCATTTTCATCAAAGCTCATTGTCACAAATACAGGAACGCAAGCGTGTTCTTTTGCTGCAAGCAAAGCCGCTCTTACTTCATATAAATCGGACATTGTTTCTATATATATTAAATCAACACCACATTTCATACCTATTTGCATCTGCTCTTTAAACAGTTCATAGGCATCTTCAAATTTCAGCGTACCCATTGGCTCGATTAATTGACCCAATGGTCCGATATCTAGTGCCACAAGTGCATTATATTTATTTGCAGCACAGCGTGCAGCCTTAATGGCTTTCGGTATTATTTGCTCGCAAGTAAGATTAAATTTACCAAGCTTATGACTATTTGCACCAAAAGTATTTGTTAAAATAATATCACTGCCCGCTTTTAAATAGGCTTCGTGCACACGAATGACCGAGTCGGAGGATAATATATTTATTTCTTCAGGAATTCTGGCGGTACTATTTTCGCAAAGCAAATCAAGCATTGTGCCCATAGCACCATCTAAGATAATAAGTTCTTTATTTTTTAATTTCTCAAGAAGATACACAATGTTTCCCAGCCTTTCGATAGTTGCAATTATTTCTCGCAGCACAAGTTTCACAACCTGCATAATGTGAATGTTGAATTTCTTTATTTGTTATTCCGACTACTGCAGTTATAGATTTTTTGGGATATAATAAATTATTATCATCTGTATACAGACCAATTCTTCTTCGGGCATCAAGTATATTTATGATGTCAGCTTGATAATTCAATGAAAAATCGCCATAGCCAGCGCTGAAACGATTGGTTAAATTCAAAGAATCCTTTGATTTTTCTTCGATCTTTTCTAAAACATGATCGGCATAATTTTCTATTGCAGCGGCAGCGCAACAATCTAATATCACAGCTTTTGTTATATCGGTATAACTTAAGAATTTTATTTTTTGTTCTATTAATGATCCGATTGTAAATGCAATTAGGACAGCTTTTTTAGAAAATTTGAGTAGGCAGAGTAAATCTTTTGAAGCGACTGTAATTTTATTATCAAATATTATTTTATCTTCACTGATTTTTACATCAAATATTCCATAAATAGATGCAGGTTTTATATATTCTACAGCATTTAAAATAATTTCGTCTATTATATTATCTAATTTATCGTCTATAAGCTGGTCTTTATGACCTAAATAACTTAATACTATATTTTTATCTATTATATAATCCATTTATATTAACCTATATAAGATGTATTCTCTGCACTGATAATACTATCGATATTTTCAGTAATTTTTCTCGCTATATTCAGGTTATTCATTGAATACAAATGTATGCCGTCTACATTATTTTCAAGTAGATCAACTATTTGCTCTGTTGCATACATAATGCCCGCTTGGGTCATCGCTTCTTTATTATTTCCATAACGTGCAAGAAGCTTACTTAATTTATGTGGAATTTTTGCTCCGGATAGATACACGATTCTTTCAATTTGTTTTGTGCTGGTCACAGGCATGATGCCTACTTGTATCGGAGCTTTAATGCCTATTTTTCGTACTTGCTCTAAAAATTCATAAAAAACGCTGTTTTCAAAAAATAATTGAGTAATAAAAAACTCGGCGCCCGATTCTTCTTTAAGTTTCATATACTCGATATCTTTTTCTAAGCTTTCACATTCAGGATGCCCTTCAGGATAGCATGCACCGGCCAGATTATAGCTGCTGTTTTGTTTTATGAAGTCCATTAACTGATATGAATATTGAAAATTTTCAGATGCAATGGTGTTGGGGGACTTATCTCCACGCATAGCCAATATATTACTGACATTGTTTTGTTTTAGAGTATCCAATATTTTTTTAACTTCTTCTTTTTTGGAATTAATACAAGTAAGATGGGATAAAGGTTCTATATCATATTTATTTTTTATGATTGATGCGATTTCACATGTGCGGTTTTGTACAGATGAACCGCCTGCTCCATAAGTTACACTCAAATAATCAGGTTTTAAATTTTCTAATTGAGACAGTGTATTGTAGATTATTTCGATGGATGAATTTAATTTAGGAGGGAATATCTCAAAAGAGTATACAACTTTTTTTTTATTAAATAAATCTGCAATTTTCATAATTTCCTCCGCAAACTATATTAAAAAATTATAATATACAATATTCTTAAATTCAATATATTTTCTTTATTGACATGTAATATTAATTATGTTATATTTTTAAAAATAATGTGTAATGATGCAGAGACAGTAATTATAGAGCATTGTATAGACAGAGAGTAGTATTAAAAGCTGAAAATACTACTATACATTTTATAATGAAATTTCGCCTGCTGAACAGGAATACTTTTTAAGGAAGTAATTCATGTTAACCGCAATAAGGTTCAAGTGGGTATTATTACTAATTAGGGTGGTACCGCGGTTTATGTTAATCGTCCCTTTATGAAGGACGATTTTTTTATGCAATTTGTTATAGTTTATAATAAATAATGGAGCGCTTATAATGCTTATAAATCATTATAAAAAAATTGATTATTCTAAAGATCAGAATAAACGAAAATATTCAGTTCTAATATTATTGGTTGAAAATAATGATCAAATCAATGTTTTATTTGAGGTAAGAAGCAGAAATTTAAATGAAAACGCGCAGCCCGGAGACATCTCTCTTCCTGGAGGATTGTGTGAAAGTAATGATATTATCGGTGAAGTTTTAAGAGAAACTTTCGAAGAAGTGGGAATAACTCCAGATAATATTGAAGTATTGGGAAAAATGAATGCTATGTACACAGGAGATGAAAGATGTATTATTCCGGTGGTAGGATATACCAGCAATATCGATATTACAAGTTTAAATATTAATTTTGATGAAGTAGAAGAAGTGTTTTTGGTTCCTTTAAAATTTTTTATTAAAAATAATCCAAAAATATTTCATATAAACTATACACCGGAATTCGATTCGGCTTTTCCTTTTGAAAAAATCATGAATGGAAAAAACTATAAATGGCGTATTCGAAGTGAAAAAATATATTTTTATTATTATCAAAATTACAATATATGGGGAATAACGGCGAAAATCATAAATAGCTTTGTAAATATTTTAAAAGACAATAAGGAGGAAATATGATATCCAATTTAGAACAAATCAGAAATGAAATTATTGATAAAATTAATAGCGCACAGCAAATCTCGTTTTTAGAAGATATTAGAATTTCTGTGCTGGGGAAAAAAGGGCAGCTGACAAAAATACTTCGTTCAATGGGTGAGGTGGCTGAAGCTGACAGGCCGAAGCTGGGTAAAGTAGTAAATAGCGTTCGTGTTGAAGTTGAAGAAGCTTTAGCAAAGAAAAAAGAAGAGCTTGAAAAAAAAGAAATTAATGATCGTTTAAAAAAGGAATTTATTGATATCACTTTGCCAGGAAGAGGCAGTGACCTTGGAGCCATTCATCCGATATCCAAAACAATTATTGAACTGCAAGAAATTTTTGCCTCTATTGGATTTTCTGTAGCCGAAGGGCCGGAAATTGATTTCACGAAGTATAATTTTGATTATCTGAATACCCCGGAAAATCATCCGGCCAGAGGGCTTCAAGATACATTTTATATTAGTGAAGATATACTGCTCCGCACACAAACATCTCCGGTGCAAATAAGAACAATGTTAGCAAACAAACCGCCTATAAAAGTAATTTCTCCTGGAAAAGTATATAGATGCGATGAAATAGATGCCACGCATTCACCTTTGTTTAATCAGATGGAAGGCATTATTGTTGATCAGGGTATTACTATGAGCGATTTAAAAGGAACACTTGAATTTTTCGCAAAAGAATTGTTCGGCAAACAAACAAAAACAAAATTCAGGCATCATCAATTCTATTTTACCGAGCCGGGTGCAGAGATGGATGCAACTTGTCCTAAATGTAAAGGACTTGGCTGCAAAGTTTGTTCAAATACCGGTTGGATTGAAATATTGGGTTGTGGCATGTTGCATCCCAATATTATGGAAATCTGCGGCATTAGCCATATTGATTATTCGGGTTATGCATTCGGCATGGGTGTAGACAGGATTGCGATGATAAAGTATGGCTTAGAAGATTTAAGATTAGTATACGAAAACGATGTAAGATTTTTACAGCAATTTGTAAGGAGGTAGATAAGATATGTTAGTGTCACTTGATTGGCTTAAAGAATATACAATCATTAATGAACCATTGGATATATTGACAGAAAGAATGAATTTAACCGGCAGCAAAGTTGAAGATATCGATATAAAAGGTAGTGGTTTAGAAAATATAATTATATCTAAAATATTGAAAATTGAAAAACATCCTAACGCAGATAAATTAAGTGTGTGCAAAGTCGATATTGGCGGGGATACGCATAAAATAATCATAACCGGAGCAAAAAATATCAGCGAAGGAGATTGCATTCCGCTGGCTCTTCCGGGTTCTTTATTACAAGGTAAAGTAATTCAAAAGACCAATTTTAGAGGCATTGAATCAAACGGAATGATGTGCTCAGGTGAAGAATTGGGTCTTGATGCTTCCGTGCTTCCGAAACATTCCGAAGGAGGTATTTATATCTTCACAGAAGATCTGCCTCCCGGAGAAGATGCGCTGATACACCTAGGATTGAGAGATACAGTAATTGATTTTGAAATTACAAATAACAGACCGGATTGTCAATCGATGATTGGCATGGCAAGAGAATTTGCGGCAGCCTTTTATAAACCTGTTAAAATACCTGATATTAAGTTATCTGAAACAAAAAAAGATATACGTAATTATTTGAGCATCGAAATTGCGGATACGGATTTATGTCACAGGTATGTTGCCAGGATGATGAAAGTGAAAAAAATACAACCAAGTCCGCTTTGGATGCAAAGAAGATTAATGGCATGCGGAATGAGGCCGATCAATAACATAGTTGATGTAACAAATTATGTTCTCTTAGAAGTTGGTCAGCCACTTCACGCTTTTGATTATAATATGATTGAAAACAAAAAAATTATAGTAAGGCGTGCAAAAGAAAACGAAAAAATCACCACTCTAGATGGCAAAGAAAGGGCAACATGTGAAGATTTGCTTTTAATTACTGATACTAAAAAAGGTGTTGGTATCGCAGGAATTATGGGTGGGCAAAATTCCGAAATAACAAGCAGCACAGAGATGATTGTCATAGAATCAGCTGCTTTTAATGCTAATAATATACGAAAATCTGCAAGCAGAATGGGAATGAACACAGATGCATCCGCACTTTTTGCTAAAGGTGTAAATCCTGCATTAAGCGACTATGCAGCTGACAAAGCCGCAGAAATCTTGATCGATATCGGAGCAGCTGAATTGATAGAAGGGATTATTGATATATACCCGGAACCAATCATGACTAAAACAATTTCTGTCGATAGCAAGTGGGTAAATAAGTTTTTAGGTATGAATATACCTCGTAAAGACATGATTCTTTCTTTGAAAAGTTTGGGAATGGAATACAATGAAATAAATGATATCATCGAAGTCACAAGCCCAATTTATAGAACTGATATAAATATAAAGGAAGACGTCGCGGAAGAAATTGTTCGCATATATGGTTACGAAAAAATACCTTCAACTTTAAACAATGCATCAATTTTTGTCAGCCCGAAGAATGAAAAGTTTGAGTTGAAAACAAATATCAGATATTTGTTTTCTTCCATTGGTGCTTTTGAGACATTAACATATACGTTTACGTCTTATCAAAATATAAGAAAACTGAATCCGGAATTAACCAGAAACGATTTGGTCAGAATACTTAACCCTTTAGGAGAAAACACTGCATACATGAGGGCAAGTGTCGTTGGAAGCCTGTTAGAAGTTGCCGCTTTAAATATAGCACGTAATAATAATCAAGGCGTCTTTTTTGAAATAGGCAACGTTTTTTACAATCAAAAAGACAACGAGGGGCTTCCAAAACAGTTAGAAAAATTGGCTTTAATTGCTTATGGCGAGTACGATTATTTTGATGTTAAAGGATATATTGAAATTTTATTTAAAATGTTGGGGATCAATGATGCGAAGTATACGCGTAGCAACAATACTTTTCTTCATCCGGGAAAAAGTGCTGATATTTATATAAATACTACGATAATAGGCTATATTGGCCAGATACACCCATCTGTCGCCAAATCATTCGAAACAGAAGAAAATACCATAGTGTTTGAACTGGATATAAATGCTTTATTTGAATTAAGTAATAAAGAATTTATCTATAAGCCCATTCCAAAATACCCTTCCATCACAAGAGATATGGCGATTCTAGTAAAAGAAGAAATATTAAGCACAGATATATTACATGCAATAACAAATTTCAAAACCACACTTTTAGAAGATGTTAAGCTCTTCGATGTATTTGAAGGCAAACAAATTCCGCAAGGCTTTAAATCGCTTGCATATTCATTACAATTTCGTTCTAATGAAAGGACCCTCGTTGATGCAGAAATAGATGAACTTTTTGACAGTATACTGGATAATTTGAAAAATAAATTTAATGCAAAATTAAGATAATTTTTTATTATTGCTCTATTAAGCTGCGGTTATAGTTTAATAGAGTTTTTTATGCAAAGTACCAATTGTGAATATACATAAATTATCATGCAAACCATACAAATGGAATAGAATTATAATGGTGATACTTTATGTATAAAAAAAATAAAATATTGGTTTGCTTGATCATTTTTATAATATTATCAAACGTTTCGTTATCCGCAACCGAGATAACGGCAAAATCAGCAATTGTAATAGATATGAATAGCCAAAGAATTTTATATGCAAAAAATGAGAATGAAAAATTACCTTTTGCAAGTACGACAAAGATCATGACTGCGATTGTAGCCATTGAAATGTGTGATTTACAAGAAGTTGTAAAAATTGATGATAGGTCAATTGGAACAGAAGGTTCTTCCATATATCTGCAGAAAGGTGAGGAATTAACATTGTCTGATCTTTTATATGGACTTATGCTTCATTCAGGCAATGATGCGGCTGAAGCAATCGCGTACCATATTTCGGGAAGCATCGAAAATTTTACCGCTTTAATGAATTATAAAGCCAAATTAATAGGAGCCCATAATACAAATTTCATGAATCCTCATGGGCTTCCAAATGAACTTCATTACACAACTGCAGCGGATCTGGCTCATATATGTATATATGCTATGCAGAACGATATTTTCAGACAAATTGTTGCAACAAAAAACATGACAATTATAACAAACGGAACAGGGATTAGTAGAAATTTAGTCAACAAAAATAAACTTTTATATTCTTACGAAGGAGCAAACGGGATAAAGACCGGATACACTGATTTAGCCGGCCGATGTCTGTGTGGAGCAGCTGAGCAAAATGGTATACAGTTAATTAGTGTTGTACTAAATTCTGAAGATATTTACGGCGACACTCAGAAACTATTTGATTATTATTTTGAAAATTATTCTGAACATACTTTTATGAAAAAAGGAGAATACGTGCTAAGTATTCCAATTGAAAACTCGTATAAAAAAATTTATAGAGTTTATTTACCGGAAGATATATCGGCTGCTGTAAAAGAAGAAGAACTGCAAACAGTACAAATAAAATATAATTTTATAAAACAAATAGATGCTCCGATGCAAAAAGGAGATAAAATTGGTGAAATTGAAATCATATTTGATGATAACAGCAATATAATTGTTGATATTATGCTTCAAAAAGATATAAAATATAAAAACAGCATTTTTGATAATATACGAAATTATTTAAGGAGTATTAAGTGAGAATCAACAGATATTTGGCTCAAAGTGCTTTGGCATCAAGAAGAAAATCTGAAGAATATATTTTAGAAGGAAAAGTTAAGGTCAACGGTAAAATAATGACTGATTTAACATATGATGTCAAAGACGCCGATGTGGTTACTGTTGAAAATAGGTTATATAAACCCGTCAATAAAAAAATCTATATTATGTTAAACAAACCCAAGGGATATATTACAACCAAAAATGATGAAAAACAGAGAAAAACAGTCATGGATTTAATTGAACCAAAGATAAAAAAACAAGGTATTTTTCCCATTGGAAGGCTTGATTATAATACCGAAGGCCTACTTATTTTAACGAATGACGGCGATATTGCATATAAAATGATGCACCCTAAATATGAATGTGAAAAAGAGTACAAGCTAACCGTATTTGGTCAAGTAAATGAACAAACATTAAGTCGTATGCGGCAACCAATTATGATAAACGGAAAAATGACTCGTAGTGCGCAAGTGAATATTTTAAATATAGGTGCTGAAAAAACAGAGCTCTCTGTGCGTATCAACGAAGGAAAAAACCGGCAAATAAGACAAATATGCGAAGTAGCCGGAGTTAAAATCTGCCGTCTTCAGAGAATATCTATCGGTGGAATTTATATGAAAGGACTCAAAAGAGGAGCTTATCGACCTTTAACCAAAGAAGAAATTGCTATTTTAACTGATCAAAACGATATAAAAGGAGTTAAAAAATGATTTTTATTAAAAATACTTCCATAGAAAAATTAGATGATTATTTTAATTCAATCGGCTATAAGGCACAGAATGAGGATAGTGCATATATTTTGGCAAACGAAAAAGATATTCAATCTGTATGTACTTATAAAAATGAAAAAAATTATATTTTAATACAAAAAATTATTTGCCCTTCTAACAATATAGTTTTCATCGATGCTGTTGTGCGAGCTTTGCTTTCTGCTAAATTCAATGACGGCTTTATTTATGCAATGATTACAACTGACGACAGCATCGTTCAAAAAGCATTGACGACAATGACGCAATTCAAATATATATTGCCAGAATATGAATTTATGGCAGAAGTACTTTTTGATAAAAACAATATCAGCAAAAACAGTCTTTATGTAGATATTTTTAAATTATTTATGCATCATACTTGTTCTAAGGTTAAAAAATGAACTTTAGTATAGTGGATTTATCTCATTTATTGTTATTCAATTTAACAAACGGAGAGGGTAACTATATAGATGCCACAGCCGGCAATGGTAATGACAGCTTATTTATCGCAAAAATGCTTCAAAAAGACGGCCGGTTATTTTCTTTTGATATATCAAAAGAAGCTATTCAAAACACAAAATTACTTTTGAATAAAAATAAGATAAATTTAGATAAAGTCAGTTTCATACATGATAATCATGCGCGTATTAATAATTATTTATATGATCAAACAATTACTGCCGCGATTTTCAATTTAGGTTATCTCCCGGAATCCAATAAAATTACACAAACAAATCCTATAAATACTTTATCTGCAATAAAGCATATTATTCAAAGATTACAAAAAAATGGGATTATTATAATTGCCTCATATATTGGTCACGATGGAGGAAAAGAAAACACTGCAATAGAAAAATTTTTAATGAATTTAAGTGTAAAAGAATTTGAAATAAGTAAAACAGAAATGATAGGAAGAAAAAATGCCCCTATTTTATATCTTATTATAAAAAGAGAGTAAAAATTTTATGTATGATGTAATTATTGTTGGCGGAGGCGCGGCTGGTATGATGTCTGCCTTAATTTGCGCTAACAACCAAAAGAAAGTGTTATTAATTGAAAAAAATGAAAAATTGGGTAAAAAACTCTATATTACAGGAAAAGGCAGATGTAATATTACAAACAATTGTGATCCAGACAAACTATTAAACGGCGTCGTGATAAATGAAAAATTTTTATACAGTGCTTTTTCATTATTTAATAATAAAGATATGGTCGAATTTTTATCTGCAAACGGCCTAGAAACCATTGTAGAACAAGGTGACAGAATCTTTCCCAAAAGCCAAAAATCAAGTGATGTCATTAAATTCTTTAATAATCATTTAATTAAAAATAATGTAGAGATTTTTTTAAATACCGCAGTTCAGAAAGTTGTAATCGAAGAGGGTAGAGTATCGGGCGTTTTTATCGGAAATAATGAATATATCCAATCCAAGAATATCATTGTTGCTACAGGCGGAAAAAGCTATCAGCTTACCGGCAGCACGGGGGATGGCTATATCTTTGCAAAAAGTACCGGTCATCGCATCGTCGAGCCTTATCCTGCGCTTGTACCGATGGTTTTATCAAGAAAATCATTATATGACCTTCAAGGATTAACATTAAAAAATGTCGAGGTCTCGCTCTATATTAAAAAGAAAAAAATAACTTCGCGCTTCGGAGAACTTCTTTTTACCCATGACGGTATAAGCGGACCAGTTGTTTTAAATTTAAGTACAGTGATTACAAAATATGACAACGCAATGCTTACAATTGATTTAAAGCCTGCTTTAAATTTTGAAAAATTAAATAATCGTATTCTTCGAGATTTTTCGAAATTCCCAAATAAAGATATAGGCAACGCATTAAAAGATCTGCTGCCTTCGAGGTTGATTACGCCCATATTGACATTATCTAAAATTAAAGATAATAAGAAAGTGAATCAAATAAATGTTTCAGAAAGAATAAATTTAGTAAATACAATAAAAACAATGCCTCTTTATGTTGACGGAAACAAGGGATTTGATGAAGCAATTATTACAGGAGGCGGCATAAGCACAAAAGATGTATCTCCTTCTACAATGCAGTCAAAAAAAGTTGAAGGACTTTATTTTGCTGGAGAAGTTTTGGATGTTCACGCCATAACGGGAGGATATAATTTACAAATTGCATTTTCAACAGCATTTTTAGCTGCAAATTCAATTTGATGAATAAAATCATACTGCTCTATAATACTATTATTGAATAATAAAATAGGAGAAAAATTATGAATAGTAACAATAATTTGCTTTCATATATTGCAAAAAACGCCGAAATAGGGAAGGATTTATACGCTCAAATTATTGGCCTCGAACATTATAACAGCAAATTCAAATTAACATTAAAAAAAAGATTAATTGATTATGAGAATATTTGTTCCTATGTCAAGGATTTGCAAAAAGATGAAGATACTAGTTTAGACATCAAAGATATTTCATCTTATTTTTCCGCCAATTTTAACCTTTGTAAATATTCGTCAGAAAACAACACGGCAAAAATGCTTCTTTTAGATAGTATCAGTGGAATCATCAATATTAAAAAAAATGTAATAGATACTCCCCAAATTGATAATTCCACAAAAAAACTGGCTCAATCATTAAGTGATGCCGAATTGGAAAATATACAAGAAATTAAAAAATTTACATGAAAATTCAAATCCATTCTTATTTGTTATAATTTTTCCGTTTTAAAGCAGATTTTGTCTTATAACTTTTTTTATCTTTATGATAGTCTTTGCTTTTTTCGTATCTGTCAGAAACATTTGGCAAATAAATATTGTCTAAATTTAAATTCATATCCATTAATGCGCTTGCTACCACATTTGCGGGATAACCTTCCGTATTCAGTTCTTTTAATTGAGTATCATAATTTTTATTAAAACCTCTATTTATATGTGTTTTAATATCGCCGATAAAATTATTAAAGTACTTTTCTTTTATTTCATATGGTTTTGGAATTGGTGTTTTATAGATTTCTGATTTTATATTTTTTTTAATTTCTAATAAAGCAGTTTCCTGAAATTTATTATTTATAATACTTACTGCAATCCCTGTCTTTCCAGCACGTCCGGTCCTTCCTATTCTATGCAAATAATATTCGGTATTTTGTGGTATATCGTAATTAAATACAATATCCACATCATATATATCAAGTCCTCTAGCTGCTACATCAGTCGCGATGAGTATTTGATATTTCGAAGATTTAAATCCCGACATGACAGAATTTCTTGTGCTTTGATTCATGTCGCCATGAAGTCCGATGGCATTAATATTATTGTGAATTAATAATTCTGTTAATTCATCAACCATAATTTTTGTGTTGCAAAACACAATTGCCCGGTCAGGAATAAAATAATGAATCAGTAAAATTAATGCTTCTTTTTTTTTGTTTTTTTCCACATCGTAATATAATTGCTGAATTAAATCAAGCACCTGATTTTTATTTTCAATATGAACATATTGAGGTGAATTTAAATAATTATTTATTATTTCTTTTATGGCTTTAGGCATTGTGGCCGAAAATAGTAAAGTTTGCCTTCTATTTGGAATGGCATTTAATATTTTATCAATATCTTCTCTAAAACCCATGTTGAGCATTTCATCAGCTTCATCAAGGACCAGCATTTTAAGATGATCTAATCTTATAGTTTTTCTATTAATATGATCCTGAACTCTTCCGGGAGTTCCTATAACAATATTCACACCTTTTTTAAGCTGCATAATTTGTTTGCTGATGCTATCTCCGCCATAAATGGCTTGAGCTTTAACAAAATTTTCGAATGCATATAATTTTTTTATTTCCGTATATGTTTGGATAGCCAGTTCTCTGGTAGGGCAAAGAATTAATACTTGAAGTCTCTTGGCATTTGATTTATCGATTAAGTGTATTGCCGGAATCCCGAAAGCTAAAGTTTTTCCTGTACCTGTATGCGATATTCCAACAACATCGTTACCTTCGAGAATTAACGGGATTGCTTTTGACTGTATGTCAGTCATTTTATTAAAGTCCATTTTTTTAATTGCTTTCTTTATTGATGTTTCTATTGCTAAACATTCAAAATCATTATTTTTCATTTTATCTCCGTTCAAATAAATTAAGTAAGAATCTCGTAACCGTTTAGGTATCTTAACATTTATATAAGTATTTATCAATATAAATTTATTCAAATTCATTGCATGTATCGTATCAATGTGTATAATTAAATTTAGCTTATAATAGAGTTGAAAGGGAGCAGTTCTAGGTGTAATATATATTAATGAGCGCAATAATTATTCTGTTAATATCGATTTTATTATTATTAATTGGATATATATTTTATGGCGGATGGCTTGTTAAAATTTGGGGCATAGACCCAAAACGAAAAACACCGGCTGAGGCTATATGTGACGATAAAGATTATATTCCAACTAATAATTCTGTTTTATTTGGCCATCATTTTGCTTCCATTGCAGGTGCTGGACCTATCAACGGCCCTATACAAGCAGCAATTTTCGGATGGCTTCCTGTCGTACTATGGATTATCATCGGCGGTATTTTTTTTGGTGGGGCACAAGATTTATCATCATTATTCACATCTATTAGAAATAATGGAAAATCTATTATTTATATAACAGAAACTAAACTAGGCAAATATGGAAAACAGCTCTTTTTTATTTTTGCTTTATTTACACTTTTATTTCTTAATGCTTCTTTTATTGATATCGTATCTTCTTCCTTTAATGGTTTTACAATCACAGGTGGACAAGTAATAGAAAACGGTTCTGCAGCGACTGCATCAATTCTTTTTATTATTATTTCACTCATATTCGGTAAAATATTACACAAAAATAAATTTAATTTAATATTCTCAAGTGTGCTGGGTATTATATTAATCTCGCTTTGTATAATCGTAGGACTTTATTATCCACTTTATTTAAATAAAACTGCTTGGATTATAATACTTATGATATATGTTTTTTTTGCATCTATTACTCCTGTTTGGATCCTATTGCAGCCGAGAGATTTTTTGAATTCATGTTTACTGTATGCAATGTGCATATTGGCTATTATCGGCGTTTTATTTACTAATCCGAAGATGAGTTTGCCGGCATTTACAGGATTTAATATTGCAGGCCAACATCTTTTTCCTATGCTATTTATCATTGTGGCTTGCGGAGCGATTTCAGGATTTCATAGTTTGGTGTGCTCAGGCACGACATCAAAACAAATAAAAAGTGAAAGCAATATCAAACATATCGGATTTGGAGCTATGATTATTGAATCCATCATAGCAATCATTGCAATTGTAGTTGTTGGCTCTTTTTTTAATCAAAATAATATATATCAAGCCACGACATCCATTATATTTGCAAATTCAGTAGCAAATCTTTCTGCAAATATCGGCTTGGATACCAATGCTATATACACTATTATTATGCTGGCTATTTCAGCGCTTGTGCTTACAACATTGGATACGGCAACGAGATTAGCAAGATATTTAATTCAAGAATTTTATCAGGATAATCGAATAAAAAAATTCAAAAAATTATTTTCAAATTCATATACGGCTACGATTATTACCGTGCTTATCAGCGGATTATTGGCATTTGGCGGGATAAAAAGTACCTGGCTTTTATTTGGTACTGTGAATCAATTGCTGGCCGCAATTGCAATGCTGACTATTAGTGTATGGCTTGGCAGCAAGGGGAAAAATAATATTGTGTTAATATTTCCTATGTCATTTATGCTTGTTGCAGCTATTTCATCTTTAATATTACTGCTATATAATAATATTGTAAAGCTGGTAGCGGGAATGGGTACGTTTTTAAAAGAAGGCATACAAGTTATCATCATTATATTTTTAATATTTTTATCAATTAATTTAACTGTAAACTGCCTTAAAATTTTGTTGGATTTTAGTAAAAAACGCAAAAGAATAAGAAAATATAAAAATATTTAAACCTGGAAAGGAAAAAATATGAAAGCCGCAATATTCGATTTAGACGGTACATTGCTGGACTCTATGCATATTTGGCTGGATTTAGGGAATAGAGTCGTAGAGAAATTACATATTCCCATTGATAAAGATATAAATATATATGATACGTTAAAACATATGAGCTTGGAAGAGTCAGCAGAATATTTTTCATCTTTATTAAATTACAAACTCAACAAAAAGGATATTATTAAAGTATATTATGATATTATCAGTAATTTTTATGCAAATGAAGCGGAATTGAAACCAAATGTAGCAAATTATATAAAAAAATTATATGAAAAAGGTGTAACTTTATGTATAGCAACAGAAACGGATATTCATTTAGCTAAAAAAGCTTTGGAAAGAGTTGGATTATTAAAATACTTTCAGTGTTTTGTTTGCTCTCAAGATGTTGGAAAAGGCAAAAAATATTCTGATATATTTTTTGAAGCATTAAAAAAATTAAATTGTAAAAGGGAAGATGTCGTAATTTACGAGGATGCATTTTATGCCGCGCAAACCGCAAAAAAAGCCGGCTTTATCGTTCATTCCATTTATGATAAAAGTCAGGAGCAATATACAGAGCACATAAAAAAAATATCAGATTTATACAAAGATGATTTTGCCGATTATATTCAAGTTATAGACGATCTTTAAAATGGATTTGAAATTAATAAAAGGAATTTGATTTTATTTAATTCGATAAAAATCACATTCCTTTTATCTTCCCATTAATTTAATCCTCGTTATTGAGAATATCTTTTAAAATCATCACTTCTTCTTCAGAGAGAGTAACTCCTTTGCCCATTTTATCAGCATTCGGGGACCATTCTCTAATATCATATTTTGGACTTCTATCATTCCAACTGACTAAATTAATTTCTTTTTTCCATCCATTTTTTGATTCGCTCAAAACGCCTAGTTTCTTTACTATTTCGTATTTAATTTCAGCCACGTTATATACTCCTTTATTTTATATATATTTTATTCACTCCATAAAGAAGTGCTCATATATTTTAGACCAGTATCATTTGCTAAAATAATTATATTTTTATTTGCCAGATCTTCTTTCAATAATTTAATTGCTGCAGCCGCATTTGCTCCGGTTGAGTATCCTGAAAAAATACCGTCATGTGATGCTAAAATACGGCAGGCATCTATTGCTTCATCGTCGGTAATCGTAATAAAGCCATCAAATATATTTTTTATATTCTTAAAAAATGTTATTTCTCGGAAGTAGCCGCCGCCTTGTATACAATGGTTTCCGTTATGATGTTTATTGGCATAATATGAAGCATTTTGCGGTTCTACTCCATAACAACCAATATTTTTATTTTTAGCTTTCAATCCTAGACTGATTCCCGCAAAGCTACCTCCCGTACCAATAAAATCTACAAATGCATCAATGCATCCGTTACATTGTTCATAAATTTCCTGTGCAGTCGTCATTTCATGAGCATACGCATTATCGTAATTATCGAATTGAGATGCCATAAAGGCACCCAATTCAGCGCATAATTGAGTGGCTTTTTTTTCGGCGAGGGCTAAATCAGCACCGCTTACCATGCCCTTTTCACTGTTTTGTTCCTGCTCAACTAAAACTACATCTGCCCCTAAAGCTTTAATCATTTTTACGCGTTCCATTGAATTTCCCGCTGACATAACCGCAACAAAAGGATGATTCGTTTGTTGGCATACCAAAGCAAGACCGATGCCGGTATTTCCGCTCGTAAGCTCTACTACAGGCTGGTTAGGGCTGAGAAGACCTTTTTTTTCAGCTTTTTTTATAATATTAAGCGCAACTCTGTCTTTTTTACTCATTCCAGGCAAAAGATACTCTAATTTGACAAATAGATTGCCGCTCACACCAAAATGCTTAGCTGTATTTGAAGCATTTATAATGGGAGTGTTATTCATTATTTGAGTTATGTTTTCATATATCATTTTTCAGCCTCTTATTTTTGCACTGCTTTTGCTACTTTCTCACATACATATTCATTAAAAGGATTAGGTATGATTAGAGAATAATCAAGTTCTTCATCATCCACACAAGAAGCTATTGCATAAGACGCATCCTTCATGATTTGTTTTGTAATTTTTTTGATTCTTCCTTCTAAAACACCTTTAAAAATACCAGGATAGGCTAAAACATTATTAATCTGATTGGGGTAATCGCTTCTACCTGTAGCTACGATTTTAGCACCTGCATTATAAGCCTCCTCAGGCATAATTTCCGGTATCGGATTTGCAAGAGCGAAGATAATACTATTTTTATTCATTGACCGGACCATGACATTTGTTAGAATATTGCCTTGTGACAAGCCTATAAAAACATCTCTACCGATCATTGCATCTTGCAAATTTCCTCTAATTAATTTTTTATTCGTTTCTCTAGCTATTTTTTTCTTATCATTGTTTAAATTATCTCGGCCTTCGTAAATAATGCCTTTGCTGTCACATATTGTTATATCATCTATACCGGCATATAGTAATAATTTCGCAGTGGCAATACCGGCAGCACCGGATCCATTTATAACCACTTTCAAATTCGTTAGATTTTTCTTGAGTAATTTCGATGCATTTATCAAGCCAGCAAGAACAATAATGGCTGTACCATGTTGATCATCATGAAAAACCGGAATATCTAATTCATCTATGAGCCGTTGTTCAATTTCAAAACATCTTGGCGCAGCAATATCTTCAAGGTTAATGGCTCCAAATGATGTTGAAATATTTTTAACTATATTGATAATTTCCTCTGTATTTTGTGTTTTGATACAAATCGGGAATGCATTTATTCCTGCGAAACGTTTTAATAAAAGTGCTTTGCCTTCCATGACCGGCAGTGATGCATCGGCACCAATGTTACCTAAGCCAAGTACGGCAGAGCCGTCACTGATAATAGCAACCGTATTTGATTTGATTGTGTATTGATAAATAACGTTTTTATTTTCAAATATTTTCATACACGGCGCTGCTACGCCGGGTGAATATACAATCGATAGATCTTCAACAGTATCTGCCAAAACTTTCATTTGCGTTGCAATCTTTCCGTTGGTTTTTTTGTGTATTTCAAGTGACTTCTTAAAGTAATCCATGAATGATATCTCCTCAAAAGTAAGTTTAGCAAACTAGAGTATAGTATATACTTTAAAATTGTAAAAAACAAGTTCCTAATAAATATAGAGTATCAGAAATTTGATACTCTATACGAATATAATATAATCTTAATTATTCTTGAATATATATAATTTCTATCGTTTTAAAGCCTTGTTCTATCCAGAGGCCAATTACTTTTTTATTCGGATATTTAGATTTGATTAACTGAACCGCTTGTGTTGTATGTACATCTTGATGTAATTTATCAACGGGATTTCCTGCACAGTCATAGTGTCCGGCTATCGCAATAGTATTTGACTTATGCGTCAACACAGAAACATCTATTCTGTGAAATATGTTTTGAATAACACTTTCCTCATTATTTTCTGCTAATATCTTATTTGGACCGGGTTCAGTAATAACATCTACATAATCAACACAGCATTCATTCATCATAAAATCATATCCGGCACGTTGAACACGACCATCCATACATGTAATTAATGTTGCAAATTTTCCATGCGCCATACTTTTTTCTCCAATGCAATTAATGCGAAGCTATAAAATCTGCAATCTTTTCAAAAACATCATACCGGTATTCAGACAAAACAAATATATGCTCACCATTTTCAGGAAGAATAAGTTCTTTATCAACCGAACTAATGTGATCGTAAACATAATTTGCACTTTTTGAATAAACAGTAGAATCATTAATCGGATGTATTATTAATGCCGGTGAAGTTATTTTTTCAGCTAAATTATTTTCAAGAAAATTCTTAATCATGTCATCCATTTTTCCGAAAAAATTCGTAGGTACATATTCATAGTGAATATGATATTGTTTATATAGTCCAACTTTTCCTTGTATCGGACGATGTATGAACTCGCTTTCATAATGACTTCCGAAAAACGAATTTTCAACAATATAAATACCTGCGGCGAGGGGAATGATGCCGGATATTTCAGGGTGATTACTTGCTAAATATAGTGTTGTCAATCCCCCGAGAGAGAGCCCGGATACGAATACTTTTTCATATTTGGATTTAATTTTTTTATAATCATTTTCAGCTTTATTAATAATATCTTGATATTGTATCGCGGCTAAATCTTCTTTCGTTGTTCCGTGCCCCGCAAGATTAACGCCGTAAACCGTATATCCAAGACAATTTAAATAATTGGCATACGGTCTAAGTTGCGAAGAGCCAGATGTAGCACCGTGAAATAATAAAACGGCCTTATTATTCCATCCCTCAAAAACATATTCTTTATTTCTTTCCATACAAACCTCCATATATTTATTATACATTTTTACCATTGGCACGTAAAAAGTCTAAAAATATTTTTTCTTTATTATTTATGATCAGTTCATTCGGAAAATCAACTTCGTTTAATATTTTTGTTATATCATCAAATACCCCAACATTATACGAAATATGAGCATCTGAGCCCAATGCAATCATACAGTCATATTTCATGCATAAATTCGCCATTGTGTAAAAGTTTGGCTTGCCGTTTTTTCGAACACCGTTAATGGAACCGTTATTAAATTCAATAAGCGTATTGGTCTTCACAGCTTTTTTTACGATAGCTTCATAATTTAAATTGTATAAAGGGGAATCAACATGTCCCAGCATATCAATATAAGGATTATCCATTGCATTTAATAACGCTTGAGTGTCGTCTTTATGATCGACAGGTAAATATGTATGTTTATGTAGCGATGCAATGACATAATTAAACCAATGCTTCGGCAAATCATCAATATCTGTTTTTCCGCTTTCATCCATAACATTAGATTCGACACCGGTAATTACATTTATATTATTCATTATTTTCGGTATGATTGTGAGTTCTTCATAAAACCAATCCGGTGGAGCATATGGCATCGTGGGTCCATGTTCGGTATAGCATAAATATTTAATTCCTTTACTTTTAGCGCTTGCTACATTTTCTTCTAATGTTGAAAACGCATGGTGACACGCAAAGGTGTGTGTGTGAACGTCGATTATATATTTCATTATATCCTCTTACTTATCATCAAATTGTGATATAAAATCATTTGTAAAATCAAACCCCATAAAAGTCGCCCTCGTTCTAATCGCTGCGGCCTCAATCAAAGCAGCAATATTTCTCCCAATCGATACTGGGATTTTATAACTTGGAATGTTTACTCCCATAATATTCTCAAATTGAATCTTGTCTCCAAGTCTGTCATAAGTTGCATGTGCATTCCATGGAACCAAATCTACAATTAGGTCTAACTCTTTTTGTATTCTGATACTGCTTACTCCAAACAATACTTTTACATCTATAATGCCAAGTCCTCTTATTTCCATAAAATAGGTTCCTTCTTTCATGCTGCTGCAAATCAATTTGCCATCAGAAATTTTAACTATTTTAACTAAATCGTCAGCTACAAATCTCCCGCCTCGTTTAATGATTTCCAACGCGACCTCACTTTTCCCGATACCGCTTATGCCTCTTATTAATACACCGACTCCATAGACTTCCATCATTACGCCATGTAAGCCAACCCATTCAGAATTTGTATAACCTAAATATGCGGAAATTTTATAAATTAAAGATGCAGCATCCGTAGATGAAGATAGAAGAATGCATTTATGTTTTTTGCATAATTTTATTAAAAAATCTACTTCTTTAAGATTATCACTTATAATAAGTGCCGGAATTCTTAATTTTAAAAGATTAATAATGGCTTCATCTCTTTTGTTTTCGTCCAGACTGTTTAAATAAGCAAATTCTTCTTTACCGATAATACAAATATGTCCAGGATTAAAATACTCAAAAAACCCTGTAAGCTGTAATCCGCAACGAACAGCATGAATTTCTTTTATATAAACATCGCTTTTGTTTGCACTGTTTAAAATATCTAAATTATTATTAAGACAAAACATTTCAAGTTTCATATAAAACCTCTTAACAAATTATACAACAACACGTATCAATTTGAAATACTTTTATATTTACTTTACATATTCACATATAATTATTTTGCTTGCTAAAGATAGTAACTTATGTTAGTATGATTAAGAACAATTTTTACCATGGGAGGTAGGATAATGAAATATATAGTTGAAAGGGACTTGTTCATGAGCAAACTCAGAAGCTTTATCAATGAAAAGGCAGAAGAAGGTTATGAATTGGTGGAAGTTTTTGTTTCTGAGGAAGATATTAAAAGAGGAGCGGACTGGGAATCCTGCAGAGCCAGTAAAGTTACCGTTATAATGAAGAAAATTGATTAAAAATTATGTCTATACAAGGTCTTTAAGGCCTTTTTTTATTGTTAAACATTTTAAATAATAGACAAATTATATCTTGTACTATATAATTTTATAATATTGGAGGTGACTACTGTGAGATGTCCGTTTTGTAGTTATGAAGAAAGCAAAGTAATTGACTCCAGACCAGCCGAAAATGGAACAATCGTAAGACGAAGAAGAGAATGTATTGAATGTAAAAGAAGATTTACTACTTATGAAAAACTAGAGTCCGTTCCACTTGTTGTAATTAAAAAAAGTGGTGATCGGCAAACATATGATAGAAATAAAATTTTATCAGGCATTTTAAAGGCTTGTGAAAAAAGACCTATTTCAGCTGATACTATTGAAGGTTTATTAGATATTATCGAATATAAAATCTTAACTACTTATGATAAAGAAATACAATCAAAAGATATAGGTGAAATAGTTATTGAAGAATTGAAAAAAATAGATGAAATAGCATATGTAAGGTTTGCCTCGGTTTATCGGCAATTTAAGGACATTAATACATTTATGGACGAGTTGAAATCAATGCTTGACGAAAATAAGGAGAGTAAATAATCATGGAAATAGCTGAAAAAATTATAGACAGCCAATTAATATACGAGGGCAAAATCATAAAAGTCTATAATGAAAAAGTGTTATTGCCCAACGGTAATATAAGCGCCAGAGATATTGTAAAGCATAAAGGTGCATGTACGATTTTAGCTGAAAAGGACGGGGAAATACTGTTTATCCGACAATTTCGAACAGCTCTTAATAAAATAATCTATGAACTTCCGGCAGGTTGTATAGAAGAAAATGAAGATATTTTTGATTGTGCCATAAGAGAATTAAATGAAGAAACCGGTTATGAAGCACATGATATCCGGCATTTATCCAGCGTATATTCCACTCCTGGCTTTTCGGATGAAATTATTCACATATTTTCTTCGGATAACATTGTAAAATCAAAACATAAAAAAGAATGTGATGCCGATGAATTTATTGATGTGTATTTTATTGCCAAATCCAAAGTTCTAGAAATGATTATATCTGGAGAAATTAATGACGCAAAAACAATATGTGCAATTTTTTTATATTTAAATTCAAAATAATATAGATTTATTTTTGATAAAATTGTTTTAATATCTGCAGTAATTACCATCCTAATGTTTCGTTCTATTCCTCCTTTTTTTAACATAAATTAAAAAAGGGGGACATATTTTGAAAAAATTTATAAATGAATCAAAACGGATAATCCTGATATTATTTTTTATGTTCCTTATTGGCGTTGTTCTAGGTTCTTTCGTTGCAAAATTTTTAACCGATGAACAAGGCTTGAAATTAACAGACTATATTATAACGAATTTATATTCCGCAGATAAATATGATACGCAAACAATGACGAATACCGAAAGATTACTTAACTACATTCTAAATGATTTTCAAGCTTACCTGATAACTGCTGTTTTTGCACTGACAATACTTGCAATACCGTTTTGTTTTATTATTACCTTATATAAGGGATTTATCATAGGGTTCACCTCCGCTTTTTTAATAAAAACAACTTTAACAAAAGGAGTATTATTTATTATAGTAGCTGTTTTGCCGCAAAACACGCTGAGAATCATTTTATTGATTTTTTGTAATGTATTTGTGATAAAATATGCATTGCAAAAAAATCACTTTTCATTAGAGTGCAAGAAAAAAAATGCATATAAACTAATAACAATCATTTTTATTACATTTTTATTAAACATTAGCGTAAATTTAATAGAAGCGTATGTGATACCGCAATTAATTAAAATTTTTTCAATATATTTAACTTAAGGAGCAATATGGTATGAAGAGAGTCATTTGGATTGTTTTAGATAGCGTAGGGATAGGCGAGATGCCAGATGCAAAAAATTATGGCGACGAAGGAAGTAATACTTTAAAAAACACATATGAGCATTTTTCTTGTAAGATAGGTAATTTGCAAAAATTAGGTATAGGTAATATTGACGGAGTCACTTTCATGAATAAGAACGAACATTTTTCGGCCGCTGTAATGCGTGCCGGCTTTATAAGCCAAGGTAAGGATACCATTACAGGTCATTGGGAAATGGCAGGCGTTATCTTGGACAAACCATTTAAAACTTATAAAAAATTTGATGAAAATTTTATTAATGAATTTGAAAAAAAAATCGGCAGAAAAGTTATCGGAAATAAGATCGCTTCGGGAACGGAAATTATTAAAGAATTAGGCGAAGAACAAATGAAAACCGGCAGTATTATTGTATATACTTCTTCTGATAGCGTATTCCAGATTGCCGCACACGAAAAGATTGTACCTGTTTTAGAATTATATGATATATGTAAAACCGCAAGAAAAATGTTAGACAAATATTATAATGTTGCTCGTGTAATTGCACGACCGTTTATAGGTGAGTCGGGAAATTTTATCCGCACTTCAAACAGAAGAGACTTTTCCGTTAAGCCCCCTGTAAAAACAGCTCTTGAAATTCTTTATGAAAACGGCGTCGAAGTTTATGCCATAGGAAAAATCGAAGATATTTTTCAGGGCAGAGGAATCAAACATTCTACTCATACAGTTAACAATGACGATGGAATCAATAAAATTGTCGAACACATGAAATCTGTAAAAGAAAATAAAGCTTTAATATATGCAAATCTAGTTGATTTTGATATGAAATACGGACACAGAAATGATGTGCAGGGATACGCTCAAGCATTAAGCGAATTTGATTTCCGACTCGCAGATATACTGCCATTGCTCACTGATGAAGATATGCTGGTCATATGCGCAGATCACGGATGTGATCCCACAACACAGTCAACCGATCACAGCAGAGAATATGTACCGGTTATTATTTGCGGCAATTTTATTAAACATGTCAATTTAGGGACTATACAGAGTATTTCAGATCTAGGAGCAACTATTACTGATTATTTAGCAAATACAAACACAATATTTGGGCATAGTTTTTTAAATAAAATAAGAAAAACATAATATCGCATTCTCTGGCATATTTATATATATAGCTCTTATATTTCAAACATTTTAAATTGCTATGTTTATAGATACCAAGTCAGAGGAGGAATAAATAATGTTGAAAAAAACAATATTTATATTTATTCTATCTGTTTTTTTATGTTTCAATATCATCGCGCGTGCCGATATGGTGTTGCAATCAAGCAGTGCCGTCTTAGTGGATGCGAAAACTAAAACAGTTCTTTATGCTAAAGATGAAAATCTTATTGCTATACCGGCAAGCGTCACAAAAATCATGACTATGCTACTGGTATTAAAAGCCGTGGATGAAGGGAAAATCACGCTGCAAGATGAGGTCACTATCAGTGAATATGCTTCAAAAATGGGGGGGACGCAACTTTATATTGAATCGGGAGAAAAAAGAAAAGTTGATGAACTCATGTATGGCGTTGCCGTTGAAAGTGCGAATGATGCGGCAACGGCCCTGGGGGAATATGTGGCTGGCAGTAATGAAAACTTTGTTAAAATGATGAACGAAGAAGCAAAAAACCTTGATATGAAGAACACTGTTTTTAAGAATGCCAATGGTCTGCCTGAGGAAGGTCATGTCACTACTGCTTACGACATAGCTTTAATGTCATGCGAACTAGTAAAATATGAAAAAATATTTGATTACACAAAGACATGGATGATTGATATAAAAGTGGGTTTGAATAATGATAAAAACAGAACATTAGCCAACACAAACAAACTTTTGAAAAGAGACAGTGCAGTCGATGGTCTTAAAACCGGCTATACTACCGAAGCTATGTATTGTATGAGCTGTACAAAAAAACAAGGAGATATGAGACTGATCTCAGTCGTCATGCATGCTCCTTCTTCAGAAGTCCGATTTAACGAAGCATTACAGCTTTTAAATTACGGCTTCAGCAATTATACCGGTAAATATTATGTTAAAAAAAATGAAAAAATAGGGGATGTGATTGTAAACAAAGGCAAAGATTTAACTGTAGAAGCCATTGCCGATTCTGACATATATGATATTATTGAAAAAGGCGGCGAGGAGGATGCCGATATTGTTATTGCATTAGATGAGAAAATCAATGCCCCGGTTTCGAAAGGAGATATTTTGGGAACGGTTATTGTTAAGAAAAATGATGTCGAAATTGGTGAATGTAGTTTGATTGCAAAAACCAGTATTGATAAATTAAATATTTTTCGTTACGTAATCAGAAATATACAAATATTTTTTTCTTACGGCCAAAGCTTAACAGAGAGTACTACATGAACATTATCATATAATTTCTATATTAATATTATAGAATTATACATTTTTTTGTTGTATTATAAAATAATATAAAATATAATTTATTTGTTTATGTTTAATTGAGGTAATAAATGAAAATAGCTCTTGATGGTCCTGCTGGTGCGGGCAAAAGCACAATCGCTAAAGAACTGGCGAAAAAATTAAATTACGTATATATAAATACAGGGGCTCTATACAGAGCTTATACATTAAAGGTTCTTTCGGATAATATCGATATTGGTAATATAAATAACGTTCAAACATCTATGGAGAATACTGATTTTAAAATAGCAGGTGATCAGATTTTTTTAGATGGCATTAATGTTACAGATAAAATATATACTCCGACTATAGATAAAAATATATCCGACATCGCATCTAATCGAACTATTCGAAATATTATGAAAAAAATCCAGCAACAACTCGGAACACAATATGAAAATATTATTATGGAAGGCAGAGATATAGCAACAGTGATTTTGCCTGATGCGGATTTTAAATTTTACATAACCGCAGATGTAGAAGAACGTGCCAGACGACGTGCTAAACAAAATGAAATTAAAGGAATTACGAACGACTATGAAGATATTTTGCAAGATATTATCATTCGAGACAAGTATGATAAAAACAGAGAAGTCGCTCCTTTACTTATAACTCCACAAAGTATTGTTATAGACAGTACAAATAAAACATTAGATCAAACAATTGAAGAAATATTATGCGTAATAAAAAAGTAGACAAAAACATGTTATTTGTTATTCTTTACGGGATAGCAAAAATATTGGAAACAATCCTTTTTAATATCAAAATAGAAAATCCTTCAAATTTACCAAAAGAAGGGCGAGTAATTTTATGCCCAAACCATACAAGCAATATTGATCCTGTGGTACTAATGATTAACACAAAAAGAACAATACATTTTTTAGCAAAAGAAGAATTGTTTAAAGGTAAGTTTCTTACATGGGTTTTTACACAACTATTTGTAATTCCAGTAAAACGAAATGAAAATGATGCTTCCGCAGTAAAAAAATGTTTAAAAGTTTTAAGAGGAGAACGCGTTTTAGGTATATTTCCGGAAGGCACAACGATAAAAAACGGAAAAGAATTAATTGCTCCGAAAGCGGGTGCTTTAATGCTTGCCCTACAAACAAAGTCCCCGATTGTGCCAATCGCCATTTACGGAAAATATAAATTCAGAGGTAAAATCACTATTCGATTGGGACAGCCTATTTACTTTGATGCATATTACTCGCAAAAATATAAAACAAATGAATTAATAGAAATTACGCAAAATACTGTTATGCAAAAAATACAAATGATGTTAGAAGATATAAAAGGAGCTAACCATTGAGGAATGTTACTTTAGCTAAAACAGCAGGTTTTTGTTTTGGCGTTGATCGTGCAATAAAAAAATTGGACAATGCCGTTAAATGCATTAATAGCCCTATATATACATTAGGCCCAATCATACATAATAATCAAATGATTCAAAAATATGATTCCCAGAATGTGAAAATAATAAATGATTTATCTCAAGTAGAAAATAACTCTACAGTAGTAATACGATCACATGGAGTCGCCAAGTCATTATATGATCAAATGGGGCAAAAGAATATCAATATTATAGATGCTACTTGCCCATATGTAAAAAAAGTACAGAATATCGTAAACGAATATTGTATGAAAGGTTATAAAATCATTATCATAGGCGATGAAAACCATCCTGAAGTGATCGGTGTTAATGGTTGGTGCAATAACAGCGCAATTATAATAAATAATAAAAATAATATTCCAATAATAAAAATGTATGATAAAATATGCGTTGTAGCTCAAACTACTATCATTGAAAGTCTGTTCTCAGATATAGTTTCCGAGATACAAAAATGCCATTGCGAAATCAAAGTTTTTAATACGATTTGTTCTGCGACCGAAGAACGACAAGAAGAAGCTAAACTGCTTGCAAAAAATTCAGATGTCATGATAGTAGTCGGAGGTTATGACAGTTCAAATACAAAGAAATTGACTGAAATTTGTAAAGTATATTGTGATAAAGTGATTCATATAGAAACTGCATCAGAAATTGATACAAAAATATTTAAAGATTGTAAATCGGTGGGGATAACGGCAGGAGCGTCGACACCGGCTTGGATAATTAAGGAGGTTGTACAAAAAGTATGAATGAGCAAAATAACATTCAAGACCAGTATGAAGAAACATTCAAAAACTTTAAAACAGGAGACATTGTAGAAGGAGAAATCATATCCGTTAACAGCGATTCTGTCGTTATGAATATAGGCGGGAAAAGTGATGGCATAATTAAAAAAGATGAATTCATATTAGATTTATATGAAGATCTTATGAGACATGCCGCAGTGGGAGATAAGCACAAAGTAATGATCTTATCTACAAATGATGGCGCCGGCAATTATGTTCTGTCTAAATTAAAAGTTGAAGAATTAGATGCTAAAAAAGAATTACAGAAAAAATTTGAAAACGGAGAAATTTTAACAGGCAAAATAGTAAAAGCAATCAAAGGCGGTTTAATGGTAGATTTGGGAAGCTTGACTGCTTTTATGCCTGCATCTTATTATGATGTAAAATTTGTTAAAGACTTAAATGCTTTAATAGGCAAGATAGTCAGCGGAAGAATTACCGAATACAATCCTTCCGCCAACAGAATCATTTTTTCACATAAAGTATTATTATTAGAAGAAATGGAAAAAAGAAAAGCTGAGCAAAAAGCCATTAAAGAGGCTGCGGTATCTACATTAGAATTAGGACAAACAATTGATACCACTATTAAAAATTTCACAGATTATGGTGTTTTTGTTGACTTGGGTGGTATTGACGGATTTATTCATGTTTCTGATATCGCCTGGAAATCTGTGAAAAAACCTTCGGATGTGTTATCCATTGGTCAAAACATCAGAGCAAAAATAATTGAGTTAGATAAAGAAAACTATAAAGTTAAATTGAGCGTCAAAGGTCTTACGCCAAATCCTTGGGATGTATTTAAAAAGCAATATCAAGAGGGAGATAAAATAAAAGTTGAAATAACTTCTTTTACAAAATATGGTGCTTTTGCAAAAATAATAGATGATGTAGAAGGATTAATACACATATCCCAATTTGCTCACCATAAAGTTGATAAACCTGAAAGTATGCTTAAAACCGGTGAAGAAATTGAGGTTTTAATTATAAAAATTGATGATGAAAATAAAAAAATATCTCTTAGTATTAAAGAATTATATCCTGCTCCCAAGAAAAAAATAGAAAAAAATAAAAAAGTATATTCAGATGACGATAAAGTTACTATCGGGGATTTGTTTGGAAAAATAACAATAGAATAAACGAAATCAAAAAAGAAGCCTTCTAATAAAGGCTTCTTTTTATTGAAATCAGCAAAACAGTGAGATCTTTTCATAATTGACAAATATCAAATATCTAGTATACAATATATTATAAAATATTTTTATGAATCCATATCATGTATTTTTGTTTATTAAAATTCGAGGGAAGCATGATAATCTACATTATAAAACGTTTGTGTCAAGCCTTATTGATTATAGTATTCATTATATGTATCACTTTTTTTATCATGAATATCATTCCCGGGGGACCTTTTCTGAGCGAAAAACCCCCGTCACCTGAAGTATTATCAGCTTTGGAAACTAAATATGGTTTAGATCAGCCAATTTTTGTTCAATTAAAAAATTACTTAATTGATTTAACCCATGGAGATATGGGTGTGAGCTTTAAATTACAAAAAAATAGGGCGGTAACAAAGATTATTGCCGATATGTTTCCAGTATCTGCTAAAATCGGAATAATGTCATTGTTTGTTTCTATACTTTTTGGTATTTTATTAGGATGTATTGCTGCAAATAATAATGGCAAACGGCTGGATCGACTTTTGCAAATCATTACATCAATTGGTATATCAATCCCAGGATTTGTAATGGCTATTATATGTATTATTATATTTGGTGTAAAACTAAATTGGCTGCCGACAATAGGTTTAAACGGCTGGAAAAACTATATCATGCCATGCTTTGTTCTCGCTTTATATCCGACATGCTATATTGCAAGACTCACCAGATTCAGTATGCTTGATGTTATTAATAAAGATTATATACGTACCGCAAAAGCAAAAGGTTTAGGCTCTTTTGCGATTACTTATAAACATGCATTAAAAAATGCATGTTTACCTGTTTTAACTTATTTAGGGCCTCTGACAGCTGCTATATTAACCGGTGGGTTTGTAGTGGAAAGCATCTTTAATATTCCGGGGCTCGGCCGGTATTTTGTTCAGAGCATTTCAAGCCGAGATTACCCGCTTATTATGGGCACAACTATATTCTTTGCATCTCTTATAGTACTGATGAATCTAGTTGTTGATATATTATATAAAGTTATAGATCCTCGAATTGATTTATCAAGAAAGGTGCGATCACATGCAAAGTGAGGCAAAAAGAAAAATTTTTCACAGCCTGCAACTAAATATAAATTATCAATTAGACGAAAAAGATTTTGAATTAGCTTCAAAAAACGATAAAATACAGTTCTCAAATAAGAAAAAACCTGTATCCTTTCGCACTGCTTTTAAATCAAATAAAATCGCTCTCATTGCTCTATATATACTTATTGCAATCTTTATATTTGCTTTTTTAGGCCCATTATTAACTCAATATAGTTATGATCAACAAATAAGAGGTGCCGAAAACTTATTTCCAAGTTGGCAACATCCGTTTGGTACTGATGATCTTGGCAGAGACATTTTAGTCAGGACAATGTATGGAACCAGAATATCAATTATAATAGGATTTATCGCAAGTTTTATAGTGTTAATAATCGGAACTACCTATGGCGCAATTTCCGGATATTTTGGCGGTATTATTGACGCTTTTATGATGCGTTTTGTAGACATTATTTACGCTGTGCCCGATGTTTTGATAGTATTGCTTTTAACCATTTCTTTAAAACAACCAATGCAAACATTATTTTATAACAGCACAAGTGTGTTTATTAAGAACATAGCTGTTTTAGGGCCAGGCCTCATATCTATGATGATAGCTTTTGGATTGCTTTACTGGGTAGGCATGGCAAGAATTATAAGAGGCCAGGTATTGATGCTAAAACAACAGGAATTTATAACAGCAGCAAAAGCACTCGGCGCTTCACATACGCAAATTATAAACAAACATCTGATCCCAAATTGCATAGGGCCTATTATTGTAACAACCTGTATGCAGATTCCTGCAGCAATTTTTCTAGAATCATTTTTATCTTTTTTAGGACTTGGAGTGTCTTCTCCTATGACTTCTCTTGGCAGCTTAATAGCCGATTCGCTGAACGGCATTTACACATATACATATAGACTTATCATTCCCGGTGTAATTCTTACTTTATTAATTCTTTCTCTCAATTTACTCGGCGACGGGCTTCGCGATGCTTTTGATCCTAAATTAAAAGGAAATATTTTAAAATGAATAAGAACAATCAGCTGGAAATTGAGAATTTAAAAATATCTTTTTTTACACCACACGAAGAAATTAAAGCTGTCGATAATATCTCATACCGTTTAAAGTATGGTGAAGTCATGGGAATTGTGGGTGAATCCGGCAGCGGTAAAAGTGTTATGGCATATTCCATTCTCGATCTTTTACCCAATAATTGTAAAATAATAGATGGTAAAATAAACTTTAACGAAAAAAATATTTTAAAATATACCAAGCGAGAAATGCGAGATTTGCGCAAAAATAAAATAAGCATGATTTTTCAAAATCCCATGTCCAGTTTAAACCCCGTCTACACCATTGGTCATCAACTTATTGAAGCTTTTAAAAGTCATAAAAAAACCTCTAGCGAAGAAGCAAAAATACACGTTATCAATTCATTGATCCTTGTCGGAATAGATAATCCAAAAAAAAGAATGAAGCAATATCCGAATGAATTCAGCGGGGGAATGCTGCAAAGAATAATAATAGCAATGGCTCTTTTATCACATCCGCAATTGCTTATTGCCGATGAACCTACAACCGCATTGGATGTTACAATTCAAGCACAAATAATAGAGTTATTAATCACGCTAAAAAAGCAAAATGCAATGTCCATCATCTTTATTACTCATGATCTGGCAGTTGCAGCACAAATATGTGATAAGATATCTATCATGTATTCTGGAAAAATTGTTGAAACGGGAAGTATAAATCAAATATTTTATAATGCTGTTCATCCATATACAATAGGCTTACTTCGATCCATGCCAAGTCTTGATTCAAACAACAAGACCCTAATTTCCATCGATGGCTCTCCGCTAGATTGGCCAGATCTTACAACAGGAGGATGCCCGTTTGCAATACGGTGTAAATATTGTATGAAAATTTGTTTGAAAGCAGACCCGCCCAAAATAAACTTAGATGATACTCATGAGGTTTATTGCTGGAATGTGTTTAATAATTTAAATATAAAGGAAAATGAATATGCAAAATAATATAGCCAATTTAATAGAAACTAAAGATCTGAGTAAAAATTTTGTTGCTCAAAAAGGCTTTTCTTTCCAATATATTTATGCGGTAAATAATGTTAATATTGACATAAAACGCGAAGAAACTTTTGCACTGGTAGGAGAATCTGGCTGCGGGAAATCTACGCTCGGGAAATTAATCCTCCGGATTATCGAGCCGACACACGGTCAAATATTTTATAATGGAAATAATATAACAAATGCTAAAATATTGTCTTACAGAAAAAAAATGCAGATGATTTTTCAAAATACATCTGAAGCTTTAGATCCAAAACTGACAGTAGGAGAAATTATAGGAGAAGCTATAGATATACATAAACTGGCCTTAAACAAAGTTGAACGGCAAGATAAAATTAAAGAATTGTTACAGACAGTTGAGTTAAGCAATGATTTTGTTCATCGTTTCCCTCACGAATTATCCGGAGGACAGCAGCAGAGAATCGGTATTGCGCGAGCATTGGCTGTTGAGCCTGAATTCATTGTTTGTGATGAAGCAGTATCATCTTTAGATGTGTCGGTTCAAGCACAAATTTTAAATATGCTGATCGACATGCAGCGTTCATTCGGCCTTACTTACTTGTTTATTTCCCATGATTTAGCTGTTGTTCGGTATATAGCAACTCGTATAGCAGTAATGTATTTGGGAAATATTGTTGAAATAGCAAAAAGTGATGATTTATATAAAAATCCTGTGCATCCTTATACACAAGCTTTGCTTTCCTCTATTCCCAGACTAAATAATGTATGCATGACTAGTCACGTATCTTTAAAGGGAGAGCCGCAGAATCCGCTAAATTTACCACAAGGCTGTTGCTTTCATACACGTTGTCAGTATATAATAAAAAAATGCAGACAGACAGCTCCGACTTTAAGAGAAATCTCTCCCCAACATTTTGTGGCTTGTCATATAATATAATATTATAAATTACATTTTTATTGATAAAATCTAACCTAACATAGATTGCTAAATAACAGGAGGAACAAATGAAGTTAACGAGGAAGTTATTTGTACTAATCATTATTTTATCTTTAGTATTCACTTTTTCGGCATGCAGCGGTAATTCATCATCGAATGAGTTAAATATGAATGTATGTATAGCCGGAGAACCCGAAACGCTTGATCCTGCATTAAATAGTGTTGTCGATGGCGCCATTATGTTAAACCATATGTTTGAAGGTTTAATGAAATGGGAAGATGACGGAAACGGCAATGCACAGATTACATATGGACAAGCTGAAACTTATACGATCAGTGATGATGGCACTGTCTATACATTTGTATTAAGAGACGATGCAAAATGGTCTGACGGAAAAGCTGTTACGGCACAGGATTTTGTCTATTCGTGGCAAAGATTAGTCGATCCTCAAACAGCGGCTATCTACAGTTATATTCTAGAGCCTGTTTTAAACGCCGTAGATATTATGTATGGAGAAAAAGATCCTAACGAACTTGGCATAAAGGCTATTGATGATCAAACAATTGAAGTTACTCTTTCAACACCAGTTACATATTTTACCGAAATATGCGCTTTTCCGGCAACTTTTCCTGTACGCGAAGATATAATCGAAGAAAGTGGCGATCAATGGACATTTGATGTGAATACTTATATAGGAAACGGACCATATAAAATGAGTGAATGGGTACATAATTCATATTTACTGATGGAACCTAATGAAAATTATTACGGTATCTCTGAAATCGGTCCATCTTCAATTAAATTTAATTTTATTGAAGATTCCAATTCTATTCTTGCTGCTTATAATAACAATGAATTAGATTTTATCCAAAGCGTACCTATTAATGAAATAAAAACACTGCTTGATAACAATGAACTAAAAGTAGCTGATTTATTAAGTACTTATGCCCTGACATTCAATAATCAGATCGAACCTTTTAATGATACCCGTGTTAGAGAAGCTTTTTCTTTAGTGATAGATAGAAATTATATTGTAAATCAAATAACGCAGACAGGTGAAGTCGCCGCAACAGGCTTTATTCCTTCTGGCGTTTTAGACGCCAAAGGTGTTGGCAATGATGATTTTAGAATTGTTGGTGGAGATTATTACAGCGTTGAAGAAGAAGATTATGAATCAAATTGTCAAAAAGCCCGCCAGCTTTTAGCAGAAGCAGGGTATCCCGAAGGGGAAGGTTTCCCTATTGTGGAATATATGTATGTTACAAGCAGTGATAACGAGGCGATAGCCGAAGCATTACAAAACATGTGGAAGACAGAATTAGGTGTTACAGTTACTATATCAAATCAGGAGGGCTCGGTTTATGGTCAATCATTAATGGAAGGTGCTTATCAAATTGCTGCATTTTCATGGTTGCCCGATTATAATGACCCAATAACATTCTTAGATATGTGGGGAAGTGATAGCGGGAGTAATTTAGCTCATTATTCTAACGAAAGCTATGATTCCCTTATAGCACAAATTAAATCCAATCAAAACCAAGAAGAAAGAATGACTCTAATGCACGAGGCTGAAGATATACTGATTGGTCAAGATTACGTAATTGCTCCTCTTTATTTTGACACACAGACTTATATGTTTAATCAAGAAATCAAAGGCATGTATTACACGCCTCTGGGATATTTCTTTTTTATTAACTGTACATACTGATACTATAAAATCATTTTAATTTTTTTAAAAAACTGACTAATAATTTAGGAGGAAATGTATTTCCTCCTAAATTTATATTTTTTTATTCAAACGTTTATTCCGAACGCAAATAATAGAGCTTCGGCAGTAAGAATGAAATATAAAACGATGATAAAAAGCATTTGCAAGCATACATTTGTAAATTTATAGTATAATATCAAGATACTGCCCAGTAACAAGAATTGCAAAAATTGTAACATACATATTTGATTTATTTGTTTTCTCATTTTAAAATTTGCAAATGCTATTAATAAAGAAACTAGTAAAAAGGTAATGCTACCAAATTCCAAAATCAATTCTAATCCACCTATTAATATTAAAAAACAGGATATACACGCCATTGTTACAACCGCATAAACAGGAATATTTTTTTCTTTCGGGATAATATATAGGGCAAATATTTGTCTTCTGCAACAGCAGATAATTGCCAATTAGTATTGCAAGTGGTATTAATATGCCGATTATCGATACTGAAATACCCAAAATAGTGAAGATTCCACCGCCAACTATACCTCCCAATGCGATCGCAACCAGTTCAAATAAACCCAAATTTTTATTTCCTTTTTCATGCAAAGACATATTTTTACTCCAAATTTAATTATAAATATATTATGTGTATATCATTGTGGTCAATTATTGACAATAAAACCTTTGTAGTATTTGGGACGTGTAAAAATAAAGAACGCATCGTATGTTTTTAAATATGATATAATAAGTAAAAACAACTTATTATATTTTTAATGCAGTCAAAATTATTATAAAGGTAACAATATGGGAAAATCAATTATTCAAAACAGAAAAGCATACCATGAATATTTTATAGATGATGTTTATGAAGCCGGCATTGTACTGTTTGGCACAGAAGTTAAAAGCATAAGAGCGGGAAAAGTGAATTTAAAAGACAGTTATGTATATATTAATAACAATGAGGCTTATATAAAAGGAATGCATATAAGCCCATATGAAAAAGGAAATATTTTTAATAAAGATCCTCTGCGAGAACGAAAACTATTATTAAATAAAAAAGAAATACGAAAGTTATTCGCTTATACACAGCAGGAAGGATATACATTAATTCCATTAGACTTGCATTTTGATAGGAGTTATGTTAAAATGAACGTTGGCTTAGCGCGCGGTAAAAAGCTTCACGATAAACGAGAGAGCGATGCTAAAAAAAGCGATATGATGAAAATCAGACGCGCAATCAAATCTTATTAGGGGGCGCAATGGTTTCGACAGGGGTGTTGAAGCAAAATAAGCGAGTCGGGAATGCCAAATACCGTTATAATGATGGCAATTAAATTTAAACGCTAAAAACGAAAAATTAGCTTTTGCAGCGTAATTGCTGCAATGTCTTGATTTATCATTCCTGCGTGATATTTTAAGGCATCAAATAATGCAGGAAACTCAAATGATTTTTCCTCGAAATCTTTTGAAAATTTAAGAGGATAGTTTTCATTCAGTCGGTCGCCCGTCTAAATGAAAATGAAAAAAGAAAAGCGAATGCACTCGGAGAAAATTTTGTGAATACGCTTTTGGACGCGGGTTCAACTCCCGCCGCCTCCACCAGTAATTATCAGAAATTTACAGTATATGTAGTATGTAACTAAATAATAGGGCAACGCAGCTCGTACAGGTAGGCCAAATTAAGCCTGCCTTACGAGTTTTTATTATTAAAAAACATATTATCTATTTTAAGAATATAATATGTAATCATATACAAAATAATAATTATTAAATATTTTAAGAATTTATTATATTTTTTAATAATTTATTCAGAATTTTGGACTATTATATCTTTGATTAAAGTGAATACAAAAATTATGTATGCAATTTTGATTAATTGTAGATACTTTACATTTTTAGTTATAAGATATAATATAAAAACATACAGTGAAGAATATTGACGCTTTATTTTTATTGCAGATAATAAAAGAGTTGAAGTAATGAAAAAAAAATACTTTAAAATATATTCGGCTATTGCTTTATTTACGCAGCTTGGTTTAAATATGGCGATTCCTATGATAGTCGGCGTAGTCGTTGGCAAATATGTTGATAAAAAATTCCATTTGAATAACATTTTTTTAATCGTTTTTTTATTAATAGGTATTTTTTTGGGATTTATAATGAACTATCGGCAAATTATGTCTGTAACAAATCAAGAAAAAAAACGAAATCAAAACGATAAATTAAATAACGAGAAAAATGATCATGAATGATATTATTGTTTTTAAAAATGAAATAATTAAATACGCTATTTTTATTGCATTAATATGTGAACTAATATCTATTCCGTTTTTGGGATTAAGTGCACAATTCGGTTATGGAATAACACTGGGTGTGGCTATTTCGATAGCAAATTTTAATATATTATATTTTACTATAAAAAATACGCTTACACATCAAAGGGGAGCATATATAGTTTTTTTAGGTTATATAATTAGGCTATCTTTATACGGTATTGCAGTTTATAAATCTATTCAGATAAGCTATATCAGTGCAATCGGTGTTATTATCGGATTTTTAACAATTAAAATTAGTATTTACTATACAAATGGCATTAAGAAAAGAAACAATACAAAGAATTAAGGTGAATTTTTAATGGAATTAGGCGCAAGAAAAATATTTGGAATCGGTAATTTTTATATTACGGAAACAGTGATCTTTGCATGGATTATCAGCATTATTATGATTATTTTTGCGCTATTGGCTACACGCAAGATGAAAAAAATCCCTAAAGGTATTCAAGCGTACGCCGAATTGATTGTAGAATTTGTGTACAATTTAGTAGGGCAAACTATGGGAAAAGAAAATATAAAATTTGCTCCTTATATTGGCACTTTATTTATTTTTTTGATTTTAGGAAATATGTTGGGATTGTTGGATCTAAGACCGGTTTCAGCAGATATTAATACAGCTTTTGCACTTGGTCTTGTTACTTTCTTTTTAATTCATTATAATTCCATAAAACTTAGAAGTTTTAAAGGGTATATAAAGCATATGTCTGAGCCTTATATATTCATGCTGCCTATTAATATTATCGGCGAACTATCATTTCCGATATCATTGTCCTTTCGTTTGTTTGGAAATATTACAGGGGGAATGATCATTATGACGCTTCTTTACAATGGTTTAGAAAGTTTATCTGAAAAAATCATACCCAATATTCCATTCTTAACAGCAGCAATTCCTTTGCCGGCTAATTTTTTCTTTGATATTTTTGAAGGAATATTACAGGCATTTATTTTTACTATGTTAACAATGGTTTTTATTGCAAACGGTATAACAACGCATGAAAAACATTAAGATTATCAATTTTTAATAATTTTAGGAGGATTCTATTATGTCATTAGTAACACCAGAAGCATTTGTATTAGGAATGTCGGCAATTGGAGCAGCATTTGCAATGATAGCCGCAATAGGAATTGGTATTGGACAAGGTTTCGCAGCAGGAAAGGCGGTAGAAGCGGTTGCCAGACAGCCTGAAGCTCAGGGAGATATTTTAAAAACCATGCTAGTTGGCCAAGCCGTCGCAGAAACTACCGGTATTTTTGCTTTTATTGTTTCAATAGTATTACTATTCGCTAACCCTTTAATTAATTTATTATAAAAGGAGTGTAAGCATTGAAACTTTATACTGATTTAATTCAGTTTAATTGGTCGCTTTTATTCATTATAGGCAATATTGTCATCTTGTATTTGATTATGAAACGATTCTTTTTTGAAAAAATTAGGAATTTCATGCAAAAAAGAGAAAATGATATTGTTCAATCATATGAAAATGCAGAAAAAGTAAATAGTGAAGCCAATAAAATTAAAGAACTTTATAATGAACAAATAGAAAATATAGAAAACGAAAGAAAAGAAATTATAAAGGCTGCTAAGATAAAAGCAGATGCGCAAGCAAAAGATATTATTAACGAGGCGGAAGCCAAAGTATTATTAATGATCAAACATGCTGAAGAAGAAATTAAACGACAGCAAAAAAATTCAATTGAAGCAATGAAACAAGAAATCGTCGATCTTGCTATTATAGCAGCAGAAAAAATAATCGAGAAACAATTAAACTATGCTGAGCAACAATTGATAATAACAAAAATCATTGAAAATACAGGTAATGCAAAATGGCAGAATTAGCAATTGATTTGGTTTATTCTTCTGCATTATATGAAGCTGCAAAAGATGAAAATAAAGTTGACGCCATATTAAGTGATTTGAAAGATCTTCAAGTTATATTTGAGGCAAATTCTGATTTTGTCGAATTCATGAATACGCCTGTTATCGGTAAAGAAGAGCGCAAAAAGATAGTAAAAGAAGTTTTAGAAAATAAAATAAATATAGAAACATTAAATTTTCTGCTGATACTGATTGATAAAAGAATGATCAAGCATTTTAAAAACATAGTGAAGCATTATAAACATTTAATCGACGAAGAAAAAAATATTACATCAGGAATCGTTTTTTCTGTCGAGCATCTATCAGATGATCAAATCAGTAAATTCGAGGATAAAGTAGGGATATTATTAAAAAAGAAGATTAACCTTTCCAACCAAATAGATTCATCTATATTAGGTGGCGTAAAAATATTTGTTGAAGGCAAAATAATTGATGCTTCTATTAAAAAACAACTATCAGATTTAAGACACAATATAAGTATAGAGTAATCAACAAGGAAAAATATTTATCTTTAGTAACAAATAGACAGGGAGTTTTAAAATGAATTTAAAGCCTGAAGAGATAAGCTCTGTTATAAAACAACGAATTAAAAATTATCAAAATGAAATAGAAATTTCTGATTTTGGAACTGTACTGCAAGTAGGGGACGGTATTGCCAGAATTTACGGACTGGAAAACTGCATGGTTGGAGAGCTCATAGAATTCCCTGACGGCATATTTGGAATGGCATTGAATCTTGAAGAGGATAATGTGGGCGCTGTTGTTCTGGGCCCGGACACCGGTATCAAAGAAGGCGATGTTGTTAAGCCAACAAAAAAAGTCGTACAAGTTCCGGTTGGTCCTGAACTTATTGGGAGGGTTGTAAACGCGCTTGGCCAGCCTATAGACGGAAAAGGTCCGATTCATGCAAAAAAATTTAGACCAGTAGAAAATGAGGCTCCAAGCGTACTTGAAAGAAAATCAGTTAATCAACCTTTACAAACCGGCATTAAAGCAATTGACTCCATGATTCCAATCGGTAAAGGTCAAAGAGAATTGATTATCGGAGACAGACAAATCGGTAAAACAGCTATCGCTATCGATACAATCATAAATCAACAACAAGAAGATGTAATTTGTATTTATGTCGCTATCGGCCAAAAAAAGTCTACTGTAGCTCAACTGGTACAAACACTTGCCGATAAACATGCAATGGATTATACGATTGTTGTATCAGCAACGGCAAGCGATGTAGCTCCGCTTCAATATATTGCACCTTTCGCAGGTTGCGCTATGGGCGAAGAATTCATGTATCAGGGTAAAGATGTATTGATTATTTATGACGATTTATCAAAACATGCGGTTGCCTATCGTACAATGTCTTTACTTCTTCGAAGGCCACCCGGAAGAGAGGCTTATCCCGGAGATGTTTTTTATCTGCATAGCAGACTGCTTGAAAGATCGGCAAAATTAAGTGACGAACTGGGTGGCGGCTCACTGACAGCTTTACCGATAATAGAAACTCAAGCAGGAGATGTATCTGCATATATCCCTACGAATGTAATATCTATTACAGATGGACAAATATTCTTGGAATCAGAATTATTTTATACAGGACATCGCCCTGCCGTTAATTCAGGGATTTCAGTTTCTCGTGTTGGCGGTCATGCTCAGATTAAAGCGATGAAAAAAGTTTCCAGCAAAATCAAGTTAGAGTTAGCACAATATAGAGAGTTGCAAAGTTTTGCACAATTTGGTTCTGATGTCGATAAAGACACAAAAGAACGATTAGACCATGGTGAACGATTAATGGAAATACTCAAACAAAGACAATATAATCCAATAAAAATCGAGCATCAAGTATTAATAATTTTTTGTGCAACAAATAATTATTTAGTTGATATACCGGTCTCGGATATTCATCAATTCGAATTAGGGTTATATGAGTTTTTTGATACTCAATATTCAAATATTTTGAATGAAATAAAAACAAAAGGTAATATCAGCAATGAATTGGAAGCTGAACTTCATAATGCTATAAAGGATTATAAACGAATATACAATAAAAGTACGAAGGTGAATTAATGCCAGAAAATAATATTAGAGGTATTAAAAGAAGAATAAAAAGCGTTCAAAGCATAGAGCATATTACAAATGCTATGAAATTAGTATCTTCTGCCAAGTTGAGAAAAGCTAAAAATATTTATACTAAATCACAAAAATATTTGCATTTTGTAACAGAATCAATAGAAGATATTATTGATAACGCAGAAGAGATGCCTGATAAATACTTGAAAAACAATTCTAATAAAAAAAGATCCTGCTATATTATTATAACTAGCAATAGTGGACTTTGCGGAAGCTTTTCTACTAATATAATAAAAAAAACAATGAATGAAGTTAATAACGAGAAACGCCTTGAAGGCAGGGTGAATCCTTTACTTGTTACTATAGGAACAAAAGGCAAAGAATATTTTTCTAAAAGAAATTTTGAGATTAAATCCGAATATTTATTGCCACCGGAGAACATTTCATTTGTTGATACACATACAATCAGCAAGCCTATTATAGAAATTTACAATAAAGGCGAAATTGACGAAATAAAAATTATTTATAATGCTTTTGTTAATTCTTTACAACAGCAAGTTAAAATGATGACGCTTCTTCCCTTTGAAAGCAGGAATAAAAGTAAAAAAGAACAAATAAGAAAACAGGTAGAATACGAACCCTCAATTGAAGGAGTTTTTAATTACTTGGTACCTAAGTATGTTGAAATTATGATTTATGGTGCAATTGTTGAATCGGCTACATGCGAACATGCCGCCAGAAGGATAGCAATGGAAAACGCTACGGATAATGCAAAAGATATGATCGCAAACCTACGTTTAAGTTATAATAGAATCAGACAAACTGCAATTACAAACGAAATTTCAGAAATCGTTAGAGGCTCTGAAGCACTAAAATAGCTTTATCCTTGTGATACAGAGGAGGAAAACAAATTGGCTGAACATAAAGGAATAGTGCATCAAATCATCGGTCCTGTTATAGATATCAAATTTGATGCCGATGAAATGCCCGAATTATTAAATGCGATTGAAATAAACTTTGAAAATAGAAAAATTATTGCCGAGGTTAGCCAGCATATAGGTGATGATGTTGTGAGATGTATAGCATTATCTTCTACAGATGGATTGACGAGAGGGATCGAAGCCGTTAACACACAAAAACCTATTGAAGTTCCGGTTGGTCCTGAAGTTTTAAGCCGATTATTTAATGTTACGGGTGACACAATTGATAATAAAGGTGAATGTAAAGCAAAAACAAAAATGCCAATTCACAGAACTGCCCCTTCATTTGAAGAACAGGATACATCCTCGCAGATTTTTGAAACAGGTATAAAGGTCGTTGATTTAATTGCTCCATATACCAAAGGCGGAAAAGTTGGTCTTTTCGGCGGGGCAGGGGTAGGAAAAACTGTTTTGATTCAGGAGCTTATCAATAATATTGCCAAAGAACACGGTGGTATTTCTGTTTTTACCGGCGTAGGAGAACGAACCAGAGAAGGCAATGACCTTTATAATGAAATGATCGAATCTGGAGTTATTGAAAAAACCGCAATGGTTTTCGGGCAAATGAACGAACCACCCGGCGCAAGAATGAGAGTTGCTTTGACAGGACTTGCCATGGCAGAATATTTCAGAGACGAAGCTCATCAGGACGTACTTTTATTTATTGATAATATTTTTCGTTTTACCCAAGCGGGATCTGAAGTATCCGCGCTGCTGGGCAGAATCCCGAGCGCAGTAGGATACCAGCCAACTTTGGCAACCGAAATGGGCGCACTGCAAGAGCGTATTACTTCAACAAAAAAAGGCTCTATCACATCTGTACAGGCAATCTATGTTCCTGCCGATGACTTGACCGACCCGGCACCTGCAACCACATTTGCTCATCTTGATGCAACAACTGTTTTATCTCGTTCAATTACTGAATTGGGTATTTATCCTGCTGTCGATCCTCTTGATTCAACATCGAGAATCATGGATCCTCTAATTATCGGTGAAGAACATTATAATACGGCTCGAGGAGTACAGGAAGTTTTACAGAAGTATAAAGACTTACAAGATATTATTGCTATTTTAGGTATGGATGAATTAAGTGACGACGATAAATTAATCGTATCCAGAGCAAGAAAAATCCAAAGATTTCTCTCCCAGCCGTTTCATGTTGCCGAACAATTTATAGGCACTCCGGGTAAATATATTCCTTTATCTGAAACAATAAGAGGATTTAAAGAGATTTTAGAAGGAAAACATGACGATATTCCGGAATCTTTATTCTTATTTGCCGGTGGCATTGATGAAGTAGTTGAAAGGTATCAAAAAAATGCCAAAAATCTTTGATTTAAAAGTAATCACACCTGAAAGATTATTTTATTCTGGAAAAGCCGAGTTAGTAATTGTAAAAACAATAAGCGGCGATGAAGGATTTATGGCAAACCATTCATGGGCTTGTAAATTACTACAACCGGGGGAACTTAGAATTAAAGAATCCGGTGTTAGTAAATCAGAATATAAAATCGCCGCTCTATCCGAAGGCTATATCAGCGTTGAAGGTGATGTCACGATTTTTACAGACGCTGCTGAATGGCCGCAAGAAATTGATTTAGAAAGAGCACAACGCGCTAAAAAGAGAGCCGAAGATAGACTAAAGCAAAAAGATTCCGATCATTCCAGAGCCGAAGTTGCATTACACAGAGCTATCAATCGTATAAAAGTCAAACATGAAGGTGCGAATAAATAGATATTTATTACTTAAAAAAGAAGGAAATATCCTTCTTTTTTATTCTTTGTTATAAATTGTAATATACTATACAAGATACACTTTAGATTTTTTATATTGTTAATTTTCATTGTTATATATTATAATCATGTGCTAAAATATTTAATATTAAAAATAATTAAAATAAGTATATTCATAAAATTTTATATAAAAACTAATACATAAAATAACGGAGAAATGATATGCCGATACTAATTCCAAAAAATTTACCAGCTTATAAGCTTTTAAAAGATGAAAATGTCTTTGTAATGCAAGAAGATAGGGCGCAGCACCAAGATATACGCCCACTTCAGATTGCAATTGTGAATTTGATGCCCACAAAAGAAATCACCGAAACTCAATTAATAAGAATGCTTGCCAATACACCGTTGCAAGTAAACCTTCAACTTTTGACAATGGAAAGTCACGAATCCAAGCATACGGATAAAAAACATCTGGATACTTTTTATAAAACTTATGAAGAAATTAAAAACCAAAGATTTGACGGTATGATTATAACTGGCGCCCCAGTAGAGTTTTTAGATTTTGAGGAAGTGGATTATTGGGACGAGCTTTCCGAAATTATGGAATATACAAAATCTAATGTTTTTAGTACACTGCATATTTGTTGGGGAGCCCAGGCCGGATTATATTATCATTATGGCATTAACAAATATCTATTGCCCAAAAAATTGTTCGGTGTATTTCAGCATCATACAATCAACAAAAAATCTGAAATTACACGCGGATTTGATGATGAATTTTATGTTCCGCATTCAAGATACACTCAAATTAAAAAAGAAGATATCCTTGAAGTTACAGACTTAAATATACTTGCGGAATCTGAAGTCGCAGGTTTACACATTGTAGCCACCGAAGATAATCGAAATATCTTTGTTCAGGGGCATGTGGAATATGATAGGGAAACATTAAAGCTAGAATATAAGAGAGATCTTAACAAAGACTTTAATGTGCAGATCCCACAAAATTATTTTAAGGATGATAATCCTGAAAATGAAATAATAATTAAGTGGAGTGGTCACGGTAATTTATTTTTTGCAAATTGGCTGAATTTTGTTTATCAAGAAACACCATATGATCTGAATAAGTTAACCGAAATTAAAAGAAATACATACTTATAATTAAAAAGAGCTCTATGCTCTTTTTAATTATAAGTAATATAAAATAGATTTTATGATGAAAGGAAAAGATATTATGTCAATTATAAGCTCATTTATCGTTCCGCATCCACCTTTGATTATACCTGAAATAGGCAAGGGGGAAGAAAAAGAAATAAAAAAAACAATCAATGCATATGAAAGGGCAGCAAAAGAAATAGCTGGAATATCCCCACAAACCATTGTAATTCTCACACCGCATTCTACCCTTTATGCAGATTATTTTCATATTTCCCCAGGAAAGACTGCCTTCGGAAATTTTGCCTCTTTTGATCAGCCTTCGGTAAAAATCAATACTGAATATGATGATTCGTTTGTTCGAATATTATCTGAAATATCGGAAAACAACCACATACCCGCCGGTACATTGGGCGAGCGCTATAAAATGCTTGATCACGCAACCATGATTCCATTGTATTTTATTAATAAATATTATCAAAACTACAAAATTGTTCGTATCTCAATTTCAGGGTTGTCTTCGCTCATGCATTATCAATTTGGTAAATGTATCCAAGAAGCGGCAAAGGCTTCTAATAAAAAAATTGTTTTCATTGCCAGCGGTGATTTATCTCATAAATTAAAAGCAAACGGTCCTTATGGCTTATCTGAAGAAGGACCGATTTTCGACCAAAAAATTACTAATGATATGGCAAATGGCAATTTCTTAAATTTATTAACTTATCCTGAAGATTTTTGTAATGCAGCCGCCGAATGTGGACTAAAATCTTTTATCGTAATGGCCGGCGCTTTAAATAAAACAACTGTGAGATCAGAGTTGTTTTCTTACGAAGGACCTTTTGGTGTGGGCTATGCCGTTGCTTCGTTTACCGTTGTCGGTGAAGATAAAAACAGAAATTTTGATGAAATTCTACAAAGTCAGGAAAATCATCGAATCGCTGATTTAAGAAATAATGAAAATATCTATGTTCATCTAGCTCGGCTTTCTCTTGAAAAATATGTAAAAGAAAATGAAATTCTTGTTCTTCCCAATGATATTCCAGAAAAGATGTTGAAAAACAAAGCCGGCGTTTTTGTATCTTTAAAGAAAAATAAACAATTACGCGGTTGCATCGGCACAATTGCTCCTACAACGAAAAATATAGCAACAGAAATCCTAAATAACGCCATAAGCGCCGGGACACAAGATCCCAGATTTGATCCTGTACAAATAAAAGAACTTGACGACATCGAATATAGCGTCGATGTTCTCGGTGCCCCCGAATCTATCGAGTCTATTCATGAATTAGATGTGAGACGTTATGGAGTTATCGTAAGTTATAGAAGAAAAAAAGGATTGCTTTTACCTAATTTAGAAGGTATATCTTCACCTCAGGAACAAATCAATATAGCTCTGCAAAAGGCCGGTATATCAACGCACGAGCCATATACTATGCAACGTTTTGAAGTGGTGAGATATAAATAAATGGATAAAAAAGTTTGTTTTGTATGTCCCCATCATTGTTCGCTTGAAAAAAATAAAATCGGATTTTGCCGAGCCAGAAAAAACACAGATGGAAAAATCCATTCTATAAATTATGGTCAAATCACTGCTATTGCACTTGATCCCATTAAAAAAAAGCCTTTATATCACTATTATCCGGGTAAGAAGGTTTTATCTGTCGGCAGTTTTGGTTGTAACCTACGTTGTTCTTTTTGTCAGAATCATGAAATTTCCATGTCCGATTTAGAACAATCACATGCACATTATTTATCACCATCTGATCTTCTAAATATTGCTTTGCAATATATCCCGCAAGGGAATATCGGAATTGCCTTTACGTATAATGAACCATTGATAGGATATGAATATATAAGGGATGCCGCAAAATTATCTCATAATAAAAAATTAAAAAATATCGTTGTTACAAACGGAAATTTTTGTACTGATACCATTTCTGAACTTTTTCCGTTGATCGATGCAATAAATATTGATTTAAAAGCTTTCAATGCAGATTTTTATAAAAAAATTAGCGGTGATTTACATTCTGTGAAAGATTTTATCGCAACATCTCATAATTATTGTCATATTGAAATCACTACACTTATCATACCCGGTGAAAATGACAACGTTAAGGAAATACAAGAATTATCTTCGTGGCTCGCGTCGATCAATGCTGATATACCTTTACATTTGTCTCGTTTTTTCCCAAGGTATAATATGTTGGATAAAAAGGCAACTGATATAAAATCAATGCAAAATCTCGCTGAAACAGCACGTCGCAATCTTCATTATGTATATCTTGGAAATTGTTGATTATTAAAATATTAATAATAAATATTGTAGAACATAAATAGAAACCAAATCATTTTCTGTTCGAAAGGTGGCATATTTGATGAAGAAGTTTATTTTTTTATTGGCATCATTTTAATAATTCTTTTTTACAATGGATGCAGTAATAATTCAAACGGTCACGAACAATCATCACAAGATTTAAAAATTGAGGATTACTTTCCAATCGAGCAAAATGTGAAATACAATTATGAAGGCGAAGGAAATGAATTTGCGTACTACACAGCAACCATTGATTATGTCTCTGAAAATCGAGTTCAACAAAGAACTAATAACGGCGGAACAGAAACAATTAAAGTTTTTGAATGCATGAATGTGAAAATATCAGTCACATACTCAAAATCCGAAATATTTTATAGAGAGGATTTTTTAAATAAGAATACAAAAAATACAGAAATTTTACTCATGGAGCCGTTAATATCCGGAACAACATGGACATTAGATGATTCAAGCATTCGAACATCTCAGCGAACGTAGAAACTCCTTCGGGAATGTATGACGCGATTGAAGTAGTACCTCAAAGGGAAGTGAGCAAACAATGCAATATTATACAAAAAATATTGGTTTAGTTAAATCACTTTATATACCTAATAACAATGAAATTTAATCTTCTCTAAACAGTATTGAAAAAAATATAGTATTAACTCAAAAAATCAGTTTCTACTTAAAACAAATGATACGACAAAAGATATTTTAGCACAAATCTACAAAGAAACGATTGGGCATGATACAGGAAAAGTATTCAGTCAAGATACCGTCATCAACAGCTTGTCATTAAATGAAGATGAAAATATAGTTTGTATTGATTTAAATACTGCATTTTTAACGGAAATGAATGCAGGTTCGGAATATGAAAGCATGATTTTGCAAAGCATTGCAAATACTTTCGGACAATATTATGACTCAAATAAGGTGATTTTAACAATAGATAATCAACTCTATTCATCGGGACATATATTGTTATAAAAAAGGGAGTATCTCAGCCCGAATTATAATAACTCTATACAAGTATATTAAATATTTAAAGCCGCATAAGCTGCCGTTAATAACAAAGGAAGATTATCTGCATAGATGGTATCAAATTGACTAATCGGCAGTGGATTTACTCCCTTACCAACTTCAATCGTATATCCCGGTGATTTAGTTTCTTTAATAAACCAATCTTTATATCCGGCATACTGGCCGATATCTTCAATTCGTTCCAGTTTATATCCACTGGCTGTTGTCAGCAATTTTGCAATAGGAATTAAGTTTGCGACATCCTGATCCAGATAGTTATAATAAATAATTTCTCCTTGTGAATGGTATGCCAGAGTAAGCAAAAAATTATCCATGAGTACAAATTCCGATATTGCGCGTGTTTCCGGTTCAGAAAAAGGATACTCTCCTCCATAACGTGAAGGACTGGGCGAAGTAATGCCAATTTGCGCGGAAGCGGCTTCTGCTTCTTCAAAATTTGCATCGTAGTTATGATTTAAATCAACTCCATTATTATTGGATTGCCAATTTTTCGAAAAATCTGTGCTATTATTGTTATAAATCAATAGATTATTATAATTTGGATTACTCCGCAACAGGCCATTAAGTACCAAATCAATTCCGTCAGGATTCACCATGGGTATAATATAAATACTCAATTCATTAAAAAACCTATTGATATCAAAATAAGATAATAAAGCTCTTTTAGAATATGCCTTGCAGTAATCTTCAACAAATTTCATCAATACTACTGTTGTAATCCATTCCAGAGAATGATGTGCGCCATTGATGAATAATTTTTTGCCGCCTAGCCCAAGTCGGACGCCGATTAAATCTCTGCCCATCACACTTTGGCCAATTGTATATACTTCCAGAAATGGATAACGCGCTGTTAATGCACTAATATCAATTTGTAAAACTTTATAAGAATAATTGATATTAGTATCTACTACATCATAATTAAAAGGAACAATTATTTCAGAATCAACTTTAAGGTTATCTTCAGAAACTTTTGGATTTGCTGTTTGAATATTTTTTATTGTAGAGTTACAAGTCTGCGCAATTGTATATAAAGTGTCTGAATTTTTTATCTTATAATAAGTAAAACCATAGATATAAGGCTCAAGCAAATCATAAACTGCTTTATCAAAGATACCATCTTTACTCAAATTGTGATCATATTTAAATCGATTCACAGCTTCTAAGGTCTTTAACCCAAATAACCCGTCTACTTCTCCATCATAGTAATTAATTTTTTTTAGGGTTGATTGTATCAGCATTACATCTGTCCCGTATGAGTAATATTTTAAATACATATATTTCTCCATATATATTTTTTCTCATAATATATATGAAAAAACTCAATACAAAATGAATGCTTATAACAAAACAAAAGAACTAAAATAAAAAAAGGCTGTATCTACAGCCTTTTACATAAATTATCTTGCTTTATTTATTTCGGCTAAACCTATCTGGAAGAAAACTCCTTCAGCAGCAAATAAATTCAATGTTGCTCCTTCGGCCTGCCATTTTTTCAGCATTGGCACAGAAGGGCAGAAGATGCCTGAGTGTTTGCCAGCATCACTGCAAGCTTTAAGAACTTTATGCATGCCTTGCAGCAATTCTGGATTGTCAAATTGACCGACGCATCTATAGCTTTGAGAGAGATCAAACGGGCCGATAAAAGCCGCATCTATGCCTTCAACAGCAATGATTTTTTCAACATTTTCAACGCTTTTTTTAGATTCTACTTGAAAAATTAAAAATGTTTCTTCATTTGCCTGCTCCATATACTCATTAAGATTAGCAATACTGGCATACTCAGTATGAGGCCTTAATGTGGATACACCTCTGTTGCCCAGCGGAGCGTATTTAGCATATTCTACAAGTTTTTGAGCTTCTTCAATTGTTTCAACATTCGGCAGCAATATCCCGGCGGCGCCTGATTCCATATATGTAAGAATCAATTCGCGTGTAGGGGCAGCAGCTCGCACCATAGCAGGCAGGCCGATCGCCTTAGAATACATAAGCATGTCGTTTACTTGCTGTGTATCAAATGCCCCATGTTCACAGTCAATCGTAATATAATCATAGCCTGCTTGTTTTATCATCAATATTACATCGGGATTGAGAATAGAAATTATAAAAGTACCTATCAATTGTTCATTGTCTTTTAATCTTTGTTTTAAACTTTTCATAAATACCTCTTTCTTTTTTTATTTTATTATAGCATATTAATTTACTGATTTTAACATTTTAACACGTTTTTTAATTCGGAAATTTTATCACGCAACTCGGCCGCTTTTTCAAAATTTAATTCCTGTGCATATTGTTGCATCTGCATCGCAAGTAGTTCGATTTGTTCTGCTATATTTATATGATCAATACTTTCCTTATTCTCCTCTTGAATCTCTTCCGATTTTATATTTATATGGTCTGTAATTTCTTTTTGAATACTTTTAGGAATGATATGATAGTATTTATTATAATTTACTTGTTTTTCACGTCTTCTGTTTGTTTCGTCAATTGCTTCCTGCATAGACGATGTGATGCTATCCGCATATAAAATTACATAAGAATCTTTATTTCTTGCTGCTCTTCCTATTGTTTGTATTAAAGATGTAGTATTTCTTAAAAAACCTTCTTTATCTGCATCCAGTATTGCGACTAAGCCAATTTCGGGGATATCCAGCCCTTCTCTTAAAAGATTTATACCAACAAGCACATCGTAAGTTCCCATACGCAGTTTTTTTATAATTTCAATGCGATCAAGCGTATCGATCTCAGAATGCATATAAGTCGCTTTGATCCCCGAGCTTATCAAATAATTTGTTAAATCTTCAGACATTCTTTTAGTCATCGTAGTAATTAAAACTTTATATGATTGATCAATTGTTTTATAAATATTGTCTATTAAATGATCGACTTGCCCTTTGGTAGGCACAACTATGACGCTAGGTTCAAGCAAACCGGTAGGGCGAACGATTAATTCGGCAATATTTTGCGAATGTTCTTTTTCGTATATTCCCGGCGTGGCAGAAACAAATACGGCACTTTTTAATTTTTTTTCAAACTCCTTAAATTTCAATGGTCTATTATCAAAAGCACTTGGAAGCCTGAAGCCATAATCTACGAGATTTTTTTTCCTGGAATAATCTCCACCATACATTCCTCTTACCTGTGGCAAGGATACATGAGATTCATCAATAAAAAATAAAAAATCATCATCAAAATAATCTATAAGTGTATATGGAGGTTGTCCGGGCATCGTTTGGTTTATGTGTCTCGTATAATTTTCTATTCCTTTGCAATGACCCGTTTCGCGCAACATTTCCAAATCATAATGTGTCCTGCTCTGAAGTCTTTCCGCTTCAACGATTTGGTTCTCACTTTTAAAATAAGCAACCCTCTGTTCCAGCTCTTGTTCAATTGTTTGTATTGCTCTGTCAATGTTTTTCTGGCTGGTCACATAATGAGAAGCGGGAAATATCGCCGTATGAGTTCTTCGGCTGATGATATTTCCTGTTATCGGATGTATTTCACTGATATTTTCGATGTCATCGCCGAAAAATTCTATTCTAAGAGCATAATTTGTTGCATATGCGGGGTAAATCTCAAGTGTGTCACCTCTGAGACGAAAAGTTGCGCGCGCAAAATCGATATCACTTCTTTTATACTGCATAGATATCAAACGATGAAGAATATAGGAAATATCATAACTCATTCCTGTTCTTAATGATAAGATCATATTTTCATAATCATAAGGGCTTCCCAACCCATAAATACACGACACACTGGCAACTACTACAACATCTCGTCTTTCAAATAATGCTGCTGTTGCCGAATGGCGAAGTTTTTCTATCTCGTCATTGATATCTGCGTCTTTTTCTATATATAAATCCCGATGAGGCACATAGGCTTCAGGCTGATAATAATCATAATAACTTACAAAATATTCAACAGCATTCTCGGGGAAAAATGCCTTAAATTCATTTGCCAGCTGCGCGGCAAGTGTTTTATTATGCGCTAAAACAAGCGCAGGGCGCTGCATCTGCTCTATTATTTTAGCCATCGTATAAGTTTTTCCGGAGCCGGTCACGCCAAGCAGCGTTTGATATTGCAATGATTTTTTTAAGCCTTCACATATATTTTCAATAGCTTTAGGTTGATCTCCGGCAGGTTCAAAAACGCTGTGCACTTTAAAATTTTTCATAAATATCCTCTTATATATTCATTGCAAATAGTTTATACTACAGTTTTTTTTATGTCAAATATATTGATTTTTAAAAAACAACCAAAAGAGAGTTGTATAATATAAAAAAAGACAACTCTCATAACCTGATAACTCAGGCAATCTATTTCAACAAACATGTTTGTTGTTTTTATTATTTGTATGATAAATGAAGATATACTGTTTATTTATGGCAGCAAAATTATTCTAATTCATTTAAACTATGAAAAGAATAGCCCATATCTTTATATTTTTTAAGTAACTCCGATAAAATTTCACTATTTGTTTTTGATGTACAATGCAAAAGCACGATAGCACCCGGATGAATTCGAGGAATTAATTTATCAAATGCCACTTGCGCTGTTGGTTGATTATTATTATCCCAGTCTCCGTAAGCTACGCTCCAAAAAATAGTCTTATAGCCTAACGATTTAGCGAAATTCAAATTTTCTTCAGAAAATTTTCCGCTTGGCGGTCTGTAAAATTTAGGAAGAGAAGTATTTGTGGTTTCATAGAATAACGTTTCAAGCTCCTCAAGTTCTTTTCTGAATGTGTTTAAATTAGTTATCGCAGACATATCTGGATGCGTCATTGTGTGATTGCCCACAATATGTCCTTCACTGACCATTCTTTTTACTAAATCTGGATTTGTTTTAATATAGTGACCCGTTAAAAAAAACGCTGCCGAAATATTTTGTTCTTTTAATATATCCAATATTTTGCTTGTATATCCATTTTCATAACCTGCATCAAATGTCAAATATATAATTTTTTCTTCAGTTTGTGCAACAAAATAAGAATCAAATTCTCTTAAATACTCTTCACTGGCATTGCCTTGTGGTTTTTGACCTTCCTGCGTAAAATGTGTTCCCCAATTTATCACTTGTGTACTAGTCGATAGCACAGTTTTCTTTGCGATATTCGTTGCTTGATAGATGATTCCAGCACTTATAATAATGATAATAAAAAAATATAAATATTTTTTTAACTTTTTCATTTCTCATATCTCCTTTTTATTAACTTACATAAAATAAATATATGTTTTCTGTAGTAAAATTATTGTTTAAAATAAATTTTGTTTACTTTATTGTCAAAATAATAAATATTATTAGACAATTTTAATAATACATAGTAAATTATTACTAATGAATGGAGTAGAAATGGAAGCAAAGATACAAATTAGAGAAAACTGCATAAAATTAAGAGAAAAACTCGGGAAAAATTATATAGAGAAACAATCTGGTATTATTGTTGAAAAATTTTTATCAAGTACTTTTTATACTGATTCAAAGGTATTTTTTGTTTATTTGAGTATGCCATACGAAGTAAATACAAAATATTTAATTAGAGCAGCTCTAAAGGAAAATAAAACTATACTTGTTCCAACTATTTTAAATCACTATAAAATGATGCCAACCATTATTCATGCAAACAGTACTTTTATGAAAAATAAATACGGTATAGATGAATCTGAAATTAAAAATTATTACAATGATTTTATCGATGTTATTATTACGCCTGGGCTTGCTTTTGATGCAAAAGGAAATAGAATAGGGTATGGCGGAGGATATTATGATCGATTTTTCCTTCAGAATCAATATGAAACCAAAATAGCTTTCTGCCTTGAAGAGTTTATTTTTAAAAAAATACCTGTAAATAATTTTGACATCAAAATGGACGCTATTTTTACGCAAAATAAAATATTTAATTTTAATTAATATGTTTAAATTAGTTTAAAAATGAAAGGATAAATATATTGATAAAAAGAAATTATACTTGGAAAACATTAGATAATGCTGCTAAAATTTTTCCTTCTAATACTAACAAACAAGATACGAAAGTTTTTCGTGTTACATGCGAATTAATTGAAGAAGTTGATCCTGTCACTTTAAAAATTGCTTTGGATCAAGCATTAACGCAATTTCCGGTATTTCTTTCAACTTTAAAAAGAGGGCTATTTTGGTATTACCTTGAAAAAAGTTATATTAATCCAAGCGTCGATTTAGAAACCACAGCCCCTTGCAGCACACTATATATAGATAAAGAACAACTATTATTTGAGGTAACATACTTCAAACAAAGAATAAATTTGGAAGTTCATCATATTTTGGCAGATGGTATGGGCGCATTTCAGTTTTTACGCAGTTTAATACTACACTATTTAATTAGTAAGTACCCAGAAAACTTTAAAGACTGTTCGCTTGATATTGGGTATAATGCTTCTGAATTTGAAAAAATAGATGATAGTTTTGATCGTTATTACAGTAATAAAAATAAAAGCCAAGCTTATATACGACAAAAGAAACTAGAAAATGCCTATCAGATAAAAGGAAACAAGCTTCCCGAACAACAATTATTAATTATAGAAGGTGTTGTCGGGATAGAAGCATTACACGAAAAAGCGCATCAATATAATGCTACACTAACAGAGTTTATTTCTGCTATTTTCATTTACTCCATTTATAACGAAATGAAAATAAGAGAGCGAAATAAACCTGTTATTATTAATATTCCTGTTAATTTACGCAAATTTTTTCCTTCACTTTCAGCCAGAAATTTCTTTAGTGTTATTAATGTAGGTCATAAATTCGATACTAAAGACCCTTATCCTAATGAGTATAATACTCTGGATACAAAATTATTTTATGAAATTCTATCCGATATAAAAAATAATTTTAAAAAAAATTTAACAAAAGATAATCTTCAAGAACGGCTAGATCATCTTATGTGGGCAGAAAAGAATATTTTTTCAAGAATTATTCCTCTCATTATTAAGGATATAGCATTAAGGATAATCCATGGAACAACGCTCAAAAAATCCACTGCTTCTATATCTAACTTAGGAAATATCGATATGCCTAAACAAACAATTCCGTATATTAAAGCAATGGATGCATTTGTAAGCACAAGTAAAATACAAATGACTATTTGCAGCTATAATAATCATCTTACAATGAGTATAACGTCAAAATTTTTAAATACCAATATACAAAAAAATTTCTTTAGATTATTATCAAATATCGGAATTGAAATTAAAATTTTATCCAATCAGCCTAATATATAAAAGATTAAACAAGTTCAGGAGAAAAAATAGATGCTTTATTGTGAAAAATGTAATGTTAAAATACAGGGATTCCGTACAGAGTGTCCATTATGTCAAAATGTATTAGATCAATCTAATGGTTGCACAGATGAAATTTTTCCTGTGGTATTAACTACTTTTCATGCTCATAAACTCTACTTTAAAATTTTAATTTTTATAACAATTATTGGAGTAGTGAGTTCTATTGGTGTTAATATTCTATTACCACAAACAGGCTTCTGGTCGCTTTTGGTCTTGCTAGGAGCTGTGTATATTTGGATAGCCGTAGGAATAACTATTCGAAAAAAAAGTAACATTGTAAAACAAATTTTTTATCAAGGTGTTATGATATTGCTTGTAGCCGTGCTGTTAGACATATTTTTTGATCTCAATGCCTGGTCTGTGAATTATATTCTCCCTTGTTTATGTGTTGGCATGATGGCTTCCATTACTATATTAGCAAAAATTATGAAATTACCGATCGGACAATTTTTCACATATTTAATTATTGTTTGCATATTTGGAATCGTTCCCTCCATTCTGATATTCATCAACATTGTAGACGTATTATATCCCTCAGTTATCTGTGTTGGATGTAGTATTATTTCATTATCCGCTTTATTTTTATTTGAAGGAAATAATATAATAACGGAATTGAAAAGCAGACTTCATTTGTGATGTAAATTAAGAAAAAATAGAAAACTCCTTGTTTTTTTATTACAACTCTATTATAATATCAATCTGCAAGCTACTGTGGCTCAGTTGGTAGAGCAGCTGATTCGTAATCAGCAGGTCAGCGGTTCGAGTCCGCTCAGTAGCTCCAAATAGATAATTATAGAACTGCGTAGATACGCGGTTTTTTTATATGTTAATCTCTAAATTATTAATATTATTTTGAAATAATGTTATTAATTTGACAAAATTTATTATATAATTTCTAAATAAATAAAGATTTATTGTTGAAAATATAGATATTTAAAATAGAAGATCCGATAAAACTTATAAAGAAAAATCTTTTAAAGAGATAGTGAAGGATTCAAAATGAAAAAACATATAATTTTTCTATCTGTTATTACAATTTTTCTCGCACTTTTATTGTATGGTTTGAGCCCGCTTAACTCTAAAATCAACTTAGTAAAAACGGATACAAATAAGCAAAGCCAGGCAACTCAGCAACCAGATTCATCACAGAACGATAATGAAGCAAAAGCTGTTGATGATTTGATATCGGCAATTAACAACCCTGTTTCCTTAAATGATAAAACTTCTATTGAAGCAGCCCGAAAAGCTTACGATGACTTAACAGATGAACAAAAAGCGTTTATTGAAAAACTTCCTGATTTAGAAAAAGCGGAATTGGATTTTTCTAAACTGGAACAGGACACAAACGCTACTTATTTCAACATAGGCGATATAGTTGATTTCAAAGGCGGAAAGGTCTATGTTTCTCCAACAGCAAGCAAATCAAGCGCTACTCGTCCGGCTAGTAAGTGCACGATCACATTAGTCTCAAAAACTTCAGAACATATTTACCATCTGGTTTCGCTCGATAGCAAAGAAGTATACGGCTGGGTAAATGCCGAAGATGTTGAAAAATAGGAGGATACTAAAATGAAAGAAAAATCTAACATTATTAATAAGATAATTTTAATTTTAGCTATCTCTGGAATAATAATTTTAATTTTAAGCGTTCTATTAATCATTAAGGCTTCGGCGCATTCTGTATTAACAGATATTTTGTTCATCGTATCGGCATTGTTGGGCGTTGTGTTGATGGTAATAAATATTAACGAGATTTTAAAAAACGAAAATAAAATTTTTGGTACATCTTTAAAATTTTCAATTTGGAGCTACTGGAACGAGCCGATAAAAATTTTCCATGCGTTTGCTATTAATGCAATAATCCTTTGTTTCTGTTTTTTTGCAGGATCAGTAGACTTGTTTGTCGGCAGATTGTTTCATGCAATGATTGACGGAAGCTTGGTCGCATTGCTTATAATATACTCTGGCTTTTTTAAAGAAAAAAGCTGGCTAATATATGGTATCATCGCAGGAATTCTAACCGCATTTGTTTCTTATTTTGACATAAGGTATGTAACGGAAATACTGTTTATTATCTTTGCAGCTATACTTTTAATACAAGCAATTAAAGGCAGATCCGAAATAAAGACCTTTAAAAGCACTGCGATAATTACAAGCACCGCTGTTATACTTTTGTCTGTATCTATAATATTTTATTCAAAAAATCTTATTCACATGTATATCCATACTTTAATACTTGCAGCTATGTTTTTTATCGGCCTCAGCGCTTACGGCTTAGTATCCGAAAACAGAGATCAAAAGATATAAAACGTTTCGCAGATAAAGAAATGGTAAATTTGACTAAAAAAAGAGCAGACTTTTTTGTCTGCTCTTTTTTACTTTAATTCAAAAATTTTATGCAATACAAACATTAATTGCTCTGAATTTACGACTATTTTTAGGATCGACTTCAGTATCAAATGTTACTTCTTGGCCTTCCGAAAGAGATTTATATCCTGTAGACATAATGGATGAAAAATGTACGAATACATCTTCTCCATTAGCTTCATTGGAAATAAAACCATAACCTTTATCTGAATTAAACCATTTAACTGTACCTTTATTCATATGGGCACCTCCTAATATTATTTCGTACCCATAGAAAACAAAAAACTCACTGCTATGTAAACCATCAAACAATGACTTACAAATATGTGAGTGCAAAGTAAATATCTTGAATACTAAGCAAGGTTAACATATCATCTTATATTTGTCAACAACTATTTTTAAACTAAAAATAAAGCGACATAATGTAAAAAAATGTTATATCATCTTACTCATTAAATTATCTTTTTTTTCATTAGTAAATCTATTTTTTAATTATTTAATAATCAATGGTATTTAAAAAATAATATTTGATAATGCATATGCCACATATCCTAAAATACCACCGATAAATACGTCGGTAGGATAATGCATTCCAAGATAAATACGCGAAAGCCCCACAAGTATGGCTATCATATAAAATAAAGATGCATAAGAAGTGAAAAAAAACGATAAAGTGAAAGCGATACAAAAAGCAGTGCAGGTATGTCCCGATGGAAAAGAATAGCTATTAATCGGAGGACGCTTCTTAATAATAGTATCAGACAGAGCATAGCATGGGCGAGGACGTACTACCAAACGTTTAATTGTATGTACAATAATCTGGCTTATAGCAATGGCTGTTACCACATGAAAAAATAACCGTAAAGGAAAATAGCGATACAGACATATTAGGCTTAGGCATAGGAAAAGTGAAAATAGGGTCGATCCGAAAAAAGTGAAAAAGTGCATTAAAAGCGAAAGGGGGACACAGTTTATTTTATGATTAAATATAAAAAACAACGACTCATCTTTTTGTTTAATAAACGATATAACATTGCTCATTAAAAGTCCTCCTGTTTTTACTAGTATAGTAACATATTACAATTAAAAGCAAATCAAATCTCAGTAATAAAGATGTAAAAAAGCGTTTTATATATAGCTAAAAATGCTTTCATTTAAAGACGATCAAGAAATTTAAGTAATTTTACATAAATTTAATCTAATAATAAAATTGATTTTATATATATATGGTATTTTAAAAGCAATATTGAATACTTAATATAAATTTAAAAAAGTAAGTTTACTTAAAAATAATAACAATGATATGCTTAATAATGGCTTGACAGATATTCTTAAGGAGGATGTTATAGTGATTGGAAAACTAATATTCATACGACACGGAGAAGCTGCTATCGGTATTGAAGATGATGATAGAAATCTCAACAGCAATGGCTATAGACAAATTAATAAAATACTGCCTTCACTTAAAAAAAATATAGACCAGAATTTAAAATTAACCATTGCCTGCAGCCCTATATTACGTTCAATACAGACCGCAGAAATCATAGCAGATTATTTAGGAATTTATAAAATAGATAAATTCAACTGGATCTCCAGTGGAAATATTGATGATTTACAGAAAGAATTATCTGATAAAAATATACCTTATTGCATGATTGTTGTAGGGCATGAGCCTCATCTCAGCAATTGGGGCTATCAGATCAGCGGATACAGACTTCCCTTTGATAAGGCTTCAACCGTGTGTTTTGAAATCACTTCAAATGATCCTTTAAAAGCAGTGCCAGTTTGGTTTACACAACCCTATAACGAGGGTTCTTTAAATGAATTGAATATAAATAATAATCCAATTATCCGAGAATTGCAAAATATTGTATCGTTCCAATTGCAAGAAATTTTCTGCGCTCAAAAACAATTTTGGCAATTTCCTGATGATCCCGAGTCAATTCATACACTTCTTGCGAAAACACAGGCCTTGCAATCATTGATTACTTTCATTAAGCCGCTCATGGAAGATTCAGAATATGTAGAAGTGCAAAAGCAATTAAAAGAATTTATACAAAATTTTATGCATATACAAAAATTTGATTTATTAAATAAAGAATTAAAACATCTTGCTTCAATTCATCCGGAATCCATAAATATACTGTCTGTCTTTCTTCAAAGACATCAAGCTGAACGCGAAGAAGAAAAAAACAAGATATATCCTGAAGTATTTGAAAAGATGACATATTTACTTTTTAAACTATTAATTTGGAGCAAAACAGGAGATTTAGAGGAAAACAATTTACCAAATATATCTACATTTAAAGATTTGCGCCGGAACGTGCTATCCGCTATATAACATAATAAATATTTTTTATTACTAAGATAATTTATGACCGCGCATTATAAACATAAAAACTGTAAAGAAAGGAGACCAGGTAATGAAAATTATTATGCCAATTGCCGGCACGCATATATCAATAGGTATACTCAAAAAAGCTATTGAACTCTCTAAAAAAGAAGATTCCGTGCTTTTAATAATATCTTTTGTAAAAGAAAACAATGTCCGAGAATATAAAAGAAATACACGGTTATGGCGTCAAGTTGACGGATCAATCATTTTAGGACGCGATTATAAACTATGCGACGAAACAATCGCAAGAAAAATAGAGAGAGAAATTTATTCTAAGATTTTACAATTTGATTCAGATATCATCGATATTAACTTTGAAATAAAAATAATAATCGGCAAGCCAAATAAGCAAATTCTAAATATAAAAAAAGATAATGAAATAAATTTAATTGTAACAGACAATGATAATTTATATACTGACGAATTCTCTTTTTCAGATACTGTTGTCTCAAATATCATTTCAAAATCAACATTTCTTTACCATTAACTTATAATGACTACATTTGAGTATTTTCTTTTAATTTTCTCATAGAGATAATAAAAAAACCACACATTTCCTGTGGTTTTTTTATTACAATTTATTCTATAAAATCTGATATAATTAATAATCAAAAAAATGAAATATTTTTTATAATAGTAAAAAATCAATATAACGGAGAAGATATCTTGATAGAAATAGTCAACAATATACACGATACCGCACTTATTTTTGAGGGAGGCGGGATGAGGGCAAGCTATACTGCCGGCATTTTAAATAATCTTTTAGAAAATGAAATCTATTTTGATTATGTTGCAGGCATATCCGCTGGAGCGAGTCATAGTGTTAATTACTTATCCCGAGATATCATAAGAGCCAAACGTTCATTTGTAGATTTTGTTTTAGATCCAAATTTCGGAGGTTGGAAATCTTTTTTTAAAGGCAACGGATATTTTAATGCTCATTATATTTATGAACAAACACACTATCCCAACGCTTACCTACCTTTTGATTTTCATACATTTATGGCAAATCCCGCTAGATTACGCATAGGTGCATTTGACATGCAAAATGGAAAAATGAAATATTTTTCTAAAGATGATATGCATGATGTTCAAACTTTAATGAAAATTGTGCGTTCTTCATCATCAATGCCAATCTTCATGCCACCGACCCAAATCGATACGTCTTTATATACCGACGGAGGTCTCGGTGGCGGAATTGCACTTGATATAGCGAAACAAGATGGACATAAGAAATTCTTTATCATTTTAAGCCGTCCAAAAGGATATAAAAAATCTCCGATAAAATTGAAAAGCGCTCTTAAAACAGTTTACAAAAAATACCCCCTTGCAGCTGATGCTATGATAAACAGACATATTATCTATAATCAAACCCTTGATGAATTGCATTCATTGGAAAAAAAGGGAAGAGCATATTTAGTTTTTCCTGATAGTATGCCTGTATCTAACCGTGAAACAAACTTTTATAAATTATCTGAAAGCTATAAGATGGGCTATGTGCAAGGCAGACGTGATTTGCTTAAATGGAAAGAATTTTTAAAAATAAACTAAATAAAGAAATTTTTTATGCGTTATTTTGATGAATCTAAAGAAAGGGAAGAATTCACGCGCACCAAGCAGAATTTTAAAAAAGCCCCCATAAATCTTTTTTGTTTCATAAGACTTTCGGGTATTCTCAATAGTCTTTTTAAATTACTATACAATATATAAAATTTTATTTTTATTAAATTTTTTTTCAATCTCTATTTTAAAAAACTCTGCACCTTTTTTTCTTAAATCTGCCCGATAACAATATTTGCCGCGACCTCTCCCTATCATTTTATTTTTTTCGAATAAATCCACTGCATTGGGAAATGCCTCCGCATTTATCATTCTATGCACATAACTGTATGTCATAAAAATAATCTCAAAAAAAACATCTTCTTTCACTTTTTGTGTTAATGAATCCGCCAAAATTTTAATAAGTTCCCTATAAATTTTTTGCCAATTATCCAATAGAATTACAGGAGCAATTAAAATGCCAACTTTATATCCGGTTTCTTTTAATTTGTTAACCGCTTTGATTCTTTTTTCAAGTGATGATGTGCCTAATTCAATCTTTTTTATGATCTCATCAGGATTCACACTCATTCTGATAATTGTCCGCTCTTTATGATCAAGGCCTAATAACGGCTCGATCATATTAAATTTAGTGGGAAAAGTGATATATCCTTTTTCATTTTTCCCAAAACGCTCGATTGTCCATTCGAGATTTTTCGTAATCGTATTTTCGAGTACTAAATCACTGTTACTGCCAATTTCAAATATCAATTCTTTTTCGCTGCGATTTGACGTTTTAATTAACTTATCAAGCATTTGCTCCCTGTTTACAAAAAGTCTTAAATAGGAACATTTATTATAATTACAAACCAGATAACAATATAAGCACATTGCACTACAGCCTGATGATGTATAGGGAACTAGAAAATCTGAAACTTTTTTATTGGGAACATATTTGTGAGTTTTACGAATACCTATAACAAGGTTACTCTTCATTTGAGCAAATTCATGATTTTGTTTATTTCTAAGCTCCAAAATATTATTGTGATTATCAATGGCTATCCATTCAGCCGATTCATATTTTTCATACAATTGCCTGCCTAATTCATAATTTAATATGTCTTTTTCATAGTATATAATGTTTGGATTCACATTTTCCTCTACTGTTTATATATTAATATAGAGTATAAAAAAACACTTCAGCAAACATAGTATATGCATACTGTTTTAATTTTATTAAAAAAATTACCAATAATATGTATTACGTCCATTTGCTTTCAAATATCATCAATATCAAAATAATACTGGAAAATAAAATACACACCAAACCAACTATAAAAAATATTTTCGTATGCACACAACTTGAGCCGGCAATTTCGATGATGCCTTTAAATAAGCTACCCGCTGTAAGAGCAGCAATTCCTGAATTATAAAGATTGAAAAAAACTCTGTAACTCTTATGCTTTGTAATTTTTACAAAGAAAAACCTAATTGACAAATAGAAAAGTGTTCCCCCTATTAATAAATATAAAAACATCCAGGTCATAGCCGCCGAGCGCATTCCATGACCAAAAATGGCATAAACATTATTTACAAGGATTGCCGTTATAGATAAGACAAAATAGACTGCAGATGTTTTAAAAAGCTGTTTATTTTTATTCATATCCAATATATATAATGTCACTTATCTCTCTTTCTCCATCATTTCTGCCATCTGTAGGATTATTAATAATTGTTCCGTTAAAATACATTGTGGATGAACCGCCACCGTCTAAGTTATAAGCAACACTGCAGCCTTGATCCAAAAATACCTGTGCAAGCTGTAATAATGAAAGACCTTCACTCTCATCAGTACGTCCATCAGAAACAATAATAATATAATGAAGAGGCGATATTTGCCCAATGGCAGTGCGGGGATTGCTGTTTTTGGATTGATCCACCTCACTGGCGCTGCTGACAATAATCTGCCCATTTTCTACTAAAGCCGGTCCAAATGAAAATATTTGACTAATGTTATCTATGTTTAATGATTCTATACTGACTTCATTCTCTTGAATAATATATAAATTTCCTGAATTATTTATAACCAAGTCATCAACATTTTCATTATCTCTTGAAACAGAGCGATAAAGCACGCCATTACGCAGTACATATCCTTTATCTCTAAATCCATAGTAATCACCGTTTACAGCAAAAATTACATTGTTTTTTTTAGCAATACCAGAAGTTTTTTCCTTGATATTGCGTCCGAATGCGTTTTCAGCGAATGCTGTTTTTAAATAAGATGCATCAAACAGCTGAATATCAGCTATGTAAATTGTCGTCTCGTATTCTCTTATTGTTTGTATTGTAATTTCTATATTTTTGTCTTTATACGATAAATCTGTAATGATAGCTTCACTTGAATCTTGAAGAGCGGTTTCCGGCAATGAATTTTCTTTGCTTTCTTCTACAATCATTAATTTTGGAATTATAAATGTATCAATCAGTGCAAATACAAAAAAACTAACTAACACAAAAGAATATATGATAGCCCATCTATATGGTTTTGCAAAAAAGTGTTTTAATCTTCTCATAAATGCTCTATTTCCTTTTTGTCGTTAAAAATATATTTTTTCTGTATGAAGTAACTCATAATAAATAGCATCATGTCTACAAATATTTTCGTAAATAAAAGTGGTATCGAGAAATTGCCGAGTAATGTTACAAATATCCAACTTGAAATCATTTGAAAACAAAATAATCCAATATATTTATATAATTCTTTATTAATATAATTTTTACTTTTAAATACCCAATATTTATTTAGAGCAAAATTGGTGCTTCCTGAAGTTAATCTTGCAAGTACGGTTGAAGCTAAAATTCCGTTTGCTGTAGAACCAAACAACATATTTAAAAAATAAAATAATGATAAATCCACAATTGCACACATGAAGGAAGACAGGCTATATTTATATATATTATAATATAATTTAAAAAAGATATTATAAATGAAGGTTCTATATGACTTATCCAACATCGACAAAGATGCTTTTGATACGTTTCTTGGTATTGCTATTAAATGCAAATACCTATTAAAATATCCAAATTTAACATGACAAAATGAAAAAAATATAAAATTTGAAACAAAATTTAAAAACAATAATTTATGATTTTTAAAATTGCATTTTAATCTATTTACATTTTTTTGTATTTTATTGATACTCAATCCTCCATATTGAGCATCAATGACTATATAGCCAGAACAATTAGAATAGTTTTTATTCGCATAATCTATTCCGGCGATTATTTCATTAATTATTCTGCTATATTTTATGTCGCAAGATATGCAAGCATATTTTTGTGATTTTCTGTTGTCGTCAATAATATCAATGACGTCATTTTTTTCATCATATTTTACGCTGATATTATGCAATCCAGATTCTTTTATCTTTTTAATAGATAATATGTTTTGTAAATTTAAATTATATAAAATAATAATTGGCTCCGAATGATTGTTCATCTCATTTTGCCTTTGAAATATTATTTAGTTCATAAATTGAAAACATGCAAATGCCGATTTAATAAGAAGATAATACTTACTGAAATTGATATGCAGATGGTATTTATGTGAATACTATATGATAATTTAATAAATATTAAAAATTTCCAAAAAAGTATTGACAAAGAAAGTGATATCGTATACAATGAAACCCACCAGATGAAAAGGTTTACCGGATTATCTGGAACCTCCGATAAGGTTACGCACCTGTACGGATATGCATTTTCAGTATTGATTCAATATATGTTTCAAAGTATGTTGAGCCTAAGGGTTTAGAGAAAACGAAAAAACAGTAATTTTACTGTATATCGTTTATCAAAAGCATAGGATGGATCATATAAAGAAAAGATATAAATGAAAACAGCTATAACGTATTTGGTTGAGAAGATTATAAGCGGCTTGCAATGGTTGCCAAACTGTAATTTTCAAATATGTACCTTCCCATTGATCATGAATACTTTATTTCTTAATTATAGAATATGAGTTTTATAGATGAGTGGGATAGGAGAGAAAAAGGAGGAAGTACACCATTGCGGTACATCTTCAAAAGTTAAGCAGACCTCTTCTTATATGAGATTGCAGGTCTGCTTATCTGTTTATAAATAATTGCATTTTAATTAATTCACTACATCATCTTCAATTGCATCAAACTGTATCATTGGATATAGTTTATTAAAAGCAACTAAAGCAGCTCCATAAAGTGCGGCGTTACTGTTCATAATAATAAATACAGGAATTTTTTTTATTAAATCGGTAAATCTTCCTTTTTTATAAAATGCATCTAAAAATTTTTGTTCTTGTATTAAAGGTAAAATTTTAGGTAAAATTCCACCACCTAAATATATCCCATCCACAGCAAGTATTCTTAAAGCTGCATTTCCTGCTTCGGATCCTAATACTTCCGCAAATAAATCGATTGTTTCTTTACATATTTCACAGGTGCCTGCAAGTGCTCTTTTCGTAATTTCTTCCGGAATTATTTCAAATTCTGCATTATCGATTTTCTTTTCGCTTATTAAGAAAAGAAACACCTCACGCAAACCAGGGCCGGATAAAATTCTTTCATAACTGACATGCCCGAATTTTTTAAAAAGAAATTCCCACAACTGCATTTGCTTTTTAGAATTAGGTCCGAAATTACAGTGAGACCCTTCTGAAGGATATACTTTATCATTTATTATAAGCGCTTCTCCGAGACCAGTCCCCGGCGCTATAATCGCATATCTCTTTTCATCTTCAAAATGATTATTATGCAGTTGCGGAGTAAGATTAATAATTTCTTTATCTGATAAGATTTTTAATCCAAAACCAACTGCTTCAAGATCATTACACAATACTATGTTTTGAATACTTGGAAATTTTTCTATAATTTTTTTCTTATCGACTGTCCAGCCTAAATTGACCATATAGCACTTATCATCCATAATTGGCCCCGCGGCGGCAAAGCATGCATACTTTATCTGTTTTATTTCTGGATGTTCGCTGAAGAAAGTTTCCAATACTTCTTCAAATGAATTAAAATATTTATTTAAATATTTTTTTTGTCTTAATATATATATTTTATCATTTTTATTATATAAATAGGCGAGGGCAGACTTTGTCCCACCAATATCAGCAGCTATAATCATCACATTTCCTCCACGAATATATATGAAAACTAAACTATATTTAATAGTTCTGAAAATGTATTTAAACTATAACGCGCAAGATTGTATCTGACTCCATCGCCGATAGCCGCACAATCCATCCCAGCCGCTGTTGCGGCTTGAATACCAGAGAGAGCATCTTCAACAACCAGGCAATCTTGAGGTTGGATATTTAAAAATATACTCGCTTTTAAATAAACCTCAGGATCGGGTTTTGATTTATGAATATTGGTTCCGTCAGATATAGCATCGAAATAATTTCCTAATCCCAATTGTTTTAATATGAGCTTTGTATTTTTGCTTGAAGAACCTATAGCCAATTTTAATTTTTTTGCTCTAAGTTTATCAAGTGTATCTTTTATTTCCGGTAAAAGATCCTTTTCGGATAAATCTTCAAGATATTTCTTATAATATGTATTCTTTTTTTCCGTTAAAGCCACTTTTTCTTCGTTAGAAAATGCCTCTTCATAAGATTCTAAAATAATATTTAAACTATCCATACGACCGATTCCCCGGAGTCGATTATTTATCTGTTCATCAAAATTGATGCCTAATTCATCAGTGAGCTGTTTCCAAGCTAAATAATGATATTTATCAGTATTGCATAATACTCCGTCAAGATCAAAAACAATTGCTTTATACTTCATAATTTCCCTCATTGTTTTATCATTATTAACGTTAATTTGATTTTTCAACAATTAAATGATCTTTTAATAGATATTCTTTGCCATAAACTTTTATCTTTTTCCTTTTTCCTTTTTCGAGATAGAATAAGCATTCTTCTTTATGAATACTTACCTTAATTCTACTGTTTTCATATACTATTCTAAAAGAATATGAATTCCATTCATCTGGTATCATTGGCCAAAATGATATTCCGCTTTCTTTTAATCTAAATCCAGCAAAGCCATAGACGATCATCAAATAACTTCCAGCCATATTAGCTATATGCACTCCGTCTTCAGTATTTTTATTTAAGTCCATTAAATCTAATTTTGCCGAATCTCCGAAATACTTATATGCTTTCTTTTCCATGCCAAGTCTCGCAGCCATAATGCTAAAAATCGGCTTTGATAAAGAAGAATCATGTGTTGTTATTTTTTCGTAATATAAAAGCGAATTTTTCATTGTTTCTTCAGATTGTGCATCTTCAATGATGAAATGTGCCATAACCGTATCGGCTTGCTTACATATCTGATATCTGTAAATATGAAGGGGATGATAGTGAAGAAGCAAGGGAAAGAATTCTTTTGGAATACTGGCAATATCCCATTTTTCCTTTTGCAGAAACGAATCATCCTGTGGATTGATTTTTAATGTTTCGTCATAAGGTAAATACATTGCATTTGCAGCAATCTTATATGTTTTAATTTCATCTTCGTATAGATTTATTTTTTTTGTTAATTCCGCAAAGCTTTCATTATCTTTAAAGAGATAATAAAATTTCACAGCCCAATTTAAATGATATTGCGCCAAGACATTTGTGTAATAATTATTGTTCACCAGGCAAGTATACTCGTCCGGGCCTGTCACCGTATTAATATGAAATTTTTCATCATGAAAATTTCCTGTATCAAGCCATATCCTTGCTGTTTCAAAAATAATTTCCATTCCTTGTTTTAATAATAACTCTTCATCTTTCGTCGCTAGATAATAGGCAATAATTGAATATGCTATGTCTCCGTTTATATGATACTGCGCAGATCCTGCCGGAAAATATCCGGAACATTCTTTCCCCATTATTGTTCTCCATGGATAAAGCGCTCCATTTTTATGACCGAGCAACCTTGCGTTTTCTCTTGCTTTATCTAATATAGCATAACGATATTCAATCAGCTTTTTTGTCATTTTCGGATTTGTAATTGTAAAAAATGGTTGTACATACATTTCAGAATCCCAAAAATAATGTCCGTCGTATCCATCTCCGCTGAGTCCTTTGGGAGAAATATTACCGAATTGATCTTTGCTCACAGATTGCAAAAGTTGATATAAATTAAAATTCAACGCCATATCCAACTCATCATCGCCATCAATTTCGATTAAACAATTTTCCCAAAAATTTGCAATATACATTTCCTGCTTTTTATATAAGTCTTCTATAGGCAAAGCAAGTGCATTTTTCATCTCCTTATAACATTGTTCTTTACAATTTTTATAACGAATAGAATCTGAAAATACGGCATACTTAATTAATCTAATCTTTTCACCTTTATCGGCATATGCTTTTATTCGATTTAAAGTTTGATTATTATTAATTTTAAATTCATTTTGATGCTCTTTAAAAAATATATTTTTTACATAGCTGCATACATTTAAATTAGATTTTGATGTCACAGAAGTGATACATGATCCTTCATTTTTAATTTCACAATTTACGGGGTAAATATAACTTTCAAAGTCATCCGCAATACGAGGATCAAATGGTTGTGCATAATTCATTACATTGCCATCATGCAAGGAGTCAAAAACTACTTTCCCTGAAAAATTTAATAATTCTATTTCATAGTCAATCGTAAAAAGCGATAACTGATGAAAAGATGCCATGCGTTTTATGGCAATATGCACTTCTTTGCCTTTAGGAGAACGCCAAATCACATCTCTTATTGTTATTCCTTTGTCCATATTTAAGGATAATTTACTTTGCAATATTGTACCGGTAAACATGCTAAATTCTTCATCATCAACATATAATTTTATAAATTGAGTATTTGCTATATTTACCATGACATGTTTTTCTCTTATTAAGCCATATAAATTTTCTGCCTGTTTCATCTCTGTAAAATCATAAAATCCATTGATATACTGGCTCGGGATATATTTCATTTTATCTCCGTAACCTTCTTCAAAATCATATCTGATTCCAATATACCCGTTTGCATTATGAAACAATGCTTCATTTAACTTAAGATGATATGTACTTAAATTTAGATCGGTAACTTCATAGATGTCATCTTTCATACAAACTAAATCTCCTTTCTGCCTGATATACAGGTAATGATATAGTTTAATCAGTCAATTCCTCCAACATTTTTCTTAGAGAGCGCCATGACTTCATTCTATAGCCCGCATTTGTGCTACCAGCTCCTATTTTAATAGTGTACGCATTTTTTGGCAATAATGAAAATAAATCTTCATCTGTGGCATCATCACCAACAGCAAATATAAAATCACACTCTTGATTTTGCAATAAATTCAAAGCCGCATATCCTTTGTTAAATCTGCTATCGTTTATCTCTAATACTTTATTTCCATTTATCAGCTCTAAAGTGCTGGATTGAATCATAGATAGAAGTGCATCTTTGATTTCACTAAGTTTTGATGCTACAATATCCGGATCACACTGCCTGTAATGCCACGCTAAAGAAAATTCTTTTTCCTCAATAAATGAACCAGGGATACGGTCTGTATATAATTCTAAAATAGTACGCACCGAGCTTTTCCAATCATTATCTAAATCAATCATTATTCTCCATTCATCTTGTTTTTCTGTTCGCAGCCATAATCCATGAGATGCAATTAGAGATAAATTTAGATCCCCCAACCATTTTGTTAATACATAGCGATCTCTGCCCGAAATGATTACTACAGTATTTTGTGGATCAGATGCTAATTTTGTCAATAAATTTTTAATTTGTTCATCAGGTTTTGCCTTTTCAGGTATTGATGTAAGCCCTACCAAAGTGCCATCATAATCTAAAAACAAAACTCTTTTATTTGCTTTTTTATATTCAGTTTTAATAATCTCAATATTTTCTTCTGCATTTTTTTGCGTACTTATATTGATTGATTCTATCACAGTTTGATTGAGAGAATTTAAAAATTCCGAAGTCCAAAAGTAAACATTATAACGTTTTAACCGCTCATGCATCCTTTTATTTCTTGTGATAATCTCTTCTTCCGGCATTTCAAGCGCAATTTTGATTCCTTCGGCTGTTGAATTAAAATCATTGGCATTGACTATAATCGCTTCTCCCAATTCACTAGCGGCACCTGCAGTTTCACTGATTACCACCATTCCTTTATAGTCATTTCTCGAAGCTATATATTCCTTTGCCACTAAATTCATTCCGTCTCTTAGCGGAGTCACAAGTAAAACATCTGTCTGCCTGTAAAATTCTATTAATTTTTCTTGACTAAAAGAACGAAAGAAAAATAATATCGGTACCCATTTCATGGTTCCGTATCTTCCGTTTATTTCACTGATTTGCTCTTTGATTTGTCGTAATAATTGATTATAAGAGTCAACTTCCACTCTTGATGGAGCAACTATCAAAATTAAGATTACCTTCCCTTGATATTCAGGATAATTTTTTAAAAATCTGCCAAATGATTTTATGCGTTGCGGAATACCTTTCGTATAGTCGAGCCTGTCGACTGAGAGTATTGTTTTTATATTTCCTATATTTACAAAATCATCCTCATCATTATCAACAATATCATGTACTTCACAGTATTGAAAAAAACGTTTATATTCAATGCCCATAGGAAAAGCATTGACTTGCACATATCTATTTTCATATGCTATTTTATTTAAATTATCTTCCAATCCAAGCAACCTTCTCGCACTGCTCAAAAAATGCCGGACATAGTCATAAGTATGAAAGCCGATTAAGTCAGCACCTAGAATTCCAGTTAAAATTTCATTGCGCCAAATTAACAATCTAAATATTTCAGCTGAAGGGAAGGGGATATGTAAAAAGAAACCAACTTGTGTGCTGTAATATTTTGTTTTTATCATTTCAGGAAGCAACATTAACTGATAGTCATGCACCCAAACAATATCGTTTTTTTCGATTATCGATTCAACTGTTTTAAAAAATTTCAAATTTACCGATTTATATGTTTCCCAAGTTTCAAAATCATATTCAGTTTTTTCTTGAAAATAATGAAACAATGGCCATATTGTTTTATTACAAAAACCATGATAATAAAGATTTACTTCATCTTCAGACAAAAAAACAGGAAGGCATTTATAATCTTTAATTAATGTTCTATTTATATCATTTCTTTCATTTTCTGTTAATTTATCTGTTGATATACCCGGCCAACCGATCCAAATACTGTTGCCTTGGTGATGAATATTTTTTAGTCCGGTAGATAAACCACCTATACTTTCTATATATTCAATATTATTCTCAATATTTTTTTGCACTGTGATGGGTAATCTGTTTGAAATAATAATTATTTTATTCATTATCATTCCTCCTATCATTTAGCCTTTATGTCTATTGTCTATATGTTTTTTAATAATATCTACAAAGCAGAATATTTTATCTGAAATAATATTTTGCTAAACTTAAATATCACGTCTTTAATTTTATACTGGCACAAGTAAATTTTATGTAAATTTATATTAACAAAACTGAAATATTATTTACAATGCTAACATATTGCATAGAAAAATACAAATTTTATTACTCTGTCAATCATAAGAAAACTATCTAAATTTTTATTTTTTATGAACACGTAAAAACCCTTGTTGGTTGAAATTTTCTATTCAATATGTTATTCTTTAAAACAAAAAGCAATATTATAATAATTAATTATGCAATGATAAAGGCAGGTATAAATTAATATGCGTGTACGAAAAGCGATCATTCCGGCAGCAGGATTGGGAACGCGTTTTTTGCCGGCAACAAAAGCAATGCCAAAAGAAATGCTTCCGATTGTAGACAAACCCACTATTCAATATATTATTGAAGAAGCAATAAATTCCGGAATCGATGAAATTCTCATTATTACAGGAAAAAACAAACGAGCGATCGAAGATCATTTTGATCGATCAATTGAATTTGAACAAGAACTTGAACGAAAAAACAATTTCGATCTCTTAAAAATTGTAAAAGACATCTCCGAACTTGCCGAAATCCATTATATAAGACAAAAAGAACCTAAGGGACTCGGACATGCAATTTATTGCGCGAGAACATTTGTAGGTAATGAACCTTTTGCAGTTTTGCTTGGCGATGATGTTGTAGATAACGATCACACGCCATGTTTAAAACAAATGATTGACGTATTTGACAACTATCAATCAACAATTTTGGGTGTTCAGCAAGTTGAGCTTTCTCAAGTTAATAAATATGGTATAGTTGACGGGAAAAAAATAACTGATAGCATTTATCAAGTGAACGGTCTTGTAGAAAAACCTTCAGAAAGTGATGCTCCATCCGACATAGCAATCTTGGGAAGATATATCATTACACCAACAATATTTAAAATACTTGATGAAACATCGCCGGGTAAAGGAGGAGAAATACAGCTAACAGATGCATTAAACAAACTCGCTGAAGTTGAAAAAGTTTTCGCTTATATATTCGAAGGTCGACGTTATGATTTAGGAAGCAAACAAGGCTTTTTAGAAGCAACCGTTGAAACAGCCTTAAAACGAAAAGATATTAAAGATGAATTTTTGCATTATTTAATAAATATAGTAAAAAAGGAAACGGAACTTCAATCATAATAAAAATATAGATAATATTTACACATCATTTTTTCAAAAAAATATTTTCAATAAATTTAAAGGAGATTATCATGAAAATATTAGTTCCTGTAGACGGATCTACCGCCTCTAAAAATGCTGTAAAAAAAGCGATAGAAATATCAAAAGCCAAAAAATCGTATCTTAAACTGATTACCGTCGTTCATTATGACTATGCAAGAATGTTTAAAATAAACGAACAGCTCTGGCGCCAAGTTGATGGTTCAATCATTATCGGCAGGGACACAAAAATAGATGATGAAGCATTGAAGCAAATAATGGTGCATAATGCATCAGATTTGCTAGAATCTATTCTTTCCGAATTTGATTTTACAAATATTGAGTTTGAAACACAAATATATTTTGGCGAGCCTTATATTAAAATTTTAGAAACAGCCCAAAATGAAAAATTTGATTTGATTGTTATAGGAAACAGAGGCTTTTCTAAAATAAAACGTTTCTTTATTGGTTCGGTTGCACAAAGAGTACTGGCAGAAGCCCCGTGTCCGGTTTTGGTAATTCATACAGACGCAGAAAATTAGAGTAAAAAATTTCCAAAAAAGTATTGACAAAGAAAGTGATATCGTATACAATGAAACCCACCAGATGAAAAGGTTTACCGAATTATCTGGAACCTCCGATAAGGTTACGCACCTGTACGGATATGCATTTTCAGTATTGATTCAATATATGTTTCAAAGTATGTTGAGCCTAAGGGTTTAGAGAAAACGAAAAAACAGTAATTTTACT
>Ga0334882_1000158_pt1 | contig 123306 bp, 127 predicted proteins | sample GraSluR1_MG_5_FD_207226 | JGI IMG/M metagenome (GOLD analysis project Ga0334882, IMG submission 207226) | Sludge microbial communities from methane-producing bioreactor in Wageningen University, Netherlands - Granular Sludge_15_04-R1 | ecosystem: Engineered > Bioreactor > Anaerobic >...
TGAGGTTGGAACGGAACTTTACCTTCTTACGAATCCAGTCGGAACACTCGCGGGCAATTGCCTTTTGTGTCAATTCATTACGAAGCTTCACTTCAAACTCCGTGCCGTAGAGTGAACGCTCACGGTTAAGACGTGGGATATAGAACTCTCGTTTTTCCTTGGGCGCCTTCTCATGCAGGAAAGTCGGTGAGGTGAAAATAAAACGCAACTCATTGATGCCATCAAGCTGTTTCTTGAGGGCTTGGTACGCATATATGGAGAAACAGGCAGCCGCTATGGACAGCTTGTCGCCCTTGTTTATCGAAACGGTCAAGTCGTCCTTAACCGTTTTATTCACATTATCAAGCATTTCTGGCATCTGCATATTATTGACTCCTTAGAATTTCATTCGATTTACTCCTTGATTTTGCCCTTGCGTACCCACTCGTCAACTTCGGAGACTTTAAACTTATAGCGTTTCCCGGCTTTATTAACGGGGAGTTTACCTTCCCGCATCCACGTGCGGACAGTGTCCTTGCTTACACTGAGATACTCGGCGATATCCTCAAGATTCACCCATTTTTCGGTTATATTCTTATCAATCTCGTTGCTCATGTCAAAACCTCCATAATGTATATATCTCGTTTTGTTGTGGTTACAACTCTTAAAACAGAGTGTTTATTACATCTGCTTTGCGCAGCTTCTCAATTAGATTTATCTGTTTTATCGTCCAATGTGTACGATCAAATTCATTAAATGCCGAAGCGCTATCGATAGAGAGTTCACAAGTAAGCTCATTGAGTCGGCGCTGCGATATGGCGTACAGCAAATGAAAACACACCTTGATGCCGTTATCTTGAACTATTACTTCATCAACAAATCCGAGATAGGCATCTTGATTTTCACCTGCACGACCATATTGATGATTTCTGCTTGCGAATATAGCCGGGAAGGTTTTTATTGCTGTAATGGCCCCCATATCTAATTTGGCGTATTTGGCTTTTAATTCGGGTGCTATACTCTCGGTCAAAGCACATTCCTTCGGTACCATAAAATGGCCTCCGGTGAACAATTCATCACCAATAACGAAAAGACTATAATAATTCTCATTTACAGTGCGTCTTGTCGGAAGCGTGACCCCACTTGTCTGAACTACAGGAATATACACGCTTTTCATATTCACTGCATTCGCGTGAGCAATCAGCGTGTTCCCATCACCGGGTAGGTTTATATTTGCCGATGCACCACTCGACGGAAGAACGGTGGATGAGATCGGTTTCAGTTTATCACTCATCTTTTTGCCCTCCATTATTAATATTTACTGTATCTACATGATTATAGAAACTGTTGTTATTGCCGGATATGTTGAAATTGAAGAATGTAGGATTGTTGTTTATAACCTGCTGCGTCAAGATGGATGCGTCAGGCTCTTTCTCTGCCGACTGTTCCTCATTAGGACTTTCATCATTTGTCATTGGTTCGTCCACTAATGGCTCATCAACAATTTCAGCATCGACACTTTCTCCAAAGCCTTCACAATAGTTTAGCGTAATATTCCTTGAAATGAGGTTTGCAAGGTTCCCTTTATATTCACGCTTTCCCCCTCCGGTTGAAGGACACCATAAATTGATTGTTTCCTTGCCAAAAGTATTCTTTTCTGAACGGGTTACTGCAAAATGCCAAACACCTAATAAAAATGATTGCAGGCAAACACTTGTTGCTTTGAGAATGTCGGATTTTGTTATTGCATCACCGCTTTCCGAAGCAAAGAAAAGTTGATTATCACCGATGGAGTCATCAGCTTCAATCAAGGCTAAAAGTTCTATAACCAATCTTTCGTCTTTTCTCATGCTGCCTGTATCAATGAGCAATGCTATTACCTTAGACATTTCGGCTAATACGGAGGGGTAATTATCTTTGATTCGCGTATTGAATGCAGTCAGTGCCGCATCGTCACCAAAAGGATATATTGAGCCTCCTTCATTTTTACAGGTCTTATATTCTGAAGTATTGCCGCTAACTGTGCTGTCAGCGAATACAAATATGTTCTGCCAGTCAGGAACGATCACCTTAGATAAGGCGAACAGAGCTATGGGTTCGGAATAAGGCTCCGGATTCCCCGTATAATATTCATTTGCTCCACGTAGGGGCTTTCTTGCACGTAAAAACAATGTAAGGAAAGTGCCGCCGCAAAGACGCTGCTTTACTATTTTTGCCATATATTTTCACCGCTTTTCAAAAAACTAACTCGGCGAACTCTAACCAACTCTACGAAGTATGGTTGGCGAACTCGGCGAACCATTTTATGTCCTTGTGAGAAATCGCAGGGGCATTTTTTGTTGCTCTTGTACGGTGGCGAAGGTGCAAAAGCCAAAATAACAACCCACACTAAACACTGTTAAACCATTATATCACGCACCAATCCGAAAAACAATGATAACAGTGTGAATCTGTACAAACTTCCATATTTCCTCCCTGCGATTGCTCACGCAATTCAAATCACAGGAGGAAATCTGATGAAAAACCAAGCAAATCAAAGCCAAAACAAGTCTTTCAAACCCACCCCCATTCCACACCGCACGAAATCCGGTGAACCGATGGCCTACTACATCCTATCGGAGGATGGAGCACAGGAATTCAAAGTACCAAGAGCAGAGTGCCTTGCCCGTTCCGAAGAACCCGAAAAACCCTTTCCACAACGCTGGTATGTCGATGAGGAATCCGGCCTTGTTGTCCGTCTGCCCCGTAACCAGATGGGGGAAGACCTTGCGCGGGAGAATATGCGCTCTATATGGCGAGAGCAAAAATATCAAGAGCGGAAATTTCAATGCGTATGGAAAGGAACAAGCAAGTGTAACCAAAAATGTGAGACTTGTAAGTCCCGCACGAGCCGCACTGTTGAACTTGATAAGCCATTGGGTAACGATTCTGACGGCTCGGATACATTTTACGAACCTGCCGATCCCACTGATATCACAGAATTTTTAGAACAAAAGGCTGTATTAGACACCCTCTATGCCGCACTTGCTACCCTCACTCAAAAAGACCGTGAGCTTATAACAGACCGCATTATCCATGAAAAAACCGTGCGTGAATTAGCGCCTAAGTACGATTTTAAATCATCACGCAGCATTACCGTTCATGTCCGCCGTGTCCTTGACATCCTGCGAAATGACGAAGCCCTGAAGAAGTTTTTTGAGTAACCACTCTTCGTGGTACGCAACCGCCCCTCTTCTGTCTGTAGACGGTAGAGGGGCGGTAATGCTTCTCGGAAACGGAGGTAAGAAAATGCAAACAGAAGCAACTGAAAGGAACGCGGAAATGCGTGATGCCGAGCTGGACGAAGAACTTGCAGGCATCCTCACGGCAATAAGTGTCGTGTCTAAACGTCTTGCCAAGAAGCTGCTCGCACTTCAAAAGCAGAAAGAATCCACCAGGGAAGGAGGTGCACCAGATGAGCAAGATGGGCGAACTCGACCTCTGTGTTAGCGAACTTCGTAGTGTTGCACAGTCCCTGAACACCGTAGCTGATAGTTTGACTTCTCTTTTCAGCGGCAGCCAACCCAGAACGTCGGTACAGCCAGAATCAAAGCCAACTTCAAAACCTCTAACGCTGGAAGATGTTAGAGCAGTACTTGCGGAAAAATCTCGCAATGGTCATACCGCCAAGGTTCGGGAACTGCTCGAAAAGCATGGCGCTGCGAAGCTATCAGAAATCGACCCCCAAAAGTACGCTGCCCTGCTCGCAGAAGCGGAGGTACTGGGCAATGGGTAAACATGCACTTCTCTCTGCTTCTTCAAGCCACCGATGGTTGAACTGCCCTCCCTCGGCCCGGCTTGGAGAGCAGTACGAAGATAACGGCAGCAGTTATGCCGCTGAAGGCACGGAGGCACACACCCTTTGTGAGTACAAGTTGAAAACGGCTCTCGGCATCCGCACCAAAGACCCAACCATCAGCCTGACCTACTACTCCGAGGAGATGGAACAATGCGCCAACGGATATGCCGCCTACATCATGGAACTGGTGGAAACGGCAAAGCAAAATTGCGCCGACCCTGTGGTGCTGATTGAGCAGCGTCTCGACTTTTCTAAGTATGTCGAGGGTGGCTTTGGCACCGGCGACTGCGTGATCATCGCTGACGGCACGCTCCACATCGTGGATTACAAGCACGGACAAGGTGTACTGATCGAATCTGACGACAACCCGCAAATGAAACTATACGCCTTGGGTGCTCTGGAGTTGTTTGACGGAATCTATGACATCGACACAGTCAGCATGACCATTTACCAGCCAAGGAGGGATAACATCAGCACCCACACAGTTTTCAAGGAATCACTTTATCAGTGGGCAGCAGAAACCTTAAAACCTATCGCAGAACTTGCCTACGACGGTGAGGGCGAATTCCGGTGTGGCGATTGGTGCCAGTTCTGCAAGGCGAAGCATGACTGCCGCAAACGGGCAGAGCAAAACCTTGAACTCGCAAAATACGAATTCAAGTTGCCTCCCCTTTTGGAAGATGATGAAATCGAATCCATTCTTGGCAAGATAGACGATCTTGTTTCGTGGGCTTCTGACATCAAGGACTATGCTCTTCAAAGTGCACTCAGCGGCAAGCACTGGACAGGTTGGAAACTGGTTGAAGGTCGTTCTAACCGCAGGTACACAAATGATGAGGCAGTCGCTGATGCCGTCAGCGCGGCAGGCTACGACCCATATGAACACAAGGTGATGGGCATCACCGCAATGGAAAAGGCTCTCGGCAAGGTAAAGTTCTCCGAACTGCTCGGCAGTCTGGTCGAGAAGCCACAAGGCAAACCAACGCTCGTACCGGAGGGCGACAAACGTCCGGCAATCCATACAGCAAAACACGATTTTAATGATTATGAGGAGGAAAATTCCAATGGCTAACACGACAAACAATGTAAACACACAGACTCAAAACCCTATGAAGGTCATCACAGGACCCGATACCCGCTGGTCTTACGCTAATGTGTGGGAAGCGAAATCCATCAACGGCGGCACGCCGAAGTTTTCGGTATCACTCATTATCCCCAAGTCCGATACCAAAACCATCGCTAAAATCAAGACAGCGATTGAAGCGGCTTACCGCGAAGGTGAGGCGAAACTAAAAGGCAACGGCAAAACCGTACCGCCCCTTGCCGCCCTCAAGACCCCGCTCCGTGATGGCGACACCGAAAGACCCGATGATCCCGCTTACAACAATGCCTATTTTATCAACGCCAACAGTGCGACCGCACCAGGCGTGGTTGATGCAGACCGTCAGGAAATTATAAACCGCTCGGAAATTTACAGCGGTGTATATGGCAGAGCGAGCATCAATTTCTACGCTTTCAACAGTAACGGCAATAAAGGTATTGCCTGTGGCCTGAACAACCTGCAGAAAATTCGCGACGGCGAACCCCTCGGCGGTAAATCCCGTGCAGAGGATGATTTTGCCACCTACGACGACGAGGATTTCCTCGGATAAATACATTACACCAACTACGGAGGGCGGCAGGGCAACTTGCCGCCTTTTTCGATTATGGAGGTCTTATGAAAACATTATCCATAGATATTGAAACCTATAGCGGCTACGACCTTTCCAAAAGCGGTGTGTACAAGTACGCCGAGTCGCCCGACTTCGATATTCTCCTGTTCGCTTATTCCGTAGATGGCGACGATGTTCAGGTCATCGACCTTGCGGCGGGCGAACATCTACCGCCGGAAATCCTCAACGCACTAACAGACGATAATGTTCAAAAATGGGCGTTCAACGCCAATTTTGAGAGGGTCTGTCTCTCTCGATACCTTTCGGATATGGACATCAGTCTTGACCCCTTCGCCGACAACCACCACTCTGCTGAAATCCTCGGCAAGGCGAAATACCTTAACCCCGCATCATGGCGTTGTGCAATGGTCTGGTCAGCATACATGGGGTTGCCCCTCTCCCTCGAAGGCGCGGGAGCGGTCTTGGGACTTGAGAAGCAGAAACTAACCAAGGGCAAGGATCTCATCAGATATTTCTGCTCACCCTGTAAACCCACCGCCACAAACGGTCAGCGGATGCGTAACCGACCCGAACACGCCCCCGACAAATGGGAAGCGTTCAAAGCATACAATCGCCGTGACGTTGAGACGGAACTCTCTATCCAAGAGCGGCTTGCCAAGTTTCCCGTACCTGATACTGTATGGGAAGAATACGCCCATGATCAAGAGATTAACGATCGTGGCGTAGCTTTGGACATGGCGCTCGTCCGCAATGCCATCAAAGCGGATGCACGCTCCCGTACTGAGTTGACCCGTTTGATGAAAGAACTAACTGATCTGGATAATCCAAATTCAGTACAACAAATGAAACAGTGGCTCGCCGATAACGGTATGGAAACTGATTCCCTCGGAAAAAAAGTGGTAACGGAGCTGCTTAAGGATGCACCTGAGCCACTTGGAAAAGTCCTATCGCTCCGACAGCAATTAGCAAAATCCTCAATCAAGAAATATCAGACGATGGAAAACGCTATCTGCGCTGACGGTCGCGCCCGTGGAATGTTTCAGTTTTACGGCGCTAACAGAACCGGCAGATGGGCCGGGCGGCTCATTCAAATGCAAAACCTGCCGCAAAACCATCTGGCCGACCTTGAAGATGCACGATGGCTTGTTCATGATGGCGAGTTCGCCGCTTTGGAACTGCTCTATGACAACATTCCTGATGTTCTCTCCCAGTTGATTCGCACAGCCTTCGTACCGAAGGATGGCTACAAGCTAATTGTCGCTGACTTTTCGGCGATTGAAGCCCGCGTCATCGCTTGGCTTGCCGGAGAGCGGTGGCGAAACGATGTGTTTGCCACCCACGGCAAGATTTACGAAGCTTCAGCAAGCCAGATGTTCCATGTTCCGATTGAGGAAGTTACCAAGGGTAGCCCACTCCGACAAAAAGGAAAGATTGCCGAACTTGCCCTCGGCTACGGCGGCTCGGTCGGTGCACTCAAAGCGATGGGCGCCTTAGAGATGGGTTTATTTGAAGAAGAACTCCGTCCGCTCGTTTCAGCATGGCGGTCGGCGAACCCAAATATCGTGAGGTTTTGGTGGGATGTTGACCGTGCGGCTATGAAAGCAGTCAGGGACAGGACTGTAACCGAGACTCACGGCATTCGCTTTGGTTATCAAAGCGGGATGCTGTTTATCGTGCTTCCCTCAGGCAGACGGCTTTCCTACGTCAAGCCACGTATCGGAACAAACCAATTCGGCTCAGACTGTGTGACCTACGAAGGCGTCGGTGGCACAAAGAAATGGGAACGTATCGAAAGCTATGGTCCCAAGTTCGTGGAGAATATTGTGCAGGCGATCAGCCGGGATATTTTATCCTTCGCCATGCAGACGCTCCGTCATTGCTCCATCGTGATGCACATCCACGACGAAGTCGTTATCGAAACCGGTCCAGAGATGTCTGCCGAAATTTTATGTCAGCAAATGAGCCGGACGCCGCCTTGGGCTGAGGGACTTTTACTCATTGCCGATGGGTTCGATTGCTCATTTTATAAAAAAGATTAAATGCCGGTACGCAAAACAACCCCTCCTGTCTGTAGGCAGTAGAGGGGTTGTTGCCTCTCGAAAAATAACTTTTCAGGAGGTTCAATATGTACGGATTACAAGTGTTCTCCTATGAGGGGAACGAAGTCAGGACTGTTCAAAAGGGTAGCGAAATTCTCTGGGTACTTAAGGATGTGTGCGGCATTCTCGGGATTGAGAAATATCGCGACGCAGCAACACGATTAGACGACGATGAAAGGGAGCCGGTATTAGTGGACACCCTTGGTGGCCGACAAGAAATGATCGCAGTTACTGAAAGCGGGCTTTACAGCATTATTCTGTTATCCCGCAAGCCCGAAGCCAAGAAGTTCAAACGCTGGGTCACCCATGAAGTGCTTCCCACCATCCGCAAGCACGGCGCGTATGTCACTCCCGCCAAATTAGAAGAGTTGATGAACGATCCCGACTCTTGGATTAAAGTGCTGACCGCCCTTAAGGAGGAGCGCGCTGCCAAGGAACGGCTGCAACTGGAGGCCACCGAGAATAAACCAAAGGTTATCTTCGCCGATGCGGTGTCTGTCTCCGAGGGCACCATCCTTATTGGTGAGTTGGCAAAAATCCTCAAAGGCAACGGTATCGAAATCGGCCAGAACCGTCTGTTTGAAAAACTTCGTCAGGACGGCTACCTCATCAAGCGCAAAGGAACAGATTATAACGCACCGACCCAAAGGGCGATGGATCTGGGGCTTTTCCGGGTCAAGGAAACCGCCATCACTCATTCAGACGGTCATGTCACCATCAGTAAAACAACCAAGGTTACAGGCAAGGGGCAGCAATATTTCATCAATCTGTTCCTTGGGAAAGGGGTAAACGACAATGAATATTGAGAAGAAGCAAGCTATCAAGACGGCTCTGAAGAAGGTTGGGAAGGCAATATGGTCAGCGCTCCCGTGGGTATTGATGTGGATCGGGCTGACATGCTTCTTCTCACTCCTGTTTATCAGTGCGGACAAAAGTGCAGAACGGTCAAAACAGCTTGCTGCGCTTGAAGCTGAGAACGCTATGTACGAATCGGTAAACGCCCGCCTTGATGAAGAAATCGACTGGCTGCGTTCGCTTGTTGAGCAGTATTACCAAGGGGAGGTGCCCGATGGACAAGTACAATAGCGAGGGTTATCCCGACCCGGCCGCCTATGAAGCATTGACGGCGGTTACCAAATCGGAAGCCCCGGAGAAAACTTATCGTCCGCTTGTTTACCTCGCTTCACCTTTTGCAGGAGACACGGAAAGAAACATCGAACGGGCAAGAGGCTATTGTCGCTTTGCTGTTTCCAAGGGATGCATCCCGATTGCTCCCCACCTCCACTACCCGCAGTTCATGGATGAAGATGACAGAGAGCAGCGCGAATTGGGGATGTTCTTTGCCCTGGTCCTGCTTGATAAATGCGATGAGCTTTGGGTTTTCGGCAAACCTTCAGAGGGTATGTCCCACGAGATCGCTAAGGCAAAAAAGCGCGGTATACCTATCAAATACTACAACCACAAATGTGAGGTGCTGGAATATGGAACTTAAAATCTCATATGGCGACAGCCGTCTTTCAAAACGGTGGATCAATAAAAAGATCACATTTGAAGGATTGTGCGAGCGGTTCAAAGTCACTCGCCGCACAACTGAAACTGTCGCAGAATACAAGAGATTCACCAAAGACCGTCGCGATGCTGCAAAAGATGTAGGTGGCTATGTTCTCGGGCATCTCAAGGGTGGCAGACGTAAAAAGGATACGGTAGAAAGCCGCTCGGGGATAACCCTTGATGCCGACCACGCCGGTAGTAATTTTATTGACACGGTGGAGATGCTGTTTCCTCACAAGTGCGTGATCTATTCTACCCACAGCCATACACCCGAAGAACCCCGGCTTCGCATGGTTATTCCACTTGCCCGCGAGGTTTCGCCGGACGAATACGCTGCCGTTTCCCGATTGGTAGCGGAAGTCATCGGTATGGACTTTTTTGACGACAGCACCTATGAACCGGAGCGTTTGATGTACTGGCCGTCCACACCTTCCGACGGTAAATACATTTTTAAAGAAATCGATGGCGATGTCCTCGACCCAGACGCATACCTCTCCAAGCTCTCCAATTGGCACGACTGCTCACTCTGGCCTACATCAAGCCGCCAGTCCGAAGTAATACAGCGCAACATCCGCCAGCAGCAAGATCCGCTCGAAAAAGATGGCGTGGTCGGCGCTTTCTGCCGCGCTTATTCGATTGAAGATGTGATTGCAGCATTTTTATCTGATGTATACGAGGCGTCGGCAATGAGCGGCCGTTATGACTATATCCCTGCCGATAGTTCGGCGGGTGTGGTGCTGTATGAAAGCAAATGGTCGTATTCCCATCACGCCACCGACCCCGCCTGTGGCAGGCTGTTAAACGCCTTTGACCTCGTCCGCATCCATAAGTTCACCGACCTTGACGAAAAGGCGGGCTTTAAGGCGATGAGCGCACTGGCAGTACAGGATGAAAATGTAAAACTACTGCTCGCCGAGGAGCGCATTGCCAAGGCTGAAAGCGACTTTGATGAAGATGCTGATTGGAAATCCCAACTTCAGCGTGAGAAAAGCGGCATCCTCTCCAATACCCTCGGCAACCTACTCCTTATCCTGAACAACGATGAAACCTTAATGGGTATCCGACATAATCGCCTCGCCAACCAGATATACGGGGACGAACTGCCCTGGGAACGTCCACATAAGCCTTGGCGGGATGTCGATACAGCCCAGCTTGTGGCTTTCGTCGATAAACGCTATGGTACGTTTTCGGCTCGAAACTATGAACTTGCGCTGGCTAAGGTTGCCGACGACCGTGCTTATCATCCGATTCGGGAATACCTCGAAGGCTTACCCGAATGGGATAGAATCCCTCGAATCGACACACTGCTTATTGATTACCTCGGCGCGGAAGATTCGCCTTATACCAGAGCCGTCACCCGTAAGACCCTCGTAGCAGCGGTGGCTCGGATTATTAGCCCCGGCACAAAGCATGACTCCATCCTTGTCCTCAATGGCAAGCAGGGTATCGGCAAATCCACACTCTTCTCCAAACTGGGCCAGCAATGGTATTCCGACAGCCTTTCCATATCAGATATGAAAGATAAAACCGCCCCGGAGAAGCTTCAGGGCTACTGGATACTTGAGCTCGGGGAACTTGCTGGCATTAAGAAAATGGATGTCGAGACAGTAAAATCCTTTATCACCCGCACCGATGATAAGTATCGTCCTTCGTATGGCCGGGCGGTTGAGAGCCACCCGCGCCAATGTATTATCGTGGGTACGACCAATTCAGACGGCGGATTTTTGCGGGACATCACGGGCAACCGACGCTTCTGGCCTGTTTGGGTATCCGGCGAGAGTAAATACCGCGCTTGGGAGCTTGCGGACATAGATCAGATTTGGGCAGAAGCCTTCGTAAAATACCAAGGCGGCGAAGAATTGTTCTTAAAAGGCGATGTTGCTATGGCGGCGTTTGCCGAACAGCGTAACGCTATGGAAAACGACGAGCGCGAGGGCATGGTTTTAGATTACCTTGAAACCCTGCTCCCTGAAAGCTGGGACGCAATGGATATTTATCGCAGGATCGAATACATCCGTTCTCCTGACGACCCAACAAGAACGAGCGGAAGCGTCCGCAGAAATCAAGTCTGTGTGATGGAGATATGGTGTGAGTGCTTTGGTAAGACCCGCGAGTCCATAAAGAAAGCTGATTCCTATGAAATCCAAGGCATCTTGAACCGTATCGGTGGCTGGTCTCTATTCGACGGAAATAAGACCGGCAAAAAATCCTTGCCCATTTATGGCATTCAGAGGGTGTTCGTCAGAACGGAATGAAGCATTTTTATTGCCTGTCTGCTCGTTTTGGGGCTTCGGCAACCAAGCTCGGCAATGTCGCAAGCCCCTACTAAACCAGTGTTCTGCGGTTGCTCTTTCCCTTATTGCCCATTTTATTCTACTAATTAATATAGGTAAGGATAAGGGTAATAGGCACACGGGAAACGCACGCGTAGTAATTATAGGAAAAATCGGGCAATCGGCAAATGAGAAATTGGAGGTTATCGTGAGAGAGAAAACCATAGAACAGAAACTCGTCCAAGCAGTCAAAGCAGTGGGCGGTATCGCACCTAAATTCACAAGTCCCGGTTTTGATGGAATGCCCGACCGCCTTGTTCTCCTGCCACGTGGCAAAATCGCCTTTGTTGAAGTGAAGCGGCATGGGGAGAAACCTCGACCTTTGCAGGAAGCGCGGCATGGGCTGCTTCGTCGATTAGGTTTTGCAGTCTACGTTTTGGACAATGGAGCGCAAATCAGAGAAATTATAGAGCAGATAGGAGGTGATGCCGGATGAAGTTCATACCGCACGATTACCAGCGATATGCGACCGAATATATCAAGAAAAACACTGTCGCAGCTGTGTTCCTCGATATGGGCTTGGGTTAGGCAAGACGGTGTTAACACTAACCGCCATCGCCGACCTGCTGTTTGACAGCTTTGAAGCCCACAGGATCTTAGTAATTGCCCCGCTTCGAGTCGCCCGTGACACCTGGCCGGATGAACTTCATAAATGGGAGCATCTTTCCGATCTGCGGTTATCCGTTGCTGTCGGCACGGAGACGGAGCGCAAAGCGGCGCTTCAGGCTAAAGCAGATATTTATATCATCAACCGCGAAAACGTAGGGTGGCTGATCGAGGACAGCGGCATCCCCTTCGACTTCGACACCTTGGTGGTTGATGAACTATCCAGCTTCAAGAACCACCAGACAAAGCGGTTTAGGTCATTGATGAAGGTTCGCCCCAAGGTAGTACGCATCATCGGTCTGACAGGAACACCGAGTAGTAACGGTTTGATGGATTTATGGGCTGAGTACCGGCTTCTCGACATGGGTCAGCGGCTCGGACGGTTCATCGGGCAGTATCGCAGCACATACTTTACGCCCGACAAAAGAAACGGTCAGGTCATATTCAGCTACAAGCCTCTGCCTTTTGCTGAAAAAGAAATATACGCCAAAATCGCCGACATTACCATATCGATGAAATCTACTGACCTCTTGATCATGCCGGAACTGGTAACCGCTGGGTATCCTGTGAAGCTATCAGACAAAGAGCGTGAGCGATATGACGAACTGCGGCAGGATTTGGTATTAAAACTGGCTGGTGGCGATGTCACTGCCGCCAATGCCGCCGCCCTATCAGGAAAGCTCTGCCAGATGGCGAATGGTGCGGTCTATGGCGACGACGGCACAGTCCACTACATCCACAACCGCAAACTGGATGCCCTTGAGGACTTAATCGAAGCCGCCAACGGCAAGCCCGTTCTCGTGGCCTACTGGTTCAAGCACGATTTGGAGCGAATATCAGCAAGGCTGAAAGAACGGCATATATCATTTACAAAATTGGATACATCGGACAGTATCGCAAGCTGGAACGAGGGCAAATGGCCTGTCGCCTTAATCCACCCCGCTTCTGCCGGACACGGATTAAATCTACAGTCGGGCGGCTCCACGATTATCTGGTTCGGGCTGACGTGGAGTTTGGAGCTCTACCAGCAGGCCAACGCCCGTCTGTGGCGGCAGGGTCAGAAAGCTGAAACGGTGGTCCTTCATCACATCATTGCCAAAGACACCATTGACGAACGGGTGATGAAAGCCCTGTCCGCCAAGGACAAAACACAAACCGCCTTAATTGATGCGGTAAAAGCAAATCTATGACAATCTATGGAGTCAAAAGCTGCCAATCCGAGGGGATTAAATTATCGGAGGTAGCCTATGAACAAACCAAAACTATCGGCAAAGGATTATTTGTCCCAAGCCTATCGTATAGACCAGCGCATCAATAGCAAGATTGAGCAGGTACAGTCATTGCGAGAACTCGCCGGAAAAGCAAGTGCCACTCTGTCCGATGTGCCGCCAAGCAAGGGAAACCGCAATGTTCACCGCATGGAAGATGTTATCGCCAAGATGGTAGACCTGGAATCTGAAGTCAACGCTGACCTGACTCGCCTGATAAATCTGAAGCATGAAATCGTCACGGTGATTAAGTGCGTGGAAAGCCCCGAACTCCAGACGCTTCTGGAATTAAGGTATTTGTGTTTCAAGACATGGGAACAGATAGCGGTCGAGCTGCATTTCGACCTTCGCTGGGTTTACCGGCTTCATGGCCGGGCTTTGGACGAGATCGATGCCATACGCCACTGTTGACCACTATAATTCCGCTTTGAAGCCTGTTATTATTAAAATGGCAAAATCAAATGCACACACGAGCCTCGCGGGAGCAATCCCACGGGGCTTTTCTTATGCGCAGATCAGGAGGTGCAACGTGCCATATAAAGCAAAGAAACCCTGCGCCTACCCCGGCTGCGCCAAGCTGGCCACGGGTAGGTACTGTGAGGAACATCAGAAACAGGAAGCCAAAAGATATAACAGACACGACCGCGACCCCGACAGCAATAAACGCTACGGTAGAACGTGGAAACAAATCCGTGCAGCGTTCCTGTCGGCGAACCCACTGTGCGTGATGTGTAAAGAAGACGGTAGACTTACTCCCGCCACCCTTGCACACCATAAGGTGAAGCTGACCGACGGCGGCACTAACGACTGGGAGAATATGATGGCGCTTTGTCAGGAATGCCACTCAAGACTTCACGCTGGGCAAGGCGACTACTTTTAAGTTTAGACCGAGGGGCGGTCTCAATCCCTGTGACTTCTAAGGTGGACAGCGCGCTTGGCCTGCCGTGCAAATTATTCAAATATCAAAAATCAAAAAATCAAAACGGAAATCAAAATCAAAAACGAGGTGATGACAATGCCCAGCGGAGGCTATCGTCCGGGGGCAGGCCGTCCTCGGAAAAATCCAATCGATAAAAAGCTTGAAGGTAAAACTTCTGGCGCAAATGCTGTAAGTTTGCCAAAACCAAAAAAGGTCAATTCCAAAAATGTGATGTCGGACTACTTCTCCATTGCTATGAAGGAATGTGAAAAAGAAGTTCCGGCGGCGGATGTGCTGCGAAATGAAATCGAGGAGTATATTTCAGCTCGCGGCTGTGATGGTTATGTAGCACCGCAGACTATTACAGATTATGTGCTGAACAGGCAAGGCTTTCTTGCCTGCGAAGCCATGAACCGTAAAATCGGACGAATGACCAAGGAACTGAAGCTCTCGCCCTACGTCACGGCAGGCGCTCAGTATTACAAGGCGATGCAAGGCGACTTTAACCTGATTATGCAAATCATCAATCGCCACAGCAGCACGCAGGGCGAAGAAAAGAACGCCTTTCTCGAACTGCTAACAAACAGGGGGTTTTAGGATATGAAATCGACAGAACGATTTGAAAAAGTGAATATAGACCGTCTCGTCCCATATGCAAGGAACGCCCGCACCCATAGCAAGGAGCAGATTTTACAGCTTCGTTCCTCCCTGCGTGAGTTCGGTTTCGTCAACCCGGTCATCGTGGATAAAGACCTGAATATTATCGCAGGACATGGACGCATTATGGCAGCACGGGAAGAAGGTTTGACCGAAATCCCCTGCGTGTTTGTGGAGCATCTGACCGAAGCCCAGAAGCGGGCGTATATTCTTACTGACAACAGACTGGCACTCAATGCCGGATGGGACGAGGAACTTTTAGCTCTGGAATTTGCCGACCTCAAGGAACTCGGCTTCGACCTCGAAATTACGGGCTTTGACGCCGACGAGATTGAAAAACTCTTCGTCGACCCCGGCGGGGACGTAGCTGACGACGATTTCGACTTAACAGCCGCTCTTGAACAGGCGGCTTTTGTTTTACCTGGAGATGTTTGGACGCTGGGGCGGCACCGACTCATTTGCGGCGATGCCACGATATCGGAAACTGTCAAGAAGCTGATGGATGGTCGCAAAGCCAATCTTGTCCTGACCGATCCCCCTTACAACGTCAGCTTTGAATCTGTGAGCGGACTAAAAATCAAGAACGACAGCATGAAAGCAGAACAATTCTACATCTTTTTGCTGTCGGCATTTAAGAATCTTTACGAGAACCTCGCCGACGGCGGGGCTTTTTACTGCTTCCATTCAGATTCGGAGAAGGTAAATTTCTTCCGCGCTTGCGTGGACGCAGGGTTCCATTATTCCACGACTTGCATCTGGGTGAAAAATGCCCTCGTGCTTGGTCGGGGTGATTACCAGCAAATGCACGAGCCGGTGCTGTATGCCTTTAAGAATACCTCCAAACACAAGTGGTATTCCGACCGTAAGCAGACTACCATTTGGAACTTCGATAAACCAAAGAAAAACGCCGATCACCCGACAAGCAAACCCCTCGACCTGCTGGCATATCCTATTGCCAACAGCAGTCAGGCAAACGCCATCGTGCTGGACACTTTCGGCGGCTCCGGGTCGACGCTCATCGCCTGCGAGCAGCTTGACCGCACCTGCTACATGCTCGAATTGGACGAGAAATATGCTTCGGTCATTTTACGCAGGTATGCCGAGTACAAGCAAAACGGTGGCGAGGATATCACCTGTGAGCGTGACGGCAAGGTATTCCAATATGCCGACCTCGTGAAAGAGGTGGCTTTAATATAGTCAAAAGCGCTATGTGGCTCTTCCAAGTATGATTTTATTCTCAGCGGCATTGTGTCATACACACAATAACAAGGGGCTGTATTTCCTTGATATTCGGTGCATTTATTATCACATAAAAGCTTGCTAATAAAGGCGTTCAGAGTGATATATGTAGTGCACGGAGGACAAAACCCCTGCAAAATCAAGGAAAATGGAGGAAACGAGCATGAGACTTTCTTACAACGTAACAGGCCCTGAACGTAAAACACTGGTCGCAGCCATCAGTCATGAACTTAACGCCCCGACCAATTACCTCGGAGCGCCGACATTCGCCTACGAGGTTGGCGGCTACCACATCGACAAGACTGGCACGCTCATGGGCGAGGACAACCGGGAGCTGGTCGCTAACCTTTGCGGTTTGCACAGCTTCAAGGCAGTCACCGAAGAATACGATGAGCTGGCGACTGGACCCGAAAGCAGCACATACCAAGCGGATCTCAGCGACCGCCTGACCATCGAAATACCCCTTGACGGCTTTACGCCTGAAAAACTCGACAACCTCTCCAAACTGGTGAATGCCAAAGCCCCGCTTCTCAAGGCGTCGATCGGAACGGATGACCTGCCGATTAAGCAGACCACCGACACACTGCAGTTCCCCTGGTTTAAAGGAACGATTGATACGGAACACACAGAAGCCTACGCCACGCTGATCAGCCTGCTTTGCAAAACTGCAATTGAAAAGAAGCGAATCACGGCAAGAGAAAAAGACATCGACGGCAACCCGAAATACGCTATGCGGTGTTTCCTGCTCTCCCTTGGATTCATCGGCGACGAGTACAAAGCAGCTCGAAAGATATTACTTTCAAGACTTGAAGGCAATTCAAGCTGGAAAGGCGGCAAGAAAATGGAGGTGGCAGACAGTGAATAGTTTCATATCAAAAGCAGCCCTCGAAGCACGGAGGGTAAGGTACAAAAAAGGCGCTCGTGTTGAACTGATTTCTATGACTGACCCCTACACCAAGCTGAAACCCGGCGACACGGGAACGGTGGACTTCGTAGACGACACAGGCACGGTTTTCATTATCTGGGACAGCGGCTCACATCTCGGAGCAGTTTTTGGCGAGGATGAAATCAGACTGCTTTCCAAAGCCGAGGTTGTCAAAGCACAATGTCGTAAGGTGGCGGCCACGGGGCGCACGAATATGTTTGATACCAAAGCAGTGTTCAAAATTGCGATGGAGATGGGATTCAACGAATTAGCGAACTTCATTTCCACGGACACCAAGCGATATGCAAATCTGATATTGACAGGAGAACTTGAAAATGTGGAGTGAAGGAATTATCTACTGCCCATCGACAGGCAGCAAGTACAAATACTGGGTCAAGCATTATGAGGAAAGCTCTCCGTTCGGTATCGACGGCGGCAAAATCAGCAAGCTGACAATACGCAAGTTCGGCGAGACCCGCGACGTTGTTAACTACGACAGGGGTTGGGATATCAAACCCACCGATGAGGTCAAGGCGGTCTACAGCATCATCCTCAGCAAGTACAACTAAACACGAAACAACCGAAAGACAGACACCCCGACAAGGGGCTGTCTCTCGTACAGATAGATTTTGATGACTTCTTCGGAGGTCTTTTATTTTGCGCGAAAGGAGGACGACGGTGCCTGATTTCAAATACAAACCAACACCACTCATGTTGCCGACCAGCCGATATGATGTACGACGAGCGGATTTTGCGGTTAATTTTATATCCATGCTCAAGCACACCACCGGCGAATGGTATGGAAAACCTTTTCAGTTGATGCCGTGGCAGGAGCAAATTATCCGTGATATTTTTGGTATCGTCGGAGAGGACGGTTATCGGCAGTTTCGCACGGCGTATGTTGAGGTCGGTAAGAAAAACGGTAAGTCGGAACTGGCGGCGGCAATCGCCCTCTACCTCCTGTTCGCCGATGGCGAAGCGGGTGCCGAGGTCTACTCCTGTGCCGCCGACATCAATCAGGCGAGTATTGTTTTCAATACTGCCAAAGCGATGGTCGAGCAATGCGGCGATCTGGCAAAGCTGTCAAAACTCGTGCCGTCAACCAAGCGGATTATATTCCCGCACACCAACAGCTTTTATAGAGTGCTGTCCTCGGAAACAAAGTCCAAACAAGGCTTCAATGTTTCCGGTCTTATATTTGATGAACTCTTCGCCCAGCAGACCCGCGAACTGTTCGATACCATGACCAAGTACACAGGTGACGCCAGACGGCAGCCCCTCTACTTTCTCATCACCACAGCGGGCAGGGATAAGACGAGCATCTGTTATGAAATCCACCAAAAAGCAAAAGCGGTTATGGACGGCTCAAAAATTGATCCGTCCTTCTATCCTGCCGTATTCGGCATTGAAGAAGATGATGATTGGAATGACGAAGCCGTCTGGCGACGGGTCAATCCATCCATCGACGTAACGATTCCCTTTGAAACGGTGCAGGCTGCCTATGAACAGGCAAAACAAAACCCTGCCGAGGAGATGCACTTTCGGCAGTTTCGCCTGAACGAATGGTGTAATGCTGATATCAGGTGGATGCCTATGGACAAATGGGACGCCTGCGGTGAAGACATAGACTTTGAAGAATACGAGGGTCGGGATTGCTACTGCGGTCTCGACCTTTCCAGTACCGGCGATCTTACGGCTCTGGTTCTGGTATTCCCACCGGTTGGAGTTGATACCAAATACACAGTGATGCCATTTTACTGGCTGCCGGAAGATGTGATTGACCTGCGGACAAGGCGCGACCACGTTCCTTATGCCGTATGGAAAAAGTCAGGAGTGTTCAACACCACCGAGGGCAATGTGGTGGACTATGACTACATAGTGGCTTTCATCGCCAAGCTGTCGGAGCGTTTTAGAATTCGCGAAATCGCCTACGACCGCTACGGTGCAGAGAAGATACGCCGCGACCTTGAAGAACTGGGTGCGGAGCATGGGTTTACAGTGTTTCCGTTCGGTCAGGGGTTCATTTCCATGTCCCCACCTTCAAAGGACTTCTATCAGTTTGTGATGGAAGGCAAAATACGCCACGGCAAACATCCTGTCCTCGACTGGAATATGGGTAATGTCATCGTCGACCAAGACGCTGCAGGAAACATCAAACCCAATAAAAAGAAATCAACAGAGAAAATAGACGGTGTAGTCGCGCTGATCATGGGACTTGCGAGGGCAACCCTCGGCGGCGGTATCAACGACAGTGTCTATGATGAAAGGGGGTTGTTATTTATATGAGCATATTCTCAGGGTTGTTCCGCTCACGGGATAAGCCTAAAAACCGTGTCGGTGGTGGCTGGAATTTTCTCTTCGGTGGCACAACCAGCGGTAAGGCGGTCAATGAGCGGACGGCGATGCAGACCTCGGCGGTCTACGCTTGCGTCCGTATCCTTGCCGAATCGGTGGCGGGACTTCCGCTCCACGTATATGAGCGAACCGCCAACGGGAGCAAATCCACAAAACCGTCACACCCCCTCTACCGGCTGCTTCATGATGAGCCTAACCGCGAGATGACTTCATTTGTGTTCAGAGAAACACTGATGAGTCATCTTTTACTTTGGGGCAACGCTTACGCACAGATTATCAGAGACGGCAGGGGGTTTCCCATTGCGCTCTATCCACTCCTGCCCGACCGAATGGCTGTGGATAGAAACGAAAGCGGCGAACTGGTCTACACCTACCAAAGTGACAAGGGTCAGGTCAAGTTACGTCGCGAGAATATCCTGCATATCCCCGGCTTGGGCTTTGACGGCCTTATAGGTTACTCGCCGATTGCGATGGCAAAGAACGCCGTGGGGCTTGCCCTTGCAACGGAGGACTACGGCGCTACGTTTTTCGCCAACGGAGCGAACCCCGGCGGTGTACTGGAACACCCCGGTGTCATCAAGCCGGAACAGGCCGACAGGCTCAGAGAAAGCTGGCAGTCGCAATTCGGAGGCGCAAATGCACACAAAGTAGCGGTTTTGGAGGAAGGTCTTAAATTCCACCAGATGTCCATACCGCCGGAACAGGCGCAGTTTTTGGAAACACGTAAGTTTCAGATAAATGAAATCGCCCGTATTTTCAGAGTACCTCCTCATATGGTCGGCGACCTTGAAAAGAGCAGCTTCTCCAACATCGAACAGCAGTCTTTAGAGTTCGTCAAGTATACCCTCGACCCGTGGGTGGTCAGGTGGGAGCAGTCTTTACAGCAGGCTCTCATTCTGCCATCGGAAAAAGCGACGATCTTTATCAAGTTTAATCTCGACGGACTACTTCGCGGCGACTACCAAAGCCGTATGCAAGGCTATTCAACAGGCATTCAAAACGGATTTATGTCGGTCAACGATGTACGCAGCTTGGAGGATATGAATCTGCTGACTTCCGAGGAAGGCGGCGATCTGCACTTCGTCAACGGCAACATGGTCAAGCTGGCCGATGTTGGAGCAGCATACAAACCAAATGAAACGGAGGATACAAGCTAATGGCAAAAAACAAGAAGTTTTGGAACTGGGCGCGTGATGCTGACGAAAGTGGCGAGCGCGTCCTTTACTTTGACGGAGAGATCTCGGATGAGACTTGGTGGGGTGATGAAATCACTCCGGCAATGTTCAAATCGGAACTCTTCTCAGACAAGGGTGACATCACCATCTGGCTAAATTCGCCCGGCGGAGACTGCATCGCTGCAAGTCAAATCTACGCCATGTTGATGGATTATCCGCACAACGTCACGGTCAAGATTGACGGCATCGCCGCTTCTGCGGCAAGTGTCATCGCTATGGCTGGCACGAAAGTCCTCATGGCTCCCACCGCACTGATGATGGTGCACAATCCACTGACCATCGCCATTGGTGACACGGACGAAATGCAAAAAGCCATCTCCATGCTGGACGAGGTCAAGGAATCCATCATCAACGCCTACCAGGTCAAGACCAATCAGTCGAGAGCAAAAATCTCCCACTGGATGGACGCAGAAACGTGGATGAACGCAAACAAGGCGATTGAACTGGGTTTCGCTGACGGTGTGCTGGAAGACAGCAAAAGACATCAAGCCACTCCGACCTATGCGTTCAGTCGCAGGGCAGTCACCAATTCCTTGCTTGATAAGGTAAAGACCAAAGAACAACCGCAACCCGAACCTGAGCCGCAAGGCGTACTCGCTGAGTCGCTTCAACAGCGGCTCAATTTGATTATCCACTAAATTTATGGAGGTAATGACAATGAATAAAATCCTTGAACTGCGCGAGAAGCGCAACAAAATCTGGAACACCGCAAAGGAGTTCCTTGACCAGAAGCGCGGCGCGGACGGGTTTGTTCCCGCTGAAGCTGCCGCAGAGTACGACAAGATGGAAGCCGACATGGTCGCTCTCGGCAAGGAAATTGAGCGTCTGGAACGCCAAGCGGCCTATGACCTTGAGATGAGTAAGCCTACATCTGCTCCTATTTTGGGTGCGCCGAACAAGTCCACTGAGGACAAGACTGGCCGTGCGTCCGCCGAATACAGAAAAGCATTCTGGAATGCCATGCGCACTCGTGGCAACGAGGGTCTTGATATGAGTGTAAAGAATGCCCTGCAAATCGGCACCGACTCCGAGGGAGGCTACCTCGTGCCCGACGAATTCGAGCGCACGCTTGTGGAAGCCCTCGACGAGGAGAATGTCTTCCGCAGGTTGGCAAACGTCATCACCACCTCTTCCGGTGATCGTAAAATTCCTGTCGTAGCATCCAAGGGCACCGCATCGTGGATCGACGAAGAAGGTACCATCCCCGACAGCGACGATGCTTTCGGCCAGGTGTCCATCGGCGCTTACAAGCTCGGTACGCTCATCAAGGTATCCGAGGAACTCCTAAACGACAGCGTGTTCAATCTCGAAGCTTACATTTCCAGAGAGTTTGCAAGGCGCATCGGTAATAAAGAAGAGGACGCCTTCTTTACCGGCGACGGCTCCGGCAAACCCACCGGCATCCTTGCTGCGACTGGCGGTGCACAGCTTGGCGTAACCACGGCAGGAGCTACCGCCGTCACGATGGATGAGGTGCTTGATTTGTTCTACTCGCTTAAGGCACCTTACCGTAACAAGGCTGTATTTGTTATGAACGATGCTACTGTAAAGGCCATCCGTAAGTTAAAGGATGGGCAGGGCCAGTATCTGTGGCAGCCCTCCCTGCAAGCTGGTACCCCTGACACCATTTTGAACCGTCCTGTTTACACCTCCGCATATGTACCTACCATCGCTGCGGCCGCCAAGACCATTGTGTTTGGAGACTTCAGCTATTACTGGGTAGCCGACCGTCAGGGGCGTGTGTTTAAGCGACTGAATGAACTCTTCGCTGTCACCGGGCAGGTGGGCTTCGTTGCCACCCAACGTGTGGACGGCAAATTGGTTCTGCCGGAGGCTATCAAGGTTCTCCAGCAGAAAGCTTAACGGAGGTGCAATATGAGCTATAACACAAAGAACTATACCGAACAAGGCGGCGAAAAAACCGTCATCGGCGGCACGCTGGAAATCAAGGAGGGAGCCTCGGTAACGGGGCTCTCCGCCGACCCTCTCCTTGTGGCAACTGGGGATACTCTTGGCGGTGTAAAAGCCGCCGCTGCTGGTGAGGATGACACTGTCGAAGTGAAAATCGGCGATGACAGTAAGCTGTATGTGCAAGCACTTGCTGCGGCAACAGATGAAACTTTAGGCGGTGTGATAGCTGACGAAGCAACCGAGGACGACACCGTCGAAGTGAAAATCGGCGAAGACCATAAGCTGTATGTCCCGACATATCCTACCGATGCTACGGAGTCAGTCTCCGGACTTGTGAAAGCTGCTGCGAATCAAGCTGACAGCATAGCTGAGGACACAGCCACTCTTGTCACGGATTTCAATGCCCTGCTCGCAAAGCTGAAAGCTGCGGGATTGATGGCAGACCAAGAATAATGGAGGTGAGCGGCGATGACGCCAACGGAATTGTTGCCAAAAGTCAAAGAAAACCTAATACTGACACACGCTGATGACGACGATCTGCTCCTGCGCCTCATCGCCGCCGCTGTCAATTATGCCGAGAGCTACCAGCATATTGCGGAGGGCTATTACACCGAAAATTCTATGCCCGCCGCAACTGAACAGGCCGTAATCATGCTTGTATCGAATTGGTACGAATCCCGCGATGGCTCAACGGCCGGTTTCTTTGCCGACAGCGTTCAGGCTTCTCAACAAGTCTGGAATACGGTCAACATGCTTATGCGTCTTGACAGATTGTGGGGTGTGTAAGCATGGGATACGGAAAAATGAGTACGCCAATCAACATCATCTCAACCGATCCAGTCAAAGATGCGGAGGGCTTCGTCACCAAAGGCGACAACATTATCGCTTCGGTTAAGGCCTATAAGGAAGTTCGCAACACCACCGCAAAATGGGAACGGATTATTGGGAACGCAGCGTTTTCAAGCGTAACAGCGATGTATCGCTTCCGCAAAATTCCAGGCTTAACGGTCACGACTTCACACTTTATCTCCGAAGCTGATGGCCGCTATAACATTATTAACGCGGAAGATGTACGTGGACGCGGGATGTATATCGAAGTGTTGGCGGAGAAATTGGAAGGGACGGTGAGATAATGGCAAAAATCGAGATGAAAATGCCGGAGGAATTCATCTTAAAACTCTCTCGCCTTGGCAATAAAACGGATGAAATTATCCCCAAAGTGCTGGAAGCAGGCGGTGAAGTCGTTCTTTCTAAGGCAAAAAGCAACCTCTCCTCTGTAGTCGGGCATGGCACGAAAACAAAGAGTCGTTCCACAGGTGAGTTGGAAGACTCTCTCGGTTTGTCGCCTGCGAAGCAGAAACGGGACGGCTCAGGCTGGGATATCAAAATTGGTTTTGCCGAGCCAAGAAGCGACGGCGACAGTAACGCCAAAATCGCTAATATTCTCGAATACGGTAAGCACGGTCAGTCGCCGAAACCCTTCATGAGACCAGCCCGAAGACAATCGAGGAATGCGGCTATTGAAGCGATGAAGGAAAAATTCGACCAGGAGGTGGAGCGCATATGAGCATTTTGCAGGAACTGAACGCGCTGCTCTCTCCTCTACTACCGGTGGAAACGGGCATATTCAGCGGTGTTGCACCCAACGAGTACCTTGTTCTCACACCGATGACGGATGAGTTTGCCTTGTTCGGGGATAATACACCGCTTATTGATGTGTCCGAGGTGAGGATATCCCTGTTTTCAGAAGGCAATTACATCAACCGGAAAAATCAGATTACCGCCGTCCTGCTTGGTGCGGCGTTTACGATAACAGATCGCCGCTACATCGGCTATGAGAACGATAGCGGCTATTATCATTACGCCATCGATGTGGCGAAAGAATACGAAACGGAGGAAATATAACATGGCTACAATTGGTCTTGATAAACTCTACTACGCAACAGTCACCGAAGCGCCTATTACGGGTCACGAGACCTACGACACTCCGGTAATGCTGGCTAAGGCAATCTCAGCTGAATTATCTATCGAACTTGCGGAAGCGACACTCTGGGCGGACGATGGTGCCGCTGAAATCATCAAGGAATTCAAAAACGGTAAGCTTACCCTTGGTGTGGATGACATCGGAAAAACCGTCGCCGCAAAGCTGACAGGAGCGACCATGGATGGAAACGGCGTTCTTATTTCGGCTTCAGAGGACGGTGGCGACCCTGTTGCTATTGGATTTCGGGCAAAAAAAGCAAATGGTAAGTACCGCTACTTCTGGCTTTACCGCGTGAAGTTCGGCGTTCCGTCCACCAATCTCGCCACCAAGGGCGATAGCATCACCTTTTCCACACCGAGTATTGAAGGTACTGTTTCCCGCCGCAATAAACCGGACGGCAACGATCGTCATCCTTGGAAAGCGGAAGTTAACGAAGATGATGTGGATGTGCTACCAGGTGTGATCAGCGGTTGGTATACAGAAGTGTACGAACCTGACTTTGACACGGGTTTGGAGGGTTAATGCATGGATAACGAACGAAGTGCAGTCATAAAAATCGGCGATGAAGATTATCAGTTGATTCTGTCCACCCGTGCTACAAAGGAAATCGCCAAACGCTACGGCGGACTGGATAACTTGGGTGATAAGTTAATGAAGTCAGAAAACTTCGAGATGGCGCTGGACGAGATTATTTGGCTGATTACGCTCCTTGCTAACCAGCCCATCCTCATCCACAACCTGCGCAACAAGGAGAAACCGAAAGATCTGCTGACCGAGGAGGAAGTGGAATTGCTCACCTCGCCACTTGAACTGGCGGCGTATAAGTCGGCAATTACCGAGGCGATGTTCAAAGGGACGGCTCGTAACATCGAAAGCGAGGATGGTGAACCAAAAAACGCCGAGGTCGGGTAAGCGACGATGAGTTGTTTACCCGACTTTTATATTACGGTACGGTTCATCTGAATCGCTCCGAAGAGGAAACGTGGCTCACCCCGATAGGGCAATTGCTGGACTTGTGGGAATGCCATCGCCAGTTCCTCGGAATGACCAAACCAAAGCACGAACAGTTTATCGAAGATGTCATCCCTGATGGCATCTAATTTTTTTGAGGGAGGAGGTGTTTTAAGTGGCTGATAACTTCGGGTTGAAAATAGGCGTCGAGGGCGAAAAGGAGTTTAAAAGCGCACTGCGAGATATAAACCAGTCGTTCAAAGTACTGGGTAGCGAAATGAAGCTGGTAACGAGCGAGTTCGACAAACAGGATAAATCCATAGCAGCTACTGCCGCTCGCAACGAAGTCCTCAATAAAGCGATCGATGCCCAGAAGGACAAAATCTCCACCCTTGAAGCCGCTCTTCGAAACGCCTCCGACAGCTTTGGTGAAAATGATCGGCGCACTCAAAACTGGCAGATCGCTCTCAATAACGCCAACGCGGAACTGAACAACATGGAGCGTGAATTGGAAGAGTCAGCGGAAGAAGCCGACGACCTTGGCGAGGAACTGGAGGACGCTGGCGACAGCGCCGAAAAATCCGGCGGAAAGTTCGAGAAGCTGGGCGGCATCCTCAAAGGCATTGGTGTGGCAATGGGCGCGGTGGCTGTTGCCGCCGGAGCCGCAGCCGTCAAACTTGGCAAAGAAGTCATATCCGCCTATGCGGACTACGAACAACTGGTCGGCGGCGTGGATACCCTCTTTGGTGAGGCATCGCAGTCTGTTCAAGGGTATGCCGAAAATGCCTTCAAGACCGCCGGTATGTCCGCCAACGAATATATGGAAACCGTCACGGGCTTTTCGGCAAGTCTTATCCAGTCCCTCGGCGGCGATACCGCAAAAGCAGCGCAGGTTGCGGACATGGCGATTACGGATATGGCCGATAACGCCAATAAAATGGGTACGGACATCGCATCCATCCAAAATGCCTATCAGGGTTTCGCCAAGCAGAACTACACGATGCTCGACAACCTGAAACTGGGCTATGGCGGCACAAAGTCTGAAATGGATAGGCTCTTGGCTGATGCCGAAAAAATCTCCGGTATTAAATACGACCTCTCTTCATTTTCCGATTTGACCGAAGCAATCCATGTCATTCAGACCGAAATGGGGATCACAGGAACGACCGCCTTGGAAGCCACGGAAACAATTACTGGCTCTATGGCGGGAATGCAATCGGCTATCGGCAACTTGATGGCGGGTTTGGGTAATGCCAATGCTGATGTAGGACTTTTGATTGGTAATGTGGTCGAAGCGTTCCAGAACGTCGTGAAAAACATTGTTCCAGTTATTGAGAATATCGTAAGAGCACTGCCCCCTGCCCTTGACGGGATACTACAGGCAATCGGTGATTTGCTTCCGACTCTGCTCGCTACGGTAGTCGACCTTTTCACACAGGTGCTGACAACGATTTTAACGCTTTTACCCGAACTTATCCCCGCTGCCGTGGATGCTGTTATGACCATTGTGGGTGCGCTGATTGATAATCTTCCATTACTTATTGATGCAGCGGTTCAATTAGTGACCACTCTCGTTACAGGCATCGCCGATGCACTTCCACAGTTGATACCGGCGGCGGTGAACGCTGTGATCACAATCGTTCAAGGCTTGATGGAAAGCCTGCCTATGATACTTGATGCCGCCCTTCAACTGATTCTTGGACTGGCACAGGGAATCCTGGATGCACTGCCCCAATTGATCGCTGCTCTGCCCGCTATCATCCTCGGCATTGTAGATTTTATCATCGGGGCCATCCCGAAAATTATTGATGCAGGGATTCAGCTACTGGTGTCCTTAGTAGACGCCTTGCCTGAAATCATCACGGCAATTGTGGCGGCTATACCGCAAATTATCGAGGGTTTAATTACAGCGATCCTCGGCTCTATTCCCCAGCTTATTGACGCCGGGATTCAGCTGTTAATTTCGTTGGTTCAAAACCTGCCGCAGATTATAACTGCCATCGTGGCGGCGATACCACAGATCATCTCATCGCTTATTACGGCGATTATCGGGAGCATCCCGCAGCTTGTGGGAGCGGGCATTCAGCTGTTCGTGGCGTTGATAAAGAACCTGCCAACCATCATCGTGGAAATCGTAAAAGCGATACCTCAGATTATTACGGCTATCGTGAAAGGCTTTACCGGTAACATCGGTAAAATCGTGCAAGTCGGTAGCGACCTTATCAAGGGGCTGTGGCAGGGTATTTCGAACGTCACCGATTGGATTTGGGGTAAAATCTCCGGCTTCTTCGGAGGGATCGTCGACGGCATTAAAAACTTCTTCGGTATCCGTTCTCCCTCCACCTTATTTGCCGGACTTGGCGAAAACATGGGTCAGGGCATCGGTGTGGGCTTTGAACGGGCGATGGATGAAGTCGCCGACGATATGCAGAACGCTATCCCCACCGCTTTTGATACGCCCGGCATAAATATGGGTGATGTGACAGGAAGTTATGGCGGCTTGGCGGTATCAGGTATGCCTTCTCTCATCAACATACAGCAGATGATTGTCCGCAGCGAGGACGACATCCGCAGAATATCACAGGAACTGTACAACCTGATGCAAACCGGCTCGCGGGCGCAGGGGCGGTTTAGCCCGGCATAAGGAGGTGTTGGCGTGGGCTTTATTTTCAACGGAATCTCATCACAAAGCATGAACGTCAAGGCTCGGCTGACCTCTTGGCAGGCTTCGCCACCCTTGCGCAACTCCTTTGTTTCCATACCCGGCAAGCCCGGCGTGGCAGACTTTGGCAGTGATAGCGCAGAGCGGGTCATAACCGTTCGCTGTAATATCGCTCCAAAGCACAACCTCGCTTCATTGGTTGGAGTTCTGGATGGTCTGGCAGAATGGCTTGACCCGGATAAAGGGCTGAAACAGCTTGTGCTTGACGATGTAGCCGACCGCTATTTCACAGCGCGACTTCAGACGGAAGTGAACTGTGAACGGCTTATTCGCTCAGCGGGTGCATTTGACTTGAACTTCGTCTGCCCCGACCCACATGCTTACGCTTTGACGGACGAGGGTTTTACGCTAACCCAAGCAGGCGCGAATGCGGTCACGAGGAGTAAAGGCAATACAGACTCTTTGCCTGTCTTCCTTTTGAAAGGCATCATTCCATCAGGGGCATCAACCTATGTGTCGTTGAAAACAAATGACGAAGAACTTCGCGTTATCGGTGTGCTGGCTGCCGGGGAAACCCTTGTCATCGACAGCGGTTTGGTTACTGCCAAGGTGGTAGACGGCACGGGCGAAACGCTCCGAAATGGTCTGCCGCTGCTTCAAGAGTTGAATTTTCCAATTCTTCGCAAAGGAGCGAACAGCGTAACCATTACGGCAATCGGTGCGACCTTTACAGAACTGCAAATACAGGCGAAGAGCCGTTGGAGGTGAGGACATGGCGGTAAAATCCATATTGACTTCTCAAACAGACTTTACAGGCGAGATCCCTGTAACCGAAAAAACATCCGCACTCTGGCGTTTCAACGAATCCACGCCGGACAGCGATACCCGCCTTACAGACTCCTCCGGCAACGGACGACATTTTACTGTCTCCGGCTGGAGCGGCACAACAGCCTCTTTACTAAACGGCAGGTTTGGGCGGTATTTTCGCATAAACATCAACAACCCAACCACAGAAAAGACGCACCTTGTCGCCACCAACGACGGTACATTCTTTTCTTATCTCGGTGATAAAATTGCCGTCGGCGGTTGGGTAAATCCGACCACCTATTCTGTCGGGCAGAACTTCATTCCGCTTTTCAATACAAGGCAAGGACCCGGTCAGCCAATTTTATATATTTCCCTCTATCAAGGGCGGCCGCGAATGATGCTCTATAATTCGGCGGGCACGCTTATCCTTGACCAAACCGAAACACCTGGATTCAACATGGTCAATGGTGGTTGGTATTTCCTCTCTGCCATCATAAATGCGACGGACAAAACATCTCAGATAGTTCTGTGCAACCGTGCCGACGGTGTAGTGTGGACAGCCCCCTTGCGGACATTTACTGGTACATTGAATCCATCCTGTACGGCGGATATCGTCATGGGAATGCACGCAAACCAGTATTACTACGCAGGTGGCTTGGACGAGTGGTTCTTTGAAACAGACAGCGACTTAACTATTGATGATTTGATTCACTATTTCCGTCAGGCGATGCTTGCCAATGGCGGAGATACTTCGGGTAACGTGGATGCGCTAACTGAGCCGGGAGCTGTTACCCTACGGAAAGGCATTGATAATCTCTACCCCGAAAGCGGCCAACTGACGACGATTGCTGCCGAATGCAACCTTGCCGGGAGCGGTCGGGTATCGGCAACAAGCGAATACACGGCGGGCGTCACGTCCATTTCACTGATAGAAACATCAACCTCAGATGATTTACAGGACTGGTCGGCATGGCAGACAGTTGGCACGAACGGCGAACTGTCCTCACCGAATCGCTCATATATCCGTTACAGGGTAACGCTCAGCACCAGCGATACGACGGTCACGCCGAAGCTGCTCGATATCACACTTCATGATATCCCCAAATCTCCGTATGAGAAACTGGGTTTTGCCCGCCCCGTTGTTTTGGACGGGAACGGATCGTGGGAAACAGTTCTGGAGAATGCTTACGACATCATTGTTACGGGCGAGATCAACGGAGCGGACACCTTGGAATTCAAGCTGCCCTACAGTGACCCGAAGCGGGCGACGCTTGACAACGAGAAGCAGGTGCAGATTGCTGAGGATGTTTACCGCATACGGACAATGACGGATGAAAAAGGTTCGGATGGCAACAGCATACTCACAACGGTCTATGCTGAAGCGGCATTCTATGACCTGACTTTTTCTGCAGAAAAACAACCGATTGAATTCAACGCCGACCTGCCCGCTGCCCCGATGGCGTTTGCGCTTGCGGGCACAGGCTGGGAAGTCGGCACGGTAAATGTGATCACCCTTCGAACATGGGAATGCCAAGAAAAGAACGCACTCTCCATCCTGCGGATGGTGCAGAACATCCATGGTGGCGATTTGGTATTCCACAGCCGGGACAGGCGAGTGGACTTACTGACATTCAGCGGGACAGACAGCGGTGCGCTCTTTGCCTACCGCAAAAACTTGACGGGGATTAAGCGTGTAGTCGATACTCGATCCCTTGTTACGCGACTCTACGCCATCGGTAAAGACGGCATGACCTTTAGTGCCATTAACGGCGGCAAGGAATATCTGGAGGACTTAACCTATTCAAGCGAGGTGCGGGTAGCGACACTCGACTGCTCCAGTTTTACGAACCCCTATCAGATGCTTGAATTTACCAATATGCGGCTTGCTGAGTACGCAAAGCCCCGCGTTTCCTATGTCCTCTCGGCGATGGATTTGTCCGTATTGACAGGCTATGAACACGAGCGCTGGAATTTGGGTGATATTGTAACCGTTGACGACAGGGATTTGAATCTGACCATTAAAACACGAATTATACGCCGCCAGTATAACCTTCAAGAGCCGTGGAAAACCGTATTGGAACTCTCCACAAAACTCAGAGAACTTGGCGATTCCTCATCAGCAACGATTGCCGACCAGTTCGACCAAAGCAATCTCATCGGGCAGGAAATCAAGGATATGGTACCGTTCAACCATCTGCGAAACAGCAGAGCCGATGATGGCTTCGCCTATTGGCAAAATAGCGGCTTTGTAGTGGATACTGAAAACGGTGTATCCGGTACAGCTTCCTTTAAGGCAGTTGGTGTGGCGGATATGACCAAAAGCATGGCGCAAACAGTCTATCCAGCATCAAGACGTAACTACACTATTTCGGCTCAAATCGGCTCAGATAATCTGAACAAGGGTGCAAATGGACAGGTCGGTATCGAGGTAGTATTTGAATACGAGGACGGGACGACCGAAACACGATTTATTGATTTGTATTGAGAGGGCGGTGATTTCACATGGTATCTTTTCAACAAGTGGCGCGAGACGCTTCACCCAAAGGCTACGGCAGGCTGCGCTCCATCACCATCCGTCTTGTTATACAGAACTGTACTGGAGAGGTGTTCTTCACTGATCTAATGTTGCAAGCAGGTATCGTCGCCACAGGCTGGGTCGGCCACGTCTGTGAAATTAGGTGGACACTGGATGGGTGATTCAGTCTTTGCGAAGTACATGCTTGTAGTAGCATCGGAAAAGGCAGAGCCATTGCACATAAAGCATTTCCCCAGAGGCGTAACCATGTATGCCAGCTTCTCGAAATGCTCTGGACAACTGCTTTTTTGTAAACATGCGTCGTAATTCGGCACCATTGCTTCGTAGGCCGGCTGAGACAAAGCGCTCGTAAGCAAGCCATTGGACTGGCGATACATCTGGTTGTGCCTTTTTATTCAGATGGAGCAATACCACGTCTACGCCGGGCTTCGGATGAAAATCCTCCCGGCGAAAATGGTAGACGATTTCAAGATCGAATACTGGCTTTATCATGAGTGACCGCAGGCTTTCACGCGAGGTTCCCATGAAACGCTTGGCCGCACCCTTTTCCATCGTTAACCATGCTTCTGTTGGTGGGTTTTTGCTTTCCGTCAGCTTGCGCAATATGCTGGTGGTATGGAAAAAAGGAATGTTTGCAAAAACCTTATAGTCCACAGAAGCAGGAAGCCGCCATTGCAGGAAGTCCTGATGATAAAGGTCGAGGTTTTCGGCATCACTGAATTTTTCAAGAAGCCTTCCATAAAGCTTTTTGTCAACTTCAATAGCGCTTACTTTCTGGCAGTTTTCAAGGAGTAAACCAGTAATATGGCCTTTACCGGGGCCTATTTCAATCACATGATCACCTGCGGTGATACTGGTTTTATGAAGCAATTTTTTTATTGTTTTGTAGCTGGTCAGGTAATTTTGGGATACACAAATGGGCGGATTTTGCCCTTGGTTTCTATTTTTGGACATAAAAAATACACCTCTTTCGATTCTATTCGGGTCGAAAAAAAGTGCACAAAACTAAAGGAAGAGTATTTTACGCTTCCGTTTGTTTAGTGCACCTTATTGACGAGTCCGAAAGATTCCACTCATAGGTGTATTCAAGCCTCCAAATATAGATTGGTTTTCATTATAAAATAAATAGGCTATGTTGTCAAATTCAGCATTTGTACACACTCGCATTTGAGCTATGCACCGTTTTCGGAGGAGGTGGCAAAGATAATCAACAACTTCATCCGCTTTGCGGAAGTACTAAAACTCAAAGAGGAAAAGCGAATTGTAAGCGTAACCCTCCGTCCCCTCATCGCCGATTGCACGGGCGAGATTTACTTCACCGACCTTCAGCTTCAGGAGGGCGACAAACTGACAGGCTATACACCGCACACTTCGACCATGCTTCAAGGTAGCGGGAATGCTCCTCGCTACCAAAATGCCGTGGTGCGTGGCGACGCGACCCTCGTTCTCTTCAACACCGGGGAAACCTCGGCGGGTCTTGACTTATATATCTATCCTAAACAGCCAATGGCGGCGGGAAGCATTGAAATTTCACAAGGTATGGGTTCGCATAAGTGCAAATTTACATCGGCGGTAAATGCGGGTGATGAATTTGCCTTAAAAGCTGTGGTAAGGGAATGTCTGCGAAATGGCAATCCCACGCTAAAGGATGGATTTTACCAATATACCGCCGCTTACGACAGCAAGCACCACGTGAAGCTGGAAAACGGAAAATCAGCGAGGGTCTACCTCGAATATGTAGAAATGATGGAAGGAGATCCGCGCTTATGAGTAAGGATTATCTTAAGGGCAAGAAGTGCATGATATGGTCGTTCATGGGAAACACCCGAATGCACCAGGCCTTGAACAATTACGGTGACCGCTATGAAGCCGTCGGCATCTTCACCTTCGAGGTGGCCATAACAGGAACGATAACCGAAACAGGAACGCCTATATCCGGCATGATGCCGTACATCAATAAATGGCCTAAAGTGCGGTGGTTTCTCACTGTAATGAACCACGGCGCAGCTTCTATCTTCACTGCTCTACGAAATAACGAAAGTGGCGCAAAGACGAAGTTTCTCTCCGAATTAGTGCGTATCATGCAGAAATATCCGTGGTGTGCCGGTGTGGATATCGACTTGGAACGCGGCGGTGGATATGAGAACAAGGATGCGGCAAATATTCTCTTCAGCGACATTTACCAAACCGTTAAAGCGTACAATCCCGCCAAGCTGGTCAATATCTGTTTGCCCGGTATGACGGGCGTCCAAGGCTCGGTCGGCGGCGAGAATTGGTGCGTTTATGCCGATCTCGATGCTTACTGTGACACGGCAGCAATTATGTCATACGGTATGGCCTGGGCAGGCAGCGCACCGGGTCCTGTCTCTCCACGGGACTGGCTTGTCGGTGTTTATGATTATGCCGCCAGAGTAATGAATCCGCAAAAGATCTATATGGGTTTACCGGGTTACGGTTGGGAGTGGCAGATATATACAAACCCTGCCGACCTCGGCCAGACGTATCGTGGCGTGTCGCTTACCTATTACGCCGCCAAAATATGGGCGGAGGGCGGCTATAACTTCACGGGTAATGCTCCTCCGCAGCCGATGATACCGTGGCTTGCCTACTGGGACGATTACGACCAAGTGCCGTATATGCTCCCTCAAGTCTACGATTATGCTGAAGGTGGCGATGCAACCAGTCGAGAAGCCCCTATAACCGGGGAAACATACAACCGCCGTCGATACTTAACTTGCTACGGCAAAACACAAAAGGCAGAGTTTGGCACAATATATATTGACCGTGACGGCGAGCCGGATAGTTACACAGAGGGCGTGGTGATCGGCAACGGCATGATTACACTCTCATCCGAAATGGGTACAGCGACCTACGATTTTACCGTTCCGCAATCGGGAATTTATGATATCGCCGTCCGTATCTGCTATCCGTATTGGGATAAGAACGGTATCAACATCTCCCTTGACGGTTCCCCGGTCGGCTTTTACGAAAACCGCCTATGGTGGCCGTATTGGAGAAGCACCTTCTGGGCGATTCTTGCCAAAGGACGCAGCTTGTCGGCAGGAGAACACGCCATCACCGTTGATGGCGGTGTGGTGGGTGCGCAGTTATTTGGCTTTCGTCTTTGCTCATCGTTTTCTGAACAGCCCTCGGCAGGTTCGGCTACCTTTGAACTCTCTCCTCGTAGCTTCAAGGACGTGAACGGGAATATGGCTGTGCCGGACAAAGGCTTCAAGCTGACCACCGAGATTTTGCGGCGAAAACCCGACTCGGCTCTGGTGTGGTATGAGGACTTCCGAGACCCCATCACGCTGCAAAGCACTTACTGGACTACACTTTCAGGCAGTTGGGCAGTCTGGCGAAGCGATGAATATGCGTCCGGCAGGGTTTATTCACAGCTCGAAGGTAGTGGCCAGCTTGCCTGGAGATATGACGGTTTCTCCGACATTCACCTTCGAGCACGGCTTGCTTTCCCTCATAACGGAAGCGGGCGCGCCGGGGTATTTATCGGCGACATCTTCTGTTGTATCAACATCGACACTGAGCGAGTGGAACTCTATCAAGACTCTATTTTGCTCGGCAGTTATGGCGCAGCTTACTCTAAAACACCTGCCACCGACATCCGCACAAACCCCAATATGTATCTCATTGAAATGAGGAAACGCGGCAACCATGTGAGGGTCTATTCCGGTAACAGTAACACCCTCCGCTTCACTTCCACGGTATCACCAGCAAGTGGTTATTGCGGAATTCGCTCGGATAATGAAATCAAGTGTGAACTGCTTCGTTTGGGCGATGCATGGACTTACGAGCCGTATGAAGCCTTTGATGTGACGATGCCAAACGGTACTACCGAAAACTACGGCAGAATCGCCCGGAGTAGCGTGACATGGGACAGTGAATTCGAGGTATTCACACTTACTTCAGATGTGGAGGAATCCGCTACCCGAAGCGAGGATATCTCTATGGACTATGACTTCGTGCATTCAGCAATGCTATACATTCCATGCAACGCTGACTACACGGCAAAATTTACGCCACGCGACATCAACGTCTGGTGTTCGAGGGTATTCCTCGGTGATGGGGATGGTTTTGGAATTGTCTACTACCAAGACGTGGACTCGATTGTCTACTGGGCAAATGAAGCGGCATACCGATGGCGGTTGCGTGGTTTTGCCCTATGGTCACTCGGTCAGGAAGACTTGCGGCTTTGGGAGGCACTCCCGAAACAGAGTTAAGGAGTAATCATTCATATTGGCATTCGCGCCTGCATATTCAGCAGGCGTTTTTTATGCGAAAAAACAGGAGGTAAAACGAAAATGAAAGAGATTTGGAACTGGATTCAGGTTGCATTTGCAGCCATTGGAGGTACGCTTGGCTGGTTTTTGGGCGGATTGGACGGCTTCCTTTATGCGCTCATCGCCTTCGTGGTCGTCGACTACATCACGGGCGTGCTTCGGGCAATTGTGGAGAAGAAACTGTCCAGCAGAATCGGAGCGCAGGGTATCGCCAAGAAGGTAGCGCTATTCCTTGTGGTCGGCATTGGTCATCTCATCGACACCTATCTGCTCGGCGGCACGGGAGCACCACTTCGGACGGCGATTATCTTCTTCTACATTGCTAACGAGGGAATTTCTCTCGTTGAGAATGCCACGGCTATTGGGTTACCCGTGCCTGCAAAGTTAAAAGATGTGCTGGCACAGCTTCATGGAAAGGATGAACAGAAATGAATCTACGAAAATTGATATTCACAAACAACGCCTGCTACAAGGCTGGCAGGACTATTACTGTCAAAGGCATTATGGTTCACTCCACCGGCGCGAACAATCCGAATCTGCGTCGTTATGTGGGTCCGGACGATGGATTGCTTGGCAAGAATCAATATAACAACCACTGGAATCAGGACAAACCGGACGGTCGGCAGGTCTGCGTACATGGCTTTATAGGTAAACTGGCTGATGGGAGTATCGCTACCTATCAGACACTGCCGTGGAATCATCGCGGTTGGCATGGGGCTTCCGGCTCAAAAGGCTCCGTCAATGATACGCACATCGGCTTTGAAATCTGCGAGGATGGCCTGACAGACAAAGTCTATTTCAACGCAGTCTACAAGGAAGCCACCGAACTGTGTGCCTATCTCTGCAAGGAGTATAATCTCGACCCGATGGCGGATGGCGTTATTATCGGTCATTACGAGGGGCATAAACGCGGCATCGCCAGTAACCATGCCGATCCAGGTCACTGGTTTCCGAAGCACGGCAAGTCAATGGATACATTTAGAGCAGAGGTCAAAAGGCTACTCACGGCAACAGAACCTTCAAAACCTCCCACCCCAACTGAACCGAAAAAGCTATACCGTGTACAAGTCGGTGCTTACGCCATCAAAGCCAATGCTGATGCCATGCTAAAAAGGGTCAAGGCGGCGGGATTTACGGATGCTTTCATCAAAACCGAATAACCAGTATATGCCGGTACGCAAGTGCCCCTCTTCTGTCTGTAGACGGTAGAGGGGCTCTTTTCATTTCCCCTCCGAATGGAGGAAATCATATGATTACTGCTCAAAAAGAACGAATTGAATACTTGCGCGGCAAAGGTGACAGCTATGCCGCTATCGCCGCCGATCTCGGTATATCCGAAAATACCGTCAAGTCCTACTGCCGCCGAAATAACATCAGCGTTTCGATAAACCAAGAACTACCTGTAGATACTGATGCCTGTGCCAACTGCGGAATTCCACTTCAGCACATGCGGGGTTCTAAGCAGAAACGGTTCTGTTCGGACAAGTGCCGTATGGCTTGGTGGAAGGCACACCCTGAGGCCGTGAACCGCAGAGCCTTATATCATTTCGTATGCCCGATCTGTGGCACGGAGTTTGAAAGCTATGGTAACGCACGTCGGCGATACTGTTCCCGCGCCTGTTTTGGGCAGTCACGGAGGGCTTGCCATGAGTAAAGACGAAGCAATCCTCCGCTACAAGTCAGCTATGGCGGTGTTTAAAAACTGGCGCACCAATGGCATCATTTCTGATGATGACCTGCAGTCAATAGATGCAATACTTGCCCAAAAGTATGGTTTATCCTCGTGCAGTATATTCCTCGAAAATGACTTGCTATGTAAGGAAAAAAGAGTGATATATGGTAATGCGAAAGGAGGCCATTATGGGCAGAAAGATAACAAAAGTTGAACAAACGGCGCCATTGCCGACCAGACAACGGGTCGCAGCCTACGCTCGTGTTTCCTGCGGTAAAGATGAAATGCTCCATTCCCTTGCCGCTCAGGTCAGCTACTACAGCAATCTGATACAGGGCAAACCTGGATGGGAGTATGTCGGCGTGTATACCGACGAAGCGGAAACCGGCACGAAGGATTCAAGACATGAATACCAGCGACTGCTTGCCGACTGCCGTGCGAGACGCATCGATCTCATCCTCACGAAGTCTATCAGTCGCTTTGCGAGAAATACAGTCACATTGCTTGAAACTGTACGGGAACTTAAGAATCTCGGCGTCGGCGTATATTTTGAGGAACAAAACCTGCACTCACTTTCAGGAGACGGAGAGTTAATGCTCACCATCCTTGCAAGCTACGCACAAGAGGAAAGCCGCTCTGTCAGCGAAAACCAAAAGTGGCGTATCAGAAAAGATTTCAAGGAGGGCAAGCCCTCCAACAACATCCGCATTTACGGGTTTGACTATAAGGACTTCAAGTTAACCATTATTCCTGAAGAAGCCGAGGTCGTGCGAATGATATTCGCTGACTATTTATCGGGACTTGGTAAAAATGCGATTATGAAGAAGCTGATTCGGCTCGGAGTACCCACCAAGTGCGGTGGTCGCTGGTCAGAAAGCACCATAGGCTCTATTCTGGGGAACGAGAAATTCATCGGTGATACGTGCTTGCAAAAAGGCTTTATCACTGACCACCTTACAAAGCAATGGAAGTCAAACAGCGGTGAGCTGCCGAAATACTATGTCGAGGGTTCACATGAAGCTATTATCGACCGCGAGACCTTCGAGGCGGTTCAGATTGAGATGGCCCGGCGGGCAGCAAAAGCTAATCATCCCCGGAAGCTGACATTCAGCGAATTTTCGGGACTAATCACCTGTAAAAAGTGTGGAGCAAAATTCCGCAAAAAGGTAAGCGGCGTGGGCACAAAATATGCCAAGGTGGTTTGGGCTTGCGCTACCTACACTTACCGAGGAAAGCACGAATGTGCCGCCAAGCGAATACCCGAGGACATACTCAAAGAGAAATGCACCGAAGTGTTAGGGCTTGCTGTGTACGACCCCGATGTATTATCGGGGAAGATCACAGCGATAGCAGTCCCCGACGACGGCGTCCTGGTATTTACTTTTAAAGACGGCACAAAGCAAACATCTACATGGGAAAATCGCTCCCGACGAGAGAGCTGGACTGACGAGATGCGGCAAACCGCAAGAGAACGGGCGCTGGGAGGTACGGACAATGGCTAATATACGAGTTATCCCTGCCACCGCTCCAGCTTTGTCGGCGCAGTCAAAGTCGAACGCTGTCAAGCGTCGCGTGGCGGCTTACGCAAGGGTTTCCACCGACAGCGACGAGCAGCTTACAAGCTATGAAGCGCAGGTTGATTACTACACAAAATTCATCCAGAGCCGAGAAGACTGGGAATTTGTGACCGTCTACACGGACGAAGGGATTTCTGCGGTCACCACCAAGAAACGCGATGGCTTCAATCAGATGGTAGCTGATGCTCTGGAGGGCGGCATAGACCTCATCGTCACAAAATCAGTCAGTCGCTTTGCCAGAAACACAGTAGATAGTCTCACAACCGTTCGCAAACTCAAGGAAAAAGGCGTGGAAGTCTGGTTTGAAAAAGAGAACATCTATACGCTGGATTCCAAAGGCGAGTTACTTATTACAATTATGAGCAGTTTGGCGCAGGAAGAAAGCCGCTCCATTTCAGAGAATGTGACTTGGGGTCAGCGCAAGCGAATGGCGGACGGCAAGGTCAGCCTTCCGTACAAACAATTCCTTGGCTACGAGAAAGGTGAGGACGGCCTACCGCAAATAGTTCCTGCCGAAGCAAAAATTGTTCGCCTCATCTTTCGTCTCTACATGGAGGGCAAGACATTCTCGGCAATTGCCAAACACCTCGAATGTCATAACATTCCGTCACCTGCAGGTAAGAAAACGTGGCAAACGGCGGTGGTTCAATCAATCCTGACCAACGAGAAATATAAAGGCCATGCCCTACTGCAAAAGACTTTCTGTGCAGACTTCCTCACGAAGAAAATGGTCAAGAACGAAGGACAGGTTCAGCAGTATTACGTCGAGAACAGCCATCCCGCCATTATCGAACCTGATGAGTTCGACGCCGTTCAGCTTGAAATCGAGCGACGTAAGAACCTCGGCAGACCCACGAGCAGCACGAGTATATTTGCGTCCCGACTTATCTGCGCGAATTGTGGCGGTCGCTTCGGCAAAAAGGTCTGGGGCAGTTATAAGGGCGACAAGACCTACCGCAAAGAAGTTTGGCAGTGTAATGATAAATACAAACGGCTCGGAAACCCCGGAAAGGGATGCCAGACGCCACATATCACCGAGGAAGTGATCAAGGAAAGGTTTTTAGCCGCATTCAATCAACTAATGCATAACCGCGATGAGCTGATTGAAGACTGCCGACTTGCTCAAAATGTCTTTTGTGACACCACGGCAATTGATACAGAACTTGCCGAATTGTTCCGTGAGATTGAGGTTGTTACCGAACTATCCAGAAAGGCAATTTATGAAAATGCCCGATCGGCGGTAGACCAGAAGGAATGGACGGAGCGTAACAACGCCTATCTCGAACGCCACCATAAAGCTTCAAAGCAAGTCGATGAGTTGGAAGCGATCAAGCGAGAGCGCCTTGGCAAGGGCAAAATCATCGAAGGCTTCATCAAAGACATTGAGAGCCGACCGCTTGCCATAGCTGAGTTTGACGAAAAACTGTGGCTTGCTGTAATCGACCAAGTGACGGTCAACCAAGATGGCGCAATGACATTTAGATTCAAAAACGGCTCGGAAGTCACAGCTTAACATTCAACTATTTACGGCTCGCCAATCGGCGGGCTGTTTTTTTTTCCTTAACAGTATCTTTTAACGATTACAAGGTAAATCGTTAAAAGATGCACACCCCCAGAGGTCAAATCGTTAAAAGTAAGCACTTGGCAGCCACAAGTTTGTGTCAAGTATCCTCCGAAAACGGCAACTCTAAAACACCAACTATTGCTACAAGGCGAAAAGCACAAAGCCCGAAAGCGGCTTAAATCAAGCACTTTTTGACAAACAAAAAACCACCTGCTGACAAAATTCCTTTTATCAATAGATGGTATTTGATTTGGTGCGAGCGAGAGGACTTGAACCTCCACGGGCGTTAAGCCCACTAGGTCCTGAACCTAGCGCGTCTGCCATTCCGCCACGCTCGCCTGCCTGATTCCTACCATGATATTATAACCACTTCGCAGGTAGGAATCAATAGTGAAATTAGTTTATATTATTTCTTTTCATCTTTTTCTTTGTTGTTTTCGCCTGCAGCCGGTAATAGATGCTTCAGTTCAATCGGCAGTGGAAAGGCTATAATAGAACCCTGCTGACCCGCGATTTCAGGCAGTGTTCTCAATAATCTTACATAGAAACCGCCTTCTTCGGAGTTTAGAATGCCAGCTGCTTCTGCAATTTTGCCTGCGGCCTGTTTTTCTCCTTCAGCCTGAACAATAACTGCCCGTCTCTCTCTTTCTGCTGTGGCCTGTCGGGAAATTGCTTTCTGCATTGTCTCAGGTATAACCACATCTTTAATCTCCACTGCAGTAACTTTGATTCCCCAGGGATCCGTAGCTTCATCCAGAATAGCCTGTATTTGCTGGTTTAACTTTTCCCTTTCCGAAAGAAGTTCGTCGAGTTCTGCCTGTCCGGCAACGCTTCGCAAAGTAGTCTGGGCAAATTGAGCAGTAGCCATACGGTATTCTTCAACATTATTTATGGCACGATTTGGATCAATTACCCTGTAATAAACGACGGCATTTACGCTGGTTGTGACATTATCGCGTGTGATCACTTCCTGGCTCGGAACATCCAGTGTTATTATTCGCAGCGAAATTCTGAATAAGCGGTCTACAATAGGAATAACAAACACCAGCCCCGGACCTTTTTCTCCAATCAGACGCCCCAGTCTAAACACAACCAGTCTCTGATATTCCGGTACTATTTTAATTGCTGATATTAAAAAGAAAATAACAACTACGATCAAGGGAATATACAAGCCTCCACTTGACAATATTTCCAGCATTTTATAACCTCCTTGTTTTAATGATGATTTCAAGTCAAATAAATCATATAAATATCTTATGGTTTCAGGATTCAGTTGAATCGGCTGGTTTATTGTCTTCCTGAACCGGACGAACCCACAATTGCATATTTTCCGCTCGAACTACTTCAACCGGCGTCCCGCTAGTAATTGTTGATCCGTCATCACTTTTTGCTTTCCAAAGCTCACCATTTGCCTTAATCATTCCTTCAGGATCTAAGTCATTAACAGTTTTACCTTTCTCAGGATTACTAAAGTAAGCACTGCCTCCAGTCCACTTGCGTCGGCTTTGAATGATACGCTGAGCAACAAAAATTATGATTATAAGCAATCCTAATATCATTCCGATCACCGTTGCCAAAAATGTCCCATACCAATCCCTGGCCATTAAAGGTTCTACGGGCAGCAAAACAGCGCCGACAAGCATGGATACCCCTCCTCCAATCCCCAGTATGCCAAAACCTGAAGTGAATATTTCAGCTACTATTAAACCTGTTCCTAATAGAAGCAAAATGATCCCCGTTGTGTTGGTGTCGAAGAGACCGATTCCGTAGATGCCCAGAACCAGCAAAATTGCACCGGCTGTTTCAGGAACTATTGTTCCGGGTGCGCTGAGACCAAAATAAATACCCAGGATACCAAGCATAAGAACCATGAAAGATATCTGGGGATCACTTAACCAGTTCTGCATCCGTTCCCTGAAATTCATTTCTTCCTGGACTACCGCGGCGCCTTCTGTACTAAGACTGTAGGTTATCCCCTGCTTCTCAATGCTTGCTCCATCCAGGGCAGAGAGTAACTCCTCAACACTACCGGTCAAGTATTCGATTACACCAACTTCGAGAGCTTCATAAGAGTCAAGGGTAAGATTTTCTGTTACGAATTTTTCTGCTATATCTTCAGGTCGGCCTTTCTCCCTGGCCATACTGCGCAGGTGGCTGGCATAAAATATAACCGTCTTCTCATTAGCAGGTTCTGATCCTTCAGGTGAAAATGATATGGGTTGAGCTGCGCCGACAGTTGTTCCGGGAGCCATTGCAGCAATATCAGAAGAAATTAAAATAAAGGCGCCTGCTGATCCGGCAATTGCCCCTGACGGAGCAACCAAAACAGCAATGGGAACAGGCGCATTCATAAATAGCCGGTTAATTTCCAGGGTTGCGTCAACCAATCCGCCTGGAGTGTCCATCAAAATAACCACGAGCTGTGATTCCAGCTCAACTGCTGCTTCAACCTGCCGCTGCAGAAAGCTGTTTTGGCCGGCCGTGATAGTACCGCTGAGTTCAACAAGGTAAACTGTATTGGGCGGCGCCCCTTTAGCTGAAAGAGGCATGAGCAGCATTACAACCAGCGATAAAAGGATTAAAACCAAAAGAAGTGCACTGAATTTATTTTTTCTGTTTGAGCTGTTTATTAACATTTTAAAAGCTCCTCTTTAACTCCCGCCTTAATTATATTATAAAACGCCGGACATATGAATAAGCTGATGCTGATAAATCATATATTATGTTACGTGTTGACCGGAGAACAATTAATAAATATAATGTAACCATATAGGTTATATATATAGGAGAGCACAGAATGATTACCAAAAAAGCTGAATATGCCATAACCATATTATCAGAATTAGCTTCCCACCCGGAAGGGACAGTTTTAACCAGTAAGGCTATTGCAAATAAAAGATCAATTCCAGTCAACCTTGTAGTGCAGTTAACCTCTATTTTAAAAGAAGCCGGGTGGGCAACCGGAACACGCGGTCCTTCGGGCGGTATTAAGCTGACTGCTGATCCGGACAAAATATCACTCAGACAGGTTATCGAAACTGTTGACGGGCAAATTGGCATCACTCGCTGTCTATTTAATGAAAAACCCTGTCGCGACCAGAAACACTGTTCTCTGCGAGCTGTATGGGACAAGGCCCAGAGCAGCATGCTGGCTGTTCTTGAAGGAGTGACCATTAAAGAACTGGCCCGTTCTTCTCCCGGCGGCAGAGATCCTCAATAATCCTACTCTTCCCTTATACTTCCATCTACATTAATCACAATCTCCATATAAGGAACCCTGATGCCTGCTTCCTTCATTGCTGATTTCACAAGCCTTGACATTCCAAAACAGCAGCCTACTTCCATAATAAGCACAGTAATACTGTTTATACTGCTTGTTTTAAATATTTCAACAAGCTTTTGTTGATAAGCGTCGACATCATCAAGTTTTGGACAGCCGATAAGGAGTGAACGGCCGGCTAAAAATCTGCGGTGAAAATCTGCATAAGCAAAAGGAACACAGTCTGCAGCTATCAGCAAATCAGCGTTCTTTAAAAAGTTGGATTGGGGTGAAACAAGATGCAATTGGACAGGCCAGTGACTGAGTTCCGCTTCCATTTCACCCTTTTCAGCGTTATTTCCTTTGCTTCCTTCTTCTTCGTCTGGATCAGCTACCAATGATCCGCAACTCATTTTCAGTTCTCTCTTTACACTGTCAGATTCGTCTTTATCGACATTTTTAAGGTGCTCCTCTACGGCTTCTTCATCAAATGGATCAGCTTCTCTTTCGATCATTGATATTGCATCACGGGGGCATTCTCCAAGACAATTGCCAAGGCCGTCGCAGTATATATCCTTAACAAGCCTTGCTTTCCCGTCAACGATCTGCAGTGCTCCTTCTGCACATGAAGGAATACAAAGTCCACAGCCGTCGCATTTTTCTTCATCAATTGAAATAATCTTTCTCATAACTTTATTCATTTGGTTACTCCTCTTTCATTTATATATCTGTCTGGTAAACTTTCAGCAGTTCAGCAACAAGCCTGTCGTTTTTATCCCTTTTTTCTTCATTTTTAACATGCTTTATAATCTTTTGTGTTTCTTTTACCGCTGCCGGCGGCCAGCTATTGTCACTATTTAAATCATCCAGAAATTCCTGCTCATCACCAATAACATTCTGCCTCTTCAGTGAAATCGAAATCAATGATGCTAAAACAGGCAACATATCAATTTTTTGGTCCTGACAGAGGTTTTCTGCTCTTGCGATTAACTTGTTTAGTTTTTCTACTTCGTCATGATCCTTAACAATTTTTGTTTTCAGGTAATCTTCCATATTCTTTTTCAGAGACTGTGATTTTAACCCCTTTGCCCCGGGGCCAAGGCACTGCTCGGCATAAGCACACCACTCGGCACAACCAAGATTGAAACGAGGATTGGCAACCCTGGTCTTACAATTTGGACAGCGCAGCCGGATATCAGTTTTAAAAAATTCAATTTCTTCACCGCAGTTTGGACAGTTCACTTCGCAAGCATCATCTGCAGTCCAGTAACGCATATCCTGTCCGGGACACTTAGTTCCGATCATTTCACCATCTCCTTATAATACTAACTTAGTTAGTTATAATTATACATGAATTTTATTCATAATGCAATAATAAAACGGCATTTCTGCCGTTTTATTTCAGATTAATAATTATTACCTGTTATAAAATTATCTAATCGTAGAGCCACCCTTCATGCGGCAGGGTGTATGAATAAATTTCTTCCGGTTGAAAGAAAAGGTTAATTTCCCTGGCTGCGCTTTCCTGTGAATCAGATCCATGAACTATATTTTTGCCCATATATACAGCAAAATCACCACGCATTGTACCGGGAGATGCCTTTAGAGGGTCGGTAACCCCCATCATCGTTCTTACCATTTCAACAGCATTGTCACCTTCGCAGATCATGGCAACTACAGGGGCTGAAGTAATAAATTCAATTAATTCTCCGTAAAAAGGTTTATCCTTATGTTCCCCATAGTGACTGGCCGCCAGTTCCTTGCTGATTACCATCATTTTCATGGCGGCAATTTTAAGCCCCCTGCTCTCGATACGGTTGATAATATTGCCAACCAACCCTCTTTGCACGCCGTCAGGTTTAACCATTAAAAAAGTCCTTTCACGTTCTTTCATAATAACCTCCCTGCAAATTTAATCAATAAGTTATTAATCATCCACAACTATTAAAATGATTTCAGCTATTCCAGGATTCATTGTAACAAAATAAGCTTAAAAGTCAATTAGAAAAGGGCGTTAGAAGTGATCATGCAAAGGAGTTTTATGAGTCTGCTTAAATTTGTGAAAAAAATATCAAATACTATTTGCTTATTGGCCTGAAGTTATATACAATATAGTTTGGTTAAGTAATGAAATACCTATTTCATTTTCAAATGCCTTAAACTAAGAAAGGGATTGTTGCAATGAATGATTTAAACTATCTAATCAAACCGGCACATGTTGCCGTAGTTGGAGCATCGCGATCGCCGCAAAAAATTGGTCACGCTATCCTGGAAAATGTAATCAAGAGTGGTTACAAGGGAGAAATATTCCCGGTTAACCCCAAGGAAGATGAAATCTCCGGCCTTAAAAGTTACAGTTCTGTTAAGGATATCGGTAAGCCTATCGATCTTGCGGTGATATGCGTACCTTCCGCCCACGTTCTTTCCGTCGCCGAAGAATGCGGAGAACTGGGTGTAAAGGGCTTGATTGTCATTACAGCCGGTTTTAAGGAAATCGGCAAGGAAGGCCTGAAGAAAGAAAAGGAACTGGTCAAAATCTGCCGCAAGTATAACATGCGCATGGTCGGTCCTAACTGCGTCGGGATTCTCAATACCCACACACCGATTAATGCCTCCTTCGCCAAAGGGCACCCCGACCAGGGTAAGGTAGCCTTCATTTCCCAGAGTGGCGCCATGCTTGTTTCAATTGTCGATTGGAGTTATGACATGGGGGTTGGTTTCTCCAGTTTCATCAGCCTGGGAAACAAGGCTGATTTGGATGAAATTGATTTTATTGAAAGCTGCGCCAACGACCCTGAAACTGCTGTTATCCTCTGCTACATCGAAGATGTAACCGACGGTAAACGCTTCATTGATGTATGTTCAGAAGCAAGTAAGAAAAAACCGGTTATCGTTTTAAAATCAGGCACCAGCAATGCCGGGGCACAGGCCGCCTCTTCCCATACCGGGGCTCTGGCCGGCAGTGATCGTGCCTACGAGGCAGCATTCCGGCAAAGTGGCGTTCTGCGCGCTGCCACCATGAACGAATTATTCGACCTGGCCCGAGCCTTCTCAACTCAACCCCTGCCCCGTGATTCAAGAGTAGCGATTGTTACCAACTCCGGTGGGCCGGCTATTCTTACCACTGATGCCGTTGAAAAACGTAAACTGAGAATGGCCCGTTTTGAAAAGGAAACAACTGATAAACTACGTGAAAACCTTCCTGTTGAAGCAAGCATTTATAATCCTGTCGATATTATTGGTGATGCAAGGAATGATCGCTACGAGTTTGCGCTTGAAACAGTATTACAGGATGATAATGTAGACAGCGTTCTCGTTCTCCTCTGTCCGGCAGCTTTAACCGAACCCGAAAAAACAGCCAAAACAATTGTCGAATTAAGCAAAAAATACAGTAATAAACCGATCATGTCCGTTTACATGGGCGGCAAAACACTGGCTGAGGGGAAAAAATACCTGACCGATAACGGCATACCGGATTTCACCTTCCCCGAATCATCAGTCAGGGCAATTAAGGGAATGGTCCGTTATTCAAAGTATACTGAACCTAAACCGCAGGCTGAAAAACTTACCCTTGACGGTATAGACAAGGATAAAGTACGCAAGATTCTTGACAAAGTATTTGCCGAGAAAAGAGTAGTGCTGCTCGGTCATGAAGCAGCCGAGGTTATGGCTGCATATGGAATACCCGCCAGCCGCAGCCTGCTGGCCACTTCAGAAGATGAAGCAGCTGAATTTGCCAGTGAGGTTGGCTATCCGGTGGCTATGAAGATATCTTCACCACGAATAGCTCACAAAACCGATGTAGGTGGGGTTAAGCTCGGTATACACTCTGAAAGTGAAGCCCGAAAAGCTTACCGCCGTATCATGGAAAGAGTCACCCACTTCATGCCCGATGCGCCCATTCACGGTATAGAAGTACAAAACATGATAGACGAGGGTGTTGAAGTAATCATCGGCATGTCTAAGGATATACAATTTGGCCCCCTGGTAGTTTTCGGCCTGGGAGGTATTTACGTCAACCTTATGGAAGATGTTACTTTCAGGCTTGCTTCGTCCCTGAACAATGTTCAGGAAGCTAAAAAAATGATTACGGAAACTAAAGCTTATAAGATGCTGAAAGGTTATCGCGGCAAAAAACCTGCCGATATGGACGCTCTTGTCGATGCAATCCTGAGAACTGCTCGACTGGTAACCGATTTCTGCGAGATTACTGAAATGGATATTAACCCGGTCAGGGTTCATACCAGGGGCGCGACCGCTCTTGACATTAAAATAACAATTGAAAAGAAAGTAAAATAAATTAAACCGATTCTGAGAGGTGAATGTAAGATGAAAGCGATTTATTTAACTGGAAAAGCAGGCGGTGGAAAAACCGCGACGGCACTCGGATTAGCGATAAAACTACGTAATGAAGGGTTAAAGGTATCCTACTTTAAGCCGCTTGGCTTCCGCAAGGGTATTGTCAAAAAAGATGACGACGATGTATTTTTAATGCGCAAAGCCCTGGAACTGCCGTTCCCCGGCGAAGTAATATCTCCCTTTACGATTAACGCTAACTACCTAACTGCCCGTTTTATTAAAGAAGATCAGAATTTGCTGGCCAAGATTAAAGAATCTTTTAAAAAGTGTTCCGAAGGTTACGACGTTGTTTTGGTTGATGGTAGCATAGAACCATATGTAGGCCGTAACCAGGGTCTTGACGACTTTTCCCTGGCGGAGATATTCGGGGCATCAATACTGCCGATAATAAGGGCTGATGACGATTTTGATCTTGATCAGAATCTCCTTTACCTGGACCTGTGGGCAGAGAAAAAGTTACCCGGGATTGGGGCTATTTTCAATAATGTATCTCCCCTGCAGGTAAACAAAACCAGCAGTATATACAAACCTCTGGTTGAAGAAAAAGGTTACCCGGTTCTCGGTATCATCCCCCGTCAGTTGGAAATATCTTCACCCTCTGTTGAAGAGTTTTTCGACGTATTAAATGGTGAAGTCCTGGCCGGCGCTGATCACATGGATCGCATTGTTGAAGAAGTGGTTGTCGGAACAATGACCATAGACAGTGCACTTTCATACATGCGTAAAGCTCCGAACAAGGCAGTTGTAACCGGTGGTGACCGGACAAATATGGCCTTAACCGCACTTGAAACCAGTACATCGGTTATTATCTTAACCGGAGGATTTTACCCCGACGTCCAGGTTTTATCAAGAGCTGAAGAAAAAGGCGTACCTGTCATACTGGTTTACGAAGATACCTTTACTACACTTGAAAACCTGCACAGTGTTTACCGCAGTATACATCCACAAAATAAGGTTGCCATTGATCTAGTTGAGTCAACCATGGATAAATATGTTGATATGAAAAAAATACTGAAGCAAATTAAGAAGTAAGCTGCTAAAAAAGGACAAAAAAAAGGAGTCTTCACGACTCCTTTTTTTTATTCCATAATATACTAATTGTCGTAACGCAGAACTTTGTTTTCCCAGGTTCTGATCATTATGTAGTCTTCACCACTGCTGACCAGGTACTCGGGGAGCATGGGTGTTTTACCCTGTCCCAGCGGGGCATTAACCACGTAGGTGGGAATTGCCAGCCCGGAAGTATATCCCCGCAGTTTTTCCATAATCTCGATTCCTTCTTCCACCTTAGTCCGGAAATGAGCAGTACCTTTTACAGCCTTGGCATGGAAAATATAATATGGTCTGACCATCATCTGCAGAAGATCCTGGTTAAGCTTACGCATAACGAAAGGATCGTTGTTAACACCTTTTAATAACACGGCCTGGTTACCCAGGCTTACCCCTGCCCTGGCCAGTTTAAAACATGCTTCCCTTGAACGCGGGGTAACTTCCAGGGGATGGTTGAAATGCGTATTGACATAAACAGGCATATGATCTGAAAGAATGCGGCAGAGTTCGTCATCAACCCTCTGGGGCATAGTAACCAGTGTTCTGGTGCCAAAACGTTTTATTTCCACGTGAGGAATCTGATCGAGTTCGGTAAGCAACCAGTCAATCGTTTGATTATCCAGCATAAAACCGTCTCCGCCAGTCAGTAATACATCGCGTATCTCCTCATTTTGGCGGACATAATCTATTGCAGCCTGCAGTTCTTCTTTTGGGGTGGAAAGATCTTTTTCACCGATAGCCCTGCGCCTTTGGCAGTGGCGACAGTACATAGCACACTGGTTGGTTACTTTTATAATTAAACGGTCGGCATAGCGCCTGGTAACGGCCGGTGTAGGCGAGGTAAACTCTTCTCCCATCGGATCATCGTAACCACCATGGTCTACGTACTCCTGAATCTGGGGAATAGATTGCAGTTTAACCGGATCATGCAGATTATCAGGATCAATCAGGCTCAGATAATATGGCGATACTGCCCAGCGATACCTTGATCCGGTTTTATCTATTTCCTCAATTTCCTGCCTGGATATTGGTAAGAGCTCTTTTAAAACAGCACTGTTCTTTACCCTGTTTTTCAACTGCCAGTGCCAGTTTTCCCATTCCTCATCGCTTGCTTTAAAAAAGTTCTTTATTCTTTTCTGATTCTCAAGGATACGTTCCCACTGATTAAAACCTGTCTGAATATCTTTCAGCGCTTCCCTGTAATCTTCAATTCTTCCTTTCAGGATAGCAGCACGTTCAATTGCCTTATCTCTTTTATTATTATGCGGTTGCTCGTCTTTCATACGTTATCTTTACCTCCATAACAGCATTTATTATTAATTTTATATATATAGTATAATTGTTAGGCTACCTAATGTCAAAAAAAGGGTTCAGGAATTTCAATTCCCGAACCCTTGTCGATTGCTATTTGCATAAATTATGGTAGTGTTTTCCACCAGCCGGATCTGGCACTGCCATCCCTGACAGTTGTGGTTTCCCAGACTTCAGCGTAACCTTCAACATGCATGGTATCGCTTACGAAGCCGTCTACTTCCAGATTTCTCTTTGTGGTACCACCTGTATTACCGAAACTGTTGTTAATTTTCAGGTAATCCCCGTCACTGGTGCTGCTGGTTGAGACAGTCTGTCTGATATAACCGCTTTCACCCTGGTCCATTTCCACCCCTGTTACAACATCGGTCTTTGCAGCGATATCGACTGTTAAACCGCTGATCATCTTGACCTTGTTGTTATCAGGTGCATTCGGGGCAGTAGTTCCATAGAGGTAAAGTGAAAGGTTAGCTGCTGATATGTTATAGACAGAATCGGCCGGGCTTCCTTCATATTTTACAGTGGTTACCTCATGGCTCCCTGATATGGTTCCTTCTCCACTGACTTGAAAGCCAGCCTGTCCACCATCAAAGTCGACTACTTTCTGGTGAAATGCATCGCCTATATATTTAAAATATGTACCGGTATAACGGTACATAGCGGCAAATGCAGGAAGTGAAAACAGAACCAAAACCAGCAAAGTTGCCGAAATTGCGATAAATATCCTTCTTTTAGCAGGTAGCGATTTATCTTTCTTTGCTTTCATTGTCTCTTTATCTCTAATAGTAACGCACCTCCTCCCTGTATATAGTGAATAAAATGGTCGGAGCGACTGGATTTGAACCAGCGACCTCTTGACCCCCAGTCAAGCGCGCTACCAAGCTGCGCCACGCCCCGACATACATAATAAAGCTATTCTGTTGTAAAGTCTTTACCCATTTTAAAGCAATCGTTTATAAAAGTCAATAAGATGCGCAGGAGCCTGTTTAGATTTTAAAATAACTAAACATCTGCCCAAAATTTATACCGGCTACAATTTTATCGGCATTGTTATGGTAGAGCTGGCGGTTTCCTTCTTCCAAATGATGAGACTTGATGCCGTGCGAAATTGACAAAAAAGTTTCAATGTAAGCTGCCAGTTGATCACAACCCTTAATGATTTCTCCGTCAAGCGGTGAATAGCGGTTGCTGTTATAACAATTGTTTATCTCTTCAGAACTTACTATTTTAACTTGTTCATTTTCCCGGATCTTGCTGGAAAATTCATTCTCGGTAAAATATTTAATTTCTGGGTGCCATGCTGATGGTAATAGTGGGAATATTCGTTCTTCCAGTTGCCTGTGTTCAATATCTTTGATAATATCTTCAAGACCGGCAACAGATCTTTTAACAGGTGATACTATGTCCCTGGTCAGCACTTCGGGCAAGTCGTGAAACAGCGCTGAAAAGTAATTATTATAGATCCTGGCTGGGCAGGCTTTTAATTCAATTGAGCAGAGGTAGCTGATCATCGCGACAATAAGCATATGACCCATAACCGATGTTTTAGGAACGCGCGGGGATTGAGCCCAGCGCTGCTGAAATCTTAATTGACCGACCAGGTCAAGAAAATTACTGGTTTTTTTACCAAGGGTCAGCTTTTGCACGCCGGCCAGGTCGTAATGTTCTTCAATCTGGTTGGCAATGGCATTTCGTGTTTCTTCAAGCCCGTAAAGTCCTTCATTCAGCCTGTATATTATTTTAAATTCCCAGTTTGTAGCAAGGTAATGTGCTGCCTTAAGAATACGCTTTTCCAGCGATATTCGATCGTCAGAAAAAAAGTAGGCTTCCATATTGTCAAATATATTACCTTCGAAATCAATAATCCTGTTCCTCAGCCGATCAAGAACCCAGCGGTTAAGCTGTTCACCTTTCTCCGCCATCAGTTTATAGAAGACCGGTGGTTTAATATCGGTTAATACAATGCGGTGTAAAAATTCGAACAGCCCACCTTCGATCAAGTCCGGCCAGTTAACCGAAAGTCCGTGATCGGCCTCTTCGATTTTGGCCAAAACATAGGCATAAACCATTTTATGCGCCTGTTTATCAAGTTCACTAAAATAGTCGGGACGAATATGGTCATTCCAGCGCTGTATACTGGCCGCCTCATAAAGCAGCTCAAGCAGTTCTTTCCTAATCAAAACCATCTCTCCCTTCTATTCCGGCCTGAAGTATAACTGATGCAAACCTCCAGATAACATCATAGCTCATGCAATAATTAAACCGTATTTAACTTTTTTTACTGCCCAGCTTTGATTCTGTTCCCTTTAACAGCCGTTCAATATTTTGACGGTGTCTTAAAACAACCAGTATTGCAACACCGATACCGAAAATTATATAGGACAGGTCATAACCGAGTATTAAAAATATCAGTGGTACAAGCATAGAGCCAACTATAGAGCCGAGAGATACATACCGGGTCGTGCCAATTAAAATTACAGTAATTACGGCAAGGATAAGCAGGGCCCAGCCTGAAACGGCAGCCAGAACGCCTACCCCGGTAGCTGCAGCTTTGCCACCTTTGAATTTTAAAAATATAGGAAAACTATGGCCGAGCATTGCCAGAAACCCGGCTGCAAGAAATATTTCCGGCAAATCAGAGAAGTATTTGGCAAGGTAAACAGCCGCAAAACCTTTAAGCGCATCAAGTAAAAAGACCGGCAGAGCAGCTTTCCATCCACCTACCCTTAGTACATTCGTAGCCCCGATATTACCGCTACCATGTTTTCGGATATCAGTTTTTAAAAAATATTTTGACATCAGGTATCCAAAAGGCAGCGAACCGAGCAGGTAAGCAATTACCAGTAAAATAACATTCATGTTTAGCCTCCTCTTCGTTCCCTTTTCTTGATTTTCAAAACGATAGGTGTTCCTTTAAACTCAAAAGCTTCACGGATCCTGTTTTCCAGGTAGCGTCGGTAAGAAAAGTGAACCAGGTCGGGCTCATTGGCAAAGAAAACAAAAGTTGGTGGTTTTACTTCAGGTTGGGTTGCGTAGTAAAACCTTACTCTTTTGCCTTTTACTCCCGGAGGAGGATTAACCGCCTGGGCATCTTCCAACAGTTCATTTATTAACGATGTAGGTATGCGCTTATGCTGTTCCTGCCAGGTATGAATGATCAAGGGAAAAAGTTTATTAAGTTTCCATCCGGTTAAAGCCGAGATAAAAATCACATAAGCGTAAGGAACAAAACTGAGCATGCGATCCAGTTGATCGAGATATTCTTCCCTGGCCTGGTCGCCGTTCTTTACCAGGTCCCATTTATTAATGACCAAAATCAGACCTCTTCCTGCCTGGTCAACAAAACCGGCCAGTCGCTGGTCCTGCTCGGTTATGCCGCCTTCCCCGTCAAGAACAAGCAGGGCCAGATCAGCTCGCTGAACAGCTTTCAAAGAGCGAAGAACACTGTAATACTCAACAGAATCTTTCACCTTGCTTTTCTTGCGCATTCCCGCTGTATCTATCATAACATAGGGCTGTCCGCCATATTCAAAAACTGTATCTATTGCATCACGGGTTGTTCCAGGAAGATCACTTACAATAACCCTGTCTTCGCCCAAAACAGCATTGATCAATGAAGACTTTCCCACGTTTGGGCGACCGATAACCGCAACTTTTACCGCATCAGCCCTGTAATCATCTTCCCCGTTCTGCTCTGGTGGAAGCAAATCGTAAACCAGATCAAGCAAATCGCCTATACCTCTGCCATGAGCAGCAGAAACCGTGATCGGATCACCGAATCCAAGGCTGTAAAAACCATACTTTGCGGAATCCATCTCATAATGATCAACTTTATTAATGACCGGAACTACCGGTTTTCCACTGCGTCGCAGCATAACCCCTATATCTTCATCCAGCGAAGTCAAACCTTCTCTGCCATCAAGCAGAAACATAATCACCTGGGCCTCTTCAATAGCAAGTTCAACCTGGCTCCGAACCCTCGCTGTCAACTGGTCATCTTTTCCAAAGGTCAAACCACCAGTATCCACTACTACAACATTCCTGTTTCTCCATTGGGCAGTGCCATAAAGACGATCCCTGGTAACTCCGGGCACTTTTTCTTCAATAGCAGTTCTTGCAGAAGTTAACCGGTTAAACAGGGTCGATTTACCAACATTCGGGCGGCCAACAATTGCAATAATATTATTCATAAGCTTTACTCCTTATCCGGATCATGGTTGTGCCCCCTCTTTTCAATTTCTGCTAACAGTTCCGCCGGGCCGGATACTGCCTTTATCCTGGTTCTTAACTTCTCTTCCAGTTCACTAATAGAAAGGTTATCCAAAAAAAGTTCGCTATTTTCCTTAAGCATCGATCGTGTGATAAATACTACATCACCTGCTTCTTTTCCCTGCAATGAAGATAAAATGTCAGCTCCGGTTAGCAGACCGGATACAGTAATCGTTCTGCCGAAATGATGATTCTCCGCAGGAACCAGGTTAATCTCTAACCCTTTTATGCGAACCAGCTTACCGGTTAATGTTTTTAACAGGCTAAATGCTGATTTGCCGGTTATTATTGTTACTTTTAGAGGATATTCCAGTCTGGCAGGCATACTGCCGGCAACCTGGTTCATTTCATCTAGAAACATCCTGGCCAGACCCACCCCGTTTTCCAGCTGAGGGTAACCCTCGTATGCTTCTCCCGCTGGGTAAGGAAGCCCGGCTAAATTATATAATTCATCAGCCGGAAACACAAAACGGCTCTTTCTTTCTTTTAAATATTGTTTCTGCCTCTCTTCTATACTTTCTAAAATATTTTTAGCTTCCCGGGAACTAAATAAATTAAGGCTGGCTAAATTTTTGCGATGTTCCGTTAAACCAACCGGGACAAGAGCAACTGTTAATACGTTTTCGCCCATGGCATTCAAGTCATCAAGGGTTTTTTCAAGCTCTTTTCCTGTGTTCAGCCCGGGGCAAAGTACGAGTTGCGTATGCACTTTTATTCCGGCTTTTATAAGTTTTTTAAGGTTTTCTATCCCCCGCCCGGCATGCCGGTTCCCGAAAAGAGTTTTCCGCAGTTCAGGATTTGTAGTGTGAACTGAAATATAAAGAGGGCTTAGATTTAAACGGATAATTCTTTCCAGCGCTGCCTCATTTAGACTGTTCAGGGTAATGTAGTTTCCATATAAAAAGGATAATCTGTAATCCTCATCTTTCATATAAAGCGACTCTCTCATACCGGTTGGATTTTGATCGACAAAACAAAACAGGCAGTGATTTGAGCATCTCTGGACTGGAGCAAGCGCCGGTGATGCAAAAACAATACCGGGAGACATCCTTCCCGGGAGTGAGAGCTTCACTCTTCTCAGGTAACCCTCTGCAGTTTTAAAAAGCATCAGCAACCGCTCATCTGCTGTCATAATACGATAATCCAGCACATCGTCAATCTCCTGGTTGTCAACCCTCAGTAACTTCCAGCCAGGTTTAACCTCAGCCCGATCGGCCGGAGAACCTTCGATTATACTTTCTATTACATAACCCTGCTCCGTTTTTTTAGTTTTTTTCACTTTCAATACCTGCCGGATTTGATTTTCGAGAACCTGTTTGGATCAATTCCCCGTCTTTCAAGCCATTCGGCTGTTAGCCCGGTTATTATCACAGGCCTTAGTCTCAACTCATTCAGGTTCCTTGAGCCTGTCATCATCATTATTTTTTTCAGTTCAAGTTCAACATTCCTAAACATTTCAATTACCGCTGCTTCGTTTTTTCTTAATAATATATATAAAGGCATTGCAGCCACTCCAACAGCTTTCGCGCCAAGGGACAGAGCCCTGGCGGCATCAAGTGGGTGATAAAGGCCTCCTGACGCCAGTATATCAACTCGATCGCCAACTGCTGAGTAGGTTTCTAAAAGGCTGACAGCAGTCGGTAATCCCCATTGCTCAAAACTGATGCTATTTGTTTTCGCATGCCGTATGTTTTCGAGTTTTATAAAATTAGTTCCGCCTTTGCCACTGATATCAATCGCCGCAACACCGGCATCTGCCAGCAATTCAGCTTCTTCTGCCGCAATTCCAAAACCAACTTCCTTGGCAATGACCGGCACCCTGCTGCAGGCGGCAATATTTGAGATTCTCTCAAGCATACCTGAAAAACAGAGTTCCCCTTCAGGCATGGACAGTTCCTGGGGAACGTTAAGATGAATCTGTAGTGCATTGGCGGCAATCATTTTTACAGCACGATCAGCTGAATCGGGATCGGCATAAGAGCCCAAGTTTGCCCATATATTCCCAGCAGGGTTAATTTTGCGGATAATCCTGAAACTGCGTTCTACCCTGAGGCTTTTATTATCGAGAGCTATTTTCTGCGAACCAACAGCCATGGGCAGCTGTAAAACCTTCGCTACCCTGGCCAGGGCAACATTAACCCTGGATGCAAGTCCTGTTCCGCCTGTGATTGCATTAATGAAAAAGGGCGAACGGAAAGTTCGCCCCATGTATTCTGTTTCCAGGTTAATATCAGCAAGATTACAACCGGGCAGACAGTTATGCAATAAATGAATATCCGAAAAGTCAGCCCTTCCCGGCTTTTTATTCAGAACACCAAGAATGTGGTCATTTTTCCGGTTCAGGCTGGACATTATTCCTGTCCTTCTTCGGCCTTTTCTTCAGATAGATCATCATCTTCTGCCTGATCATCAACAGCCTGAAACTCTTCTTTGTCAAATAGATCGCCAAAGACATCACCGAGGGTTACGTTGCCATTTTCACTGCCCTCAACTAACGAATCTGATTGCGAAACAGAAATTCCGCCGGCTTCTTTGACACTGAGACTGATCCTTTTTGATTTTGCTTTTACTTCAATTACTTTCACTTCTACCTCTTCACCCTCTGCCAGAACCTCTGAAGGATGGTTAACATGAAAATCTGCCAGCTGCGATATATGGGCCAGGCCTTCCACACCGGGTTTTATCTCTATAAAAGCACCGAAATTAACCAGTCGGGTTACCTTACCTTTAATAACTTCCCCGCTTTCGATATCTTCCACAGCTTTTGTCCATGGGTCTGGCTGGGTTTTCCTGATACTGAGGCTGATACGTTCTTTCTCAGGAATTACTTCCAATACCTTAACTTCAATTTCATCACCAACCTTGATTACTTCAGAAGGATGGTTAACTCTTTCCCATGAAAGTTCGGAAATGTGAACAAGACCATCTATACCGCCTATATCAACGAAAGCGCCAAAATCGGTCAACCTTTTTACTGTTCCTTTAATTGTGGAGTCAACCTCAATGGCCTTCAGGGTTTCCTCTTTAGCCTTTTCAGTCTCTTCTTCAACGATCTTTTTCCTGGAAAGAATTAACTTACCCTTGTCACGATCGAGCTCAATTATTTTAAAGCTTATATCTTTACCTTTGAATTCGTTAAAGTCCGGTATATACCTGGTATCAACCAGGGATCCGGGCATAAAACCTTCAATACCGTTACCAAGATCAATAACCATCCCCGCTCCGACAACTTGTTTGACCGGAGCCTGCATAACCTGATCCTGTTCCAGGGTTTCCTCAAGCGTTTTCATACGTTTTTCACGGGCCAGCCGCTTATGCGATACAGAGACTTTCCCATCCTGTTCGTTTATATCGAAGACCGTAACCTCGATATCATCTTCCGGGGCAAAAAGATCAATCAATACTTTTCCCTCGGGCAGGTATACTTCACCGGCTGGAAGAACAGCCTCACTTTTAGCGCCTATATCGACATATACTTCATCGTCAGTGATTCTTGCCACCTTACCGGTAACCTGCTCACCGACCTGGGCAATCATTACATCTGCATCAAATTGAAATTGCTCTTCTGCTGATGTCTCTTTAGTTTGAGCCTCTTCCTCCTGCTGCAAACCCCCACTTTCAACTTCCTCAATCTTCACTTCTTCCTGCAGATCTTCCTGCAGTTCTTCCTGTGTTTCCATCTTCTCGTTTTCCATACTTTCCACTGCCTCCTTTATCGTCCAGGGGGGAGTTGAAGCACCGGCTGTTACACCGACAACCTTGAACTGCTCAAGAAAAGACCGGTCCAACTCCCTGATACTATTAATCCGGCAAGTCGGTTTCAATTGCCGGCATCTATTGTAAAGGGCTTGCGTATTTGCGCTTGTTTTGCTGCCAATAACAATAAACGCATCAACCCTTTCAGCCAGTTCTGCAGCCGCTTCGCGTCTTAACCTGGTTTCCGGGCAGAGAGTTTGAAAAACGATTGCTTCAGGTACTTTGCCCTCCAGGATCTTCGCGGCTTTCTTGTACTCATCTTCATCAGCTGTTGTCTGGGCAATCAAGGCGGCCGGCTCATCAATAACCATACTTTTAATTTCTTCCGGGTCGGAAAAGACTACTGCCTTATCTCCAGCCCAGCCCAGCAGGCCAATAACTTCAGGATGATTTTTATTGCCGAAAATGTATATATTATAATCTTTACCCTGCAAGTCAGCTGCAATCTTCTGAACATGCTTGACCCGGGTACAGGTAAGATCTATCAGTTCAATATTTTCTAGTTTTTTAAGCCGTTCTAATAGCTCAGGGCTTATACCGTGGGTTCGTATTGCCAAATATTTACCTTCGGCATTTTCCGGCTCACTGACCTCATTTATAGAATTTGCCTGCAAGTAATTCACCACTTCTTCGTTGTGGACAAGAGGCCCCAGAGTTGAGCCCGGGCCTTTTCTTTCACTTTCTGTAAGCAGCATTTTCATTGCTCTTGCCACGCCGGTGCAGAAACCTGCTTTTTCAGCCAGTAAGATCTTCTTCATATCTATCCTTAATTCCCGTCTGCCGGTAACAGCCTTCCTATATTGTGCATAATCTGCCTGCTTAAATCTTCCAGTTGTTCTTTCTTTTCATTCTTGTTCTCATAAACAAGAGGTGGCAATACAAAAGGTTTACCAATATGCAAACGCAGAGGTTTAAAAAATTTATAAGGTCCTTCAATTGCCACCGGCAATATCGGTACACCACTGCGTACTGCTATCAGGGCCGCACCGTCATGCGCTTTCTGCAGCCTTCCGTCCTTGCTGCGCGATCCTTCCGGGAATAAGCCGAGTACTTTACCTTCTTTCAATATCTGAAATGATTTTTTTAATGCAACATAATCTCCGTCATAACGTTTAATTGGAAATGCGCCCACTTTTCGCAGTAAAAAACCAACGACCGGGTTTTTAAATAATTCTATCTTAGCCATGTAATAAATTTTATAGCGGACTGGAATGGCAACACCGACTGTAATTGGATCAATCCAACTGATATGGTTTGCACAGATTATAAAAGGTTTTCTACCCGGCAGGTTTTCCATTCCGATAATCTTAAAACGAAAAAAAACATATATATATATCATAAAAATAAAGCGTCCAAAACAATATAACAATAAATTCACCCAGCTTTCAATTAACGCAGCTTCTCATCCACCCTGACTACCAGGCTTTCTATTACCTGCTCAATACTTAAGCCTGTAGTATCGATAACGATTGCATCGTCCACCTGAGTTAAGGGGGAATCTTCCCTGCTGGAATCAATTACATCCCTGCCGGCAATTGCTTCGGCCACTTTCTCCAAAGTTATATTCATTCCTTTTTCAATCTGTTCTTTATACCTGCGTCTTGCTCTTTCTTCCAGGGAAGCATCAAGATAAAACTTATAATTAGCGTCAGGCATCACCTTGGAGGCAATATCGCGCCCTTCCATGACTATTCGTGGTGTAGCGTCAGCAATTTCCTGCTGCATGGAAACGAGCCTCCTGCGCACTACTGACAGGCAGGAAACAGGTGATACCATTTCATTCACATGAGCCATGCGTATTTCTTCGCTAACATCTTCCCCGTCAAGGGTAATGGTTTTATCATTTTCGATTTTTATGGTAGTTGAATCCAGGAGTTGTTGCATGGAGCTAACGTTTTCCAGGTTAACATTATTGCGATGAACTTTAAGGGTTATTGCCCTGTACATCGCACCTGTATCCAGGTATTTCATGTTTAGCCGTTCGGCTAAAGCTCGAGCGACAGTGCTCTTTCCTGCTCCTGCTGGTCCATCTATCGCTATACGTAAACGTTTCACTTCCTCTTCCATGCCTCACCTGATTCTATAAAGTATACAAGTTATTATTACTTATATAAAGGCTTTTAAAGCATACCTATTCTCTCATTAATTCGTTTAATTTGCAAGCTTTACCCTTTATTTAAGCCAACCAGCCTGTATAGCTGAGCAACCTCTTTGTCATTAAGAGTTCTGTATGATCCACTAGGTAGATTACTTGCAGTAAGGCCGGCAAAGCTAAAGCGGTGTAATTTTATTACAGGATGCCCTGCTGCAAGACACATTTTTTTAACCTGCCGTTTTTTGCCTTCTGTTAATACAATCTCCAGTTTTGTATTCGCAGAGGAACGATATTTTTTAATTATACTCACTGCAGAAGGAACGGTTTTTTTGCCTTCAATAACAGGGCCGTTTCTTAAATACTCCAGAGCTTTCTTGTTAACATTCCCCTTTACTGTTGCATGGTAAACTTTTTTAATCATGTAGCTGGGATGGGTCAGCCTGTGGGCCAGTAAACCATCATTTGTCAGGAGCAAAACACCGCTTGAATCTGCATCAAGGCGACCGACTGGGTAAACCCTTTGTTCCCTGTTTTTGATCAGGTCGGTTACCTTTGAACGACCGTGAGTATCCTTTACAGTTGAGATATAACCGGGCGGTTTATTTAAAAGATAATATTCCTTCTGTTCCTCCCCGTTGATTGTATTACCGTCAACTTTAACCAGATCATCTGCCGATACTTTAAACTGGGGAAGAGTTACTTTAACTTCGTTAACACTAACCCTGCCTTCAGCAATAACTTCTTCAGCCCTGCGGCGTGAAGCTACCCCGGCGCGGGACAAATATTTGGCCAGTCGCACATCGATCACTTCTTCTCGTTAATCGTTTATCGATCATTTTGGTCCGGCTGATCATGAATATTGCCTGTGTTCAAAGCACTTTCACCAGCAGTGTTTTCTGCTTGCCTGTCAGCTTGCTCTTTACCCGTTTCTGTTTCCAGTTCAGGCAGGTCTTCCAGACTTTTCAAACCAAAGTATTTAAGAAAATCAGGGGTTGTACTGTAAAGCAGTGGTCTTCCCGGTCCTTCTTTTCTACCGCTTATCCTGATCAGTTTTCTTTTAATCAGGTTATCTAAAACATGTTCACATCGTACTCCGCGGATTGACTCAATCTCTATCCTGGTAACCGGTTGTTTATAGGCAATTATGGCCAGTGCTTCCAGGGCGGCATTGGAGAGATTACTTGAAACATCTTCGCTGAAGGCCCTTTCAATATATGGGGCAAGCTCAGGTTTAGTACCCAGCTGGAATCCTCCTGCAACTTCAAAAACCTGTAAACCGCGGGCATTTCTGTCCATATCTTCTTTCAGTTCCAGCACCAGGGCTTCAGTTTCCCCGGGAGTAAGGGACAGCACCGCGGATATCTTATCAACCTTGATCGGTTCCTCGCTTAAAAAAAGCAGGGCTTCAACTATTTGTTTATGCAGGTTATTACCCACCCTGTACCTCCTTAGTAATTGTCACTTCCCTCAGCTTTACAAATATAGGACTGAATAGCTTTTCCTGGAGCAATTGAATATTTCCCTGCCTGGCCATTTCCAGCAGTGCAATGAAAGTAACTATCATTTCCCAAAGGCTGTGCTCTGACATAAATGTATCCATGCGTAGCGGTTTTTTATGATGACCCAGCATGGTCTTTATATAATCTATTTTATCGACAATAATATAATCTTCAACCGCGTTAAAAGCTGGATTATAGGCATCTGTTTTCGTAGCCTGGGCAAAACGAAGCATTATATCGCTTAGATGATCCGCTCCTTCCCAAATGGTGTAAACAGACTCCTGACCGGTCAGAACCATAATTTTTTGCCCCCCGGTTGAACGGAGGAATATTTTTTGCTGTTCCTCTTCCCTCCTGCCCAGGTAAGAAGCCAGTTCCTTAAATAAACGGTATTCTTCAAGACGATAGAATAGTTCTTCCGCTGTGTTTATTTCAAAAAGTTCTTCTTCATCTTGTTCGCTGTCAGTAGATGGGCGGGGAAGCAGCAGTTTGGATTTCAACCTGAGGAGTGTCGCAGCCATCACCAGGAATTCACTGGCAATCTCAAGGTTCAGATCTTTCATGGATTGAAGGTAAGCCAGGTATTGCTCAGTAATCTCAGCAATCGATATTGACCATATATCTACTTCCGCTTTCCTGATCAAGTGGAAAAGAAGGTCGAAAGGGCCTTCAAATGTGGGAAGTTTAATCTTATACTCAGTATGGATCATGGCTTCTCTTCATTTCCGCTTTTATTTACCTTAACCCCATATTTTTATGGACCAGGGCCATTTTATCAGATGCACGCTGATCGGCTTTTTCTGCGCCCTGCATCACGATTTGTTCAAGATAACCTTTCTCACCGGCAAGACGGTTGTAACGCTCCTGCAGCGGACGAAGAGCCTCTACAACTACTTCGGTAAGCTCGTCCTTCAATATTTTATAGTTTTTACCCTCAAAGTGCGCTTCAATATCATTTTTACTTCTGCCAGTCAGCAGTTGATAAATAGTTAGCAGATTTGTTACCCCCGGTCTGTTATCATCAAAAACAATACTGCGCTGGGAATCCGTTGTGGCTCGTTTGATTTTATTTTTTATTATATCAGCAGAATCAAGAAGGTAGATGGCATCATTTATGTTTTCTTCACTTTTGCTCATCTTTTTGTCAGGATTGACCAGGCCCATTACACGGCCTCCAATTTCGGGAATGAAAGCATCTGGCATAACAAATGTTTCGCCAAAACGATAATTAAAACGCTGGGCTATATCACGACAGAGCTCAATATGCTGTTTTTGGTCTTCACCTACCGGTACCAGGTTAGCATTATAAAGCAATATATCAGCCGCCTGCAGAACAGGATAGTCAAAAAGGCCGACACTCACTTCATCTTTTTGTTTATCTGATTTATCTTTAAACTGGGTCATCCGGTAAAGCCAGCCCATCGGGGTAACACAGTTGAAAATCCAAGCCAGTTCAGAATGAGCTTTAACATATGACTGAATAAAAACAACAGATTTATTTTCATCAAGGCCGGCGGCGAACAATAAACCGGCCACTTCTTTAACTTTTGCTTTGAGGTCGGCCGGATCCTGGGGAATAGTGATTGTATGCAGATCAACAACACAGAAATAGTTGTCATATTCATCCTGCATTTTTACCCAGTTACGGATTGCCCCCAGGTAATTACCTAAATGCAAGCTTCCTGTGGCCTGTATCCCGGAGAATACTATTTTTTTCGACATTAAGTTTACCTCCATTTAATACAGCTATTCTGCAAAGTATATATGTTTCATCTGGCACGTCTGAAACTTTCTTAAAAACCCGGCAGCAAACCGATTAACAGACTGTAAATATTAATAACCAGGCTGTATAAAGGATTGATAATATATCTGAATGCGCCGGTAAAGATGAGTACAAGCAGGATGATCGGCGCATATTGTTCTATCTTGCGGTATAAGCCGAGATATGAGTCGGATAAAAAAGACATTAATATTTTTGACCCGTCAAGCGGAGGAACGGGGATCAGGTTAAATATTGCGAGTAGAATATTTAACTGCATCAATACTACAATAAATTGTAGAAACAGACCTTCAAATATACCTGCCTTTAACAATATATTGAGTAAAAGCATGGTAATAAAACCGAGGATAAAATTTGCCAGCGGACCAGCAAATGAAACCCAGCGTAATCCACGGCGGTACTGGTTAAAATTATAAGGGTTAATCGGAACGGGTTTAGCCCACCCGAAACCAACCAGCAGTATCATCAGTGTCCCGATTGGATCAAGATGACTGATCGGATTTAGATTCATTCTACCCTGGTTCTTTGCGGTTTGGTCGCCAAACTGATAAGCCATGCGGGCATGGGCAAACTCATGAATAGTTATGGCAATTAAGAGCGCCGGTATACGCAGGGCAATTACAACAGGATCAAGATTAAACACTTTTACCTGTCCTCCTTGCTGTAGATATTTTCCAGGTATTTTTCAACATAGGCCTTCTCTTCTGTTAGCCCTTTCACTTCTCCATCGAGAACAGCCTGTTTTAACCTTTCGATCACTTTGCGGTAAAGGGGCCCCGGGTTGACTCCCATCTCTTTAAGATCACTTCCGTCAAGTTGGGGCCTGATAACGCGCAGTTCAGCAATATACTTTTCCAGGTGTTCTTTAATCGGTTTTTCATCCGTTACGGCATAAGCCAGGAGTAAAGTTTCTGCCGGCAGATGATTCAAAAATGATACTATCTGGCTGGCATTAAGTTCCTGCCAGTTCAGCCTTTTCTGCGCAACAGCTATTTCACCGAACGCTTTCTGAAGAATGGCGCTCTTTTCCCTGGAAAGATACAACTTTTTAATTATAGCAGACCTTTCTCCAGATTCCAAACGATAGAGCAACCCCCCGAGGTAAACCAGTTCTTTATCAGGAGCTTTGTTCCATTTTAACCCTGAAAACCAGTTTAAAATATCCTCAATTTTTGATAAAAGCTGCCATGTTGTTTTATCAGCGGCAACCCCGGGATATAATCTTTCCAGCATTTGCAGCTGTTCAAATCTTTTTAATACTTTTACAGGAGATAGTTCCCTGTAGACCAGCCGCAGTTCATGGTTCAACCTTTGCCTGCCAACTTTCTCCAGCATATTTTCTTTCACTGCTTTTTGAACAAGTTCCATCGTATTCATTTCTATCGTGAAATTATAGCGCTGCTCGAAACGGACAGCCCTTAGAAGTCGCAACGGATCATCTGTAAAACTTTGTTCGTTCAGAACCCTGATCTGCTTTTGCTGCAGGTCCTGACGTCCGTTATAGAAATCATAAAGCCTGCCGTAATTTTCTCCAGCCAGGGAGCAGGCCATGGCGTTGATTGTAAAGTCGCGTCTGAATAGATCATCTTTTAAACCCGAGCTTTCCACCCTGGGAAGCGAAGCTGGGGCAAGGTAGTATTCTTTTCTTGCTGTTGCCAGGTCAAGCCTGGTTTCATTTTCGATCAGCAGGGAGGCCGTCTTGAAGCGTTCAAAATGCCTGACTGTTCCGCCTAACAGCTTCTGAAGTTTAAAAGCGAATGATACTGCATCTCCAATCACCACGAAATCAAGGTCTTTTTCCGGGGGATACCTGATAAGCAGGTCCCTGATGATCCCCCCCACAAGATATACTTTTATTTTTTCCCGATCACCAAGCTCACCAACCCTGGCTAACATTGCTTTGGTTTCGACGCTCAGTTCCTTCTCCAGCAGTGGTAGAAGATTTATAGTTCCTCCCCGGCTGTAATAGAAATCGTCGGAAAGATCAGCAGGCATGTTCGATGAACCGGCCTTTCCTCCCCTGATCGATTGACCGCTTCGATCAAGATAGCTGAGGTGGCGCAATATATCGGACCGGGTTACTATACCTTCCAGCTGATCATTCTCACCAACAATAGGCACCCTCCCGATATTATTATCTACCATCAAACGCCGTAGCTCGGCAAGCGAATGTCCGGGTGAGGCTGTAATTATTCTACGAGTCATAAAACCTTTAACCGGTGCGTGTCCAAGGTCGCTGCGCAGGCCCTTGCGTAAATCTCTTCTCGATATGATGCCAACCAGTTCACCGTTATCAACTACCGGACACCCTTTAATGTTGTATTCATTAAGCAAATCATCTGCCTCGGCAATACTTACATCGCTTTTGATGGTGAACACCGGTTTTGAAGCGGCCGTTTCCGCCGTTAAAGCCGATGGCATTTCCTTTTTCAGGTGTTTAATAATATCATTTTTTAACAGATGGGAATCACGGTTTTTGATATGGGCCGACACTGCCCCCGGGTAACCTTTTGTATCATATGGAGCTAGAAGCTCCAGCAAGTTAAGATCATCATCCCTGGATCTTGCCGCCAGGTAGGTGTTGTCAGACATTTTTATAATAACTATGGTTATACCGGCATCTTCAATCTCATCCAGTAAATGCAGCAATACTGACGCTCCAATAACATATTCATCAAGTTCAGTTGCACTGATTAAAACCCTGCGGTTGTTTATTTCATAAAGTTCGCTGTGGCGGATCATTTGTTCGAAAAGCATTTTCTGTACTTCGTTCAATGGAGAACGCAGGTAATCCTGAATCAGCCTGGTATTAATGTTATGTTCCCACAGGAAAGCGAGAGCATTGGCATCTCTTCCTGTAGATATATCGTAAGTCAGGCAGCCTGTATCTTCGTAAATACCGATCGCAAATAAGGTTGCTTCGAAATCTGTCAGCCTGATTCCGCTGTTTCTTAAACCTTCAAGCATCAGGGTTGTAGTGGCACCAACTTCATCAATTGTTACCTGGTCCGCTTTAAAATCGATCTCGCCGGGATGATGATCAAATACAATAACCTTTCGTGCTCCGTCAAGCAGGTAACCCCACCTGCCCAGCCTTTCACGACGGTTTGTATCAATAACAATTACTTTTTCGATATCAGTTTCAACATCTCTCGGATCAACAAGCGGGAGCAAATCACGGTACAGATTCACAAAAGCGCGGACATTAGGCTGAAGCAGCTCCGGCATTAAAACCACACTGTCAGAATATAGCCGTGAAGCGGCAACAACTGATGCAAGAGCATCAAAATCACCGTTTTCATGGGTTATAATCAGGTTCATTACAGGTTTCTGCTCCCATCTGATTTTTCAAAATGCCGGCTTAATCTGAAATAAAAGAAACGCCTGTGGTATTAAGGGGGATTTTTAGCCATTCCGCAGCAGAAGCTGCCATATCGGCATAGCTGGTGCGGGTTCCAAGATTAACCGGTTCCTTAAAATGGTTGTTCCAGGCCATAATTGGAACGTATTCTCGTGTATGATCCGTTGTGTGAAACGTGGGATCGCAGCCGTGATCTGCCGTAACGAAAAGCAGATCCCTGTTATTCATGTTTTTCAATATCTCTTCCAGGCAGCTGTCAAAGTCTTCAAGGGCCCGGGCAAAACCTTCACTGTCATTACGATGACCGTAAATCATGTCGAAGTCGATAAATGTTGCCCACAACAAACCGTTATTACCGGTTTTAATAGAATCAAGCAGACTTTCAGCAATCTCCTTGTTATCTCCCCCGGGCAAATGTTCCTTTACTCCACGCCCGGCGAATATATCTTTAACTTTGCCGATAACGGCTACATTCAAACCGGCTCCATTAACACAGTCCAGAAGGGTTTTACCAGGAGGCTCCAGGGAATAATCATGCCTGCCGGCAGTCCTTGTAAATGAGCCCGGTTTGCCGGTAAAAGGTCTGGCAATAACTCTGCCGACAGCAAATTCACCTCTTAATATTACTCGGGCTTTTATACACCAGTCGTATAACAACTCCCTGGGTATAATATCTTCATGCGCAGCGATCTGAAAAACACTGTCAGCGGATGTGTAAACGATCGGATAACCGGTATCGAGGTGTTCCTTACCCAGCTGCTCTATAATCTCTGTGCCTGATGCGGCGAAATTGCCCAGCGAACCTCGCCCGATTGCTTCTTCAAATGAATTTATTACTTCATCTGGAAAACCATGCGGGAACAGTGGAAATGCGTCTTCCAGGACCAGCCCGGCCAACTCCCAGTGACCACTGGTTGTGTCTTTGCCTGGTGACAGGGGCGCCATACGTCCGAAACGGGCATTTCTTAAAACAGGGTGACCTGAATCCAGGTCAATATTTATAATATTCCCCAAACCAAGCGAAGCAAGGTTATCAAGCTTCAACGGCTCATGTTTTTTAATTACGTTATATAGCGTACTCGAACCACTATCGCCATACTGCGCTGCATCGGGTAGTTCACCCGCACCGGCGCCGTCCAGGACAATTACAATAACTCTGTTTTGATTATTATCAGGCCCTTGGGTGTGCTTTATCATATATCTCCTTGATCTTTTTCCTTGTCACCTGGGTATAAATCTGGGTCGTAGAAATATCCGAGTGCCCGAGCATCTCCTGTACGGAACGAAGATCGGCGCCATTCTCCAACAGGTGCGTGGCAAAAGAATGGCGTAATGTATGCGGTGTAATATCACCCTGGATATTAGCCTGACGGGCATATTTTTTTAAAATTTTCCAGAATCCCTGCCTGGTCATTCTGCTTCCGTGATGATTTAGAAAAAGCGATCTTTCCTCGCTGTTCCTGATCATCCTGATTCTTGTTTTACGTAGATATTCACTAACATTTTCGATAGCCACAGAACCGATGGGAACAATTCTTTCTTTCATCCCCTTACCCCGGCAGCGTAAATAGCCAACCCTGGGATCAAAATCTGTAACATTGAGAGAAACCAGTTCAGAGACACGTATGCCCGAAGCATATAGTAATTCCAGCATGGCTTTATCCCTGAGACCACTGTTATTGTCCGGCCGGGGTTGATCAAGCAGTTTATCGATTTCATCAGTAGTTAGCACTCTTGGCAATTTCTTTTCAATCCGCGGCGATTCAAGTTCATTTGCCGGATTATTTTCAATAACCCCTTCCTGCAGAAGATAATTAAAGAAGGACCTTATTGAAGCTATACAGCGTGATATAGTTGAAGTGGCAAGCCCTTTATTTTTCAGGTCAGCGATAAAAGCATTAAGCTCCAGCCGATCGACATCTCCGGGTTGGGGCTTTTTCTTTTTTTTCATGTAAATAAGAAATTTATTTAAATCACGCTGGTATGATTCCAGAGTGTTTTTTGATAAACCTTTTTCCACTGCCAGGTAATTACTGTAATTCTGTAACTGTCTCTGCATTCTGCAAATTATCCTCACTCGTAATAAGTATTTATTAGTTCAACGAAAAGAGGTTAAAAACCTGCCTCATCCTTTTTTTGAATAAATTAAGTTGTCTTGCTGCCTGGCAGTTTATTTCTTCTTTTATCATATCAATTTATTGGCAAACACCGGTTACCTCCAAAATTACATTAAAAACCGGCAGCTTTGTCACTTGAGATACAGTAAAGCATGTTGAATGGCAATTATTGTTTTGCCGTCTACTATTTGACCATTTTGAATCATGGCAGACGCTTTTTCTAGTTTAACCGGGCTCAATTCTATATTCTCGTCCGGATCAGTTACCGGAGAAACTGCATCCTTGATTCCGGTTGCATAGTATAAATATATTATTTCATCACAAAATCCCGGTGAAGGATAAAAAGCGGCAACCTGTTTCCACTGCTTTGCCTCCATGGCGGTTTCTTCTGCAAACTCCCGCCGGGCACAGGCTAGCGGGGATTCACCGGGTTCCAGTTTACCGGCTGGTATTTCAAGCAGTACTTTCTGCGCAGGCTGCCTGAATTGTTTAACCATTATTATTCTATCTTTTTGATCAACAGCCAGAACGGCAACCGCTCCGGGATGTTCAACAATTTCACGGAAAGCGGTATTTCCGTTGTGTACCTTAACACGGTCCTGGCGAACGTTAATAATCCTGCCCCTGTAAAGGTAACTGGTTGAGAGAGTTCTTTCATACAGTTGAGTGTTGTTGATAATTAACACCTCCGCATTACATTGCTCTACATGTCTCCAAGGCCGCTCTTAAATCTGCCCGCCCTTTTCACAAGGTTGTCAACATGCTGCAGGCTTACTTTATCGATCCCGGCACCATCCATCATCCTGGCCAGTTCTTTTCTTCTGCTCTCTGAATCGAGCAGATCAGCTCTGGTTACAGTCCTGCCATCAACCGGCTCCTTGTAGAGATAATAATGGCAATCCGCCATGGCGGCTATTTGCGGGCTGTGGGTTACACACATGACCTGGTGATTACGGGATAACCCGGCTAGTTTTTCCGCTACGGCCTGAATGGTTACCCCACCCACTCCCGCATCCACTTCATCAAAGATCAGGGTCGGAACCAGATCCTGGCGGGCTAAAACAGTTTTAAGCCCAAGCATTACCCTGGAAACCTCTCCACCTGAAATAATTTTTGCCAGTGGTTTTACCTCTTCGCCCCGGTTTGCAGTAAATAGAAATTCCACATTATCATTACCTGATGATGTAAATGATTCTTTTTCAGTTATTTCAACCTTAAAATCAGCGTCGGGAAGAGCCAGCTCCTTTAAACTATCCTTGATTTTACTCTCCAGTATGGTTCCCGCTTTTTCGCGCAGCAGGTGCAGCGCTGAAGATTCTTCGGCAATAACTTTATCCAGATCAGATAATTCTGTCTCAATATTTTCGGCCAGTTTTTCACTGTTAATTAAGCGTTCTATTTCTTTTTCCAGCTTTTCGGCAAACTCTAAAACCACCTCAATTGAAACTCCATACTTTTTTTTCAATCCGCTAATCTGGTTTAACCTCTCTTGTATTACAGCCAGTTCTTCCGGCTCATATTCCAGTTTCAGCTGGTAATCACGCAGATCGTGAGACACTTCATCTATTTGTTCAACAGTAGAGGAAAGAATATCGCACAATGGAGAAAGTGTGCTGTCAATTTGTGAGGCTTCATGCAGCATGCCAAGCGATCTTCGTAAACGGTCTGTAATAGCCTCAGCCGGACCTCCTTCTTCCATACCGCTATATAAATCTTTGTAAGCCATTTTTGTCAGAGAGCACAGTTTTTCCACATTACCGAGGATACGTTCCCGATCAGCAAGCTGTTCATCTTCACCTATTTTCGGGTCAATACTTTTTATCTCCCTGAGCTGAAAAGTACTGATATCGATACGCCTTTCTCTTTCGGCGCTATTTTCGCCAAGCTCTTTGAGCTGTTTGACCAGCTCCCTTCTTTTTTGTTGCAGAAAATGCAGTCTTTGCCTGATCGTTGAAATTTCTTCTCCTCCAAATGAGTCGAGCAGCTCGATATGACCCTCGGTTCTTAACAAAGACTGATGCTGATGCTGACCGTGCAAATCAATTAAGAAACGACCCAGCTCCCTGAGAAAGGCAACGGGCATAGAACGGCCGTTTACCCTGGCCACACTTCTTCCATTATCGTATATTTCGCGGGCTAAAAATAACTCATCTTCCTGTTCGATGCCGGCATCTGCAAGCAGAGCTGTCACATCTTTACCGTGTATCCCGCTGCAATCAATTATTCCCTCAATGCTGGCAGACTTACAACCCTGGCGGATTTGTTCAGTCGATGCTCTTTCGCCTAGAAGCAGGTTTATTGAACCGATAATAATTGATTTTCCGGCACCGGTTTCCCCGCTGAGAATATTTAAACCGGGGCTGAATGTGAGATTGACTTCATCGATAAGAGCATAATTTTTAATTCTGAGCTCCAGCAGCATATCTCAACCTCCTTAGTTGCATCAAGCGCCAATCTGTTGCAAAATAGATTCGAGACTTAAGCTTTAAGCTTCTGGTGAAGCATCCTGTAAAATGAATAGTCGTGAAAACAGACCAGCTTTACTTTCTGCTGCGAACGACGAACGATAACCTGGTCTTCATCCTCCAGGGCGAAACGAACCTGCCCGTCTACAGTAAGCACAACCTGGACCTGCCGCGAATCAACGCGCAGCTTTATTGTATCGTTACCATTGACAATAACAGACCTGTTATAAAGACTGTGGGGACAGATCGGCGTTACGACAAAAAGTTCCATAGTCGGGTTGGCAATCGGCCCTCCTGCCGATAGCGAGTAGCCTGTTGATCCTGTCGGTGTAGCGATAATTATTCCGTCACCTGAGTAGCTTTCCATAAAATCTTCATTAATCCGCGCTTCAACCTTAATAATGCGTGAAAATGGCCCCCTGGAAACAACTATATCGTTTAAGGCCAAATAATAACCCAGTTTTTCTTCTCCACGCATTAATTCAGCCTCGAGCATCATTCTTTCCTGGTAGTCATACTGTTCTGTAACGACATATTGCAGGAACCTTTCCATCTGCTCAACTTCAATCTCTGCCAGGAATCCTTTGTGACCAAGATTGATGCCTAAAATAGGCACATTCCAGCAGGCAAGATCACGTGCAACGCGTAAAATAGTCCCGTCGCCGCCAACAACGATGATCAGGTTCAGCTTTTTTTCCCATGAAGAGAGCTGGGACTCCAGCGATTCCTCGCTGTAGAAATCAGCCTGGTTTTTATCAGCGATTCTGAGGTTTACCCTTCGTGGCTTTAAAAAACCTGCTATTTTATCCACTACCAGCGGCGCATTTCTCTTGTGCCAGTTAGGTATAATCCCAATATCTTTCAATTTTGACCTCCTCAACCACGTAAAAAATATTCTTTTCCGTAATGCTTAATCCTGCGCTGTAATTATACCTGGTGCGCAATTAATTAACGCTTTATTAAATTTTGGTGAGCTTCTTTAACAGTCTTTCCAATCAGGTCAGAATAATCATGAAGGTCACCCTGATTATTAAATAAATCTTTTACCAGGTGAATAAAATATTCTATGTTACCTTTGGGGCCCGGTTTACTGGAATATACCATACCTGCCAGACTGTAATCGTACTGCTTGGCACATAGAACAATTTTTTCCAGAGCTTTTGCATGAAGCAGGGGATCACGAATTACACCCGCACCCCTGTCAGCCTGGGCACGACCTGTTTCAAACTGTGGCTTGACCAGGGCAATGATTTCCGGAAGGCCAAGACCGGCCATAACTGGCAAAACCAGTTCCAGGGAAATAAAAGATACGTCAATTACGGCAAGGTCAGGCTGTCGGGGCAAATCGCCAATGGTCAGGTTTCGAACATTAAAACGTTCCATTACCGTAACCCTGTTGTCTTCACGAAGGCTTAGCGCCAGCTGACCGTAACCTACATCCAGGGCAATAACCTGTCCTGCTCCCCGGGTTAACAGGCAATCTGTAAATCCGCCGGTTGAAGCGCCTACATCAAGAACAACTTTATCTTTAACATTAAAGTTAAAATGCTGCAGGGCACCTTCGAGTTTTAAACCTCCCCGGCTGACAAAAGGATTTTCCGGTTGTTTAATTACCACATCCACATCGGCATTAACCAGGGTGCCGGCCTTGTCGATCATCTGCCCGCCTGCCCATACACGGCCGGCCATTATTTCAGCCTGAACCCGGCTGCGGCTTAACTGCGGGTATTTTTTACCAAGTAAAAGGTCGATTCTTATTTTTTTCTTTCCGCTCAATAATTTTCCTTCCCTGCAGCCTTCCTGGTAAAAGAAATGGCGGATTGATAAATGCCTTCAGCATCGAGACCGCACCAGGCCAGCATCTGGGCCCTTGTCCCGTGGCTAACGAAACAATCATTTACCCCAAGACGTTTTACAGGCACATACAATCCTTTTTTCTCAAACAATTCCAGTACAGCGCTGCCGAAACCTCCGGCCAGTACGTTTTCCTCTATTGTAATAACCCGTTTACATTTACGCGCCGTTCCCGTTATCAAATCTTCATCCAGGGGCTTAACAAACCGGGCATTGACAACTGAAGTTTTTATCCCCTGCCAGAAAAGCTTCTCCGCTGCTTCCTGGGCAGGACCCACCGCAGTACCGACAGCGATGATCAGCAGATCATCGCCTTCTCTAACCAGCTCTCCCTTGCCGAACGTAATTGTACTCGATTCAGGCGATTGCATACCTTTTACCTTATCCCGCGGGTAACGAATAGCAGCCGGACCTTTAATTTCATTGAAAGCAAAATACAGCATCTGCTGTAATTCTGCTTCATCGGCCGGAGCCATAACAGTCATGTTTGGAATACTGCGCAGGTATGTTATATCAAATAAACCCTGGTGAGTCTCACCATCTTCACCAACTATTCCGGCCCTGTCTACCGCAAATACAACCGGCAGCTTCTGCATACAGGTGTCGTGAAGAAGCTGGTCGTATGCTCTCTGAAGAAAAGTACTGTAAACGGCAAATACGGGCTGCATACCTCCGGCGGCAAGTGCTGCTGCCATGGTAACCCCGTGCTGCTCTGCTATACCCACATCATAAAATCGATCGGGAAATTCCCTGCTGAATTTCTTCAACCCTGTCCCGGCAGCCATTGCTGCAGTCAGGGCTACCACTTTTTCATTATCGCGGGCAATATCCAGTATTGTATTCCCGAAAATATCAGTATAAGTAGCAGTTTTCTTCTTCTTGAGGGGCAGACCGTTATTTAGATCAAAAGGTCCGATTCCATGAAAAACCTCTGGAGATTTTTCAGCGTAGCGGTAGCCCTTTCCTTTTTCAGTTACAACATGGACCAGCACCGGACCGGTCAGTTTATCAGCCTGTTTTAAAAGATTTACCACCGCTGAAATGTTATGCCCGTCAACAGGACCGAGGTAAGTAAAACCAAGTTCTTCAAAAAGCATTCCAGGAACGATAAGGTACTTCAGTCCGCCTTTAATTTTTTCAGTTGAGCTAATTAATGATTTGCCGATCAACGGTATTTTGCTCACATAGTACTCGTAATCCTTTTTTATCCTTGAATATTTTGGATCTGACCGGATCCGGCTCAGGTATGCCGAAAGGCTGCCTACATTTGATCCTATTGACATCTTGTTATCATTCAGGATAACCGTAAGATTGGCCCTGATGTGACCGGCATGGTTGAGCGCTTCAAAAGACATGCCCCCGGTCAGGGCGCCGTCGCCAATGACAGCGATTACCTTGTAATCTTCACCAAGCTGATCACGAGCCGTGGCATAACCGAGAGCAGCAGAAATCGATGTGCTGCTGTGACCGGTAGCAAAAGGATCGTGAATGCTTTCTGCAGGCTTGGGAAACCCGCAAAGTCCGTCCTTGCACCTGAGCGTTAAAAATTCTTTCCAGCGGCCGGTTAGAAGTTTATGTGGATAGCTTTGATGGCCTACGTCCCAGATTATTTTGTCGCGGGGACTTTCGTAGTTGTAATGCAGTGCTATGGCCAGCTCAACTACTCCAAGGCTGGCGGCAAGGTGACCGCCATTATCGGCAACCGTTTGTATCATATATTCACGTATTTCAGAAGCTAAAAGCTTAAGATCTTCTTTACTCATGTTTTTAAGATCACCTGGCAAATTCAGCCGTTCGCCAAAATCGCTCACTATCATCACCCCGGGGTTTTACCGTCTTTTTTAAACCAGTCAAACGGTTTCTCTAATCTGGTCAGTATAGAACCGACCGCTAACAAAACTTCAGTAGAATAGTTAATTGCGATAACCTTACCCCAGGCTTTTCCTCCGACAGTTACAGCGGCAACAAGGGCGGTTAATAAAATATTAAGGTAAAAATCTGCCTGGCTGTATTGAATTGAAATTACCAGTTTATATACAATAATCGCTGCCAGGGTACCGGAGACTATACCGCTGATATCACCGGCTACATCATTACAAAAATTTGATACTTTCTCGGCATTTTTCACCAGCTGCACCCCTTTTCTGGCTCCGTCTGCCCTGCGGGCAGCCTTGGCGTTTAAGGGAGCTATATCGGCAGCAGCTGCAGCTGTTCCAACCAGATCGAAGATAATGCCGAGAAAAACAACAATAAAAAGAATAAGAAATGAAATAACCAGGGAATTAATCTCATTTAAGGAATAATGAGCTAAAAAACCGACAACCAGAGCGATAAAAAAAGTCCAGATTGTAATTACAATAATCCAGCGTTTTCTTCTGCGGTTTTTTTCTGTTTTAACCAAACGTCATCACCTTTGTACAATAAAACATAAGTGGTAGTAAACCAGGTAAACTTTGCGGCTTAGGTCCAGCAGGATTTCCCGGATAATCACCTGTCGTTGCCGAACAGGCAGTTCCCTTTTAAGACTACCCCCGCTGTGTCACCACCGGCGGAACTGGATTACCACTTAGCTCACACTTTAATCCCTGGTATACTTCTCTTTCGAGAGCAGTCTAGAAGATTTCCTCCCTGACGCCTGATCTCTCCTAGCCTCTTTTGCAGAAGGGGTTTAAAAAACCAGGTTTTCTCCACCCGTTCCACTCAAGGCAGGCTACGCTGCACACAGCTATTAACCGCATGCAGGTTCTTCCCAAGCAGTAGCCACAGCCGCTAAGCATGCAACCACCATCATTGGGTCTCCGCGAGGGCAGGGTCAACGCCTACATGCCTTTGTAGATCGCCCCGTCCCTCTTAACTCCCAGCAACAGCTCCCGACTGGGCGTCGGCAGCCACCACCAGGAACTTCATCGATGTGCCCTTAACGGATTTTTAGGCCCGTTTTCGGAGAGGGGCGCCAACTAGAATACTGCACCACTTATGCTTAATGTTCAAACCAATTATAGCACAACCTTCAGCCCTTCTCAAGAAAGGCGAGAGCCCTCCACTGCCTTCCTACTGCAATCCGTTAACTATTTTACAGGCTTTAAGGGCATTTTTCATCAGCATCCGGTTTGTAACCGAACCAACCCCTCCAGGCACAGGAGTAATCGCCTTGGTCTTATCCTTTACTGCATCAAAGGAAACATCTCCAACTGTTTTTGTTTTTGGTTTGCCCTTATCGTTGAGAACAGGCTCGCCGTTTTCATCCAGTACCTTAACCCTGTTTATTCCCACGTCAACTACTATTGCGCCTTCCTTAACCAGTTCGGGGCCAATTAAATCTGCTTTTCCTGCAGCAACGATCAAAATGTCAGCGCCTGTTGTATGCTTGGCAAGATTTCCTTTCATGCTGGTAAATACATGAGTAACAGAAACAGTAGCGTTACGATTAACGGCCAGGTAAGCTGCAGGCTTACCGACAATATTTGAGTGACCGACCACAACTATTTCAGCGCCTTCAAAGAAATCTTTAGGATCAATGCCCTCTTCACGGGCATATCGTTCTAGAATTTCTATACAAGCAGCCGGGGTTGCCGGAGGGAATGTCGCTTCACCAAGAGCCAGCTTACCCATGTTAAAAGGATGAAAACAATCGATATCCTTTTTAACGTCAATTGAATTGATTACTGCGCTGTCAGAAATCTGTTCCGGAAATGGACGCAGGGGCAGTATTCCGCTGACAGTGGGATCGTTGTTCAGCTTTTCGACAATCTTGATTACTTCTTCTTCACTGACGTCTGCCGGGGGGTTTTCATTTACATACTTAAAGCCGGCTTCCTCACAAAATTTCTCTACCTGACCGCGGTACATTCTAGCCCCGAAGTCATCGCCAACCAGTAATGTCGCAATACCGGGAGTGATTCCTTTTCCTTTCAGTTCTTCAGTCTCCCGCACTATTTCCTGCATCATTTCATTACCGATAGCAACGCAATCAATTACCTTTGTCATAATATCGATCCCCTTTCAAGCATTTTTATTGTGCTAAAAGCTCCCACCCTGTTTGAATCGGGTGAAATGCTACCGCAGCTTGTTTATAACCATTTCAAGTGTCGCATCTGCAATTTTACTGCCTTCCCCGACCAGGTTATTCATCTCATTCAAAGTGTCTTCAACAAACTTTTCGTTTTTAATAGCGCCGAGGTTAATCATTACATTGAGCTGTCCGCTAACCAGGGCCGCTTTAAGAAAGACTACCCCGCAGCCTACATCTGAAATTGCCAGCCTGGAACCGATTGCACCCATGCGCTCGTGTATTTTTATGCCTTCGAAAGATTTTCTCATTATTTCCATCGGCACTGAACAAGCTTCCATGGAACACTCTTCCATTACTTTTTCCTTATGGGCTGCCTGCTCGGGAGTATCTTTTGGCAAGCTGTACGCTTTGGACAGAGGTTCAAATACTTCAGCATCTTTGTCAACCAATTCTTTTAATTCTTCAATGATCCGTGATCCTCTTTCAAGAAGATCTTTTACCTCATCCTCCACATCTGCATACTTTTTCTTTCCGACAGTCAGGTTACCGACCATATTTGATAACGCCATGCCAATTGCGCCTCCCATAGCCGCAGCACCACCCCCACCCGGCACAGGAGCTTTTGACGCGAGCAGGTCAAGAAAATACGAACTGCTTTTCTCAGCCATTGCCATTCTTCTAAGTCCTCCTTTTATTCTGTGATCTTAAAATAATTAGTTCACCATGCCCTTATTTAACCCTGAAAACCAGCATACGGGCAAGCGCAGCCAGCAAATCGGTTGGACAATCCAGATCTTCAAGGGCTGCAAGAGCATCGTTATAAAGAGCTTTCGCTTTTTCTCTTGCACTCTCTTTTCCGATTAGAGCAGGATAAGTGGCTTTACCCCGTTCCTGGTCAATACCAACCGGTTTTCCCGTTTCTTCAGTTTTTCCTTCATAATCAAGAAGATCATCAATAATCTGAAAAGCTGTGCCAACTGCTTTGCCATACCGGTCAAGTAGCTCAAGCTGCTGCCTGGATGCCCCTGAAGCCAGGGCCCCGCATTTTACTGAGGCTCGCAAGAGAGCCCCGGTTTTCAGGGCGGCAATGGTTTCAATCTGATTCAGATCGAGTTTTTTCCCTTCGGCCAGAAGATCGAGAACCTGCCCACCCACCATGCCCTTTACTCCCGCTGACTGAGCAAGCAAGGCAGCAATATTTACCGATCTTTCAGCGCAGCCTTCTTTCAGACCAAAACGGGCTACCATTTCAAAAGCAAGGGTTAAAAATGCATCACCGGTGAGAATAGCCATGGCATCGCCATAAACCTTGTGGCATGTCGGCACTCCCCTGCGCAGGCAGCTGTCGTCCATCGACGGCAGATCATCATGGATCAGGGAATAAGTGTGAATAAACTCCACTGCGCAGGCAATTTCCACAACTTCTTCATTTTTTGATCCCAGGGCCTCGGAAGTGGCAAGAACCAGGACCGGTCTCAGTCTTTTCCCCCCCGCTTCAATGCTATATCTCATAGCAGAAGAGATCAGTTCAGGGGCTCCGGCAGGCAAACAAGCGTTCAAAGCCCTGTCAACCAGCTGCTTTTTTCCTTCGATATAATGTTCCACATCAATCATGTTCGTCATCATCCTGGCTTATTGATTGTTGACCACCAGAAATATCAATCGAATTTTGTTGTTCTTCTTTTAACAGGTATTCAACTTTGTATTCTATTTCAGTCAGCTTGTCCCTGCAGTACCGCGAAAGAGCAATACCTTCCTGAAATAAGGCAAGAGATTCTTCAAGGGCAATTTCGGGGTCTTCCAGACGGCGGACTATTTTTTCAAGTTTCTGCAGAGCTTCTTCATAACTGAGCTCCTCCAGTTTGCTATCTTTCATTTCATTTTTCAATGATATTTTCCTCCTCCAGTTCCTCTGCGCGGCACCTGGCTTTCCCGTCCCTGAAACTCAACTGCAGTATATCGCCCGGATTTATTTCTTTAACTGAGCGTATTATTGCTCCCCCATCACCGCGACAAAAGCTGTAACCCCTGCTCATAATTTTCAGGGGGCTGTATCCATCCAGCTTTTCTATCAGTGACGAAAGCTCCATCGCTTTCATTCGGTAATAATTTTTTGCTTCCCGTTTCAGCTGTGTTTCCAGACTGTTTAGCTGATCTTCCGCCTCTTTCAACCTTCTGCCGGGCAAAGTGAATACCCTGTCACTGATAACCTGGTCAAGCAGCTGTTTCTCACGCTGCAATCTTGACTGCAGGGCATTTACTATTCTTTCATCCAGCCTGTTCATTGTTGTTATCAGCTCAGCAAGGTCAGGAACTGCCGCTTGTGCTGCTGCCGTTGGTGTGGCAGCCCTTAAATCAGCTACAAAATCTGTTATAGTGTAATCTGTTTCGTGACCAACTGCAGAAATAACTGGCAGGCGTGAACTAAATACTGCCCTGGCAACAACTTCTTCGTTAAAAGGCCATAAATCTTCCAGTGATCCACCACCCCGGGCCAGGATAATCAAATCGGCATCATTACGTTCATTGACCAGGTTAATTGCCTTTTTAAGATCAGCAGCAGCGCCTGCCCCCTGGACCAAACTTTCTACCACGTGAAGCTTAACGTGGGGAAACCGGGTTTTTATCGTAACCAGTATGTCCTGCAGGGCCGCTCCGCCTGGGGAAGTAATAATTGCAATTCTTTCCGGTTTAAGCGGTAACTCTTTCTTAAGGTCATTCCTGAAAAGGCCTTCTTCTTCCAATCTTTTTTTTAACTGCTCAAAGGCCAGGTATAATGAACCCATACCCGCCGGTTCCATTTCTGTTACATAGAGCTGGTAAACTCCGTCAGGTTCGTAAACTGAAATATTTCCATGGATGACAACTTCCATACCGCTTTCCGGTTTAAAAGGGCAGCGCGCGTTATCCCGGCGAAAATAAACTGAACGCAGGGACGAAAACTGATCTTTCAGAGTAAAATACATGTGCCCTGAACGGTGATGCTTAAAGTTGGATATTTCTCCGGCAACCCATATATCACGTAATCGTGGATCGCCCTGAAACAAACCCTTTACGTATCTGTTGATCTCGCTAACCCTGAGTATATTTTTTTCTTCACTCATTAATATTGTATTTATCCCGTTCTCTTTTTATTCGGCCGGAGTAACGCTTTTCATCTCCAGGCGCACATCCTCAATAGCTTTGTAGCTCCAGCGCGAACCAATTTTTGCAGCAATATCAGAGATTAAACGCCAATCTTCACGCTTCAACGCAGCTTCACCGTTAATAGTCCGGTTAACCCTGGTCCGGCCTGATGAGTTTGTAAAATAGCCCCTCTTATAGGGCAATGCCTGGGCAGGGAAAAAGATGCTTGTTCCCACGGGAGCCTGGTCAATGGATCCGGCAATCGTTACTCCAAAGATATTCTTCGGTAAAACAAGGTCCTTAAAACCATCGCCAAAAACAATCAGCATCCTGATTTTGCCGCTTTCAATTTCTCCAATGATTGATTCCTGATCATATATTTCTTCCGCATTCCGTTTAATTAAGCCGGGGCCGTACCAACCGGTCCCCCCGGTAAGGAGAACACCGCAGGCATTACTGTAAGCTGATAGCAGCATAACCCTGCTTCTTCCTTTTTCCAGCTGCCCACAACACTCTAAAAGCTCGATCAGCTCACTTACGTTATCCTCACTACAATTTGCAAAGAAAGAGGGTGTAACGAGAGTGATGCTCTTTTCGCCAGAGATAATATCAACTGCCTTTTTAAGCTGTCCGGCAGAAATATCCGGGATACCTTCTTTATAATCCTTATCGCGGTTTTCCTTTAAATTCTTCAACGCTGCGAGTAGTTTTCCAAGACTTTCTCCCTGCGGATCAAGGCTAAGCTGCTCCCAGGCTTCCTCCCCGCTATTGTTATCACCTATCCTGAGAACTGCCGCCCGGCCATAACGGGCAGCTTTCTGAACAGCCATGGCAGCAACAGGGTGGCTCTCTTCCAGTCCGCCACCAATCACCGTAATGCCTGTCGCTTCACTTACATCAACCGGTGAAGGGCCAGGAATACCCAGGCCGGTCACCTTCATGGATAAACAGAGGGCTTTAACCCATAACTCTTCTGCTCCCAGGTTGTATTTTTCCGTTCCAATCACCGAACGGGCCATCTTTTGCAAAATAAAACTTTCTTCATTACTTAAGCTTCCCGAAGCCAGAACGGCAATGCTTTCCGGCCCGCTGTCATCGATCAGTTCCTTTACTTTTGCCCCTGTTTCACTGACTGCTTCACTGTAGTCAAATTCCATGTAACCCTGTCCATCATATTTTAAAGGGGCTGTTTTTTCGTATTGTGCCATAACTTCCCTGAACCCGAAATGTCCTTTTTCGCAAAGCCAGGCTGTTTTATCCCCTTCCTGCGGCACTGTAACCCTGACCATATCATCCCCCGAACTACAGCGCTCAAGGTGGCAGTTCAGTGAACATTCATTGCAAATACCTTCAGACCGTTTTAATTCCCACTCACGTCCTCCATCCCTGCGGCCGATCTCGGTGAGAGCTGCCACCGGGCAAACATCTACACACAGCCCGCAGAAAATGCAGCCGGCTTCCTCCATTGAAACCACTTCATTGTTTTTGACTGGCGCTACCCTGGTATTAACTCCACTGCCTACAAGGCTGTATACTGAACGACCAGCCAGCATACGGCAGGCCTGAATACATCGCCCGCATAGAATACATTTTTCATCATCTCGAGCAATATATTGATTATCTTCAGTCAAACCCGGTGCAATATCCCTTTCCAGTTGTTCAGGTAAGCAAACCTGGTAGTAATAGGCATTTTCCTGCAGTTCACAACTACCGGTCCTCACGCAGGTCAGGCAATCCTTGTAAGGGTGAGTGGAGAGAGCCAGTTCAAGAATGTTTTCCCGCATTTTAAGTAAGCGGGCATTACTTGTAGTTACCACCATTCCATCTTCAGCAGGATTGTCGCAAGAGGTTACCGGCCTTTCCATACCTTCTATTTCAACAACGCACATCCGGCAGTGCCCCAGGGGTTCAAGGCGGGGATGGTAGCAGAGCGTAGGAATAAATATGCCGTTTTGACGAGCTGCTTCCAGAATGGTTGTGCCCCTGTCAACAAATATTCTCTTTCCATCTATATGTAAACTTATCGCTTTGTTCATTACGCTACCTCCCATTTATAGAACAGCCAGGCCAAGCCTCAGGCATTTCACACAGCGCTCCGCCTCTTTGATTACTTCTGTTTGATACTTGAATCCCAGATCTGCTTCATCGAATCCAGCCAGCCTGATTTCAACCGGCGCTATTTCCTCTTCGAGCCTGATCCTTGAACCGACCATTTCCGGGACCGTTGCTTCACTATAAACACCGGTTTCTTCAATAAACCTTTCCATCACAGCTTTTTCACTGACGTAACTGCTACCGGAACGTAAATAGTTGTCTATCGCTTCTGCAGCACGGTTTGCGGTAGCGATAGCCTCGATAACTGTCCTTGCCCCGAGAACTGCATCGCCTCCCGCATATACTCCAGGCACCGCAGTTGCCATCGTCAGGGGGTCGGCTACCAGGGTTCCCCATTTAGTAGTTTCCAGGCCGCAATCATCGGTAATAAAACTAAAATCTGCAACCTGTCCAATGGCAGGTATTACTGTATCCGCTTTTAACACAAATTCTGAACCATCAAGCGGTACAGGCCTACGGCGGCCGCTTTCGTCAGGTTCTCCCAGCGCCATTTTGACGCATTCCATCCCGCTGACGATCCCTCCATCATCTAAGATGCAGACCGGATTTGAGAGCAGATGGAATATTATTCCTTCTTCTTCAGCAGCCTTGATTTCAGCTGCGTTCGCAGGCATTTCATGTTTTGTTCGCCTATAAATCAGGTTTACTTCCTTAACTCCGAGACGGACTGCAGAGCGGGCGCAATCCATAGCTACGTTTCCACCGCCTATAACCGAGACGGTTTCTCCGAGATTGATTTTTTCTCCCAGGTTTAGCATTCGCAAAAACTCAACCCCGGGCATAAAGCCCATGTAGCATTCATCTTCACCACGACAGCCCATATTCGAACTTTTATGCAACCCACTGGCAATAAATATTGCTTTATAACCATCGTCGCGTATCTGCTCAAGGGATATATCCTCACCGACCCTGTTGTTACACTTTATATCAACACCCAATTCCCGCACCAGGTCTATTTCATAATTTAATATATCTCTTGGCAGACGGTAACTCGGAATACCTACAGCCAACATACCACCCGCTACGGGAAGGGCTTCAAAAACAGTCACCTGATAGCCCTTCAGAGCCAGTTGATAAGCGGCATTGATGCCGGCCGGGCCGGCACCGACAACTGCAACCTTCTCTTTTTTTGCCTGCAGCCTGTTTTTTGATGTTTTTTGATCATACCTGTTGCGGAGACCGTAATCGGCGGCAAATCGTTTTAACAACCTGATCGAAAGGGACTGATCAACCGGCTGCCTGTTACAATTAGATTCACAGGGATGAACGCAAACCCGGCCGAGTGTCCCCACAAAAGGTGTTTTTTCACGGTTAACTGCCAACGCATTAGCATAATCTCCTTCGCTGATCGCTTCTATATAAGCCGGTATGTTGATGTGTGCGGGACAACCATTGCGGCAGGGAGCCGTCAGGATAGCCCTGTACCGGTCAGTATTCATTTCTGGTGGTGTTTCTTTCAGGTATACTTCAAAATCTTCTCTAAAATACTCAAGCGCATGCAAAAGGGGAACGGGTGAAGATATACCCAGTTCGCAAAGAGAACCGTCATGCACAAGATTCGCCAAACCATCAAGCAGATCAAGATCTTCAACGGATCCTTTACCGGAAGTAATTTTCTCAAGACATTCGACAATTGATTTGCTTCCAACCCGGCATGGAATGCAGCGTCCGCAGGATTCATTCTGTACATTAATAAAAAATTCTTTTAAAGCATTAACAATATTAACTTCCGGATCAACAATAACCAGCCCTGACCATCCTACCAGGGCTTTTAAATTTTCTCCCTCTAATTCAAGCGGCAGCTTAAGCTGCTGTAAATCTATTCTTTCGTCGTAAATCTTTTTCCTCTCGTCCAATACTTTGCCGTTCCAGCTGCTGAAAAATACTTTGGCCATATATTCATATCGCTCCCTATTATATAAACAATACATTGATTGTTTTATGATCCTGATTCTTTTACTTCTTCATATTTTTGCAAATTCCTTTTCGCTTTTTTGATTGGACAAGCGCAATAACGTTCACTATCTGACGTTGTAAAGGCGGCAGGCCTGGACGGCCAGTCCGACAGCACAGTCGGTGGTAAACTGTTTCTCTGCATAATGTATCTGCCATTCTTTTAAACCATTGTTAAGGTAGTGACGGATGAAGCTGTTAGCCATCACCCCTCCGACAGCCAGGATCCCCGTAAATATTGAATTATTAGAGGTAAGGTTTTTAATAGCCATGATCAACGAATCAGCTATACATTTTTCAACTGCCCGGGCTAATTCAGGACATGGTATCCCCTTGTTGAACAGCCTTTCTGCATGGCTTGCCGGCCCTGAAAAGCTTATTTCTCCTTTTTTTACAGCAACCGGAAATGGTGGCAAATCGGAACCGGCCTTCAGAGCCAACGCTTCCAGCGATGGACCGGCAGGAAATTTAAAGCCCAGCAATCGGCCAATACGGTCTATAAACTGCCCGGCATTAAGGTCCGCGCTGCCGCCGATTTTCACAATTTTAATTTCTCCCGGCCTGTATACCTCCACGTCAAGCAATTCTGTGGTACCACCTGAAAAATGTACAGCTAAATATCTGCCATCCCTTAAACCCGCTGACCAGAGGCCGGCCATGATATGGCCTTCCTGGTGGGTCGAAGGAAAATAAATAAGGCCCGCAACCTGCGATACAAACAGGCCGAGAGCCTCACTCACTTTAAATACGGGCATGTACGAACCTTCAATCGGCCTGGGCCGTGTTGAAGCTGCAACGGCAACCAGGCGACTATCTTCTCCTGGTAACGAAAACTTTTCCAGCAAAGCCGGAATATTAATGAGGTGTGAAAAGACTGCCTCTGATTGCTTTAATCCAAGACTGCCTTCTCTTACCGGCAGGGCAACCCTTTCATCGTAAATCAAAATTTCCTGATCATTTACAACGGCGACAGAAGTGGTGTAAGCAGAAGTATCTATCCCCATAAACAGCGGTATATCAGGTTTCTTTTTCAAGTGCCTCTCCTGTAGCCCGATCAAGCACACCGTTAATAAAACCGACTGCTTCACCGGTACTACCGTATTTTTTGGCCAATTCGAGTGCTTCGTTTATTGATACAGCGTAGGGAATTTCCGGCATGAAACATATTTCATATAGCGCCAGCCTGAGCAAGTTGCGGTCAACAGCTGAGAGACGGTCTATTTCCCAGTTGATCAAATGTTTCTTGATCAGCTGATCAAGGTACTGACGATTATCAGCAGTGCCAACAACCAGCTCGCGGTAAAACTTTTCTTCTTCTTCAGATAAATGGAAGCCATCGAGAGAATGCCTCAGGGCCTGCTCTGCCCTACACTTTCCGATATCAATCTGAAATAAAGCCTTGAATGCAACTTCTCTGGTAAGGCGACGGGACAAGGCAACTTAACCTCCAATTATTACTGGCCAACACTTAATACAGCATGCCTCCGGACAAACCGGAACTGGCCCTGCAGTTTTAGACTTCATCTTTTGAAAATATTTTTTTCAGGTAACGGCCCGGGCCCTTACCGGCGTCAAGACGCCAGCCAATGACCAGCCCTATGGCGATACACAGGTATATAAATACCGATAACCAAAAACCATAATTAACAACTAAAAGGGCAAAAATAAGGCCGAGCAGCCCGCCTAATAATTTCCCCCAGTGCCTGTTTAAAAAATACCACCAGTCAAATTCGGACAAAGCTTGCTCCTCCTTTCAAATTTGAAACAGCACTGTTACTTTCCCGTAGCAGCCTGATCAACAATTATGTTATCAACTATTACTTTAACCTCATGCACTGTAATACCGGTGACCTCTTCCAGGTATTCCTTAGTTCCTGATTGCAGGCCGCTGGTTAAACCGGGCAGTGGTTCATCAGGCATAACGCGGATATGTATCGTGACCACCAGCCCGTCAGGAGTATATGTTACTTTGCGGCTTACATCTTTAATACCCTGAGTTTTTTGAACAACCCTGAGTACCATATTCTCAAGGGTGGCAATTGACACCTGTACTTCACCATACTCGCTGCTTCTGGAAACCGACTTTTCACGCTTTTTACCCGACCTGAGGCCGAAAGAAAGCAAGATCAAAGCTATCAGTAAAAAGAGAACACCGGTGGCCATTAATACCGTTTCACCAGCCCATTGCGGCAAGTTTAACGCAAGACCGGGAACAAGGTTATAATTAAGAGCCAACAGGAATAGAGCTCCGCCGATGAACAGAAGTCCCAAAAATACCATTAATACTCGGACTACCGCTTTCATGCTTACTCCTCCTTCTTTAAAATCCAAGTTAAGCCTGCCTTTCTGGCAGGCTTAACCCATTATTTAACTGCCGTACAAAGATATTTACAGTTACTAATCAACCTTTTCTTCTTCCTTAACTTCTTCAACTACTTCTTCTTCCGGAAAATTAATTCCCTGCACGTGAATGTTTACATGAGTTACTTTCAGGCCGGTCATTGTCTCCACGGCCTTTTTTACACTTTCCTGGATATTCCAGGATACGTCTGGAATGCGTTCTCCGTATTCAACCACTATATAAATATCAATTTTTGCCTCTTCAGTACCAACTTCTACTTTCACACCTTTAGACATGTTACGTCGCCCTAGCACTTCGGCAATTCCACCACCGATACCACCGCTCATCGAAGAAACTCCCTTGATATCTGCAGCAGCCAATCCAGCTATAATTGATACAACTTCATCGGCTATCCTGACAACTCCCAGTTCAGTTGAGACGGTCGGACCCTCTTGATTAGTCATTTTAATGCCTCCTGTTTTTGACATTGAAAATATTTCTGTCTCAGTTACAGGTCGTGTGCATAATTATAACAGACTCCGAAAGCAGGTTCAAATGAAGCAACCCATTGTTCACCCGACCTGAAAGGCTATTCTGGCTTTTCATCACCGTCTTCAGCTTCTTCATCAAAATCTTCTTCCCAGTCTTCATCGTCAATCAGGACAACTTCTCCGCAACCCGGACAGGTTACCTCGATTGCCGATTCCTGGTCCAGGATATCATCATCAACGACAACTATTTCGCGGCAGTTGGGGCATTCTATTGAAAAACCGCCCTCGTAATCATCAACATATTCGTCAAAGTCATCATCATATAAATCTTCATCTTCGTAAAAATCTTCTTCCAGTTCAGTAAGGTCATCGTCGATTGCTTCAGTATACTCAAATAGTTCTTCATAATCCACTCTCAGCTGTTCAATCTCATCTGTCATTTCTTCCAGCAGGTCTATTACCCTCTGCAAAACTTTCTGTTCCTTGCTCTCTTCACCCATCTCCAGACCTTCTGTAAAACCTCTCAGGTAAGATACGCGCGCTTTCAGATCTTCTGTCATTACTTAACCTCCTTCAATTAAATTTTTACTACACTCTTTCCAGGTAAGCCCCTGTTCGGGTATCTATTTTAATAATGTCTCCTTCGTTAATGAAAAGCGGAACCATCACCGTTAAACCTGTTTCCATGGTAGCAGGTTTTGTTGCTCCCGAGGCAGTATCTCCCTTCAGGCCTGGTTCTGTTTCGCTGACCACCAGGTTAACGGTGATCGGCACCTCCACGCCAATAACATTTTCCTTATAGAAAACCACGTTAAGACGATCATTTTCTTTCAGGTATTTAACCCCATCGCCTATCTGATCGGCATCAAGGATTACCTGCTCGTATGTTTCAGTATCCATAACATGAAATGAATCGCCGTCACGGTAGAGGTATTCCATCTCTTTACGATCCAGGTGAGCCTTGGCCACTTTTTCTCCAGCCCGGAAAGTTTTGTCGGTGATAGATCCGGTTCGCAGGTTCTTCAGTTTTGACCTGACAAACGCCTGACCTTTACCAGGCTTAACGTGCTGAAACTCTAAAACGGTAAATATTTCACCGTCAAGTTCTATTGTTACACCGGTATGAAAATCATTACTTGAAATCATTGCTAACTCCTGCCCTTCATCTTGGAAATAAGTTTTTTCAGTTTAAACGGTGATCAGTTCCCTTGGACTTGATGTAAGCAGTTCTGCCCCGGTTTCAGTTACTACTGCCATATCTTCTATCCTGACTCCTCCACGGCCGGGAAGATAAATACCGGGTTCTACAGTTACTACCATACCGGGTTCCAAAACAGCCTCGCTTTTGGCATTTAAGAGCGGGGATTCATGAGTTTCCAGGCCAACTCCATGACCTAACCCGTGACCAAAATAATCACCGTACCCGGCAGCTGATATTATGTCGCGGGCAACCATGTCTACTTCACGGCCTGTCATGCCCGGCCTGATTGACGCTGCCGCTTCTGCCTGGGCTTTCCTTACAACCTCGTAAATTTCCAGCATTGAATCTCCCGGGTTACCAAGAGCAACTGTTCTGGTCATATCAGTTGCGTAACCTTCGAAGACAGCTCCAAAATCGATAGTAACCAGATCACCTTCCTGCATAATTTTATCAGAGGCTACTCCATGCGGCAATGCCCCCCTGAACCCGGAAGCAACAATATAATCAAAAGATGTTCCATCTGCTCCCTGCTGAAGCATAAATATTTCAAGCTCACGGGAAAGCATTTTCTCCGGCATTCCCGGCCTGATGTTGCTAAGGATCCATTGAAAAGCCAAGTCAGTTTTAAGGACACCCCTGCGAATTTTTATAAGCTCATTTTTATCTTTCACCGAACGCAATTTTTCTATTTCTTCCGTCACAGGCAGCAATTCTGCTGCTAAACTGTCGTGCAGGTTTTTATATTCATTCCAATGCATTTTCTTCGCTTCAAAGCCGATCTTGCCCCAGCCGGCTTTTTCAGCTATTTCTGCTGTTGTTTGCTGAATAGTATCGCTGTAACGCACTATTTCATATTTCTCTGCCTCGGCTTCGGCCTGCTGCGTATAACGAAAATCAGTAATCAGGAATGCCTGGTCGATGCTAATTAATAAATAACCGGATGTTCCGGTAAAACCACTCAGGTAAAAGCGGTTTTCCGCGCTGTTTATCAACATGGCATCCATTTTATTTGCTGAGATTATCTGCCTGACACCTTCTAATCTCTTGCTTATCAATTGCTTTTACTCCTTGTAATTATTCTCTGCAGTGCCTGGAGGCCAAAATAATAGCTTTCACTGCCCAGGCCGCATATCAAACCGGCAGCAAGCGGGGCAGTAACAGAGTTCATCCTGAATTTTTCCCTCGAAAATATATTCGAAAGATGTATTTCGACAAAGGGCAGGTTAACGGCAGCCAGGGCGTCAAGCAGGGCAAAGCTGTAATGAGTGAGAGCCGCGGGGTTAATCAATATTCCGCTGCAGTCAATACCAGCCCTGTGAACAGCATCTATTATTTCTCCTTCGTGATTCGACTGGAACAGTTCAACGGACAGGCCCATTTCTGCGGCCAGCAGTTCCAGCTTATTATTGATCTGTTCCAGGGTTTCCACGCCGTAAATAGCCGGCTCCCTGCTGCCGAGCAGGTTCAGGTTGGGGCCATGGATAATCATTATTTTCAAAGCAGTTCACTCCCTGTTTTCAACCTTAAAATACTGGAAGGCCTGTATTAAAAAACTTCCCTAACCTGTTATGAAATCCTGCTTGAACAGGTAAAAACTCTGCTAATATTTCAGGCCGGCGCAAATTGCTTCACAGAGCTCTTCCGGGGTTTTCCCATCTGTATTGATTGATAAATCGTGAACAGCATAATATTCTTTTCTTACTTCAAGCAACTCTCCGATCTTTTCCAGTGGACGGGGATCCTTTAAAAGCGGCCTGTTCCCGCTGGCCCCAACCCGTTTGAAAGCCTCTTCGGCGGAGACCTGGAGTAAGATAATCTTTCCGGCTTTTTTTAATATCCGTCGGTTTTCTTCCCGCAGCATAATGCCCCCGCCGGTTGCGGCAACAAAACTGCCCTGGGGGTATTCCAGAAGTGATGCGGCAGCCTCGCTTTCCATTTTCCTGAAATATTCCTCACCATGTTCCTGAAATATTTGATTAATACTGGCTCCTGCCCTGGTTTCGATCAGCTGGTCAGTATCAATAAAGATGCGATTAAGCTGATCTGCCAGCATTTTTCCGACTACGCTTTTACCGGCTCCCATAAAACCGATTATGATTATATTTTTCTGTTCCTCGCCCAATATATACACCGTCCTTTTAATGGTTCTCCGGGGGCAGTTTAGAAACCCTAACCCTGCCTGTTGCCGGGGTGATAATCACGTAAACAGAACGTCCGGCCTGGTCGGCCAGGCAGACAGTTCCGCCTCTTCCGGGAGCGCCGCTCCTGTAAAAACTAACCTGGGGATAACTGCCATCTGCCGGAAAATTTACAGAGCGGTAAATAACCCCTTCAGGCAGCTTTACAGTATAAGCTTCATTACTGCCGGTGTCTCTTACCCGGTAATCATCATTGTATATGCGAAACTCAATCTTCTGAAGAGAACCGCTGGTAATTGCTTTTTGTCTTGCCATGCGCAGGTCAATAGCCAGTTCGCGCGCAGCAATGTTTAGATTCCCTGAAGAAGAAAGAGTAGAAATTGCCGGCACAACTACTGCGGTCAGCAGTCCGATCAGGGCAATTACAATTATCAATTCAACCAGGGAAAAACCCTGGTCCCGCACTGGTTTCATCTTATTTCTTCCTTTTATTCATCAAAATTATCTGCTTAAAAAGTTTGGCTACCTCCCATAAAGAGCTCTGATGAAAGCAGTGTTATCCGTACTGTCTGCCGGGTTTTCATCAAATATAGTGCTGAAGGTGCTGCGTACTATTTCATCTAAGGTAGTTTTCCCGTTTTCCACTGAACGCAGGCCATCTTTAACCAGTGTTTCCATTCCGCACTGAACTGCTTTGGTCTGCACCTGTTCTGCTGTCGCTCCTGCCATGATCAACTCCTGCAGTTCGCGGTTCAGAGCAAGAACTTCCTGGATCGAGGTACGACCCCTGTAACCGGTCTGATTGCAGTGGCGACAGCCTGCCCCCCTGTATAGCTGCTGCGGGGCCACACTGTTTAAAAACCTCCGGTAGAGCTTTTTTTCTTCCTGGCCCGGACTGTAAGCCCTGCGGCAGTGAGGGCAGATTGTCCTGACCAGGCGCTGAGCGATAACCCCCACCAGGGAAGCGGAAACCAGGTAATCTTCCAATCCCATGTCAACCAGCCGGGTCACTGCCGATGCAGCATTATTGGTATGCAGGGTGCTTAAAACCAGGTGCCCTGTCATCGCCGCCTGGGTGGTTATTTTAGCCGTTTCAAGATCCCTGATTTCACCCACCATGATAATATCGGGGTCCTGGCGGAGAATAGATCGAAGCGAGCTTGCAAAACTGCGTTTGATTCGCGGCAACACCTGAACCTGATTAACGCCTTCAAGCTGATATTCAACCGGGTCTTCAACTGTAACCAGGTTAACTTCAGGACGATTGAGATAGTTAAGAGCTGAATAGAGCGTGGTGGTCTTGCCGCTGCCGGTTGGACCGGTAACCAGCAGTAAACCGTGATGATTTAAGAGAAGCGGCAAAAACTGTTTATAGTTATATTCAGAAAAACCGAGTTTTTCAAGAGGCAATATTATTCTTTCTTTCTCCAGGAGTCTGATAACCACTTTTTCACCGTGTACCGTGGGCAGGGTAGAAACACGCAAGCTGGCACTCTTCCCGTAGCCACGCCATTCAATGTTACCATCCTGGGGCAGACGTTTTTCCGCTATATCAAGGTTGGCCATAATTTTTACCCTTGACACAATATGAGCAGCGCTGCTGAGCGGGGAAGAAGGCAGATCGCGAAGCACCCCATCCACCCTGAAACGAATTCGCAGAACCCTGTTGGCCGGTTCAAGGTGAATATCGCTTGCCCCTTCTTCGACAGCTCTTTCAATCAAAGTATTAACCATTTTTACAACCGGAGCATTCTCCAGTGCAAAAAGCCTGGCCTCTTCTTCAGCCCTGGCTTCTTTGCTCTGGTTATAATTTATGGCAGAGCCCTCCTCGGCTGGTATACTGTAAAGCTGGGTGAGAAGGAAATTAATTTCACTATCTTTTGCCATAACAGGCTTAATCTCGCAACCGCTGCATCTGGCGGCATCGTCTACGGCAGCAAGATCAAGCGGATCCGACATAGCCAGGATCAGCTTGTCCTTTTTCATAGCCAGGGGAATCATTCTTCTTTTAATAGCAAGTTCGGAAGGGATAACAGATACCAGCTGTAGTCCTGGATTAAATTGATGCAATGAAACTTTTTTAATTCCATACTTTGCTTCAATCAGCCCGTGCAGTTCATCCTCGGATACCAGTCCTTTTTCTATCATCAAACGGGTTATTCTTTTTCCGGAATCTTTTCTTTCATTGTAAAGCTCGTTCATCTTGCTGCGGCTAATCAGGCCTGCAGCTACTACAATGTTTTCTATTCCCCTGCGGCCGTTTTCTGACAAACCATTGCTCCTTTCGTTTAACTGTAATTTACCGAGCGCTTCATAACTTTAAGAGGCGCTTCGTGGCCGGTAAATAGCCGGAATGCTTCCACTGCCTGCCAGAACAGCATACCAAGACCGTTACAGGTTTTACCTCCGCTTTCACGAAACGCTCTCATTACTGCTGTATCGGCAGGGTCGTAGCGAAAATCAAATAAAATTTTACCTGCAGTGCAGGTTTCTTTTAACGTCTCAATGAAAAGTCCATGATCAAGGGGCAAACTATATAAAACAACTTTACTTTTTTCAATTGTCTCCCTGATTAGATCCCCGGTCAGCCCGAGTGTTAAAGGTTTTTCTATCGGGGTGTGTTTATCAAGCAGCTCAGCCAGTTGTTCAGAGCGCGACTCACTGCGGTTCAGAATATATAGTTCACGTAGACCTTTCAGGGCCATGGTATAAGCTACAGAGCGGGCCGCGCCACCGGTGCCGATTAGCATAACCGGCCAATCCGGTTTATATGTTTTCGCTTCTAATGTCAAGTTGCGGAAAAAACCGGTTCCGTCTGTAGTTTCACCTTTAAGCACTCCGTTTTCATTAATAATTGTATTGACAGACTGCAGCAGGGCCGCTTCTTCAGAGACGAGATCAAGATATGGTATAACCGCCTCTTTGTACGGACTGGTAATGTTCGCTCCGGCTATCTGCAGGGCCCGCATGCCCTTTACGGCATCACCAATTTGCCGCTCTTCAACTTCGGCTGCAAGATATATACAGTTTAAATTCAAATCCCTGAAAGCAGCATTATGCAGGGCCGGGGAAAGCGAATGTTTAACCGGATTGCCCAGGATCAGGTAAATAGACGTTGCAGTATCAAAAGGCACAGTTATATTCACCACCAGAATATATTTGAAATATTTAGTATTATAGCACGCTATCACGATCTGCGGAAGTGAATATAGTACCGTTTTAAACCTTTTACCTTCCTGCAGGGCAGGATTTATCATTTTTTTGTAGAAAAAAGAGCTGTATCTGATACTACCGAACTCAGACCCTTTCAGCTTTACACGGTGCAGACTGAAATGGGCTTGTTCACATGTCAAGGAGACATTGCATTTAAATGGATCTTTTTAACGCCTATTTGTATATTGTAATTTTTCTGGTTGGCCTCTGTTTCGGCTCTTTTCTGAACGTGATCATATACCGGGTCCCCCTGAAATTATCAGTTGTGACCCCGCCTTCCTCCTGCCCCGCCTGTTCGGAAAAACTTCGACCCGGCGAATTGATTCCCCTTTTCTCTTTCCTGGCCCTGCGCGGTAAATGCCGCCATTGCGGAGCAGCGATCAGCATTCGCTATCCAGCCATTGAACTGTACTGCGGACTGCTCTTTATCTTCGTGGTTTATTATTTCGGTCTCACCGTTACAGCGCTTTTTTACCTGGCGCTTTTGTATCTTTTGGCCGGTATTGCCATTATTGATTTGGAACATCGACTTGTTCCCAACAGTCTTGTGGCAGCGGGAATTATCCTGGCTTTTCTCATTCAACTTCCTTCCCTTTTGCATTACTGGTTCGCTGTCGATCCGGCACTGCTAACCGGGAAAGATCCTACAGACTCGCTGTTTGGATTCCTGGCCGGCGGTGCTGTTTTGCTTCTAGTTTTTCTGGTCAGCAGGGGCGGTATGGGTGCGGGAGATGTTAAACTGATAGCCATGATCGGCCTTTATGCTGGCTTAAGGGGCACCGCTGCCGTATTGCTGCTTGCTTTCTTATTTGGGGCTTTAACAGGATTAGCCCTGATTGCTGCGGCCAAACTCACCCGCAAAGATGCCCTCCCGTTCGCCCCATTTCTGGCTCTTGCCGCTTATATCGAGGTATTCTGCGGAAACCGGATCTGGGACTGGTATATTAACCTGTTTGCCTGATCCACAGCTAAACTCAGCCGTGTAGATGTAATATGTTTTTAATTTTTTTAAGCCTTGAGCCATACTAATTAATCATACTCTAATCGCACAAGGAGATCTGAACATGTTTAAGGTTATTCATCACTGCTGCCGGGGTTATACATTCATTGAGCTGTTAATTGCCCTGGCCGTGCTGGCACTGGTTATAACTCCCCTGCTTACCCTCTACAGCAGCAGTGCTTTAATGATTGGCAGTTCTGCCGATTACTCGGCAGCTGTCAATCTCTGCCGCGCAAAAATTGAGCACCTCAAGGCTCTCAACCCTGACGATTTAAAAAGTATCTATCTTGCGGGAGGGGTAATCCTGGAAAACGATCTGCCAGGTTACCCTTCTTTCGAGCGGTTGACCACACTGACCCCTTTTCAGCCTGCAGATTATTACACTACTCCTGAAAAAGAGCAAGCTGAAAATATTTTACTGTCTATTGCGGTAACTGTCCGTTGGTTCGAGCGCGGTAGTGAAAGGAGCGAAACAGTTTGGACCCTGCTTTGGTTGCGGTAGATCCGCCTCAATCATCCGGCCCGCAAAGCGGCTTAACCCTTGTCGAGTTGATCATTACCCTGGCCATACTCGGCTTGGTTCTCTCAATAGCTTATAATTTCTATCTGGTTGGCCTGAAGAGCTGGAACAGCTCAGCTGCAAAAATTGAAGAGTGTCAGAATGCCCGTATCGCCCTCGATGCAATAATCAGGGAACTACAATATGCCAGTTCCTTTTCCCTTCACCAAGAGGGAACCGAAATCCGCTTCACCGCCCCCCACGATCAAAACCGTACCCTGCGGTTCCGCCTGGTGGGCAGGGAACTGGTGTATGATTCACATCCTACCGGATCTGCGCTCTATTTTCATAACAAGGTCGCCCTCGATATTAACAAGGTAACTTTCAAAACCGGCGACAGGCAGTTAATAATTATTGAAATTGAAACCGGATCGCCTACCAATCCCTATCTATTGAAAGGAGCTGTTTTACCCCGCAACCTGTCTTTAAACTTAGCTGATAGTGAAAATATCCCCGCTCAAACCGTGGATGAAACGGATGAGGAGGGCAAAGATGATTAAAAGGTTCGTTAAACATTTAAAAAACTTCATGAATACCCGGGACGGTATGGCACTTGTCCTCGTGCTGGTATTTACTCTTCTCCTCCTTGCTGCCGGCGCAGCCCTGCTAGAGATGACCCTTAAAGACCTAAAAATTACCGGTTATCACGCGGCCGATATAAAACAATATTACCTGGCTGAAGCCGGAATCGAAACCTCATTATTTCTTTTAAACAGCGGCATTTTTATCCCGGATGACCTGCACCATATTATAAACGACGGCAGCTTTGCCGTATCGTTCGCTGATTTTGATCATGAATCAATCATCCTTTATTCAACCGGCTCTATCGGCCGGGGAAGCACGACCCTTACGGTCAGAGTTGAACAGTCAGAAGATGGCATTTACCGCATAGCCGAATGGATTAAACCTTAGCCAAGAGCAGGAGTGATTGCAGTGCCAGTTAAAAAAGTAATAAAACCATTTAGAAAAATAACATCTTTTAAGTACCAGGGCAAATATTCTCCGATCGGGCTTGATCCCGGAAGTCATCAGTTGAAACTGGCCCAGCTGGCTGTAGAAAATGATCAACTCTACTGCCACCAGCGTATTGCCTGCCCCACACCAAAAAGCATATTTGAAAAAGGGATGCTGAAAAACCCTAAATCCCTGGCCGCCGTCCTCCGGCAACTGCGGAACAATATTAACTGGAACAGCAATACGGTTAACCTATGCCTGGGACCCAGTTCTTTTAATTTGACCCGGGTAAAACTGCCAGCTATGAACAAGCGTGATCTCGCCAGGACGATGAGCCTGGAAGTGGAAATGCGTTTTTCCATGAATCCCCGGAATACTGTTTTTTCTTACTGCTCCCTGTCTAATCCTGCCGATAAAGGGCAACCGGAACGTTTTAGAGAGTATATTCTTGTCGCAGCAGACAGGGATTTAATCACTGCATATGTAGATGCTGTTAAACTTGCCGGCTTTAAACCGGGTATTATAGAAGTATCCCCTCTTTCCCTGTTGCGCCTTCCCGGCCGGTTCTTTACAGGAAGCGACGCAATAATGAGCGGCTGCACCCTGTTAATCGATATCGGACACTGTGACAGTTCGTTTATTATCTTTAATAGCAACTCTTTTTGTTTTTACCGGAACCTGCGCAGCGGCGCCTCAGGAATTAGCGGCAGGGTAAATAGATCTGCCCGGGCATCTTTAAACGATTTTGCTGCCGATCTCCTGGCCGGAGTAGAACAATCCCTTGAATACTGGCTTGAGCAGTCGGAAAATAATCGCCTTTACCCCGAAACGCTCTACCTGAGCGGTGGAGGCATTTATATCCCCGGGCTGGCTTCTGCCCTGGGGAAAAGGCTGGGTCTCAAACCGAGGCTCTTTAAACCTGTTGCTTCGCTGTGCAGCTGCACTGAAAACAAAAAGCGGGAGACCGGGATGGAAGATACTCTTTTTGCAGCTTCGTATGGCCTGGCCCTGAGGGGGTGGATCTGTTGAATTACCAGATTAACCTGATCGAAAAAAACGGTAAAAATAAAGTAAGCAGGCCTTCTTTTATCTTGCTAACCCTACTATTTACCGCTGCGGCAGTATTTCTTATTTATTTTTTTCTAAACTATTTTGAGCAGCGCCTTAATACACAGGTATTTCTTGCAGAAGCTGAGCTGGCGAAACGTAGAACTGCCTCCGTTTCCCTGCTTGAACTGCGGGAAGAGCTTGACGATGCTCAAGTTAAAATTAAAATTGCCTCAACGCTGCTGCCCGCCATGCAATCAAACTCGATCCTGATTAATGAAATCCGCTCCAGCGCTTTAAGCGGTATTGATATTAATTCCATTCTTATAGAGCCAGGCTTAGCAGTTGAAATCAGCGGATGCTCAAGCAGCATGCGCCATGCGGCTATTTACCGTGAAAACCTTGCTGGTTTGCGTTATATCGCTTGTGCAGATCTCCTGGAAGTTAATCTGACAGGTAATGGATCATACAATTTTACTATTGTCCTTAAATTAAACAGTAAAAATGGAGATGATTATCTTGCCCCGGCTGACAACTAAAAAGCATTGCAATAATTATCACCTGAATACAATGCTGATAATCGTAATTATTTTCGTTGCGTCAATCATTTCCTGGAATCTTTTTGCTTCATCATTTATAACTGAAATACGTTCATCCGGCCAGGCCTTAAATCACCTGAAGAAAGAAATTGAGGAGCTTAAAGACCTTAACGCAGACAGCAGCAGGCTTAAAGCCGACTGGTTGGAGATTAAGCAGGAATACGACCAGATCAAATACTTTTTGCCGGCCGATAAAGAGCTTCCTGCAGTTATGACTGATCTTGAAAACCTTCTGCAACCCTACAGTAACAGTATTCTGTCGTTCACAGCGGGTGACATTGATCACGGGGAAGAGTTCACAGTCCTCAACTGCCGCCTGTCAGCCTCGGGCAGACCGGCCCGCTTGCAAAGCCTGCTCAACGACCTGGAATCTTTTATTTACCGGCCGGTATTCAACGTGATCAGCTGGCAGGAAGCAGATTTTAATGAAACCACCTTAAATATTGAATTTAAATTATTATTTGAAAGAAACTACTGAGCCGCCCCGGGGAGGGAACTAACTTGCAACAATATTATCGCTACCGGGCCATCACTGCTGATGGCAAAAAAGTAAACGGTTATATCAGGGGCGCTTCCCGCCAGGAAGCTGCCCTGGATTTGGAAAAACGCGGTCTTCACCCCCTGCTTTTATCGGCTAACTCATTCCCCTGGTTTTCCCTGTCCGGGTTCCAATCATTTCTACTGAACAAAACCGGTCTTGGACGCTGCAGCAACCGTGACCTGATGTTTTTCTGCCGCCAGCTGGCGACCATGCTTCAGGCAGGCATACCGGTTCTTCGCGCCTTAAATATACTTTCAGTGCAATTGGAAAATGCAGCGCTGAGAAACAATATACGCGCTGTTGCCTCCGGCCTGGAAAAAGGGGCTGGATTTGCAGAAGCGCTTGCCGGTCAAAAACAGTTTTTCCCCCGCTTTTTAATCAGTATGGTTGAAGCCGGTGAAGCCGGCGGTCTACTCGACCTGGTTATGGAACGGTGCGCCGCTCATTACGAGAAACAGCACGACCTGGAAGAAAAAATTCGTTCGGCAACAGCCTATCCCCTTTTCATTTCTACTGTCGCCATGGCAGTTATAACTGTGATGGTGTTATTTGTGCTGCCACGCTTTGCCGGTATATTCGACCAGTTGGGAACGGAAATGCCCTTTTACAGCAGGCTGATGCTCCGCATGGGGCAGTTTGTTCTCGCTAACTGGTTTATAATAATTCTGGCTGTGTTTGCCATAGTTATTATTTCTTCAATCTTCTTGCAAACAAACAGGGGTCGGCTGGTTACCGACTATCTCAAAATGCATTTGCCTCTCTTTGGGAATATATATAAAATGTTTAATGCTGCCCGCTTTGCCCGTACCCTGAGCACCCTGCTTTCCAGCGGGTTAAACCTTCACCAGTCGATGCGAATAGCCGACCGGGTAATCAACAACCTCTGCATATCCCGATCGCTGAAAACAGTTGATCTCGCCCTGCAGCGAGGTGAGCCTCTCGCCGACCCTCTGCAAGCTAGCGGCATTTTCCCTCCCCTGCTTGCCGAGATGGTCCGCACAGGTGAAGAAACGGGAACGATTGATATTACCCTCGATAAAACTGCTCTTTTTTATGAAAAGGAAGTTGCCTATCTGGTCGATAGGCTCAGCACTTTACTGGAACCAGTTCTTTTACTGGTTGTAGGATTTTTTATCGGAATGATAGTATTCTCAGTACTTTCGCCCATGTATAGCATTTTCGAATTGATTTAATTACCCCCATGCAAAGTTTCTTAAAAGTTTCTCCAGCTCCGGAGCCGGCATGGGTTTATAAAAATAGAAGCCCTGAACTTCATCGCACATGCGCTGGTTCAGGAAACTAAGCTGGTTATTTGTTTCTACTCCTTCGGCAATCACCTTCATGCCCAGGCTTCGCCCGAGGCTGACAATCACGGCCGTGATAGCTTCATCCTTTTTATTATGCGAAATACCCTGGATAAACTGCATATCAATTTTCAAACGATCGATAGGCATTTCTTTCAAACGGCTCAGCGATGAATACTCCGTGCCGAAATCATCAATTGATATGCTTACTCCCAGTGCTTTTAGCTCATTTAAAACCTGCAGCATATAATTAGTGCCCCTGATAATGGCGCTCTCCGTTATCTCAAGGTCAAGTAAAAACGGTTCAAGACCGGTCTCATCCAGCACATTTTTCACAATCTCCACAAATCCGGGTTTTTTAAGCTGTTCCACCGAAATATTAACAGACATTTTCAACCGGGCCAGGCCCAGGTCCTGCAGTTTTTTACTGTAGCTGCAAGCACTCTGCAGCACCCAGCAGCCAATCGGATTTATCAATCCGGTTTTTTCGGCCTGGGGAATAAATTCCAGCGGTCCGATTAAACCTTTTTCGGGATGCTGCCAGCGGATTAAAGCTTCCAGGCCGATTATTTCATTCGAGGGAATTGCCACCTGGGGCTGGTAATGCAGAACCAGTTCTTCACGCTCCAGCGCCCGGTAAAGTTGGTTGGTTAACAACGTGCTTTTCTGGACACTTTCTTTCATCAGAGTTGAACAAAACGCATACTGGTTTCGACCCCTGCTCTTGGCATAATACATGGCCAGGTCGGCGTTTTTAATCAGCGTTTCTCCTCCTTCACCATCGGTTGGGTATAGGGTGACCCCGCCGCTGGCGGTTATAAATATTTCCTGGCCGTTGAGTTCTATCGGCTTGTCAAATGAAGTCATAATTTTATTGGCCGCCTGTTCTACCTCTGCAGGGTTATCCATTTGTGGAAACATGATTAAAAACTCGTCTCCCCCAAAACGGCAGACCGTGTCAGACTGGTAAAGATTACCGGTAATCCGTTCTGCTACCAGCTGCAGCAGTAAATCGCCTCGCTTATGCCCCATGGTGTCGTTAACATGTTTAAATGAATCAAGATCAATGAACATAACCCCGATATATTTTTCACTGCGCCGGGCCAGGGGAATTGCTTTTTCCAGGCGATCATTAAATAGAGAGCGATTGGGCAGACCGGTCAACTCATCATAATAAGCCATCTTCTGTATTTCTTTTTCAGTTTCCACTTTTACCAGGGCATCCGCCAGAAGGTTTGCCAGCACGGCAATCTGTTCCCTGTGTTCATCGACCCAGTGGTTGGCTTTCGAGACGGCATCAAAGCCCCAGATACCCATGATGCTTCCTTTTCCGATCAGGGGAACCGCTATAAACGATTTAACATCCAGCTTTTCAAATAAACTTTTTTCTGCTGCCGCTTCCTGCGGAAGAAGATCCACATCGGGTAAATACAAAATATGCAAATCTTTCAGACGATCCAGACCCCACTGAATATCGTTTACCTGAATACGACCAATTTCATTAATAGCCGGAGCGACCCCTTCATCACACCATTCATACGAATAATTTATAAATTTCTTGTCTTCTGACATTAATAGCAAGTATGTTCTGCCCGCCTGAAAATATTGCCCGCACAATTTTAACATCTGGTTTATCCGGCTTTCTATGTTGCTTTCATCAACCGAGATAAAATCGGTAGATATACGAGCACACAGTTTTTGAAAAGTGATCTGTTCTTCGTTTTCCTTTAACCTGCTCACGTAAGTCTGGTTAATATACAGGGCCAGGGAAGCTCCTATTATGAATATAACAATTCGCAACAGGTGATCGATGCTGTCGACCTGAACAGTAAAAGAAGGCAACTGATTCCATATCCAGAGCTGGGTTAAGAGCGCCGCAGCAAAAATAACTATAATCATTTTTTTGTTATTATATATAGCCGCCAGGCAGATAAAAACCAGGGGGAACGGCCAAACATTATTGCCTGCCGGGCTTTCTAAAAAGTGAATCATAATTATTGGAATAGAAATGGCCAGTAGGGTTATCATCAGATAATCCTGCTGCCTGGTGGAACGTGCAGTGAACATTATCAGGCGAAATAAAATTCCGATCCAAAACATCAGGGCGCTGAATAAAAGCACTTCATTCAATTCTACAGGAAAGTAAAAGTAGTGAACAAGATTAAGCAGGCTGACGATGATAAAAGAAAATGAGATTAACCTAAAAAACTCCCGCCTTTTGCTTTCACTGAGGATTACTCCCTCTTCAACATCTCTATTATACCTTTCCTGGCTCAGAAAACCGTGTTTTTTTATTGTATAAAGCAGGGCCAGAAAGGGAATCACGGCAATAATTACCCCGATATCGGGCATGGCAACGAATGAATTATTAACTATATCTGTCATGGTTCCGACCAGGATAGTGAGAAACATAGAGCAACCCAAAATAAGAGCCGTTTTTTTAATGTCCGCCTCTTTTGATGATAAAGCCCAGGAAATCAGCAGCCACAGCGCTCCCAGGGTAAATATGCCATAATAAAAATTAAAGAACCAATCCCACCCGCCGCCGGGTGATAAATTAACCCAACCTAAAGAAGTAAAGACAAGTTCATACTGCTGATTGGCCAGCGGGGAGTACAGCCCATAGACAAAAATGTTTACCAGAACAGGTAGATATATAAGAGAGTAAATCCATTTTTTATCCGATAACTGCTCTTTCTTCGTCAGGTAAAGAAAAAAGTGAAATAATATACCGTACATCGAACCCCAGCCAAGTGAGGAAACCCGTCGCCAGAATAGTGATGTTTCATAATCGGGGGCAGCAATACCCAACGCAAAAGTAATGGCCCAGGCAGCCAGCGAAAGGCATAACAGAAAGAAAAGGCGGTTCATGGTTGCTTTCACATTGAGGGATAAAACATATACACCCAGCAGGGGGTAAATGATAAATACAGCAAAATAAATAAAAGAATATATTACCGGCGGAGGCATTAGCTGATTCTCCTCTTAATCCCTGTTACTGTTTCATATCTTATTTAGTCTTTTTCCCGGTTTCTTACTAATCAAGATGGCCGCGGATTAATGCGCACTGTAACTGCTTTCTGGTTTCAGGAGGTAATTTCGGCTTTGTAGAATATTTAAAATACCCAATGAACTGTTCCGGTGATTATCCCTGCTGAAGCATATATTTCAGGCAGGTAGTATCATATCACATTAGACAAAGTAAGATCAATTACTAACTTAAAGAAAATAACATCAACCTGCAACATCGACCTTCTTGATTACGAATACAGTTTCTCCGGAAGTTATCTTTTCTGGAAATTCCAGCTCTCCAAAAAAGTAATATGTGCCGCAGGTTTCGGGATCGTAAACCGGGTAGGAATTGTAATTCCAGTTAACAGCCAGACCAGTAATAATATATTGTTCAGTTTCCAGGTCTATGGCTGCCTCGAATTCCAATTCTTCTATACCGGTGCCCACTTCCACCTGTTTTTCAAGGATTCTGCTGCTTTCAATAACTAAAATCCCATTGGCCTGACCTTCCTCTGCCGCTTCCAGCCTGAATACTGCAGCGTCAAATAATGAGTGCTCGCTGTTTCCGGCCTGAAGAGCATCAGCAACCCGCACGAAACCTTCAATTATCGCATCTTCAAAAAGATACTGTCCCGTCTATCCATAGTCTGCATCCCGTAACGGTTCCCAGATTGAATAATCGAGGGAATCCAGGAGTGTTTTTATTTCCACCAGGCTGCCGTTCAAACACAGCAGCGGGGGAACATTAACAGTTATATGCAGATCGGAAGCGCCGCGATCCAGGGCCATGTTCAATAAAGTATCTATAACTCCATCACCTTCAATTTAGTTTTTCACTATTGACTGTTATCGGAATTAGTTTCCCGCCAGGTGTTGGTTTCCCAGCCGGAATCAACCGGTTCGAGAAAGTAAGGCGGGGTTTGAAAGACCAGTTTGGGATCGTGTTCAAAAACTCTTCCGTATCCGGCGCCGGTGGTAGCAAAAGCCCCCCTGTTTTTCTGGATCATCGCCCCATACATGCTTACATTTCCTTTTTGAACGCCGATACCGTAATCATAAGTAATAGTGCCGTTTAATGCCATGTAGGCCCCGTGTAAATCATAATTGTATGGGGCAACATCACTTGCTGAGTCCCAGCGTTGGGAACCGTTGGCATTTGTCGACCGGTGCCCCGGCCAGTACCTGCCCAGTATTTCAATGTCAGAGTTAGCTATTAAGCCGAGAATGCTTTCATTTTCAGTCCCCTGGGCGTAGGTGATACCACTTACCGCAGTACCGCGGGGCAGGTAGCGCGGGTTCCCTCCACTGTAAGCCGGCGCTCTCCAATCTGTCGGGTCGTAGCCGGTCAGGTAGATGTTGTTTGCGGCGGCAATGGTCAGTTTGCCATCCAATGTGCCCGAAATATATAGATCTCCGGTCCCCCGCCTCCACTGGGCAGCATTAGCGCCGTCGATGTAAATCACGCCATTGTCAGGAAGGGGCAGTGAGGCCACTACTGGCTTGGGATCAGCAGCGCTGCCGAACGACAAGCCCAATTCTGCATATGTTTTGCCATTATACATCCAGTTCCCGGTATTGCTGTTATATGTCCGCACATCGTAACTGTCATCTTTAAGGTATATAGCTGTCATGCCGTTATAATAATGACCGCCATTTTGAGCCCTGGCTTTTATTTCTGAATTGGTTGCCGGAAAGACGATCTTTTCCACCTTAACCGGGTTACCCATGTTGTAATACGGGTTAGCCGTTCCATAAGGGCTGGAGTTGTTAGTCTGGATTACCCCGGAGTAAGAGACCGGTCCGTTAAAAGTGGGACGCCCCCAAACCCTCAGGTTGCCGTTGGTGTGAAAAGGACCTTCCCAGGTGTGGATGGTAGCATTCCAGATACTACCTTCAGAGTCGGTTAACCACACGTACTGGGTAAAACTTTTTTTAGAAAGCATCACTTCCAGAGTTCTGACCTGGCCGGGACTATCTTTATGGTAACCGGAAGAACGCACAGTAACAAAACCATCCTCCACCGAACCATCAAGCAGTTCCAGGCGGAAATACCCGTCACCGAACTCCTGGTCGATACCGAGCGGAAGTGATTCAGAATCGATTTTATTTAAATGCCAGAGATACTGGTTAATCCCCGATTCAGCAAAGTGCAGGGCATCGACAGAAGCAGCGTAATGCCTGTTCATGGAAACCTGGTTCATGGTAACTGACAGCGCCGAGGCAGAAAGAATGATCAAAACCGCCATTAAAATAATAACGGTAGGCAGGGCAATACCTTCTTCCTTTCTGCAGAAACCTCCGGTGAGTTTCATCTCATAGCATCCTTTCCCCTGACTGTATAAGCTGCTTTTACCTCCAGGGCGCCTGTTAATAATTCTTTATCATCATACATAAAAAATTGAATATTAATTTCGCTGCCCTGGGCAGAAAAATAGTCTTTACCTGAACCGGTCACCACGTGCTTAATAACGGTTTGCCAGGCTGCAGGAATAAGCACATCAGGATTATCCACAGACCGCTCCAGGGCCGAGTAACCATTAGTTTCAGTAACCCGGTATGTTATTCGCTTTGGTTGGTCGGCGATATACGAATACACGGTCATCTGGTTACCATCACTGTTAATAACCACCGCTTTGGCTGTTTTTACCTCTGCCGGCAGTTCCAGCCCATCGGGCAGATCGGTTAAGCGGACCGGCCTGGCAGCCTGGCGGATTTCCCGCTCCATCTGCATCAGAACCAGGCGGGAATCCTGAAGGGCCTCCGCCTCGGCCTGCGCGCGGGATGAACTTCTTTCGCCAAAAAAGAAGAAATTATATATAGCGGCCAGAACCAGGCCGAGCAGTGATAAAACAATAATAAGCTCGATAAGCGAAAAACCGTCGGCGTTTTTTAACCCGGTCCTGACCTTCATCTTGCATGTTATCTTAATCATACTACAGGCTCCTCTGCAGCAGGATCACTTTACTCGGTAAAGCGGATCAGGCCCCCTGCATCCGGCTGCCTGTCCCAGTCGGAGGCAAAGCTGAACCCGTGCGGAAAGTAATACACCCCGCCCGAGATAATTAAATCATCGTTCTGACCCGGCTGGTCAATAATAACATCGTTTTCAAAAAATACTACCCCGTAGTCAACATTGTTCCAGGGAGAACCGGATGGAAACCCTCCGAAAGAGCCAATGCTCCCAATCTCGCTGCCTTTATAAAGCGACGGCATCTTTTCTTTTTCGATCAACACCTGGTTACCGTCAACCAGGCAATCCTCTGCACCGGGGTATAACAGTTTAACGTACTCGTCATCATATTCTTCCGTGTTCAAAACATTCAGGACAATATTGCCGGTGGGGCTTAAAATTATTTCATTTTCGAAATACAGGTAATTTGCATTTAGTTCCAGGCTGGAATGGTTACCGATGTTAAGCCCATCACCAATGCAGGCAACCCTGGTACCAATGAAGTTAAGGCTTTCATTGGCAGCGAGGGCGATGTTGTTATTAGGCTTGTTACGGTTGAAAATACCGCTCTTCAGTAAATACTCTTCCCGGGCTATCCTTTCTTCAAATGAGAGGGTGTGATCAATATTACCGCTGGCAGCCAGAGTCCAGCTGTCTGCATTAGAAGCCGGGCCGTCAATAACAGGTTCCGGCCAGAGGTAGATATATAATGTTTTCGCCTGGCCGGCCTGGTCGAAATAGCCGCTCCAGGGCTGGTTGCTTGCGGCATCGTGAATACCGTTAAGCAGCATGCGGTAACCGGGGATATTAACATCAGTTATGGTATAATAACTGGCACTTTCCTCGGGGTGAGGCCATAAGTCGCCAAATAAAACCTGGGGCACTAGATGGCCGTTAAAATCGGTGCGTGAAAAAGTGCCCGTCAGTGGGCTGCCGTAAGGTCGTGATAGAACCAGTGAACCGTTAAAACCGCTTTCATCAATAACCACCGGGTTACCCTGGCCATCCCGTAGAATAAAAGAGAGCGAACCGGGGTACTCAATAAAGGCAAACTCCTGGGCAGTGGAATTATCAACAGCCGTTACCGACCGGGGATAAGTATCGGGCATAACTACCATACCCGTTTTGCTTACCTTCACCTCATAATCACCCTGGGCCAGGTCGATAAAAAGAGCGGCTCCCTTTGCAGTAGAGTAAACCGCTGCTGTCTGCGGCCCTGATACTTCTACCAGTGCCGAAGCAGCCGGTGTATAAGTGCGGTCGGCCTGGTCTACAGGCTGCCCGGAACTGTCAACCGCGGATACTTCATAATCCCAGCCGCGAAAAACACAAACCCGAATATTTGCCCCCAGCAGCAGCGGTTGTTCCGAATCACGGGATACCAGGATTTCAATCACTTCACTGATCTCCGTGTTTTCTCCCCTGTAGTAGCCACTGCTGACCACCTCTACCCGAACCAGCTTTACATCCCATTCGGCATTGGCGCCGCTCATGCAGCCGCCCTGGTCTTCCCAGTTTACGAAAGTATTGAGAGTATAGTTCTTTCCATCGACATTAACAGTTTCACTGGCGGCAATTGTGCCGGTTGGGTTGCTGCCCTGGACCCCGATTGAGGCAAAATCCATGGCCCGGATCTCTTCAATCCTTTCATTGGCCAGGTTCTTCGAAGTAGCCTTAGCCCGGTTATACTGGCTGCTTTGGGCATTAAACACCAGCAGGGGAGTAATAGCCACGACCAGGATTAATATAATAACCATCGAAATAAGAATTTCAACCAGGGTGAAACCTTCATCCCGGCCACTACTGTATCTTGAAACAGTTTTTAGCATCAGGAGTGATCCTTTCGCCAGGTTAATATAAAAACAACCCTTTCGGCAGCCCGGCAATCATAGCCCGCTTCCGCGAACTTTAGACCCTCGGCTTTGCGTCCCTGCCTTTCGACAGGTTTGCTATTATCGTGCGGGTTCCAGCAAACATAGGCTCTTTTTCGATTATCATTATAAATTATTGTGAATATTATGTCAATCTTTTGGAGTTATTAGTTCAGCGTCTTCCAGGTTGAATAATATTTTTATACCTTGAAATTAACCACGTAACTGGCCTGATTCACGTTGGCTGCTGCCGAATAGGCCTGGATCAGGTCGGATTTGTTTACGGTGTTGGTCAGACCAACAGGGGTGGTAACGCTCTGGGTGGCTGTCTGAACCTGTTCGATACGGCGTGTGTTTTCTCTCACAGCAGCGGGAGTGCGGTTATCTTCCACCCGGCCGGGGTTATTTACACTGTTATTTTCAATTTCAACTGGTCTGACCGGTTCCCGGTTTTCAGCAGGCAGGGTTGTTTCAAGAGGCATCCGTTCAGCGCGCTCAACCTCAAGGCTCGCTTCAGAACGCATAACAGTCTGTTCCAACCCGGGGCGGTATATATCGCCCTGCTGGTCGAGGATATTTTCATTAACGTTAAGGGCCTGGTTTACGTGGTACATACGCCTGGCTTCGGCCGATATAAAAAGGGAATCGCGGTTATTTGCAGAACCGGGCAGTTGCCGGGCCGCTTCGTTAACCTGCCCCTGCCCGGAGCCCGGCCTGGAAGAATAAAGCTCCCTCATGTAGGCAACGTCAGGAGCGTTTGTATTGAAATTAACCACCATAGTCAACTGCCTCCGCGGTTACAGGTTTTGCAACTTAATTATAGCATATATCTTATTGAGCAACTACAGTTCACTCCGGGACTTAAACATATCTTGTTCCTGCTCATGTAAACGGAGTGAAATCGTTGGCATAACAGAATACCACTCTTAAACTATAGGGTTTAAATCAACCCCAGTACATTGGCTTGATATAAAGCATTAGTTCAGGTATTGGACATCGGCAAGATTTACTTAACTTCGCTACAGTCAATATTCTCACGGGGTATTTATTGATGATTTGTCTAAAATGATATTTTAACTCTTTTTAACCTAAACTAAAGGGTAAGTGTAAGCCTCCTACTTATAACATAGCAGGAAGCTTACACTTATAGCAAAAATAAATAAGAGAGCATCTTGCACAGATTTAGTTCATATCATAAGTCAAAGGGCTATCATCATGACTATCAAGTGTTGAAGTAAGTATGCCACCTGCATAAACGTATGTTGCATCAGCGGGTTCATCTTGAACAGCAGCAATTCCACCATCAACATAATCTGAAAAATCAAACGTATCAGGGGGGACTGCACCATCTGATTCAATCTGCTCCATATTTAGTGCACCAACTAGAGTGCGGTGTGTTGCCTCAAAAGCTCTATTAGCTGCATTTGTTTGAACAGTATTGTAAATCGGTATGGCTATTGCCACTAATATCCCAATAATTACAACTACAACCATCAATTCAACCAGGGTGAAACCTTTTTCGTTCTTATGAAATCTTTTCATTAACTTTTGCATTCTTTGTACCTCCACTTTTTTATTTTTTCCGGCTCAGTTGAGAACCGGCCCTGCTGTTTTACGCTGGACGGTGCTTTCTTTCCGTGCCACCTCCGTTATTTTTATTGGACGATAACGCTTTAGAAAATAATAAACCCCGGTTCGGCAGCCTGGCAGTCATACCCTGTAAGGTTTAGACCCATAGCTTTGCGTCGCTTCCTTTCGGAAGGTTTGCCATTATCGTCAGGTTTTTTCAGCACCCGCGGGAGCATGTTAATTTGCTCCTCTGTTTATAGTTATACCGTGTAGTTTATTTTTTAGACACCTGTTTGAAAATTATTTTTTTGCGGGTGCAGCACGCTGCACCCCTACATTATTAAAGGCGATAAGGATCGTTAATTGGAGCAGAGCATGTTAGATTTGTAGGGATTATGGGAAACGGGTGCAGCACGCTGCACCCCTACAGGGGCACATAAAATAATATAAGAACTAGGATGCAAGAATCGGGTGCAGTACGCTGCACCCCTGTAAATATATTTATGTAGGCGCGTATGCCGGAGAACCTTCATTCCATATCTGGAGTGGGGCGGGTAGTTATGCGGTTACGTAGGCGCGCATGTCGGAGAGGCCGCTTTTTAAGAGGCGGGAAACCTTGCGCTGGTTCAGGCCGAGCCTCTGGGCGGTTTCTTCCTGGGTTAAGCCTTCATAGTAGATCATTTTAATAACCTGCTGCTGCAGCTTATCCATTTTTTCCAGCGACATCTGGACGGCAATCTTATCCTCAATCGGCAGTTTAAAGCTTTCATAACGAATATGGCGCACCTTGGAGAGATCTATTTCATCCAAAGATACGCAGCCGGCTTGCATCGCCTCTACAATTCCATCTTCGGTTACGTTAACCCTGTGGGCAATTTCACGCAGGGTAGGCATAGCGCCATTCTGCTGGGCCAGTTCTTCTGTGGCCGATATAATTTTCGCCTGCAGCCCTTTCATCCATTCCGGTATTCTGAAACTGCCCCGGTCGCGCAGTTCATGCCGAATTTCGCCAATAATGCAGTGTGAGGCATAGGTGGAAAAGGCCACACCTTTATCAGGGTTAAAGCGTTTCAGCGCTTTAAGCAGACCCTCGTAACCGGCCTGTTTTAAATCATCATCTACTTTACCCGGGCTGTACAGGGTGGCGTAGTATTTAACCAGGGCTTCGCCGGCCAGGACTACAGCATCTTTATCTTCCCCTGATTTTGAGCGGGTGTAGCAGAGAGCGGCAACCTCCAGCGCTTCGTTTTTTGTAGTCGGGCAATTCATTATGGCTTTCTCCCACTTGAGTTAATCGATACTTAGTGTCCACTGATCCTTTAAATAAATAACCCCGCCTGCTGGTTCAGGAGGGGTTTCTTTCCTGTTGAACCGGCAGCTGGCTGGCATTAGCGTTAACCGCCTTAGCCCCTTTAGCTTTGCGCCGCCACCTTTCGGTGGTTTTGCCAGGATCAGTTCCTATTTGTTGTATTATTATGACACAAACTTGCAATTACGTCAAATAATTTTTAATATTGCCTTACGCCAGTACCCGCAGCGATTCTTCCAAGGTGGTCAGACCTTCTCTTACTTTGAGAAAACCATCCCTACGCAGGGTAATCATTCCTTCTTTTACTGCTGCCTCAGTTATTTCGCCTGCCGAACGGTGCTGCAGGGTTAAGTGCCTGATTGTATCGTTTACCAGCAGCAGTTCATAAACGCCGATCCTGCCCTTGTAACCTGTATTACTGCAGCGCAGGCAGCCTACCGGTTCATGTAAAGTGATCTCCTGCTCATCTTTGCGCAGGGGAAAATCGGGTATACTTGCCCTGATTTCTTCCCTGCTTATTTTGTAGGGCCTACGGCACTGCTTGCAGAGCAGGCGTACCAACCGCTGGGCCAGAACGGCAATAACAGAGGAAGCGGTTAAATAAGGCTCAATCTCCATGTCGCCCAGGCGGGTAATCGCCCCGGCCGAATCATTCGTGTGCAGGGTGGACAAAACCAGGTGGCCGGTTAAGGCCGACTCAATGGCTATACGCGCCGTTTCACGGTCGCGGATCTCACCGATCATGATAATATCGGGGTCGTTTCGCAGAATCGAGCGCAGTCCCGTGGCAAAGGTCAGGCCGGCTCGCGGGTTGACTTGGACCTGGTTAATACCGTTTAAGCGGTACTCTATTGGGTCTTCCACGGTAATAATATTTTTTTCCACGCTGTTAAGCTCGCTCAGGGCGGCATATAGGGTAGTCGATTTACCGCTACCGGTTGGCCCTGTAACCAGGACGCAGCCGTAAGGTTTACCGATAGAGTTCCTGAAGCGTTTCAGCTGGGTTTCGGGGAAACCAAGTTCGGGCAGGGTGATCAGGCGTGCGCTGCGGTCAAGCAGGCGCAGGGTCAGTTTTTCGCCATAGGCCGAAGGCAGGGAAGCAACCCTGAAATCTATCACCCGGCCATCCATCTTCAGGGTGGTCCGGCCGTCCTGCGGACTGCGCCGATTGGCGATATCCATACCGGCCATAACTTTGATTCTTGAAACCAGTGAGGGGTGCAGGCGAACCGGGGGCTGCATCACCTCGTGCAGGACGCCGTCTATTCTGAAGCGGACCCGCAGGCTCTTTTCCTGCGGTTCGATGTGAACATCGCTGGCGCTGTTGCGAATTGCCTGGTTGAAGATCAGGTTAGCCAACTGAACAGCAGGTTTATCGGCGACGCTGCTCTGGGCATCTTCCTGTTCCTGCTGGACAGATTCTTCCTCTTCCTGAACCAGGTCGCTACTGGCCCGGGAGTACTGTTCAATGGCAACTTTCAGCTCGCTGTCAGAAACACAGACCGGTTTAATCTCGTAACCGGTGATCATGCGCAGGTCGTCGATGGCAACAATATCGTTTGGCGGCATCATCGCCACAATTAGCTTGCCGCCTTCAAAGCCGATTGGCAGGGACTTATAGCGCCTGGCTGATTCTGGATCAAGCAGGGCGGCAGCAGCGGTATCTATATCATAATTTTCCAGGGTTACATATTCTACATCGGCCTGGTGAGCCAGGGTTTTAGTAACCGTTTCTTCCGTGGTATAACCGAGCTCAACCAGGGTCTGGCCGAGCAAACCCCGGCCGCCCTTCTGGATTATTTCCTTGTGCGCCTGCAAAGCCTTATTCAATTGCTCGCGGGTAATAGCACCGTTCTGCACCAGCAGCTCTCCGATGCTGTTCCGCTTGGAATAAAGACTTACGCTATCATCTGTCATCAACCGCACCTCACTACTTATTCTAATATTCTATCATCATTCGGTCCCGCTGTAAAAGGCAGCGGCAGTGAGGGTGATACGCGTTGTATGGGGGCCTTCTTCAATTCGGTTAATACGAATATCATCTACCCTGACAGCCCTTTCCCCGTTGAAAAGGTGCCTCAGAAACTGCCGGGCTTCCTGGTAACCACCTTCAACAATGATGCTGACCGGCATTGTAGTAAACTGTTCACCTTCGCTTCTCGGGTCGAACCTTACCTCCACCGGGTGCAGGTTATATTCCAGAGCAGTGCGGTTTATATACCTGAGCAGTTGATCTTCAGCGGCATCCGGAGGAACCATTTTTTCGGCATAGTCGAGTCTGATTTCATATTCCGCAGCATTTTCACGGTGGTTGATATAACGGGCCAGCTCGATTCGCGCTTCCTGGAGAGTTTGTTCTTCCTGCTCTTCTTCAGCTTTCAAATCACTTAAAGTGTTGTACTGCATGTAAAGGAGGACAAAACTGAGTATAAATACCAGTACAGTTAGGATATAGACCAGGTTTTTACGGATAGCTGAATCTTTATTTGCCATATCAGCTGCCCTCCTCTTCACTTTCGTTCTCTGTCTCTTCTTCCCCGGCCCCGTTTTCACCATTCTGAAGGTATATCTCGCCCGGCTGCAGCCCGGCCTCAACGGCAAACTGGATTACATTTGAACCATCCAGCTCTGTTTCTGAAGCAATCTGCAGGCGTATATCGCGCAACTGCTCCATGGACTGCAGGTGATCGATCATCTCACTGATATTATCATGGCTGAATGCCCATCCCCTCAGGCTAAAACTGCCTTCTTCACCGTTGTAATTCATATTCAGATCGGAAAGCCAGGTGCCAGGGGTTAAAGTGATGCCTAAATCGTGGAGCAGGTCGTTCCAGGATGGAGCGTTGCCCATGGCCTGGTTGAGCCTGCTCTCGGACCGGTTCATTTGATCATAAAGATCGGCATAAGGCTGCAGGGAGTTTATCTGCATCTGCAGGCTTTCCCGTTCGGTGCGCAGGGTATTGATATTGCTGCGGGCCAGCATGGAGCTGACGAGCAAAAATGCGTAAGCAACCAGGACCAGGATAAAAAAGGCAATCATCACCCTGATAAGAACTGCCTGCCTGCGTTCACTTACTCTTTTTTCCCTGACCCGGGGGGGCAGTAAACTGACATGATCCATGCTATGATCCCTCCAATCCTCTCCGGGCTAAACCGGCACATATGGCATAATCGACTGCTTCGATACCTTTACCAGCCGTGAAGCGCCCTGCATTTTGCAGCCCTGACAGCGGATTGATAATTTTAACCGGCAGTCCGAGTGAACCTTCCAGGGCAGCAGCAATACCGGGAAGCCTGGCGCCCCGCCCGTTGAGAATAATTGCCTCGATATTTGATGAGTTGCTCTGGTTCTGGAAATAGGTCAGGGAAGATCTCGTCTCGCTAACCAGATTGCGCAGCCAGGATTTGTAATAATCGTGCCTGACAGCTTCCTGAAGAGCATTTTCGAGCGAAAGGCCCGTCTGCTCGGCCAGATCTTTGATCTTTACAGAAACCAGGCGGGCCAGTTTCGGAGTATTATTAACCGAGACAAGAATGTTGCTGAGTCCGTTTGCCACGTTAACCACGGTTACGGTGCGATCTTTGGCAGCATCGGGCAGAACCTGCATTAAAGCCAGGGTGGAAACATCCACGTCAACCGGTTCCAGACTGGCTTGATCAAGGGCGGACATGAAACTATTAAGCATATCCAGCCTGGCAGCAACCAGCAATATTTCAAGCTGAGTTTTTTCTTCTTCATCCCTCTCGCCGATAACCATGTAGTCCATAACCACGCTTTCCAGGGGAATAGGCAGCAGTTCCTGGGCATGAAAACGGATTACGTTATCCATTTTATCTTTGGGCACTTTTGGAATGGTGGTATAACGAACCAGCACCCCCTGGTTGGAAACACCGAGCAGAACCCGGCGATGTTTGATATCACCCGACTTCCACAGCTGGTTAAGGGCCCCGCTTACTTCATCAGGATTAACAATCATCCCTTCTTCAACCGCTCCCGGCGGCAAAGCTATAGAAGCCATGCCGTTTAACCTGGGCGAGGCGGCGCTTCCGCTTAACTCTACTGCCCGGATTACACCTGAATCTATTTCCAAACCGACAGATTTTCTTCCCTGGGCTGGAGACATTCCATAAAACCTCCAAGCAATACTATTATATTTGAGTAATTACTGTAAAAATCGGCAGGTAAAGGGCTATCAGCATCCCCCCGACCAGAACCCCGATCACGACCAGCATCAGCGGTTCAATCAGGGCGGTCAGGCCCTTGGTCATGGTACTTACTTCTTCCTCAAAAAATGATGCAACTTTATCCATCATATCGGGTATATCACCAGTCTCTTCACCGACAGAGATCATGTGAGTCACCATGGGCGGAAATACTCCGCTCTCTTCCAAAGGTTTGGACACGCTGCTGCCTTCCTGGATCCGTTCACCGGCATAAGAAGTCGCTTCTATAACCAGGGTGTTGCCTGTTGATTTTCCTGAAGCGTTTAAAGCCTGCACTACCGGTATACCGGTGCCCATCATCGTGGAAAAAGTGCGGGCAAAACTGGCTACCGCCGTTTTTTGGATTAATGGCCCGAACAGGGGCAGCTTGAACTTGAAGCGGTCAAAGGCTTTTTTTCCACTTTCACTGCGCAGGTATGTCCTGAGCAGCAGGACAACAACAATGATCAACGGGAAAATAATATACCAGTAGCCGCGGAAAAGGTCGGACATATTGATGATTAACCGGGTTGCTCCCGGTAGTTCGGCATCAGCCGGAAAAAATCCGACAAAGATCGGGACTAAAAAAAACATCATCGCCAGCAGGATTACCACGGCAAAGGCAAAGACAGCCGCTGGATAAAAAGAGGCAGACTTAATTGCGTCACGCAATTCTTTATCCTTCTGCAGTTGGTTGGATAACCTGGTCAGGGTCGCTTCCAGGTTTCCACCTGTTTCCCCGGCATCGATCATGCTGACGTAAAGCTCGGAAAAAATATCGGGATATCCCTGCAGCGCTTCGCTGAAACTAACCCCGCCTTCCACGTTGCGGGCAATCTCATTCAAGGCGGTGCTGAGGTTCTTGTTGGTTACCTGGCGGCCAAGGGTATACAAAGCCCTGGTCAGCGGTATTCCTGAATTAAGCATCGCCGCCAGCTGGCGGCTGAAAAGGCTTAGATCTCCCAGTTTAACTTTTGAACCGATTTTAAACTGGCCGGCGAGGGCAGATTGTTTGAGCTCTTTAACCTCGGTTGCCATCAGGCCCATGCCACGCAGCCTTTCGGCAGCGCCGTCCTGGCCTTCAGCCTCGAGCCTGCCGGTGACCACTTCACCTGCTTTATTAATCGCTTCGTACTGGAATGAGCCCATCTGCCGTCCTTTCCTTTACAAACTATTATTTATTTAATATCCACCTGGTTGTCTCTGCAGCAAACGCTGCATCTCGGTTTTATCTATACATTTTTCCAAAGCTTCGGTTTTAGATATTTTCCCGGCGGAACAGAGCTCGGATAGCGCCTGGTCCATTGTTCTCATTCCGGCCGCATGGCTGGCCTGCATAACCGAATAGAGCTGGTGTTCCTTACCTTCGCGAACCAGAGTACGCACAGCAGTTGTTGCCATTAAAAATTCCATGGCCAGCACCCTGCCGTCTCCTTTAACATTAGGAATAAGCTGCTGCGACATTACCGCCTGCAACGAACCGGTCAGCTGCTGCCGGATCTGATCGCGTTGATGTTCAGCAAATGCATCAACAATACGGTTGATAGTTAACGGCGCGGTCTGGGTGTGCAGCGTGGAAAAAACAAGGTGCCCCGTTTCAGCCGCAGTAAGGGCAATACCTATGCTTTCCAGGTCGCGCATCTCCCCGATTAAGATCACATCGGGGTCATGCCTTAATACATGCCGCAGGGCATTGGCAAATGAACGGGTATCAATACCCACTTCACGCTGCTTGATAGAAGATTTCTTGTGCGAATGCAAAAATTCAATCGGGTCTTCAACAGTAACAATATTCAGCGAACGTTCCCGGTTGATAATATCAATCATTGCCGCCAGGGTTGTTGATTTACCGCTTCCGGTCGGCCCGGTTACCAGAACCAGACCCCGGGGCAGAAAACAGAGGTCGCGAACTCCCTGGGCCACGCCCAGCTTTTCCAAATTGGGAATTTCAAAGGGAACTATACGCATGGCCAGCGCCGGGGTTCCCCTCTGAAACATCACGTTGCCCCTGAACCTGGCAACAGAAGGTATGGCATGAGAGAAATCAAGCTCCAGGTCTTTTTTCAGAGAATCCACCTGGTGAGGTTTAATAATCTGCAGGAGAAGCTCCCTGACATTTTCCGGCGTTAACTTTGGGTAATCAAGCTTGACCATATCGCGGTTGATCCTGAAAATCGGCGGTTCCATCGGAACAATATGAACATCGGAACTGCCTTCTTTAACCGCCATGGTCAGCAGTTGATTCATAGTCAGCGGATATTTATTAACAGAGCTCATAAATCATACCTTTCTGGCAGGATTATTCCAACTCTTCCTCATCGGCTTCTTCATCGGTCTCTGCATCAGTATCATTTTCAGAAGTTTTAATAAATACCGCTTCAATCGTCCGGTTACTGTAGATATAGAAAGTAGTTGACCTTGAAGTGGAAAGCTGCGATCCACCGTCAATCCAGCGGACAAACTCGTATCCATCGCCTGGTTTGGCGCTGATTGTAACGGCAGACCCCTCGTTGTAGGTTCCGCTCCCGCTCAGGCTTCCCCCTTCAGGCGGCACTGCATTTAAGCTGACGGTATACGTATTGCTGTAAGTTACGGTCTGCTGCCTGTTTTCGGGTACATACTGAACAGTTCCCCCGTTATTGTTATCGTTTTCTTCGGGCACGCTTTCATACTGTTCAAAGGAAAGCGGTGAGTTGGGCGTACCGGCAATTGCCTGGATCATCTGGTTAACCAGGTCGATGTTCGCTGCAGTGCCCTCGGCAATCAGGTATCTGATCTGGTTGCTGTAATCACCGGCAAAATCACGAGTTATTTTCATCTTAATATCGTAAGGCTTTATAATCGGGTTATCCCAGTCCATGATAATGTAGGGAATGGGATCAGGATGGTCCCAGGTTACCCAGCCCATTTCAGTGCGTCCGTCCCTGAAACCGTCGAGAAGAATACTTAGTAGATCGATTAGCGCTTCAAGCTCCTCTTCGGCTCTCGGACCGGCCGCAGTGGCCACAGGCATCCTTATTTTACGCGAACCTCCCTCGGCAAAAGCGGCATTCTCCATTACATCCAGGGCATTGATCACTTCTCTTGCCTTGCCGAGTGTAACAGGAGTACCCTGCATCCAGAGCGCCTGCTGATTGGCATCTACCGTGAGGCTTTGGATCGGTATTTCCAGGTCTTCAATATAGCTCTGCATTGCTTCAGCCGATACGTAGAAAAGACCGAACCGGGTCAGCAGCATCCTGTTAAAAAAATCGCTGTGCAATCTTTCCCGGTTACCGACTATATAATTGCGGCCAAGAACCAGGTAATCGAGATCATTCTGAACAGTTTGAACGTTTTGTGTGGGAACATAGCTCTGGAGGACCAACTGAAAGGTAGTTAACGGTGAAAGGTTTTCAGATTTGAATGTAATAGTGTCTGGACCACCGAGGAAAAGAATATTAACATCCATCCGATAAGCAAGCATGGAAAGAACATCAATAATATTGGCGTCCCTGACATCAATCGAAACTGTACCGGTTGAAGAAGGCGTTACCGCCCCCCCGGGAGCGCCGCCTTCAATTGCATCGGCCCACAGTTCATCGGACATATTGTAAACCTGATCAGAAAGAGGTTGATCTTGATCATCCGGCAGGGAATTATCTCCGGGCACACTGCTGCCTGCGCGCTCTACTCCCGGTTCGTTCCCGGCCGAAGCGCCTATAAAGAGCCCTTCACTGTTCAAGCCGCAGTTAGCAGTTATTAGAAATAGTAATACCAGGCCGAGCGCTGCAAATAAGAGGCGTCGGTCAGAAAAGATGCTTTTACTATTTTTAGATCGCACTTATTCACCCTCCTCCGGATCATCTTCTTCCTGGTCTGGTTCGAGATCTCCGTCCAGAGTTCTCGTTACCGGAGGCTGGTCAAGGAATAAGCTCACCTCGAGATTATGGGCGCGCAGAATTACCATTTCCCGGCCGATCTCCCGTACTGCCCAGACATCGTCAACATAATCACCGACAGAAACGACATAAGCCATGCCGCTCGATTCAATAATAGCCATGGAATCGTTAAAGCCGCCGAGCAGAATTCCGGTTAGCTTCATCGGGCCGGCAAAGGGATCAGTCACCGGTTCGAAAGCATTCCAGGAACTGCTTTCCGCATCATTTTCAAGGTTTCTTTTTTGCTGGGGAAGGACTTCCACTACCTCAACTACTTCGCCCTCATCTGCCGTAGCGTCCAGGGCACCATCGCCGGCTGTCAGGTTATTTTCCGCCGTCCGGTCTTTAAGCAGGTATATGCTGTAAATTCCGCCTGCCAGGGCAATAACCAGTACAGCAATAGCCAGGATAGTATAAAGTCTGTTTTTGAAGAATCCACGGATAGCCGCGAAAAATGTGCTGCTTTCTTTTTTCTCCCCTGTCATATATACACCTCGCGATCATTAACGCAGGTATGTAAATATTTTCTCTATATAAGGTTACTATATAAACTTGCCATTAAACTTTAATTAACTTCTTGTAATTATATATTTTACCACATTATGAAGCGTTTTCAAGCACTAATTTCTAATATATGTGAAAATTAGGGCTAATTGTTTGCAATAAGCTTCCAGAAAATCCACTTTGGTCATATTTTCTATTAAAGCTGGTAACAACGGAGTACCTGATTCATTTGAAGAACAGTGATACCTTATTCTTCAATCTCCTCGGTCACAACATAAATCCAGGTCAAGCGGGAATTGGGAATATTCAGTTCTTCATCAACTTCAACATGGACATCAATCAGGTAACTGCCGACTTGCAGGTCCAGGATAGAGCTATTGAAGAAAGATAAAACCGCCTGTTCAGCAGAAGTCACTTCAAATGTAACCTGCTGATCAGCAATGGAACTGTTATCGTTAAGATCAAGAAGTTCAACATTAAACTGTACATTTTCTCCGCTCAAGCCGTGGGTGTAGATGGTGATTTGCAGGTTATCGGGGCCGGTATTGACCTCGTCGCGCACATAATAGTGCGGCGAAACCTTCATACCCATGATGGTCGGCCCGGGAGGAGCAGGCACCTGGTAGAGGATTGCCCTGCCACTGCCCCCGGAACGGTTTTCGATCATTGCCAGGTTAAGAATTAATATTTCAGTGTCGAGAATAAAACTGCCTCCACCCCGCTGATCATTTGCAGTTATCTGCAGGGCAAGTATGTTGGGAGCGCTGGTGCCGGTACTGAAATCAAGCTCGAAATCAATTTGCCCTGAAATCGACTCGAAAAGTTCGCTTTCAATTTCGCCCTCCTTGATCCTGCTGTACCACAAGGCCCCGTTATCTTCGTAGATGTGATAGACGTAATAGTTTTCTGCTTCAAGGTTAAGTTCACTGACTACTGCCTCCAGGTTATAGCCGTCTTCGAGGATCACCAGCCTTTCAGCTATACGGGTAGACCTGGTAATGAAGTCGGCTGCCAGCCTGGCATTCTGCTGAATATCGGCCTGCTGCTCGCCCCGGTTAAAAGTATTCATTCCAAAAAAGAAATAATTATAACCCAGGGCCAGAACAATACCCAGCAGAAAAAGGGCAATAAGCAGTTCGACCAGGGATAATCCCCGGTTATTCTTTATGAAGTTACTGCTGTGGTTTTTTATTGTCATTTTTATTTCAGCCTTTTTTAGTCCGGTCGTGTCAACAATTTATTAATTAACCGGAAGGTAATAGATTATTTCTCCTGTTCGCTCTTCATAGGGGTATTCAACAACCACCAGCAAACCTTCAGCTTCGCTGTAATTAATGCTGTCAGCACCGTTAAAAGGTATGCTTACAGCTTTACCTGTAACTGATACTATATCTTCATCATAATCACCAGCTCCGTTGCTGTTGATTACTGCATCCATATCAGACTGGGCCCTGTAGAGAGCTTCGCTTTTTCTGCCTGCAGTAAAAATACCGGAAAAACTGCCGGTAAAAAGAGCCGTAAAAGCCGTGATGATGATCATCAATATAGCCATGGCCACAATAACCTCTACCAGGCTAAATCCTTTTTCATTGACTAACTTTTTCATAGCTTCAATTGCCTCCCGGTAATGCCGCATACCTTGTTCCTGATTCCCTCTTATCAGAAATCGTAACGCCAGGTGCCTAGCGTATAGAGCTGAAAGGGCAGGTAATTTGTATCAAATTCTTTATAAGTGAAGGTTGAGTTACCCGAAGCGGTAATGGTATTCGCTATTACCGAACCGGTCAGGCTGGTCCCACCCCCAAAAACTGCATCGACCGATGGCCCGTACAGTATACCCTCAAAGTTTGAAGCCCCGGTTTGCTTGAATTCCACGTCAGGTGACAGGATAATGACGGTGAAAGCGTTACCCGGCTCGGTTGAAACATAATTGCCGGCCAGGTCGAATACATCTTCCACGTAAATAATCAGGCGACCGTAACCATTTAATATAATCGTCCCACCACGGTTGTTTATTTCACCTGTTCGCACAATAACGTCCAGCGATTCGGATGCAGACTGGCCCAGCTGCACGGAGAGAATGTTATGTTTATTATTAAGATTTATTGTATTAGTGCACAGTACCCTGCCCGGATTTGTATTGCCAAAAATGGAGGCATAGTCTATATCAAATGTTTCCTGTCCGGAAAGGTCAATCGCCGGCAGAATATGATCACAGGCCGGGAAGGGCAGGTCAGGGTAAGACCGGTCTGGATCGTGGATAGGATCGTTTTCCAAGTCGAGGCCTGAATGTATATTGGCGTAATCGCTGTATATAACGTCACCCGTGATTGAATTAATATTGCCGATACCCAGGATCTGACCAAAAAGGGCAAAATCAAAGATTCCCGCTTTTTGAACCGTTAAAATAACCTGCTGAATTGACCCGCGGTATTCCCCAGTTGATTCAACATAAATATTGTTCAGATCCCCATAGATACTGACTTCAAAGCTGCCGTCTTCTGCATTTCCTGTAGGGTAGACGGGCCCGGCACTGTCACGGTACAAATACTCTTCTGCTTTTCCTGGGTTATCAACCAGGTAACCGGCAACCGCATGTGCCCCTGAACGAGCCAGGTAATGGGCAGCGAGTTTATTTTCATCCATACTAACCTGTTTTGTCTCGGCAACGCTGTAAGCCATCAAGGTTGCTCCCAGCAAACCGAGGACAAGCATAATGATCAGGGCCAGCGGCAGGGCGGCCCCTTTTTCACCACGTAATAGTTTCATCATGTCCATACCCCCACGATTGCATAATTCCAACCGGCATTCAACCAAACTGTTTTCCTGAACAAGAAAGTCTCTCTAACCAGAGAGACCGTCGTTTCTTCCCAGTTACGGCAGCCTGGCGATCATAGTCAAAACCTGCAACCTTAGATCCATAGCTTTGCGCCCCTGACTTTCGACAGGTTTGCCTCTTGCGTGTTCAGGTATTCCTTTTAGATAAATTCTACAATGTTACTGATATTATGTCAATTAAAATTACAAATATTTCATATATACTCAACACTAAGAATCGTTTAATCCGGTCTTCCGCCAACCAACCTTTCCAGCAAACGGTTTAGCCTGGTCCAGAAAAATTCTTTTTCAGAAATGGGATTGACCAGGATAGTGTAAAGGCCGAGGCGGTTTCCACCGAGCACGTCGGTTAGAATCTGGTCCCCTACTACAGCCACCTGCTCCGGAGAAAGCTGCATATCGTTGATAGCCCTGCGAAAAGCCTTGCGCCGAGGTTTCACGGCATACCAGATAGCCGGAATTTCCAGCTCTTCAGCCAAAAGAGTTACATGTTCACGGCTGTTGTTGGATACTATATATAATTTAAACCCTTCATCCTTGAGCCTGGCAAACCAGAGGGCCAGTTTCGGATATACCGTACGATCGCTCCATGGAACGAGAGTATTATCCATATCGGTTATAATACCTTTTATTCCCATCGCTTTCAGCTTTTCGGTATCAACTTCAAAGATGTCTTTTAAATTCTGGTCAGGTACCAAAAGGCTTTTCAATCTGCATCCTCC